>Ga0129317_1000261_pt1 | contig 63233 bp, 50 predicted proteins | sample Cm1ome_FD_94430 | JGI IMG/M metagenome (GOLD analysis project Ga0129317, IMG submission 94430) | Eastern black-and-white colobus group fecal microbial communities from Wisconsin, USA - Cm1105 metagenome | ecosystem: Host-associated > Mammals > Digestive system > Large intestine > Fecal | place... | reverse complement strand
GCCTCTTCCTTCGCCTTCTTCGAAAAGTGGCATCTCGCACCACCTTTGCTGTACGCATCTGTCATTCTAATCTCCTTCACCTTTTTTGCAAGTGAAGTGTCTCATTTTTCTGGGATAGATCACTTTAATTCCCCGCTGAAATTGTGAGGAGTTTGTAGCGATGGTGAGCTTGGTAAGTGTGGTGAGTATCGTGAGAGAGGTAAGTTTGGTGGGTTTTGTGAATTTGATAAGCTTAGTAAGTACGGCAAACAAAAAAGCGGCTGCGTTGGAAACTCCAAGACACAGACCGCCCGATAGAACAAAACGAAAAGAGTAGACATCTTTTCAAAAACAGGGGCAAACCACCCAGGCTTCCACCCCTTTGGATGCTGCTACAGTACCATCCATGCAGAAATGTTGGAAATGCCTTTTACTGATAAGGGTATACAATATGGACATTGCCATAATGCAAGGCCTCAAAGCGACCACAAAACAAGCAATCCCAATCCACTCACACGGCCTCCACGCCGCCTTCCACAGGAACCTCTTTCTTGGCGTAGTACTGGGCCTGTGCGTTCCACAGCTCCTGATACTTGCCACAACGACCCACAAGCTCGTCATGGGAGCCGTACTGCACGACCTGCCCGTTGTCGAACACAGCAATCTCATCGCAGAACCTGCATGAGGACAGCCTGTGGCTTATGTACACAGCGGTCTTGTCTCCTACGATTCCATTGAACTTGGAGTAGATCTCCGCCTCCGCGATTGGATCCAAAGCGGCGGTTGGTTCGTCGAGGATTATGAACGGCGAGTCCTTGTACAAAGCACGTGCAATTGCTATCTTCTGAGCCTCTCCGCCCGAGACATCAATGCCATCGGTCTCCATTTTCTTGTAGAGATAGGTGTCAAGGCCTTTTGGCAAGGAGGAGAGCCTGTCTCCAAAGCCGGCTTTCTCCAAGCAGTCTGTCGCACGTACACTGTCGTATTTCTCGCAGGAAGCCACGTTCTGGCCAAGAGGCAGTGCGAATAGCTTGAAGTCCTGGAACACCACGGAGAAGAGGTCCATGTATTCGTCATAGCGATACTTGCGAATGTCTATGCCGTTGAGTAGGATTTCGCCCTCGGTGGGGTCGTACAACCTGCATAGCAGCTTTATGAAGGTCGTCTTGCCGCTTCCGTTCATGCCTACGACAGCCAAACGCTTGCCAACCTGGAACTTCATGTTCACATGGCGCAGTGCATACGTCTCGCTGCCTGGATACTTGAACGACACATCCCTGAACTCAACATTGTACCTACGGTCAGCACGCTTTTCAGTGGTAAGGCTTCCCTGATACATGTCGTTTGGAATGTCCAGCAACGAAAACACCACATCCAAGTACTGGCTGTTCGCCCTTGCAAGCCCAAGCTGCTCGATCAATTCCGATATCCCTGCAAACAGCGCAGTGCTGGCTCCAACGTACTGCGTCACAGAACCCACTCCAAACGCTCCTCCCCAGGCCTTGGCGCACACGAGCAGGTATATCCCGCCAAGAAGAAGCCTTGATATCACCGCGGATAATGCTTGGAACGCACCCATGGGCCCCTTTGCAAGCTTTGCAAAATATCCGTTCACTCTGAACGGGTCGTCGTCGCTGCAGAAGAATGACCTGAAAGACCTTTCCTGCCCGTAGATTCTACTGTCCAAAGCACGATGCTTGTCTTCAACTAGCTTGAAATAGAAGGAGAACTTCCTGTTTCCGAACTTCCCCGCATCGTTGTTTCTATTAAGATACCCTATGGCCTTGTTGGAACAACCGGACGACAGAAGAGAAAGGCCAAGGAGCAAAGCGAACAGCCCAATGCACACAAAGGGGTTGTCTAGAACCACAAACGAAGGGTTAGTGACCTTTGAAGTGAAAAGGGATATTGAAAGACCTATGCCACCCGCAATCTTGGATATAATCCATATGAGGCTGTCGAATGAATGCATCGCCATGAAGAGACCAAAGCCCCTGAAGTTGGAGTCCTGCTCTATCTGGCTCTTGATATCGTATACCCTTTGGCTGTCTCCATCCACGAAGTCCATGTCAAGGAACTTGTCCTGGAATATCTTGTAGACATCCAGAATGGTTCCATACGAATACTTCTGGTACAGATGCTGGAAGAAACTGGACAGGAGGAACAGCACGGCACTTGAAGAAAGGATCCATATCACCCACATCCACAGCGTATGGGGATCCCTTGCCCCTGCAAGCTCGTTTATGAACTGGGCCGAGAACCATATTGCAACATATGGGGTCGCAGAGTCTATGATTCCGTAGACGACTGCATATATGAACCTTTGGGGACAGGCCTTCCACAGCACTTTCCATGCCCTGATAGTGTTCTTAACAGCCTTTGGAAAAGACGTTTTGGTTCCTTTTTCCTTCTTGTCGTTCATCCTCAACCTCCTTTCTGTAGTATTTGCTCTGCACCTCAAAAAGCTTCGAATACTCCCCTCCCTTTGCAAGAAGCTCGTCGTGGGTACCTTCTTCCTTTATCCCTCCGTCTGCAACGAATAGTATTCTGTCGCAGAACCTTGTGGATGCAAGCCTGTGCGAGATGAATATGGAAGGTTTTCCAGTTGTCATGTCGCTGTATTTCTGGTATATCTCGCTCTCTGCAATTGGATCCAAGGCCGCCGTAGGTTCGTCCAATATCACAATTGGTGCATCCTTGTACAAAGCCCTCGCCAACATGAGACGCTGCGTCTGTCCACCGGAGAACTCTACGCCGTCCTCGTATATACTGCGTCCAACAGGCGTATCCAACCCTCTTGGAAGGGATTTGACCTTGTCCGTAAGGCCTGCATCATCAAGGCATCTCCAAACCTTTTCATCGTCGATTCCCTCTGTGCACTGCGCCACGTTCTGCCTAACGCTTACGTCAACGACGGAGAAATCCTGGAACACCGCGCTGAACATCCTGTAGTAGTCGCTACGGTTGTACTGCCTTATGTCCTCGCCGTTGAGAAGAACCCGTCCATTGGTTGGATCCAAAAGACCGCATATGATCTTTACAAGCGTCGTCTTGCCTGCTCCGTTGAGACCTACGACTGCAAGCTTCTCGTCTGGAGCAATCGTAAGGTTCACATGCTCAAGAATGGGTTTCTCCTCCTTGGGGTAGCGAAATGAAACATCATCAAGCCTTATTTCGTACTTCATTCCAGCAACAGATGAAAGAGGCTTCCCCTCTTCGAACTTGAAGACCTCCGGCCAATCGAGGAACTCACGGATCATAGAAAGGTCAAGGCTTTGCCTGTGCAATGTGGAAAGACCTGAAAGTATGAGGTTCATCCACTGGGTGAAGCCAGTCAGGACGCTGAAATACAAAAGGAACTGCGAAGCGGGCAGCCCTTGGTCCAACGTAAGCTTTATGAGGTACACATAGGCTATTGCGTTTCTAAGGAACGTCATCACCATGTCAACGATGTTGGCTCCAAAGCCAACCATCTCCTGCCTGCCAAGGAATGCCACATGGGCTCTTCTGGAACAGGCGTAGAGGTCCTCTATCCATGCCTTGAGGCCAAACAGCCTTATGTCCTTGGAGAACACCCTATCCATTGAGACATTGCTCAAATAGTGGAGCTTCTTGGCATACCTGTTCAGCTCCTCCCTATGCTTATAGCTCCACTCGTTGGCGTTCTTTCGTGCAAAGTAGCTGGCTACCGTAGTTGCAAGGACAAGGGCGACCATCCACAGGTTCAGGTTGGAAAGGAGCAGCAGATACACGACAAAGCAGATCACGTTGGAAAGAAGTCCTTCCAAGGTCTTCCATACCGCCTCGGTCGAGTCCTGATTGCTGGAACAGGCGTTCATCGACTTGTCCTGAAGCGTGAAGAAGTCGGAGTCAAGTGTGTTTGGATAGGACGTGTTGGCTATCTTCTCCCCCAAGAGACCTATTATCCCAGACCTGACTTGAATCCTCCCATAAAGAGTGTTCTCTCCAATATATGCCTTGATTGCAGACAACCCAGCTAGAATTCCAACGAACATGGCAATGTAGGCTATCAATTCAGAGAACGGCACATAGCTCTCTATCTTGGAAAGGAGTACAGGGGACACAAGAACCTCTGCAATGCTGAGACCTGCGGACGAAACAGCCGCAGCCACAAGTAGAAGGACTACGCTTTTGCAGAACCTCCATGACAGACCAACCATGAAGGCGCTGTTCTGCCACATGTTGTACTTTGGCTTCTTGTCCTTTCCATCTTTTTCCATAGGAACCTCCCGGAACGCTTTCCAAGCCTATAGTAGCATCCAAATGGAGAATCCGTTGAAAAAGGTGATGAAACGCAGAAATTTGGTGACGAAATGCAGAGCATTCAACAAAACGGCCTGTTTTCTTCAGGTTCAGACCTGCGGAATGAGGATTTCAGTCGTGAACGCCCCGTCCTCAGAGTTGCGGCTAAGGTATCCATCAAGACGCTCCACAATGGCATCCATGCTCACAAGCCCAAAACCATGGCCCTCGCCCTTCGTCGTCTTGAAAAGGCCTCCTACCTTGCGCCTCTTTCCAACCGCCGTGAAATTGGTGAAAGAAATGTAGAGCTGGGTTCCCTTCATGTCCATGTACACGCGTATGAGGCGCTTTTCCGCAGGAAGTTCCATGCTTGCATCTATTGCATTGTCGAAAAGGTTCCCAATTATGCGGCACAGGTCTATCTCCGACATCTTGAGCTTCACTGGAATCTGAGCATCCTCCACAACCTCTATGCCCTTCGACTTTGCAAGCGAAATCTTGCTGTTGAGGATTGCATCGGCCATGGCGTTGCCGGTCTTCACCACAAGGTCAACGGTGTTCAGGTCCGTATCCAGTTTATCAAGGTATTCCCTAAGTCCCTCGTTGTCTCCGTTGGCGGCAAGGACTTTCAAAGCCTGTATATGGTTGCGGTAGTCATGCCTCCAAGCACGCATCTTGGCATACATGTTCTCGACTTCCCGGTAGTGGGTCTCAAGGAGCTCGCTCTGGTAGTCTGCAATGCGCCTATCGATTCGTCTGTTGAAAAGCCTTGAAAGGAACTTCATGACAACCTCTCCCCTGTCAACCCTGCATTATTATGGCTCTGTTCAGAGTCTCGTATGCGCCACGTGGAATCGAAAGGGCCTTTCCATTGGCAAGAAGCACCTGAGACTTGGTCACACGTCTTACCATCTTGAGATTCACGATGTACGACCGCCCAATCCTGTAGAATCCTTCGCCCAGCTCCTTTTCGAACTCGGCAAGGGTCTTCTTTACAACAATGTCCTGATTCGCGTGTATCGTCACATAATTTCCATATACTTCAAGGTATTGGACCTCGTAGATTGGAACACGCACAATTCCTCCACCAAGCTCCAACGTCAATACACGGGCATTCCCCTGAACCTTGGAAGCCGCCTTGTCAAGGACCTCGAAGAGCTTGGATTCTTTCACAGGCTTCATGAGATAGTGCAAAGCCTCCACATCGTAGCCCTCTGAAATGTAGTCGCTGTAGCCCGTGATGAACACTATTTGCACGGCCTTGTCATTGGCTCGCACACGACGGGCAAGCTCCACGCCATCCATCAAACCCATCTCTATATCCAAGAGAAGGATGTCGTATCCACCACCTCCATCGTTCTTGAACAAAAACGACTCGGCACTTGGAAAGACATCCACAACGACATTGGCCTTGCGGGAAGAGGCCCAGCTGCAAAGACACGCCTTCACATAGGAGGAATCCATTTCGTCATCGTCGCATATCGCAACCCTATACGTCATTCTCACCTCCTTGCAATGGTCGTCCCGCCAGCTTGGCACCTCCTATTCTAGACCGATTTCTCTGTTTTTACAAATCTCAGTCCCTTTTTCCTACAATGGAGACGATTGTCATTACCGCTGCATATAAAACACCGGCAATGGGCCAAATCAACCAGCTTTCCCTAAAGCGTGTCTTGGCGACGGAATCCGCTGCCGGCCAAAACGAATATGCAAGGTAGATGGCCGTCACTACAAGCCAGTAGATAGAGCTTATTGCACTTGTCACACGACTTTTGCTCTTTGCCTCCCTGGAGAAATCCCCCTCCTCCAGAAGCCTCTTCATTGAATTCTCTATGGTGTTTCCATAAACGAAGCACACGCATCCAATGCCTACCAAGATGAACATGAAGCACACGGACAGGACCATAAGGAAGTCATCCACCTCCAATCCACTTGCAGCGAAAATGGGAATGACTGAAACGATGCAGAGTATCGTTCCTGCAATGCACAACCTTGTATAAGTTGGAGCAAATGTGCGCATTCTGTCCCTCAACATCCCTTCGACGCCATACTCCGTCTCAAAGCCCACACCATCCAGAAAAGAGAACTCCCTGGTCTTTGACCCGCATGATATGAAAAGCCCAACTGAGACCGCAACAAGGCCAAACATGGTGCAAAGACCAATTGCGGAGGCAAGGTTCTCGGAGACTCCGCTGTCTGGAACCTCGCTCAAGGCGGCAAGCATCATTAGAAGAACAGGTGACAGTACGCAAAGGAATGTAGCTATAGCCATCCGTGGTGCCATCCTTCTTCTCAACGACAGGTAGTTGGAAGCCTCCTCCATTGAAACGCGGCGGACATCACGGCCTTCTTCGGAGACCGATACGATTGGGTCTTCATCGCAAAGTTCGTCCTTGAGGAGATAGTCGGTGGAAACTCCAAATATACGGCTCATCTGGACTATCTTGTCCATGTCCGGGATCGACTGGGCACCCTCCCACTTGGAAACGGACTGACGTGAAACCCCCAGCTGCTCTGCAAGATCCTCCTGCGACCACCCGGCCTTCTTCCTTAGAGCTATTATCTTGTTTGCCAGAATCATGTGCAAACCTCCTAGTATGGGGAAGCCAGTGAAGCTTCCTCGTGAATCAAAACATCCACAAGATAGCCTTGGACATGGTTGCCCACCACCAAGTCCGCTGTATTTCTTGTCAACCAGCGGTTGCAAATGGTTGCAAGAACGTAGAAATCGACGTTTTCATGAATCGTCCACGCCTTTGCCCACGCCTCTCACCACCAATGAAATCACATGATGCAAAACAGTTCAACCCCAAAGTCCCCAGTGCGGCTTTCCAAAGATAAATCCCAACGCCAACCCCTACACAAGAGCCTGCCTCACATACCTGAACGTATTCCCCTTCTCGTCCACAACAACGACAAGCTCCCTATCCGTCGAGGGGTTGTAGAACCTATGCACCCCTTCGCTAAGCCTTATGGACGGCATCATGGAATCCTTCACTATGTAGTACGAACCCAAAGCCGATTCACTCACCCACACTCCATTTGGAATCGCGAACTGAGGCATATCGAACGGCTTGAGGAAAACGACGGAGGACTGGGAAAGCTCTCCATTCATCACATCCCGCAGGAAACGCACCTTGTCCAAAGCCAGGACACCAACGGAATCCGCAGTGGAGGCGCTGCTGGAAGATTCCTGTCCAACGGACTTCAAGACCTCCTTCAGGGCCCTGTAGTTGATACCTTTGGTCGAGTCTCTGTCCACATCCATGAGCAATGCCGCTATGTAGCCGTCCTCCTGGCTCATTACGAAAGCGGCATCCGAATCAAAAGGAGTCACGACAGCCCCAAAGGGCCGCATCTCACCCAAAGGAAATGCACAGATGAACACAGTCTCCCCTATTGGAACCTTGATGGAGGCTCTCCGCTCACCAGGTGGAACATAGAGGCTTCTCACCTCGTTGCCGTAGGACCATTTGACGGAGTACCACATTTCCACATCGTTGGAGCAGGCTTCCCAAGGGTGCTGTGGAATCTCCAGTTCCACGGTTCTGTCGAACAAGGCTGCAGAACACGAAGGGAAGAGAACTCCAATTGCGAAAAGCACCGCAACGACGGCGGCGATGCATACGAAACAAGCAAAAGCGAACCGGAAAGAAATGTTTTTTCGTCTCATACATAATGAATCAAAGAAACCTGTCGTTTCCATTCACGGTTTTCTAAAAATTTTTTACGATTGGGACAGCTTCAACAGCCTGCGGTACTCATTGCGGAACGAGCGCAGAACAGAACGCACCTCATCGCTGCTGTAATCCGCATACGTCCAAGGAAGGCGTTGGAAATCCTTGTTCTGGTAAATAAGGGTCGTCTCCGCATAGATTCCGTCCTTCAAGGGGATGCGGTGCGAACGGTCCTTGCACGTTGCAAGTATGAAACTGGAAAGCGACAGTATGCCGGGGTCCAGGTTAACCCTGCGTCCGTAAGGACTCCCAGCAGGAACGGCGAACGAAAGCTCAAGTTCGTTGGTAGCCGTCTTTATATCAGCAAGGGTCGAAGGGTCCACGAGATTGCGGAACATAAGAAGATACCTCACGGGACGTGAACCCATCTCACCGTCATAGTAATCGGTATAGGAGAAATCCATCGTGGGGCTTGCAAGCTGGATGGGACCAAAGGCATCCTCAAGGACGGCAAGAATACGACCACGCTCGCCCTCAGCGCTCGAAAGCACGCCCATAACCAAAGCGCAGTCCGTATAAGATCTTGCAATCGCCATAATGCCCTCCAAGGAGTATCAGACCGATACCTCTGAAACTGATTATTTTGCCAAGGCTCTGCAATGTCAACTTGCTTTGAGCCAAAGGAAGGATTATAGTTTAGATATGCCTAAGCTCATCGTCTTTCTAGGTAATCCGGGAATGCAGTACCGTCACACAAGACACAACGCAGGTTGGATGGTATGTGACGCTTTTTCCGCATACAAAGGCATGACCCAAAGCTGGACGACGAAATTCCACGCACAGTACACAAAGCAGGGAGATGCGGTCCTTCTCAAACCACAGACGTTCATGAACGAAAGCGGATTGTCAGTACAGGAAGCCACCAAGTTCTATGGGATAGACTGCAAGGACGTGCTTGTCGTGCACGACGACATAGAACTGCCGTTCAAGAGCGTGAAGATCCAAATGGGCGGAGGCATGGGAGGTCACAACGGACTCAGGTCCGTGAAGACGCACCTAGGGACAGACAGGTTCTGCAGGCTGAGACTTGGGGTTGGAAGACCTCCTGCCTGCATTCAGGTTGCAGATTTCGTCCTTGGACGCTTCTCTCCTTTGGAGGAGAAGGGGCTGGAAGATGTTCTGAAGCAGGCGTCCAAGGAGATAGAAGGATTCATCAAGAACGGAATCCAATCAAGGTGATACAAGTATGAAGAACAGGGATTTGAGGATTTCAGAGCCAAGCAGAATAGAGATGTCATACGAGAGTCCGGTATTCGAGACATCAAGCAAGATAGGCGTCATGTACAGGCAGGCGCAGGAGCTCACGCACATATACAACGAAAGCCACGACAGGCCGCTGTCTGCGGCCAACGTGCATATATGCGCCGTACTGCACCTCATATACCAAACCGTGATATCGGCATACCTCAAAGGCACGGACTCAGACCCCTTCTCCCGCATCCAGGTTCTTGCCCAGAAGAACGAAGCCTGCAAGGAGGTTCTGGGCTTCTACAACAGGATGTTCCCCACAAAGCTCACGGATCAGCGCTTCGACGGCTTGGACGAAACGGCAAGGGCGTTCTTCGTGCATCAGGTGTTCGAATCCAACCCGGCATTCCTCACGGCTACTGGCAACATGTTCGACCAAAGCACAATGGTGTTCCCCCAAGGAACGAAAGCCCTTACAGGAATGATGGGAAGCTACCTCAAAGGGACATCGTTCATTGAGAACACGGACTCGGACGACCTCTTTTCCTTCCTCACCATGCCGTCACGACTGTTCCCAGACTCTCTTCTGAAGCAAATGGAGTACATAACGGAGCACTGGGATATGTTGCTTCCAGAAGAGCTGAACACACTCCTTCTAAAGGCCAAGGACTATTTGAGGGAGGAGACGAAACCACACCTCATGGGACCGGGACCAGGCCCAATGGAGATCCCAAGCTTCAAAGACGAGGACCAGGACTTTGAAAGGTTCACTCCGGACAAGAACTGGATGCCAAACGTGGTCATGATGGCAAAGAGCACTCTGGTGTGGCTAGACCAGCTGTCAAAGAAATACGAAAGGGACATATCCCGCCTTGACCAGATTCCGGATGAGGAGCTGGACTACCTGCGCGACAGCGGCTTCACGGCACTGTGGCTCATTGGACTTTGGGAGAGAAGCCCTGCATCCAAGAAGATAAAGGTGCTGTGCGGCAATCCTGATGCAGAGTCGTCAGCCTATTCCCTCAAAGGATATGAAATCTCCTCCCGCATTGGAGGATGGCAGTCATTGTACGACCTCAAGAAGAGGTGTTGGGAGCGTGGCATTAGACTTGCAAGCGACATGGTTCCAAACCATACTGGAATAGACAGCGACTGGATGATGGAGCACAGCGACTACTTCATCCAGCAGTCATACCCACCGTTTCCATCCTACACGTACAACGGCCCAAACCTGTCGGACAACCCAGACATAGACATAAGGATAGAGGACCACTACTACGACAGGACGGATGCCGCCGTCACGTTCCGCAGGGTTGACCGCCGCACAGGCGAGACTTCGTATATATTCCATGGCAACGATGGTACAACAATGCCTTGGAACGACACTGCACAGCTCGATTTCCTCAACCCAACCACAAGAGAGGCCGTCATTCAGCAGATTCTTGAAGTTGCAAGGAACTTCCCCGTCATACGTTTCGATGCCGCAATGACTCTTGCAAAGCGCCACATCCAAAGGCTGTGGTATCCAAAACCAGGCACGGGCGGTGACATTGCAGGAAGGATTCCATACGAAATGACGGACGAGGAGTTCAACAGAAGGATTCCCAACGAATTCTGGCGCGAGGTCGTGGACAGGATATCACAGGAGCTACCTGACACCCTGCTAATAGCGGAAGCATTCTGGATGATGGAAAGCTATTTCGTCAGGACTCTTGGAATGCACAGGGTCTACAACAGTGCCTTCATGCACATGATAAAGAACCAGGACAACGCAAAGTACAGGGAAATGATAAAGTCCACCATTGCGTTCGACCCTGAAATCCTCAAACGCTATGTGAACTTCATGAACAACCCCGACGAAGACACTGCAATAGCCCAGTTCGGCGATACGGACAAGTATTTTGGAGCATGCACACTGCTTTCAACCATGCCGGGTCTGCCAATGTTCGGACACGGACAGATAGAGGGCTTCAGAGAGAAGTACGGCATGGAATACCAAAGGGCCTACTGGGACGAAAAGCCAGACGAAAGGCTCATAGCCGAGCATAGAAGAAGGATATTCCCTCTTCTCAAGATGCGAAGGCTCTTCTCAGAATCCAAGAACTTCCAGCTCTTTGATGCACACCGCGAAGACGGAAGCACGGCGGAATCGGTCTTTGCGTATGTGAACGGCGACGACAACCAAATGGCGCTTGTCCTGTACAACAACCAATACGACCACGTGGACGGAACCATAACAGAATCGGCCCCCAAGCTGGTGCGAAACGGCGAGGAGAAAAGCCTTGAAACGGTGTCGCTTGCAAAGAGCCTAAGGCTTACGAGGGGTGTGAGGCGCTATGTGATATACAGGAACTTCAACGATGGGCTGTACCGCATAATGCCTTCTGTGAAGCTGTACGAGGAAGGCCTAAAGGTATCGCTCAACGGCTACGAGACCATGGTCGTCACGAACATCTATGAGATTGAGGATATAGACGGGATATACCAGAAGCTCTACGAAAAGATGGGTAGCCGTGGCATGGAGAGCATAGAGCATGAAATGCAAATTCTCTACCTTGGACCGTTCTTCGAGGCGGTGGATCCAATCAGAAGCCAGAAGTTCGCAAAGGATCTCAGGACCATCCTCAACGGAACCTCCACAAGCGCCAACAAGAAAGGCATAATGCAGACCCTTGGAACATGCTACACCTATATGGACGAGCTGACAGGCCTGTTCGAGAAGATAGGCCTTCACCCAAGACGCATGAAAGCGCAGGTCATACTCGACATGGTCAACACGCTCGAAGCCATCTGCAGAAGAAAACCATTCCAGAACGCAAACCTCATCCTTGACGACATGCTTGCAACCGTGGTATCAGCAGCCTTACTTGAAATGCCATTCATAAACCCCGATGGCACAGGGCTTGCAGAATCCTTCGAGATAGCCCGCACGCTTCAGCTGGACAGACTCTTTGGAGTACAGCCGTCCGTTGCTTTCCGGTGCGCCATACTAAATGCCTCCAAACCCAAGGAAATGGAGGAGCTTTTGTGCAACAAGACCTTCCAGATGCTCATTGGATGCAACGAATACCAAGGGGTGCGCTGGTACAGAGGCGAAGCGTTCCAGGAGTGCATGTACCTCAACGTCCTGTCACAGGCCATGCAATGCATGGACAAAGGAGCAGACAAAGGTGTGGATGCGGACGAATGTACGAAGGAGAGCGAAAAGGAACTGAGGAAATGGCTTGACCGCAGCAATCAGGCGCAGTATAGGCTGGACAATCTCATGGAGGGGACACACTGCTAGACAAATGCAACAAGTTGGAAATATAATCCAAAATATGAAGACTTGGTTGACATATCTGGCTGCAGCTGCAATGGGACTCGCCTTTCAGGTGACGTTCAAAGAAAGCTCCTTTTTCTACTCATCCGTGAATTTCATGGCATCCATCGTCTCAAAGCTGGGTGTGTTCATCGTGTTCCCTTTGGTTTTCTTCGCAATGATGGCAGGAACCTCGTCCCTTGCAAGGAAGAAAGGTGGAAACGGCTTCGTTTGGCTGTCTTCCTTTTTCTGGAGCCTTCTGACAACCGTTGTCATGACAGTTTCTGCGGCGCTTCTCTTCAGGCTGGTACCAGCAGCCTTCCCCATGGAGCAGTCCACTGCATCAGGTGCCACCGCAATAAGCGCAATGCAGGATTCGTCCCTGTTCAATGCTTTCTCAGAGCTTACGTCAAGCAGACTCGTCCTTGCGAATCCGCTTTCCACGAATGCATTTCTCAACCTTGTGAAATCAAGCGACAGCCTGTTGCCTGTGATGTTTCTTGCCTTGGTCATGGGTTATGCTACAAGACCCACAAGCGAAGTGATGCGCCCTGCATACCAGGTGCTCAACTCAATGAGCGAAGCAATGTTCAGACTTGCAAGACAAACCGCCAGAGTCCTGTGGATCGCCGTTTTCTTCATTGCAGGGACATGGTTCGAGACACTATGGCTCAACGGGACGGTCTTCGCTTCATGGCGTTTCATAACGATGCTCTGCATCATAGGGTTTGGAACGTTTTTGATAGTCGTTCCACTGATATACGCCATTGCAACGGGATTCAAGAGAAACCCCTACAGACAAATCATCAGGCTTCTTTCAGCAGCCACAGCAGCGTTCTTCTCAGTGAACAATCTGTTTGCACTTCCTGCACTCTACACTGACTGCAGGATAAACCTGGGGATTCGCAAGAACGTGGTCTCCACATCGCTTCCAATACACAACGTCCTGACCAAGGGCGGCAGTGCAATGATGGGTACGCTTTGTTCATGCGCCCTTGTATTGGCGGCAAGCGGAACCATGCCGTCTGCAACCCAGACCATAACCATAGCACTTGCATGTACAGCCGTAAGCTTCGCAAGCAGCCTCCATGCAGGATATGAAGTGCTGTTCTGTGCATCCTGCGCACTTGGCCTCATAGGGGCGGACGTCTCCAACGGCACAGCATCCTTGATTGGGATGCTTCCACTTGTAAACGGAATCGCCCTGCTGTTCGATACGATGCTCTCAGGCCTTGGCACGAGCTTCACGGCCTGCAACCTCAACGCGGACTGCAACATAGTCGAAGAGGACACCGTATAAGGATACAACAATAAGGATACAACACCATGAGAAGCAAATTACTGAAGATTCTTATCCTCATAGTTCAGATCATCATGATGGGTGTGTGTGGAGCAATAGCAGCAAGAGGCTTCTTTCTTGCACAGGACATATGGCAGGAGCTTCCGTTCATACAATCCGTGGCCAGAATAGGTATGCTTCTCGTGTTCACGATAAGCTACTACAGAAGCTGCCTGTCTGGAGGCAGTCCTGAGAATATCTTCATGGTATGCTTCCTTTTCTCAGCATCGCTTGCAGAGATAAGGGTGTTCAATGACTTTGCGAACCTCACAGGGATAAGCCTAATGTCGCTTATGGTGCTCTCAAGGATATCCATATTCGCGGTCATGGCCATGCTGCTCTCCCTAATAGGATCAGGGCTCTATTTCCAGAACAACGAATACGGCGCAGTCTCTCTCTACTCCTGGATAGGCCTTGCAGGTGCGCTTTTCATGGGGCTTCTTCTTCCGGCACCGCTTTCGTTCGAGAACCTTTGGAGGATGAACCCCTCGTTTTGGATATTTACAATACTCAGCGCAGTCGCCGCTGTCGTCAATATACTGCTCCTCTTCACAGAGGCTCCTGGAGCCGGAACCGTTAGGCTTCTTGCTTCCGTGATTCTGGATGCAAGCATCTTCGCAACCTACTTCTTCAACATCTCGTACTCCAATCTCATTGGTACTAGCCTGTTCGTGGCCGGTTGCCTAATCAATACGATCGTATTGACAAGGAACACCATAAGACTGTAGTCATTGGAGACTCCCGCAAGGTTGCAGTTTTGGAGAGAATATGAAAATTGGACAATTTGGAGAATCCTTCATACCCGTATTCGATGGTGTTGGAAGAGTCATGAAGGCCTATGCAGAGACCATGTCTGCAAGAGGCAACGAAGTATATGTCATAGCACCTATGTACGATGCAGGCTACAGGGGCCAGTATCCGTATGAAATAGTGGACTTCATCTCATTCAAGATGTCCCACAAACTCCCATACAGGATAGGACTCAAGACGTTCGACAGACACTTCGTGACAAGAATGAAGCAAGTGAATCTTGATATATGCCATGTACATGGTCCGGCATTTGCAGGGAACATTGGAATACATTATGCAAAACGCAAAGGAATCCCAGTCGTAGGTTCCTTCCACACGAAGTTCTACGACGACATCCTTGAAGTGACGAAGATGAAGTCCGTAGCAAAGGTGGGAGCCAAGATGGTGGCCGATTTCTACAGCCACTGCGATGAAGTGTGGGCTGTATCCGAGGGAACAGGAGAGACACTCAGAGAATATGGATACAAAGGCAAGGTCGTCGTTATGCCCAACGGCACCAACAAGAGAGTCCTCAACGTGGAGAAGGTTCCGGAAGTGCGGGCGAAGTACGGAATAAATGACGACAAGCCAATGATACTGTTCGTTGGACAGATAAACTGGAAGAAGAATCTGAAGCGCGTCGTAGAGTCCTGCGGTCTCTTGAAGCAGCAAGGCATAGACTTCCAGCTCGTCATGGCAGGCCAAGGCCCTGATGAAAAAGGAGTCAGGGACCTAGCTCAGAAATGCAACATAACACAAAACCTAATCATGACTGGACATCTACAGGACTTCGAGACCTTGGACTGCCTCTACAGCATGGCGGACCTCTTCCTCTTCCCATCCATATACGACAACGCACCAATGGTTCTTAGGGAAGCGGCAGCCCAGAGAACGCCAGGCCTCGTAGTGGAAGGCTCCTGCGCCGCAGAGGTGATACAGGACGGCATAAACGGCGTACTTGGAAAGGACACCAACGAGAGCATTTGCGAAAAGATAAAGCAATTCCTTGCTCTGCCTGAATCTGAGAAGTCCAAAATGGGGGGGGGTGGCATACGACACCATACCTATCCCATGGGACGGACCTCTCATGGACACCATCCTAGGCCGATATCAGAATCTCATAGACATCTACAAATCCAAGAGGAAGTAAAGAATCCTCCAAGACCGATATCCTTGAGCCTCTTTTGTTTTGAGACCTCGTTTCATGCAGGTACATTTGGATATGCACAAAAGAGAGCCTAAAATGAAAGCCCTATCGTTGTTTGGAAGATGGAGACGAAAAAGAAGATCCCAATCCTTGAAAAAAGCAGAGAAGAGCCTGTACCATACAAGAGAAGAAGGAGATGAGACCATGAGAGCTTTGATTCTAAGCGCCAACACCGGTGGTGGACACAATTCATGCGCAAAGGCCATAAAGGAAGTCTTCATTGCACATGGCGACACCTGCGATATAGAGGATTGCCTTGAGTTCATCTCAAAGGGAGTATCCAAAAGCATATCTGACGGCCACATATTCCTCTACAGGCACGCCCCTGCCCTCTTCCAAGCTGGCTACAGGGCAATAGAGAACAACAAGACGACCATGTTCCAGGAGAACTCCCTCATATTCAAGTTCTTCGCCCTTGGAGCGGAGAACCTGTACGAGCTCATAAGCACAATGGACTATGACACGGTGATATGCACACACCTGATTGGAGCCATGATGCTTACAGCTATGTTGAAGAAACATCCACTTCCAATCGTCACCTGCCACATTTCCACCGACTACGACTGCAGTCCAAGCACAGCGGACAGCGACCTTGACTTCTACTTCATACCAGACAAACGTCTCATGGATGAATTTGTGAAAGCAGGAATCCCCAAAGAAAAGGTTTTCCCAAGTGGTCTTCCAGTAAGAAAGGAATTCTACGAACATAGGGACAAGGCCCTGGCAAAGGAGGAAATAGGACTTCCAAAGGACCATGAACACCTTCTTGTCATGTGCGGCAGCATGGGAGGAGGACCAATTCCAAAAGTAGTGAACATGTTCTCTGAAAAGCTCAAGGAAGACCAGGAGATGACCATCGTATGCGGATCAAACAAAGCCCTCTACGACAAAATCACAGAAAAGCACTCCGGAGCCAGGAACATACACATAATTGGCAACACCAATGAAGTTCCAAAACTCATGCAGGCAGCGGATCTTCTCTTCACAAAACCAGGAGGACTGAGCACCTCGGAGGCATATGCAGCGAAACTTCCAATGGCATTCTTCAATTTCATTGGATGCTATGAAACGGACAACCTGAACTTCTTTGTAAAGCTTGGAGGAGCAATGTCAAAGGAAGACCCTCAGGAACTTGTGAATGCGACATTGGAGCTTCTTTCAGACCCTGAAAGGCTCAAGGCCATGTCAAACGCTTTGGCTGAGGCCTCAAAGGACAAGCCAATCCCAGAGGACTACATCTACGAAGTCCTACGCAAAGCCCATGAAAACTTGAAATAACTGAAATAGAAATTTCTTCCTCTTTTTGTTTTTTTGACCTTTCGGAAGAAAATTTTCTTCATTCATCGGCTTTTTCTCGTTTTAGGAAGAAAAGTCAAATGGACTGTCATGCAACAACGCACTCATCCTAGCAGGCGCTTCGACATCTCAAGGATCAAGGAGGGAACCACTTTGACTTCGTTTCTGTCATACGTTACAAGCCCGTTGGTCTCCTGCTCCACGTCTGACAGCTGCGTGTATATGGCGGCGGCAAGTCCTTTGGTCTTTGCAGGGATTATCTGCTTGTCGTAGAGATTCACGATGGCTTTCGTAAGCGCCTCTTTGGAGTGGCATTTCTTGTAGACGAATCCTTTTTTTGCAGTCGTATTGGTGTCATAGCCATAGCCGCCAAACTCGGTGAGAATCACGCAACGCCCCTTGCGGTCATTGTGGAACCTGTATGGCTTGAAATAGACATGAAGGCTTTTGAAATCACCAATGCCTTGGTCCTGCCAACCAGAGGCATGGTCTATGGTTCTGGTACCGTCAAGCTTTTCCATGTTTCCAACGATCCTTGCAGAGTCGAACTGACCCCACCCTTCGTTGAAAGGAACCCACATCGCAAGAGAAACCACATTGAAAAGATGCTTCACCGTATCGTAGGCTTCCGCCTCCCATACGTCACGCTCATGTGAGTCCATCCTTGCAAAGAGGTCGTATCTGTCATCCTTCAGATGAGAGCCAAAGACCAAAGGAAGAGAGATCGTTGCCAGTCTATACTTTCCACCCCCAGATACCATATCCTGCCATACAAGCATACCCAAGCGGTCGCAGTGGTAGTACCATCTCAAAGGCTCTATCTTTATGTGTTTTCTAAGCGTATTGAAGCCCAAGCTTTTGGCAAGCTTTATATCGTTGACAAAATCCTCATCACTCTTTGGGGTATAGTATCCATCCTTATAATAGCCCTGATCAAGTAGTCCATGATGGAAATAAGGTTTTCCATTCAATTTCAGGACATTGTTTCCTTTTTCATCCGTACCAACACCAAAAGTCCTGAGCCCCACATAGCCATGTATGCAGTCGCAAAGGGACGAAGGCTCAAGGACATCGGTCTTGAGGGTTATCGTGAAATCGTATAGAAAGGGATCCTCCGGCGACCATGGGTGCGGGTTTGGAATGTCGATGCGTGTGCACTCACCTGTGCAAAACTCAAAAGAGGAATTCCCTTCAAAGGAAAGAGCGGCTGGAATGTGCCGAGCATCGTTTGTGAAAACCTCAATGGAGAAGCCTGTCAAATCAGGAACCACCTTGTAGCCCGTTATATATGTACGCGGCACCTTCTCCATCCAGACCGTCTGCCAAATGCCGCTTGTCTTTGGGTACCATATCCCTCCTGGCTCGCTGCTCTGCTTGCCGCGTGAAATCTCCTTTGCGTCTCCGGGATCCTGGACCATGACATCCAAATCGAATTCGCGAGATGAGACCTCCACGGAGAACGGAAGGTATCCGCCTATATGCTCAAGGACATGCCTGCCGTCTATGCGTACAATGGCCCTGTAGTCCACAGCTCCAAAGTGGATGAAAAGCCGCTCTTTGGAGAAATCCACGTCCTCTGGAAAGCTCACATGCCGGCTGTAGCACATCGTTTCATGGGCCTGAAGGGTTCTTCCTACTCCGCTGAATGCACTTTCAGGCGAGTATGGAACCAACACGGTGTATTCCTTTGCATCCTTTCCATCCGATATGAACTTCAACGTCCACCTGCCGTTGAGGCACATATAGCTGTCTCTTGCCATTTGCGGACGCGGATATTCGCAAAGCGGAATTCTGTTCTCTATATCCATCATTGAAACCCTCCGTATAAGATGATATCACAATCCGTGACTGAAGCAAGCTCAGTGCTTTCTATAACATTCTATAGCGTCCTACAGCGCCATACTCCGCCATACAACGCCCTGTTCCGCCAATCAACGCCATACTGTGCCCCACAAAGCCACACAACGCCACACAACGCCCCTCACAGACCCAACCCCCAATTGAAAAACACTCCCTTTTGAATGATAATCCCTGTAGGCGCCCACCTAGGAACCGCCAGAACTCACCCAACGGAGGGCCAAATGCGACTATTCCTACTTCCATCGTCATTCAAAGGCGAGCATGACAAAGCACACTCCCTGGAGATTGTAGGAAAGGAATACAACTACCTTGTGAACGCATTGAGGCTCAAGGAAGGCCAAAAGATAATGGGCCGGGACCGCAGCGGTGCACTCTGGGACCTGACGATAGACGAAATATACAACGGACACTGCAAACTCACAGCAGAACCAACGCAGGAAGCCATCGAATACACAGACGCACTCCCCCAGCAAAGGCCACTCAAACCCATAGTCCTATACCAATGCCTACCAAAGGGCCGCAAGACCGATGACATTGTGAAAAGGGCCACAGAGGCTGGCGTACAGGCCATAGTCCTCGTCAAAAGCCGCAACTGCGTTGCAGACATATCGGGAAAGGAGAGCTCAAAGCTTTCACGCTACGAAGCAGTCATAAAGGAAGCGATACAGCAAAGCGGTTCAGTCGTTCCAACAACGGTGGAGGGACCAATAGACATATCCAAGATACCAGAGGACCTCAAAAGGAGAGCCAACGGAAGCCAAACTCTAGGGCTTGTCCTACACCAGTGCGAACTCGAAAAGGACCAGAGCGACCTTTTGGGTACGGTCAAAGGATTCGAAGGGACAACAGCCATCGTAGTGGGGTCGGAGGGTGGCCTCACAAACGAAGAATGCAACAAACTGCTACAGGCGGGATTCAAAGCTATCTTGCTTAAAACAAACATTTTAAGATGTGAAACAGCCTCTATATACGCAATTGGAGCAATTCAGACCATTTTGGAGTCAACCTGTTCATAACTTGTGCATAACCTATGTGCAAAACCATAGCTGAAAGCCTTTCAAAGAAGATCAAAACACTTAAAAACCTATATAACTTTTAAACAGCTACACACCTTGTATATTTACAACAACTATTTATAATATAAGAAATTACATTACACTTTTCGTTTGATTAGTACCAAGGTAGGAATGATTAGAAAACATACCCGAACCCACTTATAGACAGGGTTTGCACAAGAAGCCCAAAGAGTTGTGCACAACTTGTGCAATAGTGTGTGTAATTATTGCCGTACCGCAGGCTTTTTCTTTGTAAATACTGAAAATAAAGGAACTCCCCTCTCGTTCATACAAAAAAGGCAGGGACACTATGGCCCCTGCCAAATCCAAAAAACTAGAAAACCATGGAACTACAAGAAATCCAACTACTTCAATTTCTTTCAGTCTTCCAAAAGATATTCGTATGCAGCCTTGCAAGCAGGATCGTACTCGATGTCAGCCAAAGGCCTCTCCTCCGTCGTCATCCTAGCGTAGTACTCGTTCCTTGCAAGGACCTGAAGAACCTCGGCTCTGATTCCCGTATAGGAGAACTCATCGACGAATTTTGAAACGTTCTGTGCAGTGTAGTCAGGATTGGAATCCACGAACTCTTCAATTTTAGTCCCATTCAAAAGCTCCGAATAGGCATCCATTTCATCGTCCTGGACCACAAGGGACTCCACTTCAATGTCTGGAGAGACACCTTCGCCCTGTATTGTATCACCGCTTGGAGGAACGAAGCTTGCAACCGTAATGGAAGTATAGCCATCACCAAACGATGAAATCTGCTGCATGACACCCTTTCCGTATGTTGTTGCACCAATGAGAACCGCCCTTCCATTGTCACGCATCGTGGAGGAAAGGATCTCAGCAGAACTTGCAGTGCCTTCGTTTATTAGGATTGCAACCTTGACGCTAGGATCCACTATAGTCCCTTCGCTGGATTTATAGACGACATTCCTGGAAGTGTCTTTGTATGAAACGGAAAGAAGCTTCTTGCCGCTTATGAACATATCGGCTATTGAAAGCGTAACGTCCACATCTCCGCCAGGATTGTCCCTAAGGTCTATTATCAGGCTCTTCATTCCCTGGGAGTCCAAATCCTCCAATGCCTCGTTCACCGCAGAGAGGGTGTTCTGGGAGAATTCAAGGATCCTAAGGTACGCCACGGAACCGTCAACCATCTCGTATTCCACAGTTGGAACGGTTATAACCTCACGAGTGAGGGTAAGTGTGAACGATGACGACTTCCTCTTTATGGTGATGTCAACTGTGGTTCCTACCTCACCCTTCATCTTGGCAGCACATTCGTTGGCCGTCATTTCATCGACAGGCTCTCCGTTGATGTGCGTTATCATATCCCCTGCAATGAAACCAGCCCTGGAGCTTGGTGTATTGGGGAACACCTGTGTTATGTTGCAGTACAGAGTGCTCTCGTCATCGGGGTTCTGGTATTCAAGGTATGTCTTGGAGAAGTATATTCCAAGCCCACCGTAGACCCCCGTCAGCTGTTCCTCGTAGTCGGAAGAATCGTCCGATGTTATGTAATATGTGTACTTGTCGTCCAAGGCATCGAAAAGAGCCGTGGCCATTGCATCGTATACGGCGTCGTAGTCGATGTCATAGAGGAAGTTCTTGTTCACATACTGGTACAGCCTCTCCAGCGAAGCCATGTCCCTTGAAATGATCTCGGCACCCACCTCTGCAGAAGGCTGCTGGGAAACCTTTCCGCTGTTCGAAACGTTCTGAACGCTCTGATACTGCTGATTTCTCAGAAGGTTCTCGAAGATGGCCTGGTCCTCAGGAGACCCGTTTGCAAAGACAAGTCCTGTAAAGACCGCCGCAATCAAAAACAAAACCAATGTTCTCTTCATGACTGCAATATACAACATTTTCGCCAAATGAGGCACTCAACGACGGCTCAAATGCGGCAAACGTCACAAAAACAACATATTTTCCAAGTTCAGGGACAACTCCAATTCCAAAGGAACTTCCAACCTCCCGCAAACCCGGTTTTGCAAGCTCCTCTCTATTCACGCTTTCACTGTAATATGGTAGAATCCAGCCATGTTGATGTATGTGGATTTCCCCAAATGGATTTCGCCGTTTGTGATTCCTTCGCTGCCGGTAAGATGGTACGCAGTCATGTATCTGCTTGCCTTTGGAACCTGCTACATCCTGTTCAGGCACCAATGCGACAAGGAAGGCGCGCTGAACCACATGGACTACGACACATCCCTTACACTCTTCTGCTACACCATAGGATTCCTCCTAATTGGTGCAAGGCTTTTCTCAACCCTGCTCTATGACGGCTCGTGGTACTATTGGACACATCCATGGATGATATTCTGGCCGTTCAGAAACGGAAGGTTCATTGGACTTCCAGGCATGAGCTACCATGGAGGTGTGGTGGGCGCAGTCTTTGGAGGATGGCTGTTTGCAAGAAAGTACAAATACAGACTCCTGGACCTATCGGACACGGTCATAGCGGGAATCCCTCTTGGATATACATTTGGAAGGCTTGGCAACTTCATAAACGGGGAACTGTGGGGGCGTGTAACCGGCACATCATACGGAATGGTGTTTCCAGAAGCACCATCCTTCTCTACAACGATATCCTGGGTAAGGGACATTGCAGACAAAATAGGCATGCAGTACATAGAAGGAGACATCGTAAATCTGCCAAGACATCCTTCTCAGCTGTACGAAGCCTTCTTCGAGGGAATCTTCCTGTTCCTAATGCTCTGGTTCATAGTGAAACCTTTGGCAACCAAGCACAAGGACGAACACGGACCAGGAATGATTACAGGAGCGTACTTCGTAGGCTATGGAGCAATACGCTTCGTACTGGAGTACTTCAGGGAGCCGGACAGCCAGCTTGGGTTCATAATAAAGCTGGGAAAGGAATGGGAGCCAACGGCTCTGTTCAAATCGGTGCTCAACATATCGCTTGGACAAATCCTGTGCCTAATAATGGTTCTTGCAGGAATTGCAATCATCGTATATGCAAAGAAATCTGCACCTACGACCTATAAACCAACAAAGAGCAAAAAGGTAAAACGAGGAAAATAGAATGAAAGTCGATGAGAAAGTGAATCTGCTCAGAGATGAGATGAAGAAATCCGGGCTCAGCGCTTGGATAGTAAACGGAACGGATCCGCATGAAAGCGAATACGTAAGCGAAAGATGGCAGGCCAGGAAATGGCTAAGCGGCTTCACCGGAAGCGCAGGAACCGTCATAGTGACCATGGACAAGGCCATGATATGGATCGATTCCCGCTATTTTGTGCAGTGCGCAGCCCAGATCAAAGGTACATGCTTTGAAATGAGAAAGCTCAACGGACCTGAAGCCTCAAGCCCAATCGAATTTCTCACAAGCGAATTCAAGGACAACGAAAAGGTTGGAATCTCCGCAGAAACCCTCATGGTGGCAGCAAACGAAAACTACAAGGAGCATGGAATCAACATAGTCCCAACGGACGACATCCTTGACGCAATATGGAAGGACCGCCCGGCAATGCCTGACTACCCGGTCGAACGCATGCCAGACGATATATGCGGCGAGACACCCACCCAGAAAATCGCACGGATCAGGGAAGCCGCCACCAAGAACGGAGAGGACTACAACCTCATTTCAAGCCTTGACGACATAGCCTGGATACTCAACCTAAGAGGCAGCGACATAGAGGACACCCCAGTCTTCATGGCCCACCTCCTCATAGGGCCCACCACAGTCAAGCTCTTCACTCCCCCACAGCGCTTCTCCAAAGTACAGCCCGATGTCTTTGAGCTTTTCGACTACGACGGCATAGTCCCGGAACTCGAATCCCTTCACGACTGCACGGTGAGGATGAACCCCCACAGAATAAACATGAAGCTCAAGAACGCCTTGGACAAGGCCTCAAACGTGAAGATATCATGCGGACGCGAGTATTCCACAGACTTCAAGGCATGCAAGAACGAAGCGGAGCTTGAAGGGATGAGGACCGCCCATATTCTGGACGGTGTAGCTTTGGTGAACTTCCTTGCCATGGTCAAGCGAAACGAATTCGACTTCACGGAGCTTTCCATCTCCCAGGCCCTTGAAGACGAAAGAGCCCTGGAGGAGGACTACCTTGGACCGTCGTTCTCAACCATAGCAGGTTTTGGCGACCACGGAGCTGTTGTGCACTACAGTGCAACCGAGGAGACGGACAAGGCAATAGAGGGCAACGGACTTCTCGTTCTGGATTCCGGTGGACAGTACACATGCGGCACCACGGATGTGACAAGGACCTTGCTGTTTGGAGAAGCCACCCAGGAACAGAAGGAAGACTACACATTGGTCCTCAAAGGACACCTTGCACTATGCTCCCAAGTATTCCCAAAAGGAACAGCAGGCGTACAGCTGGACATCCTTGCACACCAGTTCCTATGGCAGAGAGGCATGAACTACTTCCACGGTACAGGCCATGGAGTTGGATTCAGGCTCAGCGTCCATGAAGGGCCTCAGAGGATATCAGCAGGCTTTGGATCTGAAAGGCCAGTGCCCCTTGAAAAAGGCATGGTCGTAAGCGATGAACCGGGCCTCTACAAGGAAGGCAAGCACGGCATAAGGATAGAGAACCTCATAGCAGTCGTACCTGCAATGACGACGGAGTTTGGAGAGTTCTACACATTCGAGGTCCTCACCGCCTGCCCTTACGAAAGAGACCTTATATGCAAGGACATGCTTACGGAAAACGAAATATCTATGATAGACGAGTACCACAAGTGGGTCTACGAAGTCCTGAAGGACCTTGTTGACGAAAGCTCCCTTGACTACCTCAAGGAAGCGACCAAACCACTATGAAGCTTTGCCGTTGGCAATGGCTGACATTATATTCGAGATATCAGGTTCGATTGGACGATACACAATAATATAAGAGGAAACTGAAATGGTTGAAAAACTTGCAAAGACTGGAAAGATAGAGAGAAAAGGACCTGTCGTCCTTCTCATCATGGATGGAGTTGGATTTGGCAAATATGCAGACGGCGATGCCGTGAAGCAGGCCATGACGAAGAACCTTGACCACCTCATGGAGACATGCCCATGGACGAAGCTCAAGGCTCATGGAACAGCTGTTGGACTTCCATCGGATGCAGACATGGGAAACTCAGAGGTAGGACACAACGCAATGGGATGCGGAAGGGTGTTCTCCCAAGGTGCAAAGCTTGTGGCATCATCCATTGAGAGCGGCTTGATGTTCAAAGGCGACACATGGAAGAAACTTGTGGCCAACGTCAAGGACAACGATTCCACAATGCACTTCATTGGCCTTTTGAGCGATGGCAACGTCCATAGCCACATAAAGAACCTCATGGACATGATAGTCGAGGCAAAGAAGGAAGGAGTCAAGAAGGTCCGTGTACATGCCCTTTTGGACGGAAGAGACGTAGGAGAGACGTCAGCCCTTGACTATTTCGACCCGTTCGACAAGTTCCTCAAGGACCTTTCGACAGACGGCTTCGATGCCAGAATAGCATCCGGTGGTGGTAGAATGGTCATAACAATGGACCGTTACAACGCAAACTGGGACATGGTCAGGAAAGGATGGGAGACCCACGTCCTTGGAGAAGGCCGCTATTTCGACAACGCACATGACGCCATCACAACCCTTAGACAGGAAACCGGTGCAATAGACCAGGACCTCCCTCCATTCGTGATTGCAAAGGATGGAAAGCCTGTTGGAACCATAGAGGACCACGACAGCGTGATACTGTTCAACTTCAGAGGCGACAGAGCGCTTGAAATCACAAAGGCGTTCGAAGCCAAGGACCTCAAGGAGTTCGACAGAAAGCGCGTACCAAATGTGGAGTATGCAGGAATGATGGAGTACGATGGAGACCTCCATGTACCTCACCAATACCTTGTGAACCCACCTTCGATAGATAGGACAATGGCTGAATACCTCTGCGCATGCGGCGTAAAGCAGTTCTCCATCTCAGAGACCCAGAAGTTCGGACACATCACCTACTTCTTCAACGGAAACAAGAGCGGCAAGTTCGACGAGAAGCTTGAAGAGTATGTCGAGATTCCATCAGACATCGTACCTTTCGAGCAAAGACCTTGGATGAAATGTGCAGAGATCGCTGACCGCGTAATCGAGGAAGTCGAAAGTGGAAAATGGCAGTTCATAAAGATGAACTTCCCAAACGGCGACATGGTTGGACATACAGGAGTGTTCGAAGCAGTGGTATGCTCAATGGAAGCCCTTGACCTCCAGATTGGAAGGATTGAGGAAGCCGTCCGCAAGGCAGGTGGAATCCTCGTAATCACTGCTGACCACGGCAACGCAGACGACATGATAGAGCACAACAAGAAAGGAGAGGCATCCCTCAAAGCCAATGGAGAACCAAAGGCCAAGACAAGCCACAGCCTCAACCCAGTGCCATGCATCATCTACGACCCATGCTACAACGGCGAGTACTCGAAGGAACTTGCACAGGGCCTTGGAATCAGCAGCATAGCAACGACATGCATAGAGCTTCTTGGCTATGAAAAGCCAGAAGGCTACGATCCATGCATCGTGAACTTCAACTGATTTCAATTGAAAATAGACAGCCAAAGGTTTAAACTACCCCCATGGCATCCAAGACAGGCAAGGTTTACGGAATTGGAAATCCCCTCATCGATGTGATTGTAAACGTCGATGACGAGGATCTTGAAAAACTGGGACTCTACAAGGGAACCATGAACCTCATCTCACTTGAGAAAAGGCTCGAGCTCACGGACTTCATAAAGACCAAGAAGGAGCCAAAGTTCTCCTGTGGCGGTTCGTGTCCAAACACCGTCATAACCCTTGCCTCGCTTGGAATAGAAACCACCCTTGGCGGCAAAGTTGGCTCCGACGAATACGGAGACATCTACAAGGAAAGGCTCGCATCGCTTGGAGTCAAGGACAACCTTGAAAGGTCATCCAACGTGACAGGCTCTTCCATTATCCTCATCACACCAGACTCAGAACGCACGATGAACACCTACTTGGGAGCCAACAGGGACTATAATCCCGATGATGTCGTGGAGGACGAAGTCCGCAAGGCCGATTTCTTCCATTTCACAGGGTATATGTGGGACACCCCAAATCAGAAGGAAGCCGTGCGAAAAGCAATGGATATAGCAAAGGCCAGCGGTGTTCGCATCTCGTTCGACGTAGCTGACCAGTTCGCAGTAGGACGCTACCGTGATTCCTTCCTTGAACTTGTAAAGGACAGCTGCGACATAGTGTTCGCCAACAAGGAAGAAGCCCGTGTGATGTTCGACAACTACGACCCATACGAATGCTGCAAGAGCATGGGTAAGCTGTGCGAAACCGCCATAGTCAAGAACGGCAAGAAAGGCTCCTTCATAAGCTACAAACGTGAAATCCACGAAATCCCCGTCATGGGGCCAGAGACCCCTGTGGACACAACAGGAGCTGGAGACACCTACGCAGCGGGCTTCCTCTACGGACTTTGCAAAGGCATGGACATAGTTGAAAGCGGCCTTGTCGCATCAACCCTTGCAGGACAGATAATCAAGCAGACAGGAGCCCAGTTCTCCCCCGAAAAGTCAGCCCAACTCAAAGCCTACTTGGAAAAAGACCCTTGGAAATAACCAAAATGTCGGTTTAATGTCGGTTTAATGTCGGTTTAATGTCGGTTTAATGTCGGTTTAATGTCGGTTTAATTGACATTTTGTCGGTTTATGGTAAACTTCCATCATGGAAACACCAATGAAACATGAATTCGTAGAATCAGAGAAGGTCGAACTCAAGTCAAAGTATACAGATGCCATAGCAAGAAGCGTAGTTGCATTCCTGAATACAGATGGCGGACAGGTATTCCTTGGTGTAGATGACAACGGAAACGTCATTGGCATTCCAAACGTAGACGACACACTCAAGAAACTGTCAGACCTGATAACCGTTCAGATAGAGCCTTCGCCACAGGATATCATAGACATAAACCTCAAGCTCATAGAAGGAAAGTATGTGATAGCCCTCAATGTCCCAAAAGGTCCTTCTGGAATCTATTGCATCAAGAAATACGGATACTCCACGACAGGATGCCTTATGAGGATTGGGTCAACCAACAGGGAAATGACAACCACCCAAATAAGGGTAAGGTATGAAAAGACCTTTGCAGACAACGAAAAGATGCTGATAGTTCCTTCAAAATATGGGGACATATCCTTCAGAACTCTCAAGGTCTACTACTCTGAAAAAGGCTTACACCTTGATGACAGCTCATTCGAAGTGAACATGAACCTAAGAACAGACTCAGGACGATACAACCTTCTTGCAGAACTCCTTTCCGATAGGAACGATATACCTCTTATCTTCGTCAAGTTCAGAGGGTTGGACAAATCGTCCATATCTGAAAGGAACGACTACGGCCACACCTGTATACTATTGGCGTATGAAAAGATAAAGAACAGGCTCATATCAGAGAACATATGTACGACAGACACCACTGTAAGACCTAGAAAGGACACATATCTATACGATATGGACTGTGTAGACGAAGCAGTGATAAACGCCATAGTACACAACGATTGGACGCAGACGGAACCTCTCTTTTCCATGTTCGAAGACAGAATTGAGATATTCTCGCATGGAGGGCTTCCAAACGGTCTTACAAAGGAGCTCTTCTTCGAAGGAGTCAGCAAACCAAGAAACACTACGCTCATGAGGATATTCATGAACATGGAGGTAACCGAGCATACCGGCCACGGAATCCCAACGATAATCAAGAAGTATGGAAAGGAAGTCTTCGATATAGGGGATGACTACATAAAATGCACCATTCCATTCAATAGTGAAGTAATGGACAATAAACCACAAATTCAAACCACAGTTGCTTTGAACAACGTTGAAGACATCTCAAAGACTGAAAAAGGAATTCTTGGACTGCTTGTTTCAAACAACGCAGAAACAGCCGACTCAATGGCTGAACATCTATCCGTCACTAAGCGAACCATAGAAAGGGCTCTGAAATCACTTCAGGATAAAGGCTACATAAGAAGAGTTGGGTCAAAACGTGCCGGCTCCTGGCTGGTAATAAAGTAAAAGGGACCATTGCGCTTCGCAACGATCCCTTTGTTCTGTCAACAACTGGAAAATCAGTTGTAGCGTCTTCTCTTGGAGATGATTCTCACCTGCTTGTAGAGGCCGTCGCCTTCGCTCTTGGTCTCTATGCCCGTGACATCGTTGAGGGCTGTGTGGACAAGTCTTCTTTCATACGGGTTCATTGGCTCCAAGAGACGGGACCTTCCGGTCTTCCTGACCTGCTGTGCGGTTCTGTAGGCGTTCTTGATTATCTGCTCTTCGTGTCTGACTCTGTAGGACTCGGAATCAACTATGATCTTGCGCTCTGAATCAATCTTGCCTGCGAACACATTTGCAAGTACCTGAAGGGCATCGAGGTTCTTTCCCTTTCTTCCAATTATTATGCTGGAATCCTCGCTTTCAATGTTGAGGTTCACCTTCCTACCCTTTCTGGATACGACCTTTGTTGTTGCCTTGTAACCCATGTGCTCGATTACACCGTCAAGGAACTGGCAGACCTGGGTTTCAAGCTCCTCGTTTGGTTCAAGATCCTCTTCGTCCTCTTCTTCATTGGAATCGTGGGCGTCATCGTCGTAGGAGTCAATGACATCGGCATTATGGACGTAGTTGGACTCATCCTCATCTGGTAGAGCCTGCTCGGGCTCATCGTCGTTTGTGTCTATGTGGACCCTTATCTTTACATTGGCCTTCTTGAAAAGGCCCCTGCGTCCATTGTCCAGTATCTCTACATCAAAGTCCTCACGCTCGATGTGAAGCTCTTCAACAGCCTTGTTGATGGCCTCCTGTTCTGTCTTTCCTTCAAAATCTCTTGTCATATATGGTTCCCCTATTACTTTTTGTTCTTCTTGGCGGCTTCCTTGGCAGCCTTTGCCTTTTCGTCCTCTATCCTCTTGAGCTTCTCCTGATACTTCCTCACGGCCTCAGGAACCTTCTCCTCAGTCTTCTTCTCGACGACTGGTGCGTTCTTGACCTTCTTGTTAGTGTAGATCTGCTGGATTATGGAAAGTATGTTGCTTGCCGTCCAGTAGAGAAGGAGTCCAGATGGTGCGCTGTAGAGAATGAAGAAGAATATGATTGGCATACCGTATGTCATGAACTTCATCGTACCGTTCTGGTTGGCTGCGCTCTTGTTCTGGGCATTGGTCATGCTCATTGAAAGGATCATGCTCACCGTGTAGATGATTGGAAGGAGGTGGATCTCCGATCCAAGGAGAGGAATCCTGAATCCAAGTGTGAAGATCGTCTCAGGCACAGAGAGGTCTGGAATCCATCCTGGAATGAACATTGCTCCTCTGAGCTCGAAGTGCTTGTTGAGAAGTCCGTAGAATGCAATGATGATTGGGAACTGAAGCAGCATTGGCAGGCACCCGCCAATTGGATTTATGCCGGCTTCCTTGTACAGTGCGGCCGTCTCAGCATTGAGCTTCTGAGGATTGTCCTTGTATTTGACCTGCAGTTCCTGAAGCTGAGGGTTTATGGCTGACATCTTTGCAGTGGACTCCGTTCCCTTCTTTGAAAGAGGCCACAGCACAAGCTTGAGCAATATGGTGAGAAGGATTATATCAACACCATAGTTTGGAATCACCTTGTACAGGAGGTTGAGAACCCATTTGAGGATGTTTTCAAGCCATCCCAAAGCTGAACCGCTTTCCATTGCATCATCCAAATTGAGGTCCCTTATACCCCATGGGTTGTCCGTTCCATTATAGTAGGAACCAAGATACTTCTTGAGCTGAGGTCCGCAGTAGAAGTAAACGGTGTCGCTGGAGGATGCATCGGTTGCAGGCCTTGAAAGATAGATTCCATTTGTCTGTGCAATGTCGCCATCCGTGCTCTGTAGCGCAGAATACTTGTAGGCGACGTTGCTTTCAGGAGCTGCTATGACCGTGAAGTATTTGCTTGTGAGACTTATCCACTTGAGGGAATCGGTGGTCTCATAGCTGCCGTTGGTGAATCCTACGGTTCTCTTCTTGGTCTTTCCGTTGTCCTTGTATTGGTTTATGTAGACACGTCTGTAGTCATAGTTGTTGTTCTTCATTTGGGTGAATGCAGGTCCTACCTGTGGCTCATACGCCAAAGTGTAGGCATAGCCTTCGTCGTTTATGCCGGCGAACGATTCACCACCCTCGACATCTACAGTGACTGCAAACAGATAGTCCCCGTCCTTGAATTCAAAGGTCTTCTTCAATGTGAATACGTTGCCGCTTGCATCCATGTAGTCATGCGAGAAAACGATGCGTGAACCCTCTATCGTATAGTCGAACGTATCCATGATTGGATTGGAAAGGTCGCTTCCCCAGTAGGTGAGGAATGCATTGTGGTCGTTGTCGCCTTTGAACACCAGATCAACATGCTGACCGTCCGCATTGGCGTGGTCCTTCATGATTATTGACCTTATGCTTGCGCCCACTGGATCGAACGTTATGTCAAGGATATCGGTCTCGTATTCGAAGGTCTCAGTCGAATTGTGGTCCTCAAGAGGAGTGACCTTGTATTCGTCCTTCTGAACCGCAGCCGTGGTCGTGGAACCGTCAGCAGGTGATGTCTCGTCTACCGTAGTCTCCGGACTGGAAAAGAATGTTGTCTGTACGAACATACTCACTGATATGACTATGACGCACAGTATGACGGCTAGAATCGTCTTACGTTCCATTGTTCGTCTCCTGAAAAATCGTTGTCGATGGCAGAGGTCTTTGGATTCAAATTCCCACGTATGAAGTGATATTCAGCGTAGAAAACAAAAATCAGCCCACTAGTGAGCTGCTTTTCATAAAGAGGTCGAGTAATGTGCCTTCCTTTTCTTCATAATCCAAATCTTTGCCTGGGTACACTATGACAACCATGTCCAGCCCTTTCTTTATCCTTCCCTGATTAGTGCGCCAGATCTCCTTGACCTGTCGTCTTATCAGATTGCGCTGGACGGAGTTTCCATAGTGTCTGACAGGAATGACAATGAGCCTGCTGTAGGAAAGATTGTTCTCGCATACATACAGCTTAAAGCAGGAAAGAGAGAATCTTTTTCCTGCTTTGAAGACATTGTCAATATCTGCTTTAAGTCTAATAATTTGTTTCTTAGTAAGGCTTTTTCTCATCAGAGACGGTAAGACTGTGTCTGCCCTTAGCTCTTCTTCTGGCCAATACCAGACGTCCGCCCTTTGTTGCCATACGAGCTCTGAATCCAAACTTCCTGTTTCTTTTCACCTTACTTGGCTGATAGGTTCTTTTGCCTTTGTAACTCATGGTCTATCTCCATAATTTATCGCTTAAAGCGGGATTTTCTTGTCGTCAGTACATTTACCGAGCAATTGAGTATAAATTTATGCAATGTTTTGGTCAAGAGTGGTTTTGATACTCGTGCTTTCGATAATCGTCTTTACCACTCACTCATGCCTTCATTTCAACTGTTGTATTCCTTCACTATCTCGAACATGGTCTTCCATTCACAGATATCCTCAGGTTTGAAGTAGATTGCAATCTCCCTTTCTGCGCTTTCAGGACCGTCCGAACCATGGATTACATTGTAGCTCATCTCAGGTGAGAAGTCGCCGCGTATGGTTCCAACATCGGCGTTGGAAGGATTGGTCTTTCCCATGATCTGACGCATCCCAAGGATTGCATCCTCCCCCTCTACGACCATTGCCACTATTGGGGCGCTCATTATGAACTTGACGAGACTTGGATAGAAGGGCTTTCCAACGTGCTCGGCATAATGTGCTGCAGCCTGCTCTTTGGTGACTTGAAGCATCTTGAGTGCTACGATTTTATAGCCTTTCTCCTCTATACGGGCAATTATTCTGCCAATAAGTGCCCTTTGTACGGCATCGGGCTTGATTGCTATGAATGTCCTTTCCTTCATTTCAATACCTCCTGGTTGGTACTACCCTTACTTGAATCCTTTTCACTTCAAGTTCAGGGAATACAGTCTTTATCTTCTTTATCACATCGTTTCCATTTATCTTCATATACGAAGCTCTGGAAGGATTGTCGCATGCTATATGGACCGCATCGCCATCCACTTTCTCGAAGAATACATGCTTTGCGACCTCTTCGCCTACTATGTCATGCCATCTCATGGCAAGCTGGTTGGACGGTTCGTTTGGGTCTATTCCAAACCTCATGAGAACCTGATCCACAAAGAGACTGCCATCCACAGGATCCTCTGGAGACAATGGAGCGTACATATCCCTCTTGTAGTTGGACTTCCTGTCATTTTCAACTTTGTCTTCCATCATGTAATCCATCTCATTCATCAAGGAAATCCCCCCCTTCAACCTTATAGACCTTTGTGTTTCCATCGTTCATGTCAAAGAAGGAACCAAAGTACTTCTCCTCTGGAAGAAAGGTGAAGAAAGCCTGGTTGTAATGGCCCAAGTATGCAAGATACCTCGCTCTTTTTGATGCATCAAGCTCAAGCAAGACATCATCTATAAGGAATATTGGATTCAGTCCAGTCTTTTGCCTGTAGAACGCAGCTTGAGCGGATCTGAACACCAAGGAAGCAAGACGCATCTGCCCTGTGGAGGCATTGTTCACGAACGGACCATGCGAATCCACAACCGTGAACCTATCCCTATGAGGCCCGCTGGTCGTCGTAGACATCCTTAGATCAGTATCCCTTTGCAAGCGGAGCCTTTCGACGACGCTGTTGACATCAAGTCCGGTCTCAAGGCAGTCTGACCAAGAAGGCCTGTATGAAATGCCAATATCCCTGTTCTCTTGGGAAACTGCATTGTATATGTCTGGAAATATTGCAAGGAACGAGTCAAGAACGCCCATCCTTGCCTTCATTATTGGAATGCCGTATGCAGCAAGCTTTTCGTCATAGACATCAAGGAGAGAAGTTTTTTGGCTCTTCAAGGCAGCGTTCCTCTGCCTTAGCACCAACTTGTACCTTCTTAGATCATCGAAGAAAACAGGATCGTACATTGACATGGTCTGGTCGAAGAACCTTCTCCTATTCTCAGGCTCCCCCCTTACGAACTCTATGTCATCGTGCGTGAAAGCAATGCATGGAATGCTATATATGAGCTCCTTTCTGTCTTTGACTTCCTTTTCATCGAGTCGTATGCGCTTCTTTCCATCTTCGAATGCAATATCAACCGTACGTCCAAGCCCCTGGGCATCCTCGAACGACGACCCTACACGGAAGAAATCCCTGCCGTGGGCTACAACGTCCCTAAGGTTCTGGGTTCTGAACGAGGAACCATAGCAAAGAAGATATATGGACTCCAGGAAATTGGTCTTCCCTTGTCCGTTCTCTCCTTTGAGTATGACTTGCTTGAAAGATGTATCTACGCTGCGGTCCTTAAGGTTTCTGAATCCGTTGAAGGACAGCTTCTCTATAAGCATCCAGCCTCTTAGTTGATGTTCATTGGCATTATCACGTGCAGATAATCCCTTTCAGGCTCTGACTTGATCGTAAAAGGCCTTCCTGGTTCGCTGAACTCGATTCTGGCCTCCTTGCCATCCATGACTTTGAGAGGGCTGAGAAGATATGTGAAGTTCATTGCGCACTTCACAGGCTCGTCCTCGTACTTGCAGTCTATGATTTCACGTCCGGCACCAACATCGCTTTCATCGCAGTAGACGGACAGCTTGTTGTCGTTGAATTCAAGTATGACCTTCTTGTACTTGTTCTCAACAAGCAGAGAGACTCTCTTGAGGGCATCTGAAAGAGCCTCTATGTTGACGATGCATATCTTGCTCTGTCTTTCTGGAATCACGCGTCTGTATGCAGGGAAGTCGTTCTTTATCAACGAAGAGGAAATCGTACAGCTTCCAAAGCGAATGGAAATCGTGTTGTCGCTTACACATACATCGAAATCGCCTTCGTTTATGGACATCTTCTTCACAAGAAGAAGAAACTTGCTTGGAATCGTAGCTTTTGAGAAGTCAGGGATATCGGTCTCAAGCTGTCTGCATATATATGAAAGGCGGCGACCGTCAGTTCCAACCATTACAAGAGAATTGCCGTTCCTTTCAAGGAGTGCACCGTTCATTGCGAACTTGGATTCGTCGTCGCTGACTGCGAAGATAACCTGATTGATCATATCCGTGAAATCCTTCTGGGATACCTTGAAGAAGGAATCCTCGTCCGCAAACGTAAGGCTTGGGAAGGCCGATGCCTCTATGGTTCTTAGCTTGAAGTCAATGGACTGGTTCTCAGGCTTTATGCTTATCTTGTCTTCGCTTGTTTCGAATACGATGTCAGCCTCTGGAAGGTTCTTGACCACATTCAGAAATTTGTCGCAGAGAACGGTCGTCGAACCGTCTTCGATTCCTTGTACTGTTATCTCGGAGACATAGCTCATCTTCTGGTCAGTGGCCTTCAATGTAAGGTTGTCGCCTGCAAGTACGAGACATACGTTGGCATATACAGCAATGGTGTTTCTCTGCGAAGTGAAGTCCAGAGCGTTCGACAGCTCCTTGAGGATGGCGCTTTTCTGGCAAACAAATTTCATAGCCGTCTCCTATGTTGAAATCTTATTTTTTATTTCAGTAGTCTTAATAATAGCACAAAAATTGTCTAAAATACAGCAATTCTTTGCATTATTTGGTTATATAAGCCCAATTTTTTTCAACAGCCATGTTCATAGAATGTCAGTTTCTGTGCAATTTTAAGATGTATCGTTTTTTATGCACATGATATAGACATTCAATCAACGGTTATGAACATGCTATGAACATGTTTTCAAAGGTGCTTTGAGTCTTAACGGTCCTGTTTTAGGACTGCTTTTCGACTATTTCCTAGCCTCTGTCTTTATCTGGCTTTCAAGCTTGGCGACAAGTGATGATAGCTCGCTGTCGCTGGAGTTGAGCTTTGATTCTACCTTCTGTACGTTGTACATGACGGTGGTATGGTTCTTTCCTCCAAATTCAAGGCCTATCTCTGTTGTGGAGAAGTCAGTAAGCTTGCGGCACAGGTACATTGCTATCTGGCGTGGAAGCACGACGGACTGGCTCTTGCTCTTACCTTTGAGGTCGAACTGCGAGACGTTGAAGTAAGTTGCTACCGTCTTGACTATAAGGTCTATCGAAATCACAGAGGCGTCGTTGTTAGAGTTTATGATCTGCTTGAGCTGCTCCTTGGCCGTTTCAAGCGATATATCCTTGTGAAGAAGGGTGCTGTAGGCTATGAGTTTCGTAAGGCATGACTCCAATGCCCTTACATTGCTTGAAATGTTTGATGCTATGTATTCGATGACCTCATTGCTGAAGATGACCCCTTTTTCTTGGCATTTCTTCTTCAATATGGCCACTCTTGTCTCATAGTTTGGAGGAAGTAGGTCTATGTTGAGACCTCTTGCGAACCTGCTCCTGAGTCTATCCGTTATATCAGTGAGCTCCTCGACGGGTCTATCGCATGTAAACACTATCTGACGTCCGGTGTCGTATAGGTCGTTGAAGGTATTGAACAGCTCCTCCTGGGTTCCGCCTTTCTTCTGGAGGAAGTGGATGTCGTCTATGAGAAGGACATCGGCCTTTCTGTACTTGTTCTTGAACTGCTGCAGCGTGTTGTCGTTGACAGACTGTATGAACTCGTTTGTGAAGTTCTCTGCGGTGACGTACACCACCTTGTAGCTTGTAGTTTTTCGTACATAGTTGCCTATGCTTTGTATGAGGTGGGTCTTGCCAAGTCCAACCCCTCCGTAGAGAAGACACGGGTTGTAAGCAGATCCTGGGTTCTTTGCTATGGCCATGCAGGCATTGTATGCAAAGCTGCTGTTGTCTCCTGAAACGAATGATTCGAACGTATACGAAGGGTTGAACATAAGGTCATCGACCTGCGGTGTCTTTTGTACAGCAGGTTTTTCAGACGATGGCCTATTGTTTGGTGTTTCATTGGTTTTTTCTATATATTGTGGAATGCTGGACTCTTTTCTTATCTCGAATACTACGGTATAGGGTCTTCCGCCAAGTTCGCTCGCCGTGTTCTCGATTATTGATTTAAAGCTGTCGTCGAACTTGTCCTTGAAGAATGCGGACGGCAGGTACAGCGTTATCCTTCCATCGTTTTCACCGCCGAATCTAAGGCGTGAGAACCATGATGAAAAGTCGTTCTCGGGAAGTGAGTTCTTTATCTGGGAGATTGTTCTCTCCCAAAGCTGCAAAGACGATTCGCCGTTGTGGTTTGTAGCAGAGTTTTCGAAAGAGTTTGGCATAGCCCAAATAATAATACGATAGACGTTTGGTTTCAAGGTTTGAGTTTGTCGTTTGGCCTTTGCACCGCCTGTCAAAAGGTTCTTGAGGTAGTCCCATATATTAATATATACTAGTGAGAGAAAATCTTTAGAGAGGAAGGATCCGAATTCAATGAATGAAGAGACAATGAATCCAGAGAAGACAATGCTGGTCCAGCATGACGACGTCGCCGAGATGACGCATGCATCCGAGCACTACACAGGGGAGAACATCCAGGTACTCAAAGGACTTGAAGCCGTCCGTGTAAGGCCTGGAATGTATATAGGTTCCACAGGTCCTGAAGGACTCCACCACCTCGTTTATGAGGTTGTGGACAACTCCATAGACGAAGCTGTGGCAGGCTACTGCGATACCATAAGGGTGACGCTGGACAAAGGCAACTATGTGACTGTGGAGGACAACGGAAGAGGAATTCCAGTTGACATCCACCCTACAGAGGGCATAAGCACCCTTGAGGTTGCGCTGTGCCATCTCCATGCAGGTGGAAAGTTCAACGGCGGTGCCTACAAGGTCTCCGGAGGTCTCCATGGCGTAGGTGTCAGCGTTGTAAATGCGCTTTCAGACCATTTGGTGGCCATAGTCCATAGGAATCCTGACATTTACATGCAGGAGTACCACTGCGGTGTACCTTTGGAATCCGTCAAGAAGATAGGCCATACCGACAAGGTTGGAACCGTTATAAAGTTCCATCCTGACACGACCATAATGGAGTCCGACGACTTCAACTTCTCCACTCTGTGCGAGCGTTTCAGAGAACTTGCATTCCTGAACAAAGGCGTCACCATTACTGCAATAGACAACAGGGAGGAGAACCCTGAGGAGAAGGTCTTCCATTTCGAAGGTGGAATCAAGGACTTCGTGAGCTTCATAAACAACAACAAGAAGGTCATACCTGAGGGAACGGAGCCAATCTACTTTGCAGGGGAAAGGTCCAACGACAACGGAGCTGCCATAATAGAGTTCGCAATGCAGTACAACGACAGGTTCGACGAGAACCTCCACTCGTTTGCCAACAACATCAATACAAGGGAGGGTGGAAAGCACCTCATAGGCTTCACAACCGGACTTGTAGCGGCCATAAGGAACCAGCTTTCGCTGCATATAAAGGAGTTCGTTGGAAAGAGCAAGAGCGCAGAGGCGTTCTTTGAATCCGACGACTTCAAGGAAGGCTTCAACTCTGACGTAAGGGAAGGTCTCAGCGCCGTCGTGTCAGTCAAGATAACGAACCCTCAGTTCGAAGGACAGACGAAGATGAAGCTTGGAAACTCATACGTGCAGGGACTTGTCTACAGCTTCGTCTACCAGAAGCTCAACGACTACTTCGATGAGAACCCAAGCATGGTGCTTCCAATCCTTGAGAAGACCATAGCCTCCTCGAAGGCTAGGATCGCAGCCAAGAAGGCACGCGAGAACGCACGAAAGAAAGGTGGAGTGAGTCTTCCTGGAAAACTTGCCGACTGCTCCGAAAAAGACCCGTCACAGTGCGAAATTTTCATTGTGGAGGGAGATTCTGCAGGTGGAAGCGCCAAACAGGGACGCGATAGAAGGACGCAGGCCATCCTCCCTCTTTGGGGAAAGATGCTCAACGTAGAGAAGACCAGAGAGGACAAGGTAGAAGGCAACGACAAGCTGCAGCCTGTCATAGATTCCATAGGAGCAGGACTTGGAGCCTCGTTCGACCCTGCAAGGGCACGCTACCACAAGGTCATCATCATGGCCGATGCCGATGTCGATGGCTCACACATCAGAACCCTTCTCCTTACGTTCTTCTTCAGATACATGAGGCCTCTCATCGAAGCGGGCTACGTGTACTTCGCAATGCCGCCTCTCTACAAGATCACCATAAAAGGCAAGGACTTCTATGCATTCGACGACAACGAGAAGGCCGATATCCTTGAGACCCACGGAGAGACGGAGAACGATTCCAAGAACGTGAAGATACAAAGGTACAAAGGTCTTGGTGAAATGAATCCGGATCAGCTTTGGGAGACCACCATGAACCCTGAGACCAGGTTCATAACACAGGTTCATCTTGCAGATGCGGTGGAGGCAGACCAGGTGTTCTCCATGCTTATGGGCGAAGAAGTGGAGCCACGACGCGACTTCATTGAAAAGAACGCCACATACGCGCAGATCGATGCCTGATTGGAGGACTATGTATGGAAAACAATGAAAACAGAGTGTTTGTGAAGGATATATCTGAGGAGATGAGGAAATCCTATCTGGACTATGCCATGTCCGTCATAGTCAGCAGAGCCCTTCCTGATGTCCGTGATGGACTCAAGCCCGTCCATAGAAGGATCCTGTACGATATGTACGACCTTGGAATCAAATCCACAGGGTCGTTCAAGAAATGTGCAAGGACTGTTGGAGACGTTCTTGGTAAGTTCCACCCACATGGAGATGCATCGGTCTACGATGCACTTGTAAGGCTTGCCCAGGACTTCTCAATGAGGTATCCGGTCATAAAGCCGCAGGGAAACTTTGGTTCCATAGACGGAGACCCACCTGCAGCATACAGATACACAGAGGCCAAGATGGGCAAGATGGGTGAGCTCATGCTTGCCGATATAGACAAGGACACCGTAGACTTCGTGCCAAACTTCGACGAATCCCTCAAGGAGCCAGAGGTCCTTCCTGCAGGCTTCCCGTTCCTGCTTGCCAATGGAACGAGCGGAATCGCCGTAGGTATGGCCACCAATATGGCACCGCACAATCTTAGGGAGATATGCGATGCGCTGTGTGCTCTCATAGAGAACCCTGACATAACGATCCTTGAGCTCATGAACTACATCAAGGGGCCTGACTTCCCTACAGCCGGCATAGTATGCGGAGTCAAGGGTATAAGGGATGCCTTCGAAACCGGTCGCGGAAAGATCGTAATGAGAGGCCGCTACCACATAGAGGAACATAAGACCCATGATGCAATTGTATTCACTGAAATACCTTATCAGGTGAACAAAGCTGAGCTTGTAAAGCATATCGATGCACTTAGGAAGGATGACGTACTAAAGGACATCTCAGAGGTTCGCGACGAATCCGGCAAGGATGGAATAAGGGTCGTCATAGAGCTCAAGAAGGATGCGGTGCCCGAGATTGCGGTCAACCACCTCTTCTGGAACACGCAGCTTGAAACCAACTTCAACGTCAACAACCTGGCCCTTGTCGATGGTCGTCCAAAATGCCTCAACCTCAAGGATATGCTGTGCTGCTACCTTGAACACAGGAAGGACGTAATAAGAAGAAGGACCAACTTCGACCTAAACAAGGCGCTTGAAAGGGAACATATACTCCTTGGACTCAAGATTGGACTTGAGAACATCGACGAAGTCATAGACATCATCAAGAAGGCCGATGACAATGCCGATGCCTCCCTCAAGCTTCAGGCTAGGTTTGGACTTTCCGACAAACAGGCAGGTGCAATCATCCAGATGCGTCTTGGAAGGCTCAGCCACATGGAGACGCAGGAGATAATTGATGAGCTTTCAGAGCTTGAAGTCAGAATTGCGTTCTTCAGGGACCTCCTTTCAGACAATGAGAAGTTCATGCATGAAGTCGAAAAGGAGATTCATGAACTGTCCGCCGAATACGGTGACGATAGAAGGACTGAGATAGACCTAAGGGAGATTGGCGGGCTTGTAGACAAGGACTTCATCAAGAAGGAGGAAGTCGTAGTCGTCATAACGAACAAAGGATTCGTCAAGAGAGTCCCTGCCGACGAGTACAAGTCTCAGGGAAGAGGAGGAAAGGGAGTCAAGGGAGCATCCCTTAGGGACGAGGATTTCGTCGAGCACATGTTCTCCGCCTTCTCTCATGACCACATCCTGTTCGTCACCAACTTTGGAAAGGCATACTGCCTTGAAGTCTGGGAGCTTCCTGAAGGACAGAAGGTTGGAAAGGGGACGAGCCTCAAAGCCATCCTTCCAAAGATGGATCCAGGTGAGAGTGTATCTGCAATCATCGACTTCAAGGATTTTGCAGACGATGAGTTCATACTCATGGCGACAAGTCGTGGCGTAGTGAAACAGGTAGCTCTCAACGAATTCATCAATGCGCGCAAGAACGGAATCAAGGCGATAATCCTTGATGAAGGCGATTCCCTTATAAAGTGTGAGTTCGTACATCCTGGCGATGAAGCCATGATAGTGACGAAGAAAGGAAAAGGCCTTAGGTTCAGCGTTGACGACGTAAGGGTCATGGGACGTACTGCACACGGTGTGAGAGGAATCAAGCTTGCTGAAGACGATGAAGTCATTGGCCTTGTAAAGGTTGAAGAAGGAAAGAACGTAGTACTTGTGACTGAGACAGGAAAAGGAAAGCAGGTAGATTTCGATCTTTTCAAATCACATAGCAGAGGCACCATGGGTCAGCTTATCTATAAACTGCAAGAAGGAACATATCTTGTTTCTGCACTTGGAGTTAATGATGAAAACGACCTTGTGTGCATAACCAAGAAAGGCCAAACTATAAGGACCCATGTGAATGGAATATCATCTCAAGGAAGAAGTGCAACTGGTGTAAATGTCATAAAGATGAAGACCAATGACGACTACATTGTTGCAATGACGGTAACGGACTATCAGGAAGAGGAAGTAGAGTCTGAAAATTCAGAAAATGCTAATATTTCCGAAGTAGGAACGATTGCAGAAAGCAATGTAGATGATTCTTCAAATGAGTAAAAACAGGCCATAAAGGCCAAATTATTCTGTTACTATTAATAGTAACAATAGGTAAAAACCGCATTCTAGCTATCTGGAATGCGGTTTTTCATTGTCTTGGGGTGATTTCAAAAAAAGACCCAGTAAATTCAAAAAATGGAAACAATGGCTAGGTGGGTTGTTGTTTTGTTTGGTTTGATGTTGTTTTATGGATGGATTGATTGGTGATTGTTTTATGGTTTCACGTGAAACATATTATTGCGATTATATGTATTGTGTTTGAACTTTGGATTTGTAGTTTGTTTTTCATTGATGTTTTTGAGCAATAAAAAAACCAGGCCTTTTATTGACCTGGTTTTGTTTGTTTTTTCTTTGATGTTTCACGTGAAACATTGATTATTCTTCAAATGGAAGGTTCTCGACTTCAAGGTTTTCGTCTAAGTTATACTTCAGCATTCTTTCGACACCGTTTTTCAATGTCATTTGAGCCATCATGCAGCCGGCACATGCTCCTTTGAGTTTTACATAGACTTTGTTTCCTTCAAGTCTGACAAATTCTATGTCTCCACCATCGTTTTGGAGCGATGGTCTGATGTATTCCAGTGCTTCTTTTACTTTTTGTTCAAGATTTTCCATGGTATTTGGTCTCCTTGGCTGTAATTTAGTGTCAAATAGCAGTTAGAGTCAAGAAAAGCGTGACTTTTGGAGTGTTTTGTCTTATTATGTTTGGTATGTCGGCACATAAAATAATCTTTCTAAACCAAAAAGGTGGTGTAGGTAAGACTACAACCGCTGTAAATGTAGGATCCGCTTTGGCAAAGGAAGGATATAAAGTACTTCTTGTTGACCTTGATTCCCAAGGAAATCTCTCTAGTTCTGTGTCTGTTGATACTTCAAAGCCTGGAATCTATGAGATTTTGGCCGAGGAAGCGGATTTTTCTGCAATTCAGAGCACTCCTGTCAATAATCTCTACTGTTTAAGCGGTGGAATCAATATGGCTGGGCTTGCAATTGAGCTTGTTGATGAGAATAGGAGAGAGTTCTTCCTTAAGGAAGCCTTGGCTCCAATTGCCAATGACTATGATTTCATCTTTGCAGATTGTCCTCCTGCGTTGGATTTGGTGACTATGAACGCCCTTTGTTGGGCTGATAGCGTCATAATTCCAATGCAGTGCGAATATTTTGCTATGGAAGGCTTGAATTTGCTTCTTAGAACCATCTCTTCCATAAAAAAGCAATTGAATCCTTCACTTGAGGTTCTTGGAATCGTTTTTACGATGTATTCAAGTCGTTCAAACCTGAATAATGAAGTAGTCGATGATATAACGGCTTATTTCAAGGATCTTGTGTTCGATACGAAGATTCCAAGGAATGTGCGTCTTAGCGAAGCTCCGTCTCATGGACTTCCTATAAACGCCTATGACAACAGCTGCTCTGGTTCAAAGGCATACAATGCTCTTGCAAAGGAGGTACTTGACCGTGTCAATTAAAAAACATGGCTTGGGTAGAGGAATAAACTCCCTTATTGACGAATATTCTTCCTACGAAACGAAAAAACTTGAAGAAACAGGTTCAAAAGTCCAGGAAATCGATATAGATAGGATCAAACCCAATCCAAATCAGCCAAGAAAACAGTTTGATCCAAATGCATTGATGGAATTGAGGGATTCCATTGCTGCACAAGGAGTGATTCAGCCTATTTTGGTGGAGGAAATTGCTGATAATTACTATATAATTGTTGCTGGCGAAAGAAGATATCGTGCTTCTAAGATGGCTGGGCTTAGGACCATTCCTGCTATTGTAAGATCTTTCAGTGATCTTCAGAGAATGGAGATTTCCTTGATTGAGAATATCCAAAGAGAGAACCTGAATCCTGTCGAAGAGGCTCAAGCTTTCTCGTATCTCCTTACACAGTCAGGAATTAGTCAAGATGAATTGGCAAAAAAGGTTGGAAAAGGGCGTTCAACCATTACAAACAGCATAAGACTTTTGAATCTTCCACAGAAGATGCTCGACTCGCTTTCCAATGGACAGTTCTCCCCTGGACATGCCAGAGCTCTTCTTAGTGTGGAAAGCCCTGCAGATAGGGAAATCCTCTACAACATGATTATGGACAAGAACCTTTCTGTACGCCAGGCTGAGGAGCAGGCTTCAAACCTCAATAGGGGGATTAGAGCCGTTTCAAAGACAGTTCCAGAGAAGTCCTCGAAGAGTGCTATGAAATCGCCTGAAATACTCCAGCTTGAGGAGAAATTCCTCTCTGCAACCGGTTGTAGGGTGGAGATAAAGGGGAAATACAAGAACGGCATCATGAAGAAGGGAAAGATACTCATTCCATTCTCGTCCGAGGAAGAGCTTGAAAGAATATTCCAAATCGTGGCCCCTGGCGAGGATTTGTATGAATAATTCTTTATGGTATAAATAATTAAATAAAATAAGGAGTTTTTGCAATGAGTTACAAAGATGAAAATGGTTTGTATGCTGTGATTGATACGGAAAAGGGTAAGATCGTCGTTGAGCTTGAGTATAAGAAGGTTCCAATGACGGTTGCAAACTTCGTTGGTCTTGTTGAAGGGGAGCTCAATTTTGAGAATCCAGGTGAGAACTTCTATGAAGGCCTAAATTTCCACAGGGTTGTGGACAACTTCATGATACAGGGTGGCTGTCCAAAGGGTGATGGAACAGGAGGCCCTGGCTACTCGTTCCCGGACGAGTTCGATATCTCCCTCAGACACGATGGTCCTGGTGTCATGAGTATGGCCAATGCAGGTCCTGGTACCAACGGCAGCCAGTTCTTCATCACCCATGTGAAGACGCCTTGGCTCAATGACAAGCACTCTGTCTTTGGAAGGGTCGTCGAAGGTCAGGATGTCGTAAACTCCATAAAGCAAGGTGACAGGATAAACGACATTACGATTGAGCGTATAGGTGATGACGCAAAGAATTTCAAGGTCACGAAGGAGATCTTCGCACAACTTGTCCAGGATGCTGCAAAAAAGGCCATGGAGCGCAGGAAGAACGAGATTGAGAAGATCGAGAAGGAGATTGCAAACCGTTGGCCAAACGCAAAGAAAACACCCAGCGGTTTGCAGTATGTAGTGCTGAAGGAAGGAGATGGCAAGGGCCATCCAAAGTATGGTCAGGAAGTCACTGTCCACTACACTGGAACGCTTCTTGATGGAAGAATGTTCGATTCCTCCGTCCACAGAGGCGAGCCTGCGAAGTTTGCTGTAGGACAGGTTATAGAAGGTTGGAACGAGGCCCTTCAAACGATGAGCAAGGGAGAGAAGAGAACCCTCATAATCCCTCCAGAGCTTGGCTATGGAGTGCATGGATATCCAGGAATCATTCCACCCAATTCATACCTTATCTTTGATGTGGAGCTGCTTGATTTCTAATTGGTTAGGATAGCTTACCAACAATCTTTGTTCCATTTTCATGAAACCCGCACGAAAAAGACGTTTTTCAATGTGTTTGGATCGTCTTGGATGTTGCGGGTTTTTGTTTTTATCTATATCGTTTTTCGTGAAACGTTTGGAGAATTCCGTGATTCCAAACACTAAAAAAGTTAGTAAGGAGTTCTTACATGAAGGAAGGTGCAACTCAATTCATTTGTTCCCAATGTGGCTATACCAGTTCCAAATGGCTTGGAAGATGTCCTGACTGTAATTCTTGGAATTCCTTTACAGAAGAGAAGATAGAAAAGTCAAAGAAAATTAGTAAGGATTCCATACAAACAAATTCAGTACCCCTTTCGCAGGTCCCTTATGAAAGTGAGTTCCGTTTTGGAAGCGGAATAGATGAACTGGACAGGGTACTTGGAGGCGGAATCGTCCGTGCCAGCTCGGTTCTCGTAGGAGGCGAACCCGGCATTGGAAAATCCACCCTTATGCTTCAGGTCGTGGCAGGATGCTCAGACGAGAGAAAGGTCCTTTATGTGTCCGGTGAAGAGAGCGCCAGTCAGGTCCGTCAAAGGGCGGAGAGGCTTGGACTCAACTTGGATAGGATAAACATATTGTGCGAGACGAAGCTTGACAGAATCCTGCATGTTCTTGAGGAAGAAAAGCCTCAGATCGTCGTCCTCGATTCGCTGCAGACCTTGTATTCGCAGGAGTTCACTTCGACTCCTGGATCTGTGACGCAGATACGTACATGCTGTATGGAGGTCACAGGGCTTTGCAAACGCATAGGGACATCGGTCTTCCTTATTGGACACGTCACCAAGGAGGGGACGCTCGCTGGGCCAAAGATCATAGAGCACATGGTGGATACCGTGTTGTATTTCGAGCAGGCTTCCATGGGTGTGAGGCTGATCAGGGCTGCCAAGAATAGGTTTGGCTCTGTGGACGAGATTGGCATATTCAACATGACAGGCGGAGGGCTTGAGGGGGTGAAGGACCCTACCAGCTTCTTCATTTCAGAGCGTCAGGATGGTGAGCTGCCGCCAGGAATCGCATATACCGCCATCACCGAGGGGTCTAGAACGTTCATAGTTGAGGTCCAAGCTCTCGTGGTGGTCGCAAAAAGCGGCTACAGTCGCGTTTATTCGGACAAGATAGATAACTCCAGGGTGACTCGTATCGCCGCGATTCTGGAGCGTCATGGGGCCGTTAGGCTGGCAGACAAGGACATCTATGTGAACATTGCAGGTGGCGTTAAGGTCAACGAGGTGTCAGTAGAGCTTGCTTTGGCTCTTGCTTTGTGGTCCGCATGCAGCGGACAGAGCCTGCCTCCAAAGATGGTTTGCTTTGGAGAGCTCAGCCTTGCCGGGGAGGTGAGGCCTGTCAACTACGGGGACCGCAGGCTTAAGGCCGCATACGAAATGGGCTTTGACAAGGCCGTTGTTCCATATTCAATGAAATTTGAAGAGAATAGGATACTTCTCAAACGCTGCAAGAAGGTGAAGGAAGCCTTCGTGTTCAAGAAATGACAAGGTTTCATCTTGAGATGAATCCATCTTAGATTGTTTGAATTTTATCGGATGAATTCTTCAAATATTGTCGGTTGAGATGTCAAAATATTGTCGGATGAAACGCTTGAATATTGTCGGATTTGAGTATTAATTGTTTGTCTATAAATCAAATATCTTCAGCCAAACACCTTAAGCATTATTGGGAACAGAACGAACGTTCCAAGAATGCTTCCAAGGCTTGTGGCGAAGAACACTGTGAAGGCATGTAGCACTCTGTTCTTGAACCATCCCTTGAAGGTGGAGATGTCGTCCGCTATGTTCTCGAAGTCCTTGACTTTTGGCTTTCTCAGTTTGGATTCCGCTATTCCCGTGAAGATTCCAACTCCAACGGCTGGGTTCAGAACCGCTATTGGCGCGCTTATGGCCGCCACCAGCCAGTTCAAAGGGTGTGCGTTGCACAGAATTGCGAAAAGCATGGTTGTGAGGGCGTTTGTACAGGCCCAGACGACAAAATACCTAAGTCCTTGGTCGAACCCCTGTGTGAAGCCCGCTGCAATGACTATGGCTATGATTGCAATTGGAACAACCCAACCAGCAATCTTTCCAGCTTTGGACGGCTTTGGAGCCTGCGAGATGTCAGAAAGGTCCTTTGAAAGCTCTCCTTTCTCAAGTTTCTCCATGGTTTTGATTATTCCATTGGCATGGCCTGCTCCAATTACGGCCACCTTCTTGTGTCCAGGGGCTTCCAATATGTTGGTTGCAAGGTAGCGGTCCCTTTCGTCTATGAGAGCTTCCTTTGCTCCTGGAAGCTCCTTTGCAAGCTCGTTCATCATTTCCTGAAGGGTGTCCGATTTCTTCAGCTCCTCAAGTTCCTCCGGTTTGAACTCTTCCTTGTCGAATGCGCTTGAAAGGAGGGTTGATATGAGCTTTGCCTTGTTCCATAGGTTGCTTTTGCCCCATGCCCGCTTGAGCGTCACCTGGATCTCCCTGTCGCAGAACGAATAGGGTATGCCTTTTTCCTTGGCTATCTCGCTTGCACCTATTATCTCTTCACCAGGGGCCGATCCTGTCTGTGTCCCCATTTTCTTCTGAAACGAAGCCAAAGCGGTGTTCGCAAGGACGAGGAACGCCTTTCCTTCCTTGAACACCTTGCCAAGGTCCATGTTGGAGTAGCTGCTTTCCTTGGTCTTGCTTTCATATCGGCCCTTGTCCAATTCAAGGCATACCCTGTCTGGATTCTCCTCCTCTATGACCTGCTTCACTTCGTCAACGCTGTTCTGTGAGACGTGTGCGGTTCCAACGAGGATTATCTCATCTCCGTTGTCCAAGTATATCTTGTTAATGGTGTCGCTTACTCTATCAACCTTCATGAAGGACAATATACAACAAAAAAAGCATGTCTTCCATTGCCTAAATGTATAATCATGATTTGTCAAATCACGATTTGTCAAAATGTGTAAAGCGGGCCATTTGCGGATAAGGTTTGATCTCATTATAATTCCCTTATGCAGCGGCGCGAATGCAACGGCATCACTTATTTCCTCAACAGAAGAAAAGGGCTCAGGAACCTACGGGTCCACATCGACAGCCAAGGCCGTGTGATGGTAAGTGCTCCTTACTATGTCCCTTTCTCCAAGGTCGATGGTTTTGTGGCTGCCAACTCTCAGTGGATAGTCCAGCATGTTGGACTTGTTCCTGTCCATACATACGAAACAGGGGATATGATACCTTTGCTAGGTGGTGTGAAAGCCCTTGAAGTGGTGGATAGACCATTGACCAAAGGAACTAGAAAAATGTCCCAATATTCGATAGATAGTGGAAAAATCATTGTATATGCAAAGAACAGGGATATCGGTCTAGTGAAGAAGGAAATCAAGAAGCTGTACGTTGACACGGTTTCAAATGTGCTTGCAAGCAGGGTGGATTACTGGGCCTATGAAATAGGTGTGGAGGTTCCGATATACGGTGTGAACAATGCAAAGTCCAAATGGGGCGTGTGTTACCCAACCCAGAACAGGCTTTATCTAAGTTACATGTGTGCGGTGCTACCCTATGAGCTCATTGATATGACTGTGCTCCATGAGGTGTGCCATTTGAAGGTTCATGGACATGGGCAGCCTTTCTGGGCCCTCATGAAGGAGCACATGCCTGATTTGGACGAAAGAAAAGCCCGTCTCAGAGAAATCTCCAAAACGGGCGTGACCCTGAATTTGGTGTGAATTGAGTGCAGCTTCGTTTGAGAGATTTTCAATCCCTATTCGATTATGGACAGCAGGTGCTTTAGGAAGTCGTATGTGCGCTTGACCGAGCTTATTGAGAAATGCTCGTTGGTGGAGTGGACATCGAAGAGGTCAGGCCCAAGCGATACGCTGTCCATACCTGGTACAATGCTGTTTATCACTCCGCATTCAAGACCTGCATGGATTGCTGTCACAACAGCCTTCTTGCCGGTGTTGTCCTCGTATGCCTTTGCGCAGAACTTTGCAAGTTTGGAGTCTGGGTCAGGTGTCCACGAAGGATAGCCGTCGCCAATCCTGCAAGGGATTCCAAAAGCCGTTATGATTGTGTAGATCCTGTTTACAAGGAAGTACTTTGCGGAGTCTATGTTGCTCCTTACGCTTACCTCAATGTGGAGTTTTCCATCAATCAGGCGCGCAATTGCAAGGTTGTCTGACGTTTCGACCACTCCAGAGAGCGCTTTGCTCATTGCAAAGACCCCATGTGGTATTGCGAACAACGTCCTTGCAATCGTGAGTGAATCCTGAACTGAAAGGGAAGGGCATTTCTTGGAACACTTCGTGCAGTCATCGCATACGCATTCCACCTTGAGTCCCGGTTCCTCGAACCTGTTCTCTTCCTTGAGGGTTTGTGCGACGTCAAGGACGATTCGGAAAGCCTTTTCGCAGTCGTCTCCGTCTATCTGTATCACGCACTTGCATGTGGAAGGTATCACATTCCTTCTTGTTCCACCATCGAACTTCATTATCCTAAAGCTGATACCCTTTTCATCCAAGGCCATGAGGATCCTTGCCATTGCAGTTATGGCATTGAGCCTTTGAAGGTGTATTTCTCCTCCACTATGGCCTCCTTTCAGCCCTTCTATGTTGATTTTGAGGGCTTTGGTTCCCTTTGGGGCATCGCTCAGTACAAACTCCTTGTCTGCAACAAGGTCTATTCCGCCGGCACAGCCAATGTAGATGACTCCTTCCTCTTCGCTGTCAAGGTTTATAAGTCTGCGGCTTTGGACCAAGGAGCCGTCAAGGTTGAAGGCTCCGTCCATACCTGTTTCCTCTGAGAACGTAAAGATCGCTTCAAGAGGACCGTGTTTGCAGTCGGGATCCGTGAATGCTGCCATTGCCATTGCAACGCCAATGCCGTTGTCACCTCCAAGACTTGTGCCTTTGGCTCTAAGGAAGTCTCCGTCAACGTATGTCTCGATTGGATCCTTCGTGAAGTCATGCTCGCATCCTGGAACTCTGACGCACACCATGTCCATGTGGCCCTGCAGTGCTACGGACGGCTTGTCTTCAAAGCCTTTGGTTGCCGGAATCCTTGCTATTATGTTGCCTGCTTTGTCCCTTTGGGCTTCTATTCCGTTCTTGGAAGCCCAGTCCAACAGGTACTGTCTCATTCCCTCTTCATTGCCTGATTCTCGTGGAATCCTGCAGATTTCATCGAAATATCCAAAAAGATCCATAACAAATCTCCTCTATGCTCTTTGTTCGCCGTTGACGAAAACCGCAACTGCGTTGAAGTCGTCGTCGAACACGGCTATGTTTCCCAAATGCCCCTTCTTTATGGATCCTATATCCTTGAATCCATATATCCTTGCAGGGTTGCATGTAGTCATTGCAAGTGCCTTTTCGACGGGAACGCCCCATGAAACCACGTTTCCAACTCCTTTGTTCAATGTAAGGGCCGATCCGCAGAGAAGTTCAGGGTTTGAGGCATCCACAAAAGCTCCTCTTGCCCCAAGTACAACCTTGGTTCCGTTGGCAGTGAACGTTCCTTCTCCAAGTGCAGTTGGAGTTAGGCTGTCCGTTATGAGTACAACGTTTCCATTGGGCTTCTTGTCCGCAGTGAACTTCACAAGGTCTTTGTGTACATGTACCCCATCTGCAATGACCTCGCAGTTCATTCTGTCATCCATGAGCGCAGCTCCGGCTACGCCTGGCTGTTTGTGGTTCAAAGGGCTCATTGCATTGAACATGTGGGTTGCATGATGTATGCCGCACTCAATGCCATGCAAGGCTTCGTCATATGTGGCGTTTGTATGCCCCGCAAGAAGAACAATGCCTTTCTTTGCGGCTATATCTGCAATTTCTTCGACTCCTTCAAGCTCTGGGGCTATCGTCATGCATACAAGACGTCCCTTTGAAGCGTCACAGAGTTCTTCGAAGACCTTTGCATTTGGAAGCGTCAGCGATTCAGGGTCCTGTGCACCTGCCTTCTTTGGACTGAGAAAAGGTCCCTCCATGTTCACACCAAGAATTGCAGCTCCTTCTTCGTGTCCTATTGCTTGGACGATGCAGTCAGCTTCCTTTGCCATTTTTGAGGGGCGGCCTGCGTATAGGGTTGGAAGAAAACCCGTCACTCCAAAATCTATAAGTCTTTGGGACATCCCAAGGATGGATGAAGGCTCAGCGGCATCGGTCCCAAAGCCTCCTATTCCGTGTATGTGGGTGTCTACAAGGCCAGGGGAGACGATGTGTCCTGCTGCGTCGTAATGCTCCTTTGCGTGGTGCTTTGCAGCGTCCAGGTCCCGCATGTCGAATACGTCCGATATCCGTCCTCTTCCATCCACGAGGATTCCGCAGCCATTGCGAGTGGCTCCGTCCGATACCACCTTGGCGTTTATAATCAGCAAAAGGTTTTCCATTGAGTTCCTCTTTCCCATAGTATACATGCGCAGGCGACTTCAAGCAAAGGGGCAAATGGAGTACAATTGGACCATGTGCGACGACAAAGAAGCAAAATGCCCAAAAGACTCGAAGGACTTCATTCCAATGACCCTTTCCGACATGAAACGTCGTGGTTGGGACGAGCTTGATATCCTGTTCGTATCCGCGGATGCCTATGTAGACCATCCTTCGTTCGCATGTGCACTGATATGCCGTCTCTTGGAAGCAAACGGCTACAAAGTTGGAATCGTTGCGCAGCCAAACTGGCGCGATCCTGAAAGCCTCAAGGTCATGGGTCGTCCTAGACTATGCTGCATGATAGGCGGCGGCAACATAGATTCCATGGTCGCGCACTACACAAGCACCAAAAAGAAACGCAGCGAAGACATGTACTCACCCGGTGGAAAGGCCGGCTTCAGACCTGACAGGCCAACCATCGTCTATTCCAACCTTGCACGCCAGGCCTTCAAGGACCTTCCAATCGTAATCGGCGGACTTGAGGCCTCCCTAAGGCGTCTTTCCCACTACGACTACTGGCAGGACTTGGTCCGCAAACCAATCCTATTCGACTCCAAGGCCGATATCCTTGTGTACGGCATGGGAGAGCTTCAGATCCTTGAGATTGCAAGACGGCTCTCCCAAGGTTGTGGAGTGGAATCGTTGCGGGATATTCCCGGGACTTGCTATTTGATTTCTTGCAGTCAGTTCGAATCCATGAAAGAAGATGGTTCGCTTCCCTTTGAGCCTGTGATGCTGCCGTCGTTCGAAGAGGTTTCTTTGAGGGACAAAGCATCCAACAAGCCTGATTCAAAAGGACAGCTGGCATACGCAAAGGCGTTCCAGCTTAAGATGATGAACGAAAACCCAATGTCAAAACGATGTCTTGTACAGGAGTGCAACGGACGTTTTGTCATACAGAACCCTCCAGCTAGGCCATTGACGACCAAGGAGTTCGATTCTTTATATGAGCTTCCTTTCCAGCGCTTGTGCCACCCTTCATATGACGCCATGGGAGGGATCCCGGCCTTGAAGGAGGTTCAGTTTTCAATAACATCCAACAGGGGCTGCTATGGAGCATGTTCTTTCTGCGCCATAACGGCGCATCAGGGAAGGATCATCCAGGTTCGAAGCAAGGAGTCCTTGGTAAGGGAAGCAACGGCTTTGACCAAGCATAGGGATTTCAAGGGTTACATAAACGATCTTGGAGGTCCAACTGCCAACTTCCAATGTACGGCCTGCGAAAAGCAGCAGTCCGTAGGACCATGTGCTGGCCGCCAATGCATGTATCCAACTCCTTGCAGGAATGTAAGGGACTCACATTTGGAGTATTTGGACAAACTCGAAGCCGTCTCAAAGGTTCCTGGAGTGAAGAAGGTTTTCATCCGCAGCGGTATTCGTTTTGACTATCTCATGCTATGCGCTTCTCCAAAGGTCCGTGCCAAGTTCATGGAGAACCTTGTACGCAACCATGTAAGCGGACAGCTCAAGGTGGCTCCTGAACATATCTCCAAACAGGTTCTCGCCTGCATGGGAAAGAGTCCTGTGGAGGTGTATGATGCCTTTAGGGAAGAGTTCTTTGAGGAGAACAGGCGTCAGGGCAAAAAGCAGTTCATAATCCCTTATTTCATAGCAGCGCACCCAGGTTCCACCATGCAGAGCGCCATAGAGTTGGCGTTGTACTTGAAGAAACAGGGCTTTGTCCCCGACCAGGTACAGGAGTTCTACCCAACGCCATCGACGGTCTCAACCTGCATGTACTATACAGGCTTGGATCCACGTCCAGGGGAGGACTTCAAACCGGTCTATGTCCCAAAGGGCCGTGATGCGAACCTCCAGCGCGCACTGCTTCAGTTCAACCGTCGTGAGAACCGCTCTTTGGTCTTGGAATCCCTCTCCAAAGCAGGCAGGCCGGAGCTTGCAAGGGTGTTGTTGAAGTAAGAAGTTGATGGATACGTCTTCATTTGCTATATCAAGTGTATGGACTTGTACTCAGTTACTCAGTGGAGTTTGAGATGATGGCAGTAAACTATTCTACGTATGGAGCAGACATGAAGACCTATATGGATGCAGCTTCTGACGACCACGAGAACGTGGTTGTATCCAGAAAAGGAGAAGGTAGAAACGTTGTGATAATCAGCGAAGATACGTTCAACAATCTCATTGAAAATGCTTACATCAGAGCGGATTATTTAAATTATTCTTGGTTGATTGAATCAAAGAAGCAATTGGAAGAAGGAAAAGTCCGTGAGGTGAAAGAGGTCTGATGCGTAAGTGTTTCATTGAAATAAGGATGTCAGGGCTATCTTTTTAACCAGGGAAAATTGGTTTCTTATTGGACTTTCCCTTACAGTTTTCTTACAATTTATTTGACGGCAGAACGAAAACGTGATATAAGATATATTAACCCAATTTCGACTTATGATATTGGGGTTTTTTTATGATAGGAGCATCCAATTGGACCGCGAAGCTATACCATCAATTCATTTTTACGATCAGGATTTCGTTGACCTCTATGACAGAGCTTGGGTTTGGATTGATGAGTTTTGGAAGAAGGGAACAGAGGAAAACGGCTTTACCGGCAACTACGTCTCGTACAACGACCAAGAGACGATAGGCCAGTTCGACTGCTGCCTTTCATCTCTCTTCCTCAACTACAGCAATCAGGTCTACTCGCCGTTCGACATGTTGGATTTCTTCTATTCCAAGCAGGAGGAGAACGGTGCCATAAGGGCGCAGTACAGCGTTGCAGACGGCTCTCCTATATTCACTGAAGACAATCCTGAAGGAGTCGTCGTTCCACTCTTTGCATACATCGAGTTCATGTTCTACCATAAGATTGGAAACAAGAAGAGACTCAAGGACATAGTTCCGTTCCTTGAAAACTACTTCAACTGGCTCAAGGCAACCTTCCAGAAGGAGAACGGTCTTTTCAGCGTTCCTATAAGCTCTTGTCTTACGGGCAATGTCCCTAGGGAGAACACAGTCTATCCTGTTGATTTCAACACTCTCATGGCTTTGAATGCCCTCTATATGTCCAACATTGGCGATATCCTGAACGACAAGGAGCTCAGCTTCAGGTACAAGAGGCTCTATTTCTCGCTCAAGACCAGGATAAACAACCTCATGTGGGATTCTGAGACCAATTTCTACTATGACCTGGATGCCCAGGAACAGCGCATACCTCTCAAGATGATCGGAGCCTACTGGACTCTCCTTGCTGAGATTCCAAACGACGAAAAGGCTGCATCCATGATAGAGCTCCTCAAGGATCCCAACTACTTTGGTACCGACAATCCGTTCCCAAGCGTGAGCGTAGATTCCCCTTGCTACAAGGAGAACGTCCAGGGATATTGCGGAGCCGTCGTTCCTTCCAATGTCTATTGTGTGGTCAAGGGTCTTGAAAAGTATGGAGAACATGTATTTGCACGTGAATGCGCCATAAGGCATGTCTACTTCATGCTCGATACCCTACATCCAGAGGAAGGAAAGACTGGTGATGTCTGGGAGGCTTATCTTCCAACCAAGGAAGGGACTCCTGCAGCTGATGGGGATTTCCCAAGAAGGAAGTTTCTTCCTCAGGTCTGTCTTGTGACGATAACCCTCATGATTGAGGATATAATAGGACTTGATGTATCGCTTCCAAGAAAGACAGTCTACTGGATGGTTCCAAACCTCGAAGTCATGGGAATAGAAAAGCTTTCGCTCAAGAGGAACCTAATCACTATTCTTAGCAACAAGAACGCAAGAGGTTGGGAGATAAGGCTTGAAAGTGAGAAGCTCTATTACTTCACGATAGAGATCATCGATGAAAAAAAGAAGAAGACACTGCCTATTCCTAGCGGCAAGTGCTCCATGCTTATTGACAAACTCTGATGGGATGGCTTGGTAAGATAATAGGCGGAACCTTAGGGTTCTTTCTTGGCGGACCGCTTGGCCTTATAGCTGGTGCGGTCTTTGGCCACATGATAGACAAAAGTTCTGAGTTTGAAGAATCAAATGATTCCCAGGATTACCAGAGAACTCAAAACGATGGCTCAAACTACTCGCAAAACGACTATTCTAGGCGCTTCTTCTTCAATACAGGCTATGGAAGATCCCAGATGGTGTTCTTTGTTGGAGCCTTCTCCATGCTTGCAAAGCTTGCATCGGCCGATGGCACTGTAAGCGAGAACGCAAAGCGAAAGGTAAGCGAGTTCATGGTCAACGACCTGCACCTTGCTGGTCAGAGCTACTACAATGCGGTGAACATCTTCAACAATGCCTTGGAGCAGAGCGTAACATTCGAGAGCCTTGCCGACCAGTTCTACAGCAATTTCAGAAACTCCCCATCAATCCTGCAGCTCATGATCGATATCTTCTACAGGGTTGCAAATGCAGATGGCGTCGTTTCCAAGAACGAGGAAAGGCTCATCGAGTACGCAGCACGCAGGTTCCAGATCCCTCAGTCCGTTCTTGACAGCCTCAAACGCCGCTACGGAGTCTCAAGCACCCCTTCAAAGGCCTATGCCGTCCTAGGCCTTACCGAGAGCGCAACCGAGGCCGAAATCAAAAAGGCATACAGAAAGCTCATCCTCGAATTCCATCCCGATACCGTTGCGGCCAAGGGCATGGCGGACGAATTCAAGGAATATGCGACGAAGAAGTTCCGCGAAATCCAGGAAGCCTACGAGCTCATCTGCAAGGAACGCGGGATAAAGTAAATACTACAGCTTCACCCTTCCTCTGAACGAGCGGGTCAGGGTTGTTCTGTCTGCGTATTCAAGATCTCCGCCAATGGGAAGTCCTGACGCAAGGCGTGTGAGGTTGAGCTCTGGATGGCTTTTGAGGACGTGCCTTATGTACAAGGCCGTTGTGTCGCCTTCCTCCGTTGGATTCGTTGCAATGATTATCTCTGAGAAGGATCCGGCCTCTATGCGCTCCAAGAGCTTTCCAAAGCTTAGATCTTCAGGGCCAACGCCGTTGAGAGGGTTGATTGCACCTCCAAGCACATGGAAAAGACCGTTGTAGGCGCCAGATGCCTGTATTGTCATGACATCCTGCGGTTGTTCCACAATGCATAGCATGGACCTGTCCCTTGTCGTGTCCGTGCATACAGGGCAGGGGTCTGTCTCTGTGAATGAACCGCATATCGAGCAGGGATGCACCTTCTCCTGAATTGTGGCTATGTCCTCAGCCAGCAGTCTGTTATAGTCCTTTGGCGTCTTTATGAGCGAGAATGCGATGCGTGACGCACTTTTTGGTCCTACTCCGGGAAGGCGGGAGAGGAGCTTTGTCAGATTCTCCAATGCTGTCATATTCCGTACTGCGAGAGGGCCTGTCCCGCCTCCTGTGAGATCCTGTCCTTCACGTTCTTCAGAGCTGTGTTCACAGCCGATGCCACAAGGACCTCAAGCATTGCCTTGTTCTGCTCCGTTACAAGCGATGGATCTATCTTGAGGCTTTCAATCTCCATGTTTCCGTTTGCAACGGCTTCTATCATGTTGCCGTATGCATAGCCGCTGCACTTTATTGTGGCTACCTTGGCCTTCATCTCCTCGGCCTGGCTTTTTATCTTGTCCATGTTCTTGAAAAGTTCGAATGGGTTCATATCTTCTCCTCTCTGCCGTCAAAGGCAAGAATCAAATCGTTTATCAGGTTCTTTCTCTCCTCTTCCAAGGCGTTCATCGTCTTCACTTGGGTTGGAGCTGCACTTTGGATGGGCACAGTTGCCTGCGGTTCTGGTTTTGGAGGTGTTTGTACAGGCTGGGCCTTTGCTGGAGTCTCTGGAGGGACTGCCTCGTTCAAAGGTGCCTGAACAGCCGGTTCTGGCTGAGGCTGCGTTTCGTTCCTTTCTGACAGTGCCAGCACTACGTTCGTCTGGGCTCCAAGCTTTGCCGATACATCGTCCTTTACCTTTTGAAGGCTTCTGAGTGCAAGTTGATAGAATAATTTGTTTGCAAAACAAAGAACTAGGCCATCGTCTTCGTTTTTAACATCCACGACTCCCTGGGGGAGGACTCCTTTGAGGCCTTCCAGAGTTGGCTGTGCCTCGTGTACCTTTTCCTCCTCGTGCGGTGTTTCAACAGCTGGCGCAACCACTGGTTGCGGTTCTTGGACAACAGGTTGTGCATTGCTGGATTCTGGAGTCGTCGTTGGCGCAGGGGATGAGCTTTCCTTTGAAGGGGCGGGCTCAACGACATCGGTCTTTGGGGAGGTTGTCTGTAGAGGTGTCGCTACCTGTGGCTCTATTGATTTCTGGTCGGCAAGCGCGGGGTTGAGCGGCGTGATGGTGCCTGTGACGAGGTCGTTCTTGAGTCGTGCCAGCTGTTCCAATACACTTGCATTTGATGCCACATATCGTAGGCGTGACAGTTTGGAGACTGCAAGTTCGAGTTCGAAGCGCGGGTTGAGTGAATAGCGGATATCCCGGTAGAGGTTCAGAAAAAGATCGAGGCCTGCTTCCAATTGCTCTTCGTTGAAGGCTGTCCTTATCTCTGGCGGGAAGGATTCCATGCGTTCGCCAAGGACGTTCTCGCTCTTCACCCCTTCCTTGATGAGAAGAAGGGTCCTGAAGTAGTCCGTGAAGTCCTTGATGACCTGCTCTGTGCTGACTCCCTTGGCCAGGAGATCGTTGACCTTGTCCATTGCGGCGCTCTGCCTGCGCGAGAGGATGTCCGCCATGATCTGTCCTATACGCTCCATGCCCACGACTCCAAGCTTCTCACGGATCTTGTCCAAGGTTATCTCTCCGTTGGAGAACGATACGACCTGGTCGAAGAGGGTGTAGGCATCCCTCATTGAACCTGTGGCTTCCTTTGCAATCCAGAAGAGGGCGTCCTTGTCTGCCTTTATGCCCATTTCCTGAGCCGCATCACCAAGGAGCTTCTCTATGGTTTCAAGAGGGATCAGCTGGAAGTTGAACTGCTGGCAGCGGCTTCTTATGGTGGCGGGGACCTTTTGGGTCTCTGTCGTGGCGAAGATGAAGACGACGTACTCAGGTGGTTCCTCAATGGTCTTTAGAAGTGCATTGAATGCGCTTTGGGACAGCATGTGGACTTCGTCTATTATGTATATCTTGTAGCGTGACGACGTTGGAGGGAAGAGGACTTCCTCCTTTATGGCTCTTACATCGTTTACGCCGGTGTTGCTGGCTCCGTCTATCTCTATTACGTCAAGGCTGCTTCCCTTTGCAATTCCCTTGCAGTTGTCGCATTCGCCGCATGGTGTGGCGGTTGGACCATGGACGCAGTTTAGGGCTTTTGCGAGAAGTCGCGCGCTTGTCGTCTTTCCTACACCTCTTGGGCCGCTGAAAAGGTATGCATGGGCGATGCGTCCCTGCTCGATTGCATTCTTTAGTGTAGATACTACGAACTCCTGTCCTGCAAGGCTTTCGAATTGCTGCGGTCTTCTTCTTGTTGCTGTTACTTCATACGCCATGGTTCAATGATAGCAAAAGTTGCTCCAAAAAACTACTTGAATGCTGGGTGAAATGAAGTATAATCATCCTTAGCTTATTATTCTCAAAGGGGGTGGTTTTTAGCCGTCTCCTTTGGAGTAAAGGGGGAATAAATGAAAAAACTTACAGTTGTTCTGCTCGTTCTTGCTGTCATCTGCACAAGCGTATTCGCTCAGGCTGCAGCTGAAGCCACAACAGGAACCACAGTGGAAGGTTACGATGCAGCTCTCGTTGCAGCCGCTCAGGCTGAGGGCGAGCTCGTCGTCTATGGCTCTTGCGAGGAGGAGTACCTTGCAGCGGCTTGCGAGCATTTCCAGGAACTCTTCGGAATCAAGACGACCTATCAGCGCCTTTCAACAGGTGAGGTCCAGGCCAAGATCGAGGAAGAGAACGGCAATCCATCCGCTGACGTTTGGTTCGGCGGTACGACAGACCCTTACAACGTCGTAGCAGCAGAAGGTCTCCTTGAGAGATACGATGCAGTCAATGCAAAGCACATTGCAAAGCCTGTCTACAAGCATGCTGACAACCTTTGGTACGGAATCTACACAGGTCTCCTTGGATTCATGTACAACAAGGACGAACTCACAAGAATGGGTCTTGAGGCTCCACAGGATTTCCCAGATCTCCTCAAGCCTGAGTACAAGGGTCTTGTATGGCTTTCCAACTACAACACTGCTGGAACGGCAAAGCTTGTCATCAACACAGTCATCCAGAAGTACGGCCACGATGCTGGCATCCAGTACCTCGTTGACCTGGATAAGAACATCGAAGTCTACACGAAGTCCGGTTCCGGTCCTTCCAAGAACGTTGGAACAGGCGAGTGCGTCATTGGCATTGGCTTCCTCCATGACGGTATCTATCAGATCGTTGACAACGGCTACGACAACATTGGTCTCGTGATTCCATCAAGCGGCACGACATGCGAGATTGGTGCAACTGCAATCTTCAAGGGCGCAAAGCATCAGAACGCAGCAAAGCTCTGGATCGAGTATGCTCTCAGCCCAGACTGCGTGAACCTTGCCAAGGAGAACGGATCCTACCAGTTCCTCGTTCTCGACAACGCAGAGCAGCCACAGGTTGCATACGAGTTTGGTCTTGATCCAAACAACGTCATCGACTACGACTTCGATGATGCAACGGCAAACATCAAGACATACATCCAGGAAGTCATGGATGCTCTTGCAAACGCCGGTGCAGCAACAGGCGACACAACAAGGTTCCAGGTCAAGTAACTGGACTTTTTGTGATTGACATAAGTGTTTGTCATGATGAGGATGGTGGCAGGTGCTGCCATCCTCATTTCGTTTTGGAGGAGTTTCCTGGAATCCTTGTTGCTCCGGATTCCGTAGTTGTTGGAAACCCTTCCGTGATACAAAGGAGGGTTTATGGCTAGAGGACAGGGTGCTTCCCTTGACAAGAAAAAGCTCTTGGCGGACCCCATACTGGTTACAACCATAGTATTGCTCATAACTTTTCTGACCCTTTTCATTCTGTATCCGCTTGCAATCCTGCTTGTGGATAGCTTCGTTGGTGACGGAGGGTTCTCCTTCTCCGTTTTCAAAAGGGTCTTCAAGATGCCTAAGTTCACTACTGCAATAACCAACACGCTCAAGGTTGGATTCGTCGTAGGCATCATTGCAACCGCAGTAGGACTTCTCTTTGCATACGTAGAGGTATACGTGAGGATAGGCAAATTTGCAGGAGGACTTTTCAAGGTCGTCTCCATGCTGCCTGTCGTCTCTCCTCCGTTCGTGCTTTCCCTTTCCATGATAATGCTCTTTGGAAAGGCTGGAATCATAACGAGATACCTCTTGAACATATATGACAACAGCGTCTACGGATTCTGGGGGATTGCAATAGTCCAGTCCCTTACGTTCTTCCCTGTCTGCTACATGATGTTCAGGGGGCTTCTCAAGAACATAGACCCATCGCTGGAGGAAGCTGCCCGCGACATGGGCGCAAGTCGCATGAAGGTCTTCACGAGCGTCACGCTTCCGCTTCTTCTTCCTGGTATTGGAAATGCGTTCCTTGTCACATTCATAGAGTCGATTGCTGACTTTGCCAACCCTATGATAATTGGAGGAAGCTACGATACCTTGGCAACGACGATCTACCTTCAGATAACAGGTGCATACGACAAGGCCGGAGCCGCTGCAATGGCTGTCGTCCTTTTGTGCATAACACTTGCAATGTTCATCGTCCAAAAATACGTCCTTGAAGCCAAGTCCACGGCAACTCTCACAGGGAAGGCTTCTAGAGGAAGGATGCTCATAGAGGACAAGAGCGTGAGGATTCCCCTTACAGTCCTGTGCTCCCTTGGCGCAATGTTCGTAATACTCATGTACATTTGCGTTCCAATTGGTGCTTTGTTCCCCACCTGGGGCTACAAGTTCTTCCCGTTGACGCTCAAGTGGTTCAAGCTCGTCTTCACCCGCTACAAGGGTTTCAAGGCTTTTGGCGACTCCTTTAGGCTTTCTTTGATTGCAGCTCCTATCACGGCATTGCTTTCAATGATAATCTCGTACCTCGTTGTAAAGAGAAAATTCAAGGCCAAAGGTTTCATAGAGGCCGTTTCCATGCTTGCCATGGCTGTCCCTGGAACGGTTCTTGGAGTTGGGTACATAAGAGGTTTCAGCGGAGGCTTGTTCCATACTGGAATACTCCAGGGCATCTATGGAACTGGTCTTATCCTTGTGATCGTCTTCGTCATAAGGTCCCTCCCTACTGGAACGCGAAGCGGAATTGCGGCTTTGCGACAGATTGACAAATCCATAGAGGAATCGGCCTATGACATGGGTGCAGACAGCTTCAAGGTGTTCACCTCGGTGACGTTGCCGCTTATCAAGGATTCGTTCCTAAGTGGCCTTGTCACGGCGTTCGTAAGGAGCATCACGGCAATATCGGCTATAATTCTGTTGGTAACGCCGCAGTACCTGCTCATAACGGTCCAGATAAACGAGTTTGCGGAGAAGGGCTCCTACGGCCTTGCCTGTGCGTTCGCAACTATCCTCATCATCATAACCTATGGTGCTGTTCTTCTGATGAACCTTTTCATCAAGCACTTTGGTACAAGCAAGAAAATCACGGAGGTTGAATAATCATGGAAAACACGATTGACAAATCAACTGGCAAAACTATTGAAAAGACCACTGAAAAGACAAATGGAAAGACAAAGAAAGGTGTTCGCCTTGAGCATATCTCCAAAATCTACAAGGATCCCAAGACCGGCAAGGACTTCTATGCCGTCAAGGACACCTCCCTTGAGATCGAGCCAGGTTCGTTCGTTACTCTGCTTGGACCATCAGGCTGTGGAAAGACCACGACACTTAGAATGATAGCCGGCTTCGAAAGCCCTGACGAAGGTGAGATCTATCTTGGAGACGAAGCGATCAACGCCCTCACTCCAAACAAGCGCGATACCGCCATGGTGTTCCAAAGCTATGCGCTTCTTCCACACTACAACATCTTCGACAACGTGGCATACGGCCTCAAGCTTAGGAAGATGCCAAAGGACGTCATCCGCGAGAAGGTCATGAAGATCCTTGATCTTGTTGAGCTCACAGGCATGGAAGCCCGCATGACCAACCAGCTTTCCGGTGGCCAGCAGCAGCGCGTCGCCCTTGCCCGTGCACTTGTAATCGAGCCAAGCGTCCTTCTTTTCGACGAGCCTCTTTCCAACCTTGATGCAAAGCTCCGCGTCCAGATGCGCACTGAGATCCGCCGCATCCAGCAGGAAGTTGGCATCACAGCCATCTACGTCACCCACGACCAGAGCGAAGCCATGGCCATCTCCGACAAGATCATCATCATGGACAAAGGCGTCGTCGCCCAGATGGGTACCCCACACGAAATCTACTACCACCCAGTCAACGAGTTCGTAGCCGATTTCATTGGTGAAGCCAACTTCCTCCACGGCCCGATGTTGGGCGAGGACTCCGGCTACGCCGTCCTTGATATCGAAGGAAACAAGACGCGTGTCGAGCTGAGTCCAAAGATGAAGGTTGGCGAGAACTACACCGTCGTTCTCCGTCCAGAGGCCGCAAGCCTTGCAGACGAAGGAG
>Ga0129317_1000260_pt1 | contig 63335 bp, 46 predicted proteins | sample Cm1ome_FD_94430 | JGI IMG/M metagenome (GOLD analysis project Ga0129317, IMG submission 94430) | Eastern black-and-white colobus group fecal microbial communities from Wisconsin, USA - Cm1105 metagenome | ecosystem: Host-associated > Mammals > Digestive system > Large intestine > Fecal | place... | reverse complement strand
TTCTTGGTTACGAAACGCCTTTTGGGGGAAAATTCGCAAAAAACCGCCGCTTGATAGATTATCGGAACCGCGGGAGAAAAAAAGGAGGGTGTGCCGTAAAAGCCAATTACGACACACCCCCCCCTTGCTATTGGGAGGATTGCTATTTTCTCGCACCGATTCTATGAGAGCGGAGGAAGGCGTCGAGGTCGGCGCGGTTGACGTAGATTTTGCGACCTATCTGCGAGAAGGGGATGAGGCGTCGGTCGCGGTAATTCTGCCACGTCTTGGGGGAGATGCCAAGGAGCTTTCGGGCGGCGTCTGATTCTATCCATTCGCTGCTGGAGTCATCGGCGTTGCGCCGGGTGATGAGGTCGATGATTTGAGCCAAAGTAGCGTAGAGGTTGCGCCATTCTTCTTCCGGCACTACAAACATTAGAGTTGATGGTGTGACGTGTTGCGGAGTGCTTTGCATTTGGGCGTGAGAGTTCTGACTCCGTCTTTTGAGAAGATGGAATCGGGTTGATAATTCAGTTGTCTGGTCGCTTGACCGCTCACCCAACTGAATGCACGATTGACTGACCACTCAATCAGTCGGTTGCACAGGCGATTGACTGATTGGTTGATGTGCTGACTAATCAGGACTTCAACCAATCAACCGGTCAATCGCGCAACTGCGCAGTCAGTCGATTGGGCGGACGATTGATTGGGCAGGCGCATAATCAGTTGGGTGAAATGTCGGTTGAGTTGCCGATGAATCGCATGGGCGGCAGCAACCAACGGTCACAGAGGGGCGGTAACATTTACCATCCACACATAGAGCGGAGTCTATTGCGCTGAAAATCAATTGTGACTTGACGATGATTCAGTTGTGTGACTGATTAGTCAATCAGTCAATCACCGTCCGGTGTCATAGTATTATTAAAAGACGTCTCGTGCCATCGACCCGATCTAGGAGCCTCCCGTCGGAGGCGTTTCGTGTCGTTGACGTTGCAAAGTAAGGGATAATTTGTCATTCCCACCAAACATTTTTAGCCGGATATAGCATAAGGTTGTACATGTATATAGCTATAAACAATAGATATAGCACCAACCGGTGGAAAATCACCGTAACTTTGCATTGAGCAATGGAAGCTGCGTCCTCAGCGTCCGAACAGCCTCCTGACAGGAACCGCATAGGGAGGCAATCAGGTTTTTTCTTTTTGAGAATTGCGTTCATTTGACCACAGCAAGGTGTCCAAATCGTTACCGTTTGGATTTCGGGTAACTCTGTCGTTACCACGAAATGACCTTGCCGTGCCGGGGCTTGAGACTGCTCCGAAGTCGCAGCCCCCATGTTTTCTTATAGTTTCACAGCCTCAAAGCATCCATTAAGGCATTTGCAAAATCGGATGAGTTCATACGGATAACATTGGTGTCGGCAAGTGAACTGCCGATGAGATTGACGCTGCCGTACCAGCCTGTGCGTTGGTCGATGATGGCGCATTGCATCTTGGATTCCGAACGGTGGATGATATTGAAGCCCATCGCCTGAAGTTCGGTTTCTCGATGACCTGTTTCAGAAATGACGATTGTGACACTGACACCGCGTAGTAAGGTGGCGGCGAGTAGGTCGATGATTCGAGGTGTCTTAATCCAGCGCAGACGCATTGTCGATATTATGATGCTTTGTTTCGCTGATGCAAGGTCATCATGAAATTGTTTTTCAAAATCCAACGCATCAAATATAGCCTCTGTCGCCTGTTCGGCAAACAATCCTTCGTTAGCGACAGCGATGGAATAGCCTACAGCTTTGTAACCATGGAGACGCTTGCGATACATCGAATCACAGACCGGAACGCGCAGATCAATGTAGTCGTAGATGCGAGTTTCGTTTTTACCGGGATAGTTGCGATGTAGTCGTCCGGTGTATTGTGCAATAAGTCCTTTCCACGACACAGGGAGGGAGAGCATCAAAGTGTCAAGCCGCGGAAGGTCAAATCCTTCTCCTACGTATTTGCCGGTGGCGACAACAATCAAGGGCTCATTCGCCGGAATATCGTTCAGTCGGGACATCACCTCTCGCTTGGCTTTTGCTGAGTCATTGCCTACGAGTCGTATTACATTCGGACAGATTTTGCGACACTGTTTAGTAAGAATGTCAACGTGAGCCGTGCGTGCAGTAAGAATTATCGGGGTGCGCCCTTCGGCGAGGTTGGCAGCGACATCATCCAGTATGAGCTTATTTCGCGATTCGTTTTCGGTTAACTCTTCGAGAATCTGCGCGTAGTTACTGCCATCGGCATTGAGATTGCGGTGAGAAGTAAAACGCGGGATAAGGAGTCGCCGGAAGGATTGTTGAGCCTGTTGTACTTTTGGATCGGACGTATATCGGATTTCGCCACATTGCATGAATATAATCGGTTGATGACCATCCTTGCGTATTGGCGTAGCAGTAAGGCCATAGACATAACGGGCGTTCACTTCATGAAGAACGCGCTCAAAGTTGAACGCCGGGGCATGATGGCACTCATCAACTATCACCATGCCATATTCTCGCACAAACGGTTTCACCTCATTGTCGTTAATACACGATTGCAGTAGTGCGATGTCAATATTGCCATTGAGTGTGTTCTCAGTAGATGACAATGCTCCGAATTGTTGGAATTTCTTGCGTCGGCCACGGCCTTTAGGTTGTTCTTCCGGTTGAAAATCTGTTATCAGGTATTCCGATAGACGTTTGCGCCATTGGTCGAGCAATGCCTTGGTGTGAACCAATATAAGTGTGTTTACTTTCTTCTTGGCAATCATAGCTGCAGCTGTAACGGTTTTGCCGAAGGCGGTTGCGGCATACAGAGTCCCACAGCGATGCCGGGCAAGCTCTTCAATCGCCAGCTTCTGCTCAGTAAATAATTCTCCGTTGAATTCTACCTCAATCGGCTGTCCGGGATTAGTTTTGTCTGAAATCTCAACTTCAACATTATTGCCTCTGAAGAAATCTATTGCAGATTCCTCACATCCTCTTGGTAGAATCAGGTAATCGTCCGTCATCTCCGAGCATGATATAATGCGCGGCAGATTATAGACAGGCAAACGCATCCCGAGCTTAGCATAAAATTCCGGATTCTTGAATGCCGCCATCCGTTTGATGTGGTTGATTGCTTTTGCCGATAGATTGGCAACCGGAATATAAATGCCGGATGAACGCACAATAGTGATTGACTTTGGGAAATCCTCTTTAGTCATAGGTTTAGGCTGAGGCCGTTCCCAAGGTGTGGATTCGCTGGATTTTGACAGTTCTCCAAGAGGCTCTTTATCAGATCTTGACACCAGTCTATCGACCTCCGCTGCTGACATTTTCTTCATGCCTTGCAGATATGACCATTGGTCGACGAATGGTAAGAAGTTATCATCCACAAACACGCTGTTGCCATCTTTACGTGCTCTCCCCTGCATCGGCAACGCGACGAGATTACCGAAACCTCCGGCAGGCATGAAATCCTGATTCGGGAAGAACCGGTCGTAAGACTTGAACGACATCCGTCCCTCGCGCTCCATTGCCTCTGTCAGAATGGTATTGCCAAGACGCCGTGCCGTCTGTGCTTTAATCGGTCCGTCAAACAATATCCACACGTGAGCGCCGTTGCCAGACCGCGACCGCTCTATATAAGCCGGGATACCCCAATCGCGGCAAACTCCGACGTAGGCCAGCACATCCTTCTGATAGCCATGCTCGCAACTCTTGTCATCGAAATCACAGCAAAGAAACCGACAGGTATTGTCCGGCAATATGGCATATACTCCGACAACATCGCGGCCGTTCAGATCCTTTCCCTCAAGATGTCGGTAAATGACATCATAACCCAAAGGCTGAAATTCTCGGTTGGGACATTCCGCGCATTTATATTTCTTCTTGTCGCAATATTCCCGGTTCCATTCCCGGCTACAGACCGGCTGATAGCCGTTCTTGCCGGTCGTAACACTGAACCAACGTCGGGCGAACACATCCTTACGCCCCTGAAATAGACTGCGAAAGAGTGCCACTTTCTCCTCCAAGGATAGCACCGGCTTTCGAGGCAACGCTGACTCTGGCTCTTCCATAGCAATCCCATGACGAGTCAGCAATGCCCTCAGCCGCGCATTCTCAGCTCGCAGCCGATTCAACTCGTTAATTTCAGCCTCGTTCATAAGTATGACAGCCGGGAGCTATTCAATAGCCTCCCATGTACCGGATTTTTCTGACCCATATCTGCGGACCTTACCATCGGCTTTAAGTTTATCAACTATGCGGAACATGGAGGTTTTGGATTTGCCAAATATTTTAGATAGCTGTTTTATGCTAATTCTTTTATCGGCTTTCATTTTATCCAAAACCATTGTTTCAATATCATCATATCGTTCCGCATCGTTCCATCCATCGTTCCGCATCGTTCCATCCATCGTTCCGGATTGTTCCGCTATTGTTCCACTATCGTTCCGCTCTGCTTTATTGGTGACATCATTGATGCCAGCTTCGTCTCTATTGGTGACAATATTGGTGCCATCGGTGCCATTTTCTATGACATCGGCATTCTTTACCACAACCTTGAAGGTGGTGTAATCGCCGAGGAGAAACTCCGCCGGAGTGTTCCCGTTTTCTTCAAGAAGCGTTGAAACAGTATTGACTCCACTGCCAAAACGGTTGACATAACCGAGATTTAGCATTATCTCAGCAATGTTGGGATTACGATAGTCTGTTTCGTTGGGGAAGTTCTCCAAGTTTACCTTGCCATAAAGATTGCCGGGGTTGTCAATCTCAACGCGGTCGCTGTATTCGTAAAACTTTATCGGAGAATTATTTCCATTGTATGCACGGTGCATCACGGCATTCATGGCAAGCTCGCGTATTGCCTCCCATGGATAATTGATGCGAGGTTCCTCGCGCAATACGCTGACAAATTCAGGGCGCTTGCTTTCAATGGAATATTTAATGAAATACTCCAACTCTTTTAGCATTGAAATTAGATTCCCCTTGAAGCGGTTTTCTTTCAAAACCTTTGTGGCACGGTTTGTCCCGGCAAACTTAACATACTGAATATATGCGCCGGGAATGAAATATTGGGGGTCGTGTCCGAGCAGAAGTAACCCGGCGTAGGTCGGGCAATTAAACCGTGTGTCGAAAAGGCGTAACGATGCCATCTGCTGGATAGGCGTGCGTTTATCCTTTGCCAATGTCGCGGGCGACACAGCTTTTGGCAGATACTCATTCTTGAACAGTTCCACATCAATATCATCAATCGTGGCCTCACGGCACGGACGACCATCGAAAGAAGAACTATGTATCTGTCCTTTCTCGGTCAATATACGTTCCTCCTCTGTATTCGCCTCGGCTTTTCTGGCGCCAATTCTAATCCAAATCACGCCCTTGTATCTTACAGGAGTGTCTTCACTTGGCTGAACCTCGATCACGGCGACTTCTCCCTCGGGGAATGTCTCTTTATAGACCATCATAGCCGGTGGCGGAAGAATCGTCCCGGTATTGCGGAGTCCGGCGTATGAACGCAGCTGCTCGTCAGTAAACGTCTGCCCATCGAGATTGCCGTTATCATCGGCACCAATCATGAAATATCCCGCTTTCTTCGTGTTGCGAATATCGTTGGCAAACGAACAGATAGCCTCCGACATCTTTTTGGTGTTGTCAGTGGACAACGTGCGCTCAACACGTTCATTCTCAATGTCGCTCAACAGCGACCTTATTTCATCTTTTGTCAGAGGCATATAATTGTTGTTTAGATTGCAAATCTACTGATAATTGGCGAATTGAGCAATTCATATCTTATGACGCAAGTGTTAGAATAGAGATAGCGGCAGAAATATTATCAAAAAGAGATGATGAGGTTTTCCCCCAAATATTAATTTGAGAATCCAAGGGAGTAGTGCCAAATTTTAATCCATCATGAGACAATATGTTGTAACATAATTTAATAAATTCCTTTTGTTTTTCTACCATTGACTGTGATAACCGGACAGACTCATCCCGAACACTTCTTCCAGCATAGTATAAATTGTCTAAAAGTATCAGAAGATCACCGTCAGCGTCTCTAAGGAATTCAAGATATCTTGGAGGAACATAATTTCTTAGGTCCTCAAAAAAATCAGATGCTTTAAAAGGCTTGGGTTCTTTGGCTATTTCCAATTTAAGCAGTTCGAGAAATTCATTGATTTGAGATAAATATTTTTCATACATCCCAATATATTGGTTTAATTCATCAAGGGTAGCACTTTCTTTCATTTGATTTGAAAGTTCATAATCTATTTGTCTTAGCGCACTACACAAATCATTCATTCGTTCTCCAAAATTTATATAATCAAAATGATGTTGAGAATCCTTATTGGGCATTAAATGTTTATCCATAGGGTATCGCATCATCATTGAATCTGGATCGAATTTGTTGATCTCATTGATATAATGCCCTATCGCGTCTAAATTAACATTGCATCCAACATGTCTCTTCCCCTTATCTAGATATGGACGAAGGGTTACCCATAATGATTGCAAATTGTGTCCTATTTCGAGAAATTCCTGTCTTGCTTCATCTTTTTGCTCTCCAAATTTAAAAAACAATAATTTGAGATAGATTTCAATTGAGTGCCTAAAATTGAAAAATAAAGGATAAATCAGAGAGTCAACGATAGCAAAATCTTTTGGATTCCCTTTCATTTTCTCAAATATGAGTTTCGCACCTTCCCAATATCCTTCCGACATTGTGAAGAGTGAAAATGCACCGGAACCTTCCCATCCAAAGTGTGAAAATGGCATTTGCGATTTAAGTTCTTCAGGAGTAAGTTCGCGTAAAATTACATCGTGGTTTTGCATATATATTTCTAATTTATTTGTTGATTGCGGAAATAACCGACATAATTTGCTCAGGTGTCATTCCTTTCAGCAAGTCGACGGCTTGTTGCACTCATTCTTCATCGGTCAGGCCATCAACACAAACTTTCTTCTTTTTGAAGAGCGAGCGGAGGGTGTTGTCGGTCTTTGTTGTGTCGAAGCTACCCATGTAACGCTCAGTTGTTGCGAGGTTACTGTGGCCGAGAATACTTTTAATAGCCGAACTCTCGGCTCCTGCCTCTTGCGCGATATGGGCAAATGCATGGCGACTGATGTGCATTGTGAGATTGGTAGTAATCTCTGCCTTCTCGGCTATCTTCTTGAGGTATTTATTGATAAGGGCATTTTTAGCCGAGACCTGCTGATATAGTTGATGACGCAATTCAGGTTTCATTCTATCCTTATCCGCGAGCGTAATAAATTGTGCAAAGGGTGCATCATTGTCCAAAAGTGGAAAGATATAATCGTCCGGCTTAACACCGTCGCTATGATAGTGGCTGAGGATTTCGAGTGCTTGCTCAACCAGAACGAGGTCGCGGTCTTTATGATTTTTGCCCATCTGATAATGTAGACGACCATTCTCCGTTACATTTCGCCATCTGAGCTGAATTAAGTCAGCAGCACGAATGCCGGCACAAGAATAGCTAAACAAGAAATAATTCTTGCAATGCCATATAAGCGAGCCTTCCTCCAACTCCAACGCAATGATACGTTCCATCTCAGTATCACTCAATTTCTCCTTCGTGGTCTTTACACCCTTATACTTGAACACAAGAAATGGGTCTTTGGAGGCCTCCATAATGCCGACCTCGATTACTCGATGAACAAGTGTACGCAAAATGTTAAACTGAACTTCGATTGTGTTAGGATGGAGCAATTTGCCCGGCTCCCGTTCATTCTCCCACTTATGGAGAAAGTTGTCGAAACGTGTCAGTAAATCAACAGTCAGGTCATCGACAGTAATATCTGCCATACGGCGTTTCTTGCGGAACGCATCAAGTTTATTGATGAGGCCACAATACTTGCGCCAGTTTCTCCATCCCCCATTATCATAAATCATTTGCGCACGTTCACGAGCAAACGCCATAAAAGACGGCGACACATATTCAGCATCCAGATCCTTTATAACCTTAGCGGATGAGACATCACCATCTGATGCTAATTCCTGATAAGCCTCGTTAGCTTGCGCGAGCATAAGGCGTAATTGTTCATTGAGAACCTTAGCGTCAGGAACATTCGCACGAATCCAATTGTTACCCTTGCATTGAGGATTGAAGTCGTCAATGCGTTTCAACTGAATACCGGTCTTCTTCTTTGTACGTTTACCGGCAGCCGTCACCATCAGATAAAGGTTGTAGGTCTTGTTGCGTGTCGGCTTATGGTCGAGTTCAAATCTAAATGATGCCATCTTTCGGAGAGCATAAAGGTTTCACACTGCAAAGATACGATGAATAAATTTTACGTGCAAAAATCTTACTTTTCCTTACATCCCAATGCATTCAAAGAAATACTCCAACTTCGCATGTATCTAAATATCAACATAATTAAACTATGATGCAATGTATCTGAATATAATATCAGTGGTCCTGTTCTGGGCACCATCCGCAGTAAGGTCGACACCACCGTGTCGGCCTTAATTTTTTCTACCCCCCTCCCGGTCTCTCCCGGTCTGTAAAATCCAAGAGCAAATGCAATACTACAAAAATGCCCGGTTGACCGTCTTTTGCCGGTCTTGTTTATTTGAGATCTGATTGTATAATCATTCGCAGCCTAAAAGCCAGTCGGAGGCCTTTACGATTTTGATTCTTTTGCCTTCCACCGTTTTAACTTCGGGTGTCCCCTCCATGATTATAAGTGTCAGGTTGTCACACTTAACGCTTTCCGAGCCTTTGACAAGCCCACCTATTTCTCGCTTGTAGAGTTTTTGAGAGGGGTTAGAGAAATCATAGGAGACCTGAATGAGCTCGTCAATCCTGCCACTCCTCACTACAACAAAATCGACCTCGTAGGCCTTATGCTTCTTAAGATAGTATAACTGATCGGACTCCGGATTCATCCGTCGCATCAATTCAAGAGCAACGACATTCTCAAGTCGCCATCCATATCCGGTGGAACCGAATGAATACTCATGATTTGAGATGAATGCGACATCGATTGCATAATACTTCCGTATTCTTTGACGACCAACCGGCTTATAAGAAAACATGGGCACCTCGCGAAGAAGATATGATTCGGTAAGATACTTAAGATAGTTGGAGGCTGTCGGGTGAGTGATACAAACTTTTTCGGCGAATTCATTTGATTGGACTTCTTGACCAACCATATCCAGAATCGTGTTGGCCAGCTTGCGTATTGCCTCTACATTGCGAATTTTATGGCGTTTGCAGATATCTTTGGTTATTATTGACTCAACCAAACCCTTAATATAGGAAGCATATTCATGCTCATAAACGATTTCCGGCATTCCTCCTTTGATGAGATAATCATCCAAGGCTTTTTGGCGAAGTCCCCGAGCAACAGTGGTGAGACTTTCAGTATCTACGCCGAGCATAGTACAATATTCCTTAAAAGAGAAAGGAAAATTTTCAATCTGATGGTGACGGCCTGTAAGATGGGTCGCAAGTTCACCGCTGAGTAAATTGGCATTGCTTCCTGTAATAACAAGATGTTTCCCTTGCCGCAGGAGACGATTTACAAACAGCGGCCATACCTCCTTGGCATTTTGTATCTCATCGAAGAATAAATAATCCAAAGGACCGTATAGGCGATATAACGTCTCAAGTATCTCATTAAGCTGTTCGGGCTTGAGATTGGAAAAATTTTCATCATCGAAATTTACATAGCCAAATTTAACCCCACTCTCGAGTAAAACCTTCTGACATAGAGTTGATTTACCACTTCTTCGTACGCCTATTACAATTTGGGCGAGCTTACTCTTAAGATTGATTTGGCCCTCTTCTATACGCGGCACCAGAGCTGACAATTCGAGATTGTCCAGTTCGGAACGCTGATCTGCTAATATCTGTCTATAATCCATAGGCTTATATTTGCTGCAAAGATAGCAAAAACTTTCCGCATTTTCAAATATGGAAGATTTTTACGCTATTCTATTTTCAAATATTGAAAAACTAACGAGCTTCTATTTTCAAATATGGAAAACTTGATGGGGTTCTATGATTATCCCTGAAAAGTGTTGACAGATTTGAGAGCGATTAACTAATGTGGTTTACACCACCGGGGATGGTTCTCCATTCTCTTTACAAGTAATTCTGAGGTTGACTGATTCGATTTACAGACATTGCTCGGTAAACTATTGTTTTCCACACTCCGGCATATCGGCGCCTTCCCAAATTCATGCGCCGGCATTTGTGCTTGATCCCGGTATATATCAACCTTGATAATTACTGAAGAAGTCGTGATACTTTGTATTGCCGCAGTTGATTACAAACACTTGCTCACGTGCTCGCGTCAATGCCGTACATATTAATTCCGAATTGCCTTCAGTCTGCTCTATTATTAGAATTAAGTTTGGCGTTTCTTATCCAAAAATTGAGTTCTACAAAATGATTCCCTAATTTTGCACTAGCCACTCGACTCTACATGCCCTGAATTCTTAGCGTGAAGCTTTGATGTCTCAAAAATTATTTATAACTTTGCGTCTATAATACGTTCAAAATCTGACAATGACCTAAATTCGCAAAGACATACGGCGAGAGCCGAAAAACTTTGAAAACTCCTAAGTAGTCGTTATAGGCGTTCTTTGCAGTTGCAAAGCGAGCATAGCTCGATAAGGTCAGCCTTCAGATGCTACACGGGAGTTTTTTACTTACTATGAGCGAAAGACTAACAGAGAAATTATTTCTCAAAGAAACAACAAAATGAAAAATTTAAGATTCCTTATCATCCTCATTTCAATATTTGGGGCGCTAAACGGCTTCTCACAGTCGCTCTCATCACAAGGAAAGGCTCATCTACGTGCAGCCGAAACACTGGCGCAAAGTGCTTCTACCGGCGAAGACTATATTCAGGTCGCCGAAGAGTATGAGAAAATTCTCAATACTGACCCGTCGTTCAACGATGCATATATCGAGGCTGCGCATGCTTATGCTTTGGCAACACCGTCGCTTGGCAAAACAGCATACGACAAAGGCGTAAGTATATTGAACCGTCTTAAGAGCAAAACATCATCGTATGAGAGTGAGATATACTCGGAGATGACCGTTTTAGATGCCATGATGAAAAAGCACAACAATGGCCCGTCAAGAATCTATGGCACCTGGGGACAATATGGTAACGGCGAGTTTTATCCTTTTGTAAAAATAACGGGAAGCGGTGGCACTCCCTATGTTGAGTTCCTTGGATATTGGATGGCCGGTAGTCAAGGTTCTATAAAGGATGTCCGCATCAATGTAGCCGGAAATACATGTTATCTCGAATTCGATCAATATTGGGATAACCGTCCGTCACTTAGAAAAAAAGGTTGGACACACTATGTTGAAGATTGCGACAGCAATGCTGACCCGGGATATCCTACAACAGGGCAGTATAGATACGATGAATCGTATAATACGTATTATTATAGAATAGATTTGGCTGAGTATCCCTTAGAAGCAAAATGCTACAAAATTCACAGTGACTATTATCTTAAAGGCAGTCACACCTACTCAGAGACTGATACAGATACAAAAATTCTTTCCAAAAATCTACAAAAGCGATAATGAGAAATATAATCCGATTAAAATGCGCAATTTGCGTTCTGGCTTTTGTTTTTATCAGCCAGTCATTGTCTGCTCGTGTCAAGTATGACAAAAGCATGGAACCATTTATTGGTGTATGGACTATGCAGGATAAACTCGGCAATGATTACGAGTATAAATTTCAGGTGGTAGATGGTTGGGTTGTCCTCCGATATAGATTTGTAGACAATTACAGCCAAGGATCCGGAATGTCGGCCTCCAGGAAGAAAAATATTGATTATCGCTATGAAGATGGTTGCTTTCATTACAACGATGACCACCCGGAGAGTGAAGCTTACAACTCTATTTCACTTTATCTGAAGGAGGGTAGCTTAGTGGAATCTAATAGGCATCACCATCCCGGCAGCAACACCACATACATTAACACATACGAGAAAGAATAACTCAACAAACTCAAATAATTTATGGAAAAAGCGAAGTTTATCAAACTGGCTATGGGTCTCGGCTTGACAGTCCCGGCCTGCCTGCTGAGCCTAAGCTCAGAGTGTCGTGCCTCAATCGCCAAACCTCAAGCAATTCAAAAAGTATTAAACCCCGGTTTTGACAAGCAGAATCAAGTCAAGAGCCATATGCTTAATATGATTGGTCCGGTACAAGACACCGAGTTCAAGCAGTTGGCACACACAAACATCCATGCCAACTACACAATCTCGCATACAAATGTGCACGCTGACTACAAAGTAGATAGCCACCATGTTGACTCGCACAGCAATACTCCGAGTAAGCATGTAAACGACCATAGCAACAGCAAGGTCTAAAAGCTCTTTTATGAATGTCAGGGAGTATAAAAAAGCTCTTGACGATTGCGCAAACTTGTCGGTCATTATACAGGTGACCGACAAGTGTGTGCTTTCGTGCAAATACTGTTTCGCTCGTGGCGCACACCACGGTGATAATCCTCGTTTCCCGGATGATTTACTCGATAAAATAATATTCCAAGCTTTCCAAACACATCATCAATCGGTAACATTCGAATGGACCGGAGGAGAAGCATTTCTCTTGGGCAAAGAGTTTTATCAAAAAGTAAAATCTCTGCAACAAAGATATGCAACAAAAAACTATATCAATTGCATACAGACAAGTGGATATCTTTTTGATAAAGAGCTAATCGACTATTTGTTGTCCGAAGATTTCGCCATTTCACTGACACTCGATGGACCGGAAAAGATACACAATGCAAATCGTCCGGCTCAAAACGGTAGAGATTCCTTCCGTCAGGTTATGGAAACACATCGTTACATCACTGAAAAAGTTGGCGAATGTGGGTTTATCAGTACCATAACTCGAAATAATCTGGGTCATGAAAAAGAAATGTTAGATTTCTTTAAGGACTTGGGTGTTTATTCATTCCATAGTAATCCCTATATTTATTTTGACAAGAATATCGTAAAGGATAAAGCAATTGCATTGGATAGCAATGATTATGCCAGATATTTTATTTCCCAATTCAATGCATGGTATGAGAATGGGAAACTCGAGCCTGTCCCACATACAATCGATTATTTTGCGACAGGGTTAACGACCAAACAAGCCCCTAACCGCACTCTATGTAGCTTCGGAGGCCGATGTCTCTCAAACTTTATAACAATCATTCCCAACGGCGACTGCTATAATTGTCCTAAATTTACAGGCCATTACAATATGCGGCTGGGTAATCTGTATGAGAATACGATAACGGAAATACTTGATGCTGATCAGAATCCAAAAATGAAGGATATGCTTGAACAGAGAGTGAAAATTTTGAATAAATGTCTTGACAATTCCTGCCGTTTCGCCTTTTTATGCAATGGCGGATGTCCTTATTTGTCATATATTGCAAGTGGAGGGAAGAATGTTTCTGAAAAAGACTGCACATGTAAAGGCAAATCAATGGTTATGGAATATATAGAAAGCGTCCGCAACGCATTGATTCTTGAAGAAATTTCATTGCAGAGTGAACCGTAAAATAATTAAAGTCCTAATTAAAATGAATTTAATTATTATGGAGTTGCGGCAACGCCGCCGTGCTTTCGTAAATCGAGCCTGAGGTCTCGACCGTAAGGCTTCAATCGCATAACTCATATATTAACTATCTAAAATAACATCAATGAAAAAAATTATCTACATCTTTTTGGCTATCCTTTCGTTAGCCATGTTCAGCTGTGGTGGCAATTCTGATGGTAACAATAACGAGTCTAAACAAAATGATTCCATCGTTAATGCACAGGAAGCCGATTCTTTGGCAACCTTAATCCAAACGCTCGATAGCATAAGCAACAGTGGGTCGTTAGTACATTACGATATTTACAAAATTGGTAAACTCAAAGGAATTGATGTCTCTGTTCAGAAAGTTACTGTAGATACAACTCAAATATCATACATCAATCTGCGTAAAGATTGCGGCGGTGAATACTATTATTCATGGGAGGACGCAATGATTTTCTCCAAAGAACTTCCTTCTTTTTACTCGGCTGTAGCAACTATCAAAAATAACCTCGGTAGAACTGTTGACCATGAGGAACGGTTTGCCTATGTAACCAAAGATAACATCGCTCTGCTTGCATCGTGCGAAAATGGCAATAATTGGACTACGCGCTTCTCCGTTGATTCTCATAAGTCTAACTCTGTTATAAACTTATCTGCATCAGAAATTGGCACAATGCTTAACCTTATTAAACAAGCTGAAGCAAAACTTAACGAAATAAAGTAACAGGGAGTTGCGGCTCCGCCGCCGCGCTTTCGTAAATCGAGACTAAGGTCTCGACAGTAAGGCTCCAATCGCTTACGCATTATGAACAAACTCGGAAAAATCAAATCGTGGTACATTGATCCTGACGATAACAGGCTCACATCTACACAACACAACATCCTATTTGTCGAAGTAGTCAACGGCGAGAAATTCTACACCGTCCGACATGATGATGTAGAGTCCGATGATTACGATGATGCCGTAGAGACTGGCAGTTTTGAACTTGCCGGAGAAACTTACAACGCTCGTTTCTCCGACATCTACGGACGTATCAACTACACCAACGTTACTTTATGAGCGACTACGACGATTTAGACACCTACAACGGCGACCCAGTACATGACGGCTGGGTTGACTTTGACTATAACGAGAACACGGGCGAGTTGTCGGGCCTCTTTGAGGACACCGACATCGACCAATTTATTGATAACCTCGAAGACTGGGATTGAAAATGTTTTTAGGTACTATTTACAATATTATGGTAGGTTCTCCAAGCGATGTTTCTTTCATTGCGGAGGTCGCTGTTAATTGCATCCATAGATGGAACACTCTCAACTCTAATGATAAACATATCGCGCTTGTTCCTCACCACTGGACTTCTTCCTCGTTTCCCTCACTCAAAGACTCTGCTCAAAAAGTCATAAACAATCAAATGGTCCAATACTCTGATGCATTGATAGCAGTTTTTGGCTCTCGCCTCGGGTCACCAACAAAGGATAGTATTAGTGGCACTGTTGAAGAAATTCAGGAGCATCTTAAAGTCGGGAAACAAGTTATGGTATTTTTCTGTGATAAAATAGATGCAAATGCTGATATGGACCAACTTAAACAATTACAAACCTTTCGTTCGACAATTGAAGGCCTTTACGAAATGTATTCTGATGCCGCAGATTTTCAGCATAAATTTTCAGAAAAGCTATCATTATTTGTTCAGAGAGAACTTTCTAATCAAGTTGATATTGTTGCTACTGAAGTAAAACAATCTGAAGCGATACAATTCTCAGAGGAAGAACAAGATATTATCCGCAAATGGTGTCACGCCACTTCTAATTATCTATCAAAAACAAACTTTATGGGGGGACATTCTTTGTTTTCGTTTAGCGGCATGGGCTACGAAACGCAGAATAAAAAAGAAACAGCTGAGATGGATGATTTTGTAGACCGAATGCTTCGAGATGAAATAATTATTCCAGATGGTTATAATAAACAAGGCAATGCTAAATATAAGCTATCTCTCAAAGGTCTTAAGCAATTTTCTTGAATGCATATTGGAGTTTGCGACTATGACTAACAGCAATGCCGCCGCGCTTTCGTAAATCGAGTTTAAGATCTCGACCGGAAGGCTCCAATCGCTAACTCATACAGCGAGCTTCGGCACCACTTTGTGGATCCGAGGCTCGCTTTCTATTTGGCAAATCGACAGGTCCCTTTTTTAGTGTCTTCGCTCAGACACACTCTAAGAAACAGTATCGTTTACCGTTCTTTTATCCTCCTCTTTAGCCGGGAGGTGGAGTATTCCCATACGCCTTGATATATAATGTTTGGCAGGTATTGCAGACAAGATTGCCTCTCACTTTCCCCATAAAAAGCCCCAAGGCAACAAGCCGATGTTTCCACCTGAAGGCGAAGTGGCACTGATGTTTCTCAAGTCGTACACCGGGCTGTCGGACGATTGACTCGTTGAAGAAGTTGGTTCACAAAACCATAGATCGCCTTACTGACTTGCGAATCCGCCAGAACCGTGAGTTCTTCAATGTCGCTCCTCAAATTGCACTTGATATTTTCAAGGACATAGGGTAGATTCCATAGATTATAAAAAAGCGATGCTTCTGTTTTACGAGCAGAACAATATCGCAGCTTTCAAACGGATCTTCATAGACCAGTTCCTGTTTGCCGTTAAGACTTATTTCTAAGGTTTAAGGGAGACGAGTAGTTCTTCAAGAAATGATTCACCGATTTTGCACTTGCCACTTGACAACTTGACTCTACACCCGGACAAATCTCCTTCCGAGAATCGAGTTCTTCAAAAAGATTCACTATTTTTGCATTTGACACTTGATTCCACCATCAAAACAGTTGACAGATTGTTAAACCAAACGGAACGTAACGCCTTATGAAGAAAGTATTTATATGTTTGCTGTCGTTTACCTTCATTAATCTTTTATATGGATACACCGACAAGCAATCGATGCCAGCCTCAAAATCCGTTTTATGCGAGACAGATAATATTGAAATATTAAGGCAAGTAGTGGACCCCGCAAAAGACGAATATGATATTGACGTAGTCGCTCTTTGGTTGCGGGATAAAAACACCGGCAAAGAGACCAAGCTGCTTCAAACAACGCGTCCCGATTGGCGTTATTGGCATATGAGTGACAGCAAAAATTTTTATCCGGTATCGTATGATTCGCTTTTTATTGCTTCAAGAGCTTATATCTATAATAGTAATCCATTGCAGATTATTGTAGAAGGTAGCCCTGACTTTCGCAACGAGTTCTCATACTTCATTGATATCGCGAACAAAAAAGCCCGGCAAATTCCGGCGGACGGTGGATATATGGGTAGTACCGAAGAAGGATATATGGTCTTCAGGTCTTACCGATATGTTTCCGATCCGGACATTGCAGGGAGGTACACGCTTCTGCAAGTTTTTGATGAAAACGGGGTATTGGTAGATAGCCTCGATTTAGAGCATGTAATCTTGCAGAAATATCGCGATAACGAGATGTAAAAAACTACCATCCTTTCGATTGGCCGATTTATCGCCTCTAAGATATCGTTATGGCTTATATGCGTTATGGCTATCCCTCCCAAAGCGGTAAATTTGCGGGGTCAAACAGAAGCAAAGTACCGACATCGACAATTTCTCAAAAGGCAATATTTCACAAAGGCTGTGATTTACGGCTTTAACCAGATGCATTCAAAACAAAAAGCGATATGAAATTCCGTGCGGATTTCATATCGCTTTGTTTTTCTATGTTTTGTTCCGATGTTTTATCGAGGTCAATATTCGTCCTCGTTGAAGAAGAAGTCGTCGTTGCTGGGGTAATCGGGCCAGATGTCTTCGATGCTTTCGTAAGTCTCGCCTTCGTCTTCAATCTCTTGTAGGTTTTCAATAACTTCCATCGGGGCGCCGGAGCGTGTTGCGTAGTCTATGAGCTCGTCCTTGGTCGCGGGCCAAGGGGCGTCTTCAAGTTTGGTCGCGAGTTCAAGTGTCCAATACATAGCGTGTTATATATGCTTTGATTTGGTTGTGTGTGTAAATGTGTTTTGCGTTTCGGCGGTTGTGCGTGACGCGTTGCCGTCAAAAGGAGTGCAAAGATACATTATTTGGTTGAATTATCACTCTTGTTCCCAAAAAATTTCTTCGCATTCGGCAACAATGTTCAGATGTCGGGCCATCACGAAGAGATAATCGCTGAGCCGATTGACAAACTTGAGTGCCTCGGGAGCGATTTTTTCGTCACCGAGTGCATGGTCTAAGCGCAGCATGTCGCGTTCGGCGCGGCGGGCCACCGTGCGTGCGACGTGTGCCTGGGCCGCAGCCGTTGTTCCGCCGGGCAGTATGAAGCGGTTGTGGCGCGGCAGGGCTGTGTCTACTTCGTCTATGAGTGCCTCGAGTTGTGCTACATCGTCAGCCGTAATTGCTCGCGGCTGCCATTTGCTGTCTTCTTCGGTAGCCAGTTGGCATCCGAGGTCAAAGAGTCTGTTTTGCAGCCAATGCAGTGTTTTGCGGTCGGCTTCGGGGATGTCATACGATGCCAATAGTCCGAGGTGGCTGTTGACTTCGTCCACGGTGCCGTAAGCTTCGAGGCGTGGATGCGTTTTGCTGACGCGAGTACCGCCCACCAGAGAGGTGGTGCCTGCATCGCCGGTACGTGTGTATATCTTCATATTGCAGGGTGTCTTTATGGTGTTTATGTGGCGCGGATGCCGTTCCCCCGGTCGGGAAGCGGCATCCGTGTCGTTGTCTTGTGGAAGTGGCTTATTTGGCTTTCGCAAGCACTTTACGATTGATTTTAACCGGGAAGCGCTTGTGCAGTTCCTTGACCCATTCTTTTTCGAGTAGTGCCTGATAGTCGGTGGTGACTTGTCCGCGAACATCGAAGGCATCTTCGGGCTGATCTATGATTCGGCCTCGATACGCATAGTAGCTTTGCCAACGCATCTTCTGGTTTTCGGGTTTTGGGCCGTCAAAAGCCAGATAGTCGGTGATGGCGTTGTCGCCCTTGGCTGCAAGGACGCGTTCCACCTTGGCGTCACGGCCAAAGCGTTTGTCTATCATCTTAACCAAATCCTCGCGTGTGAAGGTGGCGCCGGCGGCGTCAAGGCTGTCGGTGAATGCTTTGACTTCGGTCTGTACACTGTCGTTGGTTGCAAAGATGATGTAGCCTTTGAACTTGGGAGCCTTCCATGTGTAGTCGGCACGATGTTCTGCAAAGTATTTTTCGAGTCCGGTGGTATCCTTGGCGGCACGTTCCCATACCTCCTGATTGGAGATGTTGTACAGCAGGATGCCATCGCGGTATTCATTGTAGATATTGCGGTAATCGGGGTCGATGTTTACCAAGTCCTTGCGGTAAATCTCTGCAACTTTGTCACGCATGACGCGGTTGGTTGTATTGCGCAGCATCGTCATGGCATTGTCCACATCCATAGACGCGGTGACGGGCATGGTCGGCATCACGGATGCTATGGTATATTTTTTGTCGGCCACGGTGTATACGGGGATGGTGGAGGCTTTGAGTGCCTCTATGGCTGTCGAGTCGTAGCGGCCGCATTCTTCAATGATGTGGCGGACTTTTGCCAGGCCGTCGTCCGACACCTGTCCCTTGTATTGTTGTACCAAGGCATCGAGTCGGCGTTGTGCAGGCAGTTGTCCGCGTTCGTCGCCGTTGATTTGCTGCTCAAGCGATTGGCGCATATCTTCGAATGATGCCACGGGGCGTGCGCCGGTTTTGTGGATGATGTGGTATCCGTAGGCTGTGGCTACCGGGCGCGAAATCTCGCCCACTTGCATGGCGAAGGACGCCGAGTCGAAGGGGGCGACCATCATCCCCGAGCTGAACCATCCGAGCTTGCCGCCCTGCTTGGCGCTCCCCGGGTCTTCGCTTTCGCGGCGTGCAACGTCCTCAAAGTCCACTCCGGGTTGTGTCACCACGTTGTATATCGAGTCTATTGCCACGCGTGCATGTTCGGCCTCTTCGGGTGTCTTACCGTGCGTGAGTTTGAGAATGTGCTCGGCTTCAACCTCGCCGGGATTGGGCTTGATTTCGTCCACACGTATGATGTGGAGGCCGAAGCCCGAATTGATTACAGGCGAGATACCACCCAACGGGGTGTCATAGGACGCCTTTTCGAAGGGCCAGGGGAAGCGGCCGGGCAGTACCCAGCCCATGCGTCCGCCGCGAGTGGCACTGGCACGATCTATGGATGCAGCGGCTGCGTCCTCAAAGGTGGTGGTGCCGGACAGGATGGCATTGCGTATCGAGTCGGCGTGGGCCATAGCAGCCTCCGTCGAGGTGGTGCCATCGGAGGGCGGCAGCATGATATGGCTGACATAGCGCAGCTCGCGTGCATGGTCGTAAGCTTCGTGCAGCAGCGAGTCGTAGACGGTGGAGTCCACCATACGCGCCTGAGCCAGCTCGGCGGCATATCCCTCGAATTCGTTGCGGAACGAAGCCGTGGTATCCATGCCGGCAGCTACGGCGGCAGCCACTTTCAACTTGTAGTTGACAAACATGTCCACATATTCGTCAAGTGTCTGAGGTTGCAATTGCTGTGAGTTGTTCTTGTTGTAAAGATACTCGAACTCGCTCAAGCGCACGGGCATCTTGTTGATTGTCATCAATACCGGATCGGATGCTGCGGCAGCCGTTATGGCCATAGCAGTAACCGCGATGGCGGCTGATAGATGGAGTTTTTTCATTTATAGAAAATTTAGGCGTTCGGTTTTATAGCTATTGTATAACGCAGAAGCATGCTTTTTATTGTTCCCGGCGTGCGCAAAAGTGCACAGCGGACACACAATTGCCGCATCACCGCGCGGCCGAGCTGTAATTGGGGGCTTCGCTGGTGATGGAGACGTCGTGCGGATGGCTTTCGTTGACACCGGCGGCGGTGATGCGCGTGAAGCGTGCCTGATGCAGTGCCTCGATGTCTTTGGCTCCGCAATAGCCCATGCCGGCACGCAGCCCGCCAATCATCTGATATACGACCTCGTAGAGCGAGCCCTTGTACGGGACACGTGCGGCTATGCCTTCGGGCACAAGTTTCTTGGTATCCGTTTCCGAGCCTTGGAAGTAGCGGTCCTTGCTGCCACGCTCCATGGCTTCGAGCGACCCCATGCCGCGGTACGACTTGTACTTGCGGCCGTTGAAGATGATGGTGTCGCCGGGAGACTCCTCTACGCCGGCCAGCATTCCGCCAAGCATCACCGAATTGCCGCCGGCAGCCAGAGCCTTGACGATGTCGCCGCTGTAGCGTATGCCGCCATCGGCAATTAAGGGTATGTTGTACTCCTTGAGGGCCGTGGACACATCGTAGACTGCGCTGAGCTGTGGCACGCCCACTCCGGCAATGATTCGCGTGGTGCATATCGACCCCGGGCCTATGCCGACCTTGACGCCGTCGGCGCCGTTGTCGGCCAGGAAGCGAGCGGCCTCGCCGGTGGCTATATTGCCCACGACGACATCCACGCGGTCGCCGAAGGCGTCCTTGACCGAATGCAGGGTGTCAATGACGCCTCGGCTGTGCCCGTGCGCCGTATCGATGACCAGAGCATCCACTCCGGCGTCCACCAGTGCCGAGGCGCGTTCGAGGCTGTCAGCAGTGACGCCTATACCGGCGGCCACGCGCAAACGTCCCAGGGCGTCTTTGCATGCATTGGGTTTGTCTTTGGCCTTGGTAATGTCCTTATAAGTCACCAACCCGACTAAGCGCCCTTCGGCATCCACCACCGGGAGCTTCTCAATTTTGTGGCGGTGCAGTATGCGGGCGGCGTCTTCGAGCGTTGTGCCGGGGGCTGTGGTTACGAGCCGTTCCGAAGTCATTACGGCCTTGATGGGACGGCGTAGGTCGCTCTCGAAACGCAGGTCGCGATTGGTCACTATGCCTACCAAAATTCCTCCGGCATCCACTACCGGAATGCCTCCTATGTGATATTCGGCCATCAGCGTCAAGGCGTCTCCCACGGTCTTGTCCGGAGCTATAGTCACCGGGTCGTAAATCATGCCGTTTTCGGCACGCTTGACCATGTGTACCTGGCGTGCCTGTTCGGCGATACCCATGTTCTTGTGTATGACGCCTATGCCACCTTCGCGTGCAATGGCAATGGCCATGGACGCTTCGGTGACAGTGTCCATAGCGGCAGAAACCACGGGAATGTTCAGGGTGATGTTGCGAGAAAAACGAGTCAGTAAGCTGACGTCACGCGGTAATACTTCCGAATATGCCGGCACAAGCAGCACATCGTCAAAGGTAAGGCCGTCCATGAGGACGCGGTCGGCAATAAATGACATAGCGGTATTGTTGCTGAAGGGGTTAGTATTTATTGCCCACAAAGGTAACACTTTTCGCCCGATTGCGCAAATACCCGGTGTTGCAGACTTTCGGGGTGGAGTGAGGAGGGTGAGTATCCAAATATAGACGAGACCATATTCTGATTATGTCGACCGCCTCTCGCCTCCGATTTTTCCCTCAACGGCTTATGCGCAAGAGCATTGCCGCCAAAACGTTTTTCCTGAAAAATTTTTCTTCCATTCTTCCGTATAAGCCCTCGCGTTTGAGAATAAAGAACTATCTTTGTAGCATATAGATATAGACATAGCCGTAACGGCAAAGCGCATATAGCACAACATCAAAGGCAATCATTTAGAATGGAAGAAACAATTTACCTGACTCCGAGACAAATACTGACATACTTGTGCGATTTGGAATCCAAAGTGCCACGGCATTCTCCGAGGCCGTATGAGGCGAAAGGCAATTGGAAATTCGATTCGGACCGGGGATTGGTACACGAGGCCGAGAGTATATTGGCTTATATTGGTATGGACGAATGCGTCCCCAAGTGTTCCTTTTCCAAAACGCCTGACGGCGTTGCCGGAATGACGCAGAACACCTCGTCGCCATTAGAGATTACAATAACCGTGTCAGAGGCATACCGGGGCAAGGGCACTGCATGCCGCGCTATATTGGCCCATGAGATTTGTCATAAGGTGATATTTATGAACGGTATCGATTTTCGATACCCGACACCGGAAGCCTTTAACGAGATTTTTGTTGACTTGTGTACGATTTATATCGGATTGGGACAGACAGTGCTTGACGGCTACATCGATGACGATACTGACACGCTAAAAATGGGATATCTCAAGCCGGATATGTATCGACAGGCGTTCAAGATAATGCAAAGCGCCACCGGAATGTATGGCAATGCCGGGTTGGTCTGCATACAGGATCCTTTGCTGGAAGACGCCCTTGACAAGTGGCAGCGTACGCCCAATCCGCGCGAGACATTGAAGCAAACATTTATGAAAGAAGAAGCGGTTATAGCCAAAGCCAATCGCGACATATTATTGTTGCGTCAAATGCTTCGTCAAGTATATATGGAACATGGCAAGGTATTGCGCAAGCTTTCGGAAACGTACTCGTCATTCGGATTGTTTGACGACACTCTCGCCAAGAATCCGCTCCGTCAATTCAGAGCCGTATACGAGACGTTATTCGAACGTGCCGACAATACTCAGACGGACAAGATGCAAGAATCCCTGAATTCGTTGTTGCTCGACATTGCAGATGAATATGATACGATAAATCTTGATGCGCTCGATTACACGGAAATTTTATGCCCCAATTGCGGCAATCAATCGCATTTCAATGCCTTGGGTCGAGAAACAATCATCAAATGCCCCAATTGCGGCACACATTTCTGTATCAACCAAAACGCGCTGAATATTCCAGCCTTGCGCCTACGTAGAGCCAAAGCCGCCGAAGCCAAGGCAGATGAAGATGAAGAAAACAGACGACAGGCTCAAAACAACGAACGCGAACGCCGTCGCCTCGAAAATCTTGCCGCACAACAGCGCCTCGAGGCATCCGAGATTCGCGAGAAAGCGTTCAATGAAGGCCAGGATGCCGCCATCAAGAAGGCTCAGGAGCGGTACAAATATTATGTAGACCGCTTGCCGCGATGGCTGCGCATAATCATTGGCAATCGTCTGCCTAAGGAAATCTGATATTCATATCTCGGCTGTTTGCCGAGGATTTAATCTAATAAGAGTTGTCTATCGGCAACGCTTTAGGCGGTGGATGGTATATTGTTGCGCCGGCGTTTACGGTAGGAGCACCGCGACAGTCATTCCGATGAGTCCGGACAGTGTGATAAGAGTAGTTGATACATCAACTTATTGGCGGCAGAAGCAATTATTTGACAACTATCTCTTTCTGCATTAACGTTTGCATCGCCTTTCAGATACTCGTCTCGCCACAATAGATGAATATCTCCACATGGTGTGTAAGCATCATCCCATCCCATACCGGTCAGCATTAACGATGAAACGAATTCGTGTGGATCTTCATCATCTTCAACATCAACATCGGGATTTGCGCCTTGTTCCAGCAATTTCCTGACTTCGTCGAAGTTCAGACTCAAAGCCGCAACTATCAAATCTACATCAATCTTTCTGTACCCCTTTTTAAGGATAGCATCCAAGGGCCTATCAAAGATGTCCTCATAATTGTCGTCATAAGGGAAAAAACGGATATGTTGAGCGAACTCGATAAGTTGATGCTCTATGTCTTCCGGAATCAAGCCCTTGTCAAGCAAAATATTCCGTATTCTTTCTACACCGGACTTGACTGCAGCCACTATTGGACGATACTCCTCATTCCATCCATCATCGTCCAAAAGGACTCTCATTCCCTCAGCCGTCAAAAGCCATGTTTGGGGAATCTTGTGTTCTTGTGTTTCAACATTTCGAGCCATATATGCCGCAAGTTGCTTGGCAAAGGCTTCTGCCCTACCCAAAATGATGGATTTCAGGACCTGGTCTTGTTCGGGGTAATTCTCCATATTCAGCGGCTTTGGCCTGTATTACGGTCTTAGTTTTTGGCGGGGGTGATGGCGTAGCCGATTTTATCAAAGGCTTTGGTATAGTCCTGCGGGGTGGACTTACGGCTGTCGTAGACTATGGTCACGGTTTGGTCTTCAAGGTTGGTGGTGATGTGCTTTGTTCCTTTGACAAAACGGATGTTTTGCTTGATACGGTTTTCGCAGCTCGAGCAGTGCATCTGCGGGTCGGTGGTCACTACCAGGGTGTCTATGGGGTTGACTTTGGCCGGCTTGGCGGCCTGTTCGGGTTTTGCGGCTACCGAATCGGTGGCGTTGTTTACGGTCGAGGCTGCAGTGGCAGCGACAGCAGCCAATAATGCAGCGCCTAAAAGCATGGATTTCATTTCGATATGTGTTTATTGTTGTATTGTATTCTATGTATATATGATGGCCGTGCTCAGAATTTTTCGAGTTTGAAGCGTATGCCGATGTATGCCATTGCGCCGTCCGTGGGTCCCCAAACTTGCGTGGCATCGAAGCCGGGATTCCAAGGATTTGACGCTCCGATTATGGGGTCTTTCATCTTGTAGTTAGTGAGATTTTCACCGCCGATGTAGAGGTCAAACAGGCGAAATTCGCGAGTGATCTGAGCCTGGAGATTGAAGTACGTCGGGTATTCCGAGCGGTCATACAATTCGCCTCGACCATTGAGCTGTCCGGTGACATCGAAGTGCCAGATGTCCATCGGCGTTTTGTACGACAGCGTCAGCAGTCCTTTGTAGCGCGATGTCAGCGGACGCAGACGCAGCTCGCCGTTGTATGTCGTGCGTGCATCGTTGAGGCGGAAGGCGGCGGTGGCGCTGAAGCCCTCGATGAACGGATATGTGGCATCTATCTGTGCCGTATGGCTGCGGCTGGTGCCGTCCAGATTGCTGAAATATATACTATTGGGTCCCATAGCTCCGTCTACATCTATGACCATCTGGTCGGAGAAGCGCGTGTAGTAGTATTCGGCATTTAGCTCGAGATTTTTCCCGGCAACGGGGACATTGAGCGAGGCGGACAGACCGTAATTCCACGCTTTTTCCTGTCTGAAACTGTCCGCGAAGTAGAAGGTGCGCCCGCAAGCCAGCAACGGCGTATTCTCGGCCAAGGCGTGCGGCGTGCGGTAGCCTTTGCCTACGGCGGCACGCATCGTCAATACCTTTGTAGGCGTATACTTGATGTGCAGTCGCGGCGTGACAAAGCTGCCGTATACCGATGAGTGGTCCCAGCGTATGCCGGGCATCACTGTCCAACGGTCGCCGTCCTTGAAGGTGTACTGGGCGTACACCCCTGCGGTGGTCTCGGTCGGGGTCTGCCCCATGGTCAAGTCGGGCGAATGTTCCTCTTTGAAGTAATCGTGATTGAGACTCGCGCCGACGCTAATGTTATGAGCCGGGGTGATATCACTCTCGAAAAGCAGTTGTGCATAGCCGTTTTTCTGGGTGACATCGTAATCGGTTGTCCCGAAGGCGTTGGACGCATCGTGCCACGAGCCGTGCAACATCAACGCCAGGCTGCTGTTGGACGCATCTTGGAACATATAGGCATTTTTCCACTGAGCTTCATAGCGGTTGGTGGTGACGCTGACGCCGTAATACGGGACAGAGGCGTCCGTATGGCCGTGGCGGCTCATACCGCTTGTGCGCTCGTCGCGCAGTACGCGTACGCTCAGTTGCGATATCCAACTGTCCGAGACGTATGCCCAGCGATCCATGGCGTTGTACTGACGTATGCGCGGCATATCCACGAATCCGTCGCCGTTGCCGTCATGCTCGCGTTGGCGATTCTCGAAGTGCAGCAACAGGGAGGCGGACAGTTTGTCATTGAGGTGGATGCTGCCGTCGACATTGGCTTCGACCTTCAACTGCGAGTCAAAATACGCATTGGCACGCACCCCGTCGATACCCTGCGGCTTAAGGAATTCGACATTAATCTGTCCGGTAATGCTCTCGTATCCGTTTTTGACACTCGCCGCACCTTTGGAGACCTGTATTGACTGCATCCACGGTCCGGGCACATATCCGAGACTATATGGTATGGACGCGCCGCGCAGGTTGGGAATATTTTCGATGAGCATCTGGACATAAGTTCCACTGAGTCCTAACAACTTGATTTGCTTGGCGCCGGTGGCGGCGTCCGAGTAGCTGACATCTACCGAGGGATTGGAGATAAACGACTCGCTGAGGTTACAGCAAGCGGCGCGGCGCAATTGCCCTAAGCCGATGATATCCGTATTGGTGGTGCGCACACGCGACTTTACGCCTTGACCGGCGCTGACAACGACGCCGTGCAACATTGTCACGCTGTCTGTATCCGCCACCTCGGCGCCCATGGCTGTCGCCATAGTGGATGCGGCCGCCGCCATAGTCATGTATCGTAATATCATCTTCATGTCGTTCAGTTACTTGTAGCTTTACGAGGACAATAACTGCCCCTAATTCTCGGCCGCAAAGTTAGACAAAAAGCATAATACGAACAATACTAAATTTCAGGTATATCAGCGCATGTGCCGGCGATGGCGACACGTGACCACATATCGCAGCCACGGACAACGGAGCATCCACAGTACGCGGCGATGACGCCGACTGTGCAACGGCGTGTGTCGCGCCAAGCGAACGATATCGCGCAGTGGCTCGTAATCTTGCGGTATCCATACTCCGCGTCCTATAAGGTACAGGTGCATCAGCCCGAGACCCCAGCGCACCAAGGCGACTCGAGGCATCGAGGGCACTGCCGACACGGCCCTCCAAACACGTGCAATGCCTTCGGGCGTTACCCTGGACATCGACGACAATGTCCCGGGGCGCTGACGATACTCGTAGGCGACAACATCGGGGAGCAGCACCACCGCGCCCGTGGCGGCCGAGGCGAGCAGCAACTGCAACATCGCGTCTTCGGCATTGGTCATCGACGGATGCGTGTCCCAATCGATACGACCGAAGAGGCTTCGCCGAACCACCATGCCATGCGTAAAATTCGGAATGTCATTGTTCAGCATTCGTTCTAACGCCTCAGCCGGTGTCAGCCGCAAGACCGGCCCGGACGATGTTTTTTCGTAGGACTTGCCCTCGGCCACAGCCTCGGCGTCCATATACAAAGTAGGCACATTCGCCTCCGCCGTATACTTTGCCACGTTGGCGATAACCATGTCTATATCAGGCGAAAAGCGTGCGGCCATCTGCGACAACGACTGCCGCGGAATTGTGTCATCGGCATCGACAATCATCACCCGGTCGACCTGCGCAGGCAAAGCCGCGATAGCCGCAGCGCGTGCCGCCGCCTGTCCGCCATGAGTCAGCTTCAGTAGCTGTACCCTTCCGTCCGTCTCCGCATAGCGCTGCGCAATAGCCGCCGTGCCGTCCGTACTGCCGTCATCCGCCACCACGATATACACGTCCGCCGCGTCTACATCCGCAGCCGCCAGCACGCTATCCAGGCAACGCCCGAGCCATGCCGCCGCATTATACGCCGCGACAACAACTCCTATGCCATTGCCTCCCTTCTGCTTCATCCCGCAAAGTTACCGTTTTTTCGTCCAACCTGAAAACCTCAACAATAGTTGCTCGTTGGATTTTTCATCGGATTTTACCAAAGAGTCATTGTGCGAGCACCCTTTGACGCTGTTTCAAAAAGCATGTCCTTTCTCAGACACACTTTTTGAAACAGTATCTTTGTTCGGGGTATTACCGCCCTATGCGGTAGCCTTGTTGAGTCCAATAGGATGTGTCTGCGTAGTCAAATACAGGCCACCATTCGGTGTTGTCGTCATAGACGACTTCGAATTCGTCGAGAATCACCTTCCGGGCTGAGGGGTCGACGGAGGTCTGCAGATTGGGGTCGTCATACCAAAGGGTGACTTTTGCCTTATCAATCACAGTCTCGATGCGGTGATTGATAAGATAGATGGCTTTAATTTTACCTCCTTTAGATGTCCCGATTGCATACTGAAAATCTTTTGACATCACATTTCTGCCGTCTGAATCGAAGAATTCGACCTTCACATTAACATTCGCCGGAGAGGAACCATTAAAAAGGCAGTCGGCATCCATGGCTATACCGTCGAGGCAGTAGCCGGGTTTGCAGTATTTGTCATCGTTCTCTACCCATAAGGTCTCCACTCCATTAATCTGGCCCGAATTTAAACGGGTGGTATACTTAAGTGGTTTCGAAAAAAAGCGCGGTCCACTAGACGAATAAGTACATGTTTGATAAGCGGGCACCACATAGAAATATTTGCTAAAGGGGGGCAATTCAGTGTTATCGAGAGTAAAGTCAAAACCGTATTCTTTTCCGTAAAATATGCTTGTGTACTCATAAGGATACGACTCCTCGTCGGAAGTGGTACATTTGGCTCTCTTAATGAAATTAAAATTTTCGTCGTATATGAGGAGCTCCAAATTCCAAAAATCCCTTACGATATCTTCTTTTACGCTAAACCATCCTATCTTTCCAGGATGGGGCAACGTGACAGTGCCGTGATATGTATAGTTTGAAGGAGTATAGGTCTGTTGATATTCAATGACAGGATAGGCACTGTCGGCAATACGCCACAGGACCATCGAGCCTTCGACCCACTTCAAGGAAACAGCAGCGTGCTTAAACCAGTCATAATAGTCAGCTAAATCACCTAAATCAGCTCCACCTTTCATGTCTGTCGATAATCCCACAGCAAGAGTACCCTTCCATTCGTCAAGACTTTTGTCGGTGGCCTCATAAGTATATTCCTTAACCCATTTGCCTGGAGCTTTGAGCGTTGACGGTTTGGATTTGCTTCCGTCATTTGTCATTTTATGAGTACAGGAAACGTCAAGATTGACTCTAAGAGGAGAGATATCCAATGTGGCCGCACCTAAGGTAAAACCAATATCAATATGAAGAAAACCTCTTGTCGCATACTGGAATACGGTATTCGAGAGATCTTTCCGAAGACGGGGATCAGTGACGTCCAGAGATTTGGAGCGATTGACTGTGGTTTCATAATTTTTGTCCGTCTTCATGTTCCATTTAAAAAACTGAGTCTTTTGCGCGCCTTCATAACGGAAAACTTTATCGCCTGTGATTTTGCTTGCCTCGTCATAAGCAAAAGCAAAATTGAAATCAATGCAGAATTTTGCCACATAAGCATCAAGTCCTATTGATGGCAACACGGGAAGAGGAATCCCATAGTCATACTTAGTCCATCTGTTTTCATGGAGAATCCCATCTTTGGGCACCGTCATTCCTGTGGATCCAACCGCGGGAAATGCCTCCCACCGGTCGCATGCCTCCGAACGAAAAGAATAAGTCTGCACGAGATCATTGCTCAATTCAAGGTCAAATCCGTTTTTCAGGCTAAACTTCAGTTTGACATTTTGATAACTTGCGAGTCCAACCCTTGTTGCAGAGTGAGTTGCTGAACCGCCTGATCTTACTGACGCAAATAAGATTGATAAAGGCGGATCAAAATCATCCGTCCAATCATGATAATCTGCCGGATTGGTTTCGAACTCCTTGAGTTTGCTCTCATCACCGTCCCAGAATGCAAAGGAAAAGAGGGATTCTGAGAATTCACCGTCAACCTCTTCCCCTCTTGAATATGAGTTATGTCTGGGAACAAGACGGAAACCTTTCAGTTTCGGGATATTTCCTCCCGAGCGAGATTGTTCCGAACTATCCTCATAGTCTCCGGCAATTCTTGCGTCAATCGAAATGTCAAGTTCTTTGAATACTTTTATAAGCGGCACGGGATGGGATATCAGCAGATATCCTCCCCCGGTTTCCTCGATATTGTCAACCTCGTCGCAAAGTGTCTGCTGGAATAGCTGACTCATGGTGGTGGCGATATAATCGCCGCGCTGCGGAAGAAGGTCGGAGGGAATATTCTTGGTAAATAGGATTTCGGTATGACCCAATGTGGAGTCGTTACGGCAGGAAATGATATAGGGCACATACTTCTCGTTGATGAGCCGGACGCCATCCTGAAATTGATAGGTCACATCGCCGAATTCGGTCTGCTCGGTACGCGGAGCTGTGAAACCGTCGCCGTTAGGCGTATCATCGTTGCCATCAGCGGGCGGTTCATCAAGCATGAGAGTGCAGCCTGATGCAAATATCAAGATGCCGATTATTGCCAATATATTTTTTATGGTTTTCATCGTTCAAATTTTATTGGATAAAGATTGGAAAGGGTTCCGAGGGTTTGATATGCGTCATACTCTATGTCGTCCCTTAGGACATAGAGACGGAAATTTTCTCTATCATAGCAGCGAAGGTCTATTTTGCCCTGCCCCTGATTTGTGGGAGCCCATATTCGGAGCTCGGCATAGGGAATGCCGAAAGCCTCGCGGGGCACCGCCAATCCGGTGAGTTCGCCTCCAACGAAAGCTCCGACCATCATTGTCGAACTGTCCCAAGGCTTACCGTCAATGCTTATGTCGGCATAAATCACCATATCGGATGGGTGCCACCTATGGAAATCTCCGGCTTCCCACCTCTCTATGACCCTCACCCGGCATGTGTCGGTCAAAAGGCCGTTTCCGCTGATGGCCATAATATCGACCGCTCCGGGGTATACGGCATGGAGAGTGTCATTGTGCAATTTGGCGATATTGGGGTCGGACAACATCCAAAAGACAGGGCTGCCGATTTTAGACGTATCCGAAAACTCGATTCCCAGCGGCATGGAATCTCCCACCATCACGCAGGACTCCGCGTTGGTTATACGCATGCTGACGCCGTCCCAGTCATCGGGTTCTTCCCCAAACTGGTAAAAATCGCCGCATGAAATCATCAGCAGGCTTGCTGTAAGGGTCCATAAGAGATGCTTCATAATTCAGTCAACGTTAGGGTTGTGTAACTGGAGGGGTAGCCTCCTTTCGGGGAGCAGACACTGTCATTATGTTCGATTGTCCGGACTGGCGTCCATCCTCAAACTGTATGCAGATATAGTATTCGGCCGTCTCGCCGGGATTGAGCCGCGGGTCAACGTAATACTTCCGTTCGGAGGGGATGTCGGTGATATACTCGAAGGTATCATCACCGGGGAGCTTGCGATAGAGGCAGAAGTAATATGGGGCACCGGATGGGACATCGGAAATCTCCCACGCCAGTTTTACACAAGCATCATTTTTGCTGTAATCCCCCAGAAGCTTGACAGGAATGTCCAAGAATCTGTCATAGTTAACTTTTGCCGAGAAAACAGGGGTCAATCCGGAACCGATATCCCAGAGGCTTACAGTCTCCACGGCATACTCGTATCGCTGATTTACGGGACCATCGGGAGCATCATCGACCTGCATTACATGGCCGTTGGCACGTACCGAGTCGCCATCGAAAGTCCTAAGCAATTGCCAGTCGCGGCTTCCGGCCTTGCGACGATAGCAATTGTAATGTCCGATGATCTCATCGCCGCCGCCAATCCAGCGGGTATGAATCATCTTATTGTCAACCCATGCCGAATCAAGGTGCGCTTTGGAGGGAGGAGCGGTATTGGGTCGAAGCACAGCGATGGTGTCTGAGAATGCGCCGGAATTGCCGGCCCAGTCGACAGCACGCACGGCATAGTAGATGTATCGTTCGTTAGCGTCCACAGCTATAGTGTCCGTGTATGAACGTGGAATTATATGGCTGTGGTTTGCCATCTGGAAGAGGTGGTCGCGTGCATTGGCATAGAATACGTCGTAATAATGCACATCGAGAGTGTCGGACATGTCCCACATCATGGCCACGGTTCCGTCAAGCGCGGGGAAAGCCTTGAAATTGGTCGGCGCCACAGGTGGCTTGGCATCATGGACACGCAGAAGTCGGGGCATGGAATATCCAATATTCTCGGCAGTATCGACAGCCGCCATAACAATCAGACCGGTGGAAATATTGGTCACATCGATACGCACGGTGGTGTCGGTGGGTGCAATGTACTGGTCGGTCAGAAGACGCCATTGCTTGAGGGAGTCGCGCTCGTTGTGATACATCGGGATATAACGCACGAAGTCGTTCTCCATGGTGTCTTTGCGGAAATGGATAGTAGCATATATCTCATCCCAAAGGTTTTCGCCGGGGCGGTCGATTTCTATCAATGTGATTTCGGGACCGCGCGGAGGCTCCATATCCGGGAAATGAACTTTTATGGGGGCGCTCATGGCCGTGAGGTCGCCGAAAGCATCGTGAGCCTGAATGGCATATTCAAAATCGCCGGTAAGGCCATGAGAATGTTCAAAGATAATGTCCTCGTTATTGAGTCCGGTGGAGATAGGCGGCGCATAAGGTCTTTTGTTCACTTTCTCCCATTCGGTAGAACCTACCGGACGGGTGTATATCTCAAAAGTACCGTTGATAGTGTCATTCCAGGAGAGTGTCACGCTGCCATGTCCGGTAATTGAGTCGGTAATCTGAATGTCGTAGGGCTGCGGTTTGTATTTGCTGTTGGAAACATGTTCCACCTGAGCCGGCATAATGAAGAAACGTCCGGTGGTATCGGTAACCGAGGGTAGAACATAGTAGGAATATGTCTTACCCTTCTTGGCGGTGCGGTCCACGAACCTCAAGCCCATAGCCTGCGCCACATCGGGACGCCACTCGGCCGCCAGATAGGCTGCCATGAGGCGCGTCTTCTGGTCCTGCTCCATTTCGGAGAATGCTCCTATGGTGCCGGGCTCGTAGGTTGTCATTTCGGGATACATATCTCCGCTGCCGTAAATCGCGCCCATGCCCATATATGCTATAGAGTCGACAGTGTCGGGATAGCATTTCTTGAACTGCTCGAGAGACAGCGGCCTGATGCGTTGCGCAAGAGTGTCGAGCTTGAATCCGTCATCGTCATCGTTCACTCGGTAGACGTCATAGCCGAAATGGTTGAGATATTCCCATTCGGGATACTCTGAAATGGCCCAGCGAAGCACCACACTGTCGCCGTAAGCGCGAGCTGTTGCCTTGATGTATACATACATGTCCTCTATGCGAGAGGTGGTATCCGGCTTTATCGTCCCGAGAGGATAGGTACCCGGCAATTGGTCGCGATAGATTACACCGTCGTCAGCGGAGACCGAATCGGCGGAGGCAGACTCCATGGCATCGCCAAGATCTTGCGTTTGCACCATTCCGAAAACCAAGGGAGCGGCCGCCGTGACAGCCACGGCCCAAAGCAACGTACGCATATGTTTTGTTTTATTATGTTTCATTGTCTTTATATTCTTACAATTTCTTTATCAGCTCTTTATAAGTCCTCGTATATGTCTTGAAGAAGTAGTCGCAGTTGTCCTTGATTTCCTTGTAAGATGCCGGTCTGAAGAGCGTCCACCTCATAGCCTTGTAGTTCCAGGCATTGACACGGTAACGGGTGAAAGTGAATTTCATATTACTGTATTCAGAGGCCTTACTCGATGAGAAGTCGGTATCCGTCGAAGTGGCTGTGGATAGATAAAGCCTTCTACCAAGATAGCTACTCGGAGATCCGACAGCCGGATGGGCAAGAATACGGGAATGTCTTGAGTTCCAAGGATCCTCAAAAGTCTTGTTGGGGTTAAGCCCACCGTAGGATGCCGAATTCCAGATGACACCATATTGATATGCCGGAATATTCAGGCGGATACGATTGTAACGCCCGGATGTGGTGAATATACGTCCGGCATTAGTTGCCATCCAGTCTTTCATATTACCTCTCTTATACTTGTTATGATAATAAACTGTTGCCCCTATCTCATCCGAGACTTTCGCACATACATCAAACAGGTCATAGAAAACCTCGGCCTGAGCCCTTTCGGTCAACGGCAATTCAGTAATCAAACCGTCGGTATCCTCGCCAAGCAGGTTGTTGTGATAAACAGTGCCACGGCTATAGAGAGGCCATAGGGTTCTGACGTGTGTTTTGAAAATCTTAGTTCTGTCCATCGTGACTTTCTCTCTGATAGAGACCTGACCATCCGATATGAGATAATTCTCGGCCTTAAGTAAACCGAAGTTCCACGTTCCAAGGGGCGTATCTATATACATTGACTCCGTGGACCTACATGTGAAGTTTAGGTTGTTCTTTGCGGAGGAGAAATAACGACCTCCGATGAAGAACATATTGCTCAGATAGCTCATGTAGGTGAAGGGATTTGACGTAATAGTGTACAAACCGGGGGAAGCCAAGCTGAATTTGGAATCACTCTTTTGAAAGTCGCCAAGCAGATACTGATCGCTCTGTCGAGAGATATTCAAAGTCATGTGGTCGAGCCGCACTCCAAGGAATGCCTCAAAGTAAGGCTCTGTATTATTTGTGGGGGTATCGAATATCTTATCTCCATCCGGCGGATTTCCGTAAAGATATACGTTGCTCAGATCCATCAGATCCTTGGATTGGTGAGCATCGACCATGGCACTTTCTTTCTTGTATATGGTCACACGATAGCGAGTTCCTCCGCTGGATGCATCAGTGGATTCTCCCAAATCTGTCGTAGTGGCATAATCGATTTTGTTCACCTCTATGCGGTAATTACTTAAAGAGACATTCTTTGTGCCTGCGCTGCTGCTGCCGCTGCTGCTACTGCTGCCGCTGCTGCTGCCGGTTCTTCCGGTTCTTCCGGTTCCGGTACTCCTCGATGGTGTAGAAGTCCTTGTGACACCCGGCAAATTCGAAGTATTCGGAGCCTTTGTGGCACCCGGCGTAGTCGGTGTACTCGGAGTCCTTGTCGGAACACTCGGAGTAGTCGGAGTACTTGGAGTCCTTGTCGGAACACTCGGGGTAGTCGGAGTACTTGGAGTACTCGGAGCCCTTGGGGTACTTGGAGTCCTTGGGGTACTCGGGGTCCTTGGGGTACTCGGTCTACTTGGTGTTCTTGTTGGTGTTCTTTTTTGTGAACTTGTTGTATTTGTAGTACTTGTTGCTGTATTTGTATTACTTGTCAAACTCTTCAGCAGATTACGTTGTTCTCTCTTATATACTTCCTCGGGAGAATTTCCGTAGACTACATAGTTCTTATATTCGGTCCATGTTGCCGGACTCTTAAAGCGTTCAACCCATTCGTAACGCAGGACAAGTCTGCAATGGCCATATTGACGTGTAACATTAAACAGTTCAAGTCCGCCATCGGGAGTCATTATGGACACTGAGTCGTTCTCGATCCATTTATTGTTGGCACTGGACACAATCTGAGTCCCTTTATATAGGTACCATTTAAGATTTCCCTTATTATAAGCTTTTCCCTTCATCCTATATTTAAGCGAGATTATAGGATGCTTGAGGTCAATGGGAAGGACACGCACATCCTTGCTGGAAATCAGGATACCGTTTTTGTCCTTATAGCCATCCGTGTTGGCGGGGAAGGCAAGGGCTACGTGTTGTTCAAGGTCTTCCGCATCTTCGAAAGTGCGTTCTGCGGTGTTATTGGTTACGAAGAAGAAGTCCTTGGTCTGGGTCCAGGGCCGGAATTTCCATTGATTGTCGATTGTATCGAAAGTCTCGGGATGATTCCATTTTCCTTTGACAAATTCCCTGGCACGTCCTTTGATGCGCAGACGGTAATATTTGTTAGGATTAAGTGCTGTAACGCTCAGCGTCACCTTGTCTCCATTGACAAAATACTCCATTTCGCTCGTTTTGCCATTTTTACCGGCCTTTGCATCTTTAAGGTTCGAGTACTCGGTCAGAGTAGGTACGGAGTCGGCCATAATCTCGAACTTGAATTTACGGCTTGCAAGACGCTCGATAGCCTTCTCGTCGTAGTTGTCGGCAGCACTCGATTCCTTGAGTTTTGCAACTTCGTTGGGGTCAGCCACATTGATAATGCTGTTGATATCAGACTGAGTGGTTACCTTGGGGCGGCTCTGAATCTGCCAGTCGATAGGATTCTCGACTGCCTTGTCCCAGTCTTCGGAACCGATGTTGCACGTTTCGAAGAGCTTATAGTTGTCGAGAGCATTTCCTAAGAACATCTCGCAGACATCACCACATTCAAAGGAGAATTTCTTGTTGATCTTGACAAGGCCGCCAAGCAGACGGAGTTTCACACGGGCTTTGCCGGTGAAATAGTTGGGATTGGGCATACCACATCTGAGGACGCCACCCATACCTGCGTCAAGGAGGTCAATCTTCTTGTTGAAGAATCCAAGGAAGACACGTATGCCGAACTTTGCATAAATATAGGCATAGAGCTGGCCTTCGCCATACCATCCGTTACGGCCCGGCGTACCACCCTTGAGGTTGATGCATCGCTCCGTGCCAAGCTTGCGGATGGACAGGTCAAATCCGGCTTCTGCGCCCATATCGCCGTAGAAAAGTCCGAGGTCAACTTTGATGTAACCCCATACGGCAGCACCCATCATCACGCCGCCACCGGTGGCCGCGTTGGACATAAACCGAGTCTTGGCTTCATTCCTGGCTTTGTCGGCTTTGGATACGTCATCGCTCTCATAAGTACCGGAGGAGGATCCGTTGAGGAAGTTGCGGATCTTCACGGGAATGGGCGGAAGGTTTCCGTTGTTGGGCAGCTCGTTTCCAACGCACAGATATGCATTGGCTCCCACGGCCACAGTAACGACTTTGCCACTGAAGTCAATAAGTGTAAATGTGCAGCGCTTGTCCGGATCTGGTTGACCGAGATAGACATGCCATTTCAATGAAGTATCACTACCGGTTTTCTTATGTCCGATATAGAAGTCGAGCTCTACATGGGCTCCGGGTCCTTGGGCTTTGATACCGGAGTCTGACTTGTCAGAGTCTTTCTTTTTCTTCTCGTCATACTTCTTCATCGTATTATCGTAGTCTCCGGTCTTGGAGTCGTTGCTATCCTTGACAGAGCCGGTGAAGTTACCTGCGTAATCTCCAAGGTCTTCACTATATCCCTCGAAAGTGGAGTCAAGAGCCTTGAGCTTTTTGGTAAGTTCTTCCGTTCCGCCATCCATCTTGGCATCGACGGTGACATTGAGTTGGAAATACTGTTCCTGATCATTGTTCTCATAGACCATATTGACCTTGCTCTTGACCATACCGCCAACAGCATCGACATCCCCCTTGAAGATGAAGGTTGTCAAGTCTTTTTTCTTGGTGTCGAAAACAACCGTGAGGTCGAGGTTTCCTTTGAGTGTTACATTATCGACGGTTGAAAGGCCCATGCCGGCAATGATGCCGATGACGCCCTTGGCCGGTTTTGGAACGGCTTTGCCTGATTGCGAATTGGCGAAGTCTTTTGCGCAGTTGAAATAGAACCCGCCGTGGATACCGTTGATGGTAAGAGGACCGGCGGGGATGCCGCATTTGCCTCCTGCCATGATATCGAAGTAGCCCCAGCTGAAGTTGTTGTTTTCTTCCTTATGGTCAAAGTATCCGCCGTCAATGGTCACCTCAAAGAGGCCGCCTTTGACGCTGGCTTTAATCTGACCGGCGTATCCCGAATCCTTACCCGGGTCTTCGGCACAGCTCAGGCTTCCTTCCAACTTGAATATCTTGCCGTCAACGGCAAAGGAGGCATCTCTAAATTTCGTTCCCTTATAGTCAAGCGAGATTTTGGAGAGGTCGTCGATGTTCTTTACCCATGACTGGAACTCTAATGTAGTGCCGGCACTGATTTCAAGTTCTTCGCAAAGGGTTATATCGCCGCCAAGGGTTATGCCTATGTAGGGGTCTTTTTCGTCTCTATGCAATTCAAAGCCCCACTTCTTGAGTGTGAATTTAAATGGCCCGATCTTCTTCTGTGGCGATGCGCAGCCCCATTGTCCCATGCTGAGGTAGAGGCCGCTGTTTTCTCCAAAATCAATCTTCGAAGCTTCATTCCACCACCCGGCGCCGATAGCGCTGCTGCTCTCTACGTCAGCCAACATCTTTTGGGTAGCCGCTGCCGCCGAAGCCTGCAACCCGCTCTCATATACCGACTCGAAGCCGTCATTGTTGGCAAGGCGCATCTTGCAGAACTTAATCTGGGGCAATTGAAGTTTGAAGGGCAGTTTGGCCAGCTTCTTGTTTAAGGTTTCCACGCCGGCGATAGTGACCTCGCCGCCGACAAGAAGCTCGACGTTCGTTTTTGTCTGTCCGTACTCGTTGTCTATGGCTTCAACGAGGAAATATGTCAGGTCCTTGTCAAGAGTGAGGTCGCCAAGCATGAAGTCAAAGTTGAGATCCTCAATCTGCGAAGTTTTGAATACGTATGCAAAACCTTTGCCGCCACCCTTTCCGGTGAAGGACTGATTGTAAATATTGCAGGCGTAGTCAATCTCTCCCTTGAACAGGGGTATTTCGAGCTTGCCGTTAAATCCGAATTTCTTAAAGTCGTTCTGGACTATCGACACCATAACTTTGTCAAGGCTGAACTTGAAACCTCCGATGGTTCCGCTTTCGCCGGCCTTGTAGTTGATGGCGTTGACGACGCCGCAGTCGAGGGTAAATCCGGACTTATCAATGAAGAGGTTCTCCACGGCAACCTTCATCGGTTCTTTGCCGTTGCCTATCTTGATTGACGAAGGGAATGCCATTGACAGTTCCTTGAAATAAAGGCCTGTCCATTCTTTTTCCTTACCTTTTGCCAAACCGAGGCTCTCAAGTTTATATCCCTCGGGGAAGGATCCCATCTTAGCGTGATTGCTTCCGGAAGCAAGGTCGATAATAGCCTCATCTGCCGTAAACACATAACCGGGGAGATCTACATGTTCGAACGGGTCGATAGATACCTCAGCCGTGAAATCTTCCCACTTCTGTATCTTGGTGCCTACGTGGAGTATGGGCGATTCCTCTGTACGTTTACCATTGACCACCTTTTTGAGGTCGGAGGGCATGGTCATGTCGATGTCGAGGTTGAGCCATTCGAATTTATTACCGCTCCAAGATACAAAGCATCCGTCTTCCGGCTCTATAACATCCTTGGGCGCAAGGAATTTGCATCTGAAACCGCTCTTGGGTTCCTGTACTTCAAAATCCTTAAGGAGCGCCACGGTGCCGCCTTCAGGTATGAGCGACTTGGGACTGATACACATCCTCGGTGCGCCGAAGACCAAAATCTGTCCCTGAGTGGCCTTGGTATTGGGCACAACGAAGGTGCCGAACAAGTCCATGGTGGCATAGGTCGGCGCAAACTTCATTTTCGAGATTGTCAAGTTCACCGGCGAGGGATTGATTTCTTTCGGAATCTCAAGCGGGAAGGTGACATTTTCCACATTGCCCTGGAGAAGTCCGGCCACAAAGGCTTTTCCCTCCTGGAATTGCTGATAGTATTCGCCTATGGGGAGTTGCTCGGCAAGGCTTTTAATCTTGTCGCCGGCCTTGCCCTGAAGTTTGTCTGCGTAGGGGATGCCGGTGTCACCGATGAGGTTATCGATACCCCAGTCGGAGAACAACTTGTCAACTACTTCCGAGCTGCTCATCTTGTTGTTTTCTCCGCCGTAGGTCTCCACATTGCCGGCAAATACCTGATTGTCGGTATTAATGGCTATGTCGTCGAATTTGACGGCAAGTTTCCATGTCATCAGTAGCGGTTCCCATATCACATGGCCGGTGCCTTTGAAGTGTCCCGGCTTGTCTGTTATGGCTTCCAGCTTGCCGTCGAGCACAAGCTCGTACTCACCGATTCTTACGCTTTTGCCTTTCAATGCGTCTACACCGGATGTCGTGGGTCTCTCATTGGTAATCTCCACCTGATTGGCGCACTGGAAGTAGCGACTTGAGAAGACCTCCGACATTGCGAAATCGACGATGTTGATGCTGTCATTGAGGAATGCAACGGATTTATCGTTCACTGCCGTGGGCTTGACACGAAGCATCAGGTAGTCGCCTTTTTCCACCTTCCCGTCGAGCTTGTCCCAACGGATGGTGTCGGTCTGTGCCTTAAGTGCCTTATTGGCATAGATCGGGGCAGTCTTGAGCATCTCTTCCCTGGAAATGTAATCCTTTGCGGCAAACAGCTCTACATCATACACGAATTGTATCGTGTCAGGCTGTGCTCCGGCACCTCCTTCGAAAGCCGGCCTGTTCCATTTGACAGCAATGTCTGAATTGAGGAACTCTTTCCTTGCGCCTTCATCGGGGTGGAAACGGGGAAGTACTATTTCAGGATTGACGAAATTATATAGTGAATCTGTCAGGTTCATGCCTCCGAGGCCGATTATATCGGCATCATCGCCGGAGCCTGACTTGAACCCGACAAGCGCGGGGGCTGAATAGCCGTCATTCTCAAGACGAATATTGTGCTTTTGGCAATAGTCTTCGTCGGCCACGGCGCGGACACGCAGCAGGAGCATGGAGGCTGTATCAATCTGCGCATCAAAAGCCCTCTTGTCCATCTTAAAGGATGTGGAGGATATGCCCTTTTGCTCATAAACAACTTCACCGTCGATAGCTTCGCCGAGAATGGTGGCAAGAGAGGCGTCGTACCCGCCTGTAGGCTGCAAGATGGAGATGTCGTAAGTGAAATCCACAGGATCTTGCGCTTTGCCCGAAGCCACAGGGGCGCTCCACTTGATGATGCAGTTGTTGGGATTGAGAACCTCAAATTTTTTGTTGCCTATTTCGGTGTAAGGTTTGGGCACTGTAAGGCGTGGAGCAGAATACTGGGTTATGTCCGTTGTTTTGCGGAGGACGACGAGACCCGGATAGCTCTTGCCTTTGTTGAGGAATACATAGGATTGGTCGCCCGAAGCAGCATTTTCCACATGGGCAGTAACCTGCACCAGGAACAGTTGTTTGGGGTCTACAATGTCAAATAAGTCGATGGGCACCTTGAACTCGGTGGATGTGAGGCCTTTTTTCTCATAGAACGGATTTTCGTTGTCGAGAGCCTCCTCCATACCGGCAGCTGATGCCGGGTATTTCTTATTTGGCTGAGTAATCTTAATGTCATAGGTCACATTGGGTAGCGTCCGGCCATCGTCAACAGATGAAACCTCACAGGGCTTCCACTTGATGACGGGATTGTCCCTCATGAGGATATGCACACCCTTGGAGATGTCTTCATTTTCGTAGGCAAACTGGTCGAAACTCTGATAGGGGCTTGGCGTAACCAATACGGGCCGCGAGAACACGGTCTGGGCGCGTGCAAATGCCACGGGTATGCCCTTGCCTTCGCCTTCGAAGGTTAGAGCCTTGTAATCACCTGCAACAGTGTCGGGGTGAGCCACAACTTGCATCAGGTAGACAGACTTGGGGTCAAGAGCGTCCGCCATGGATGCGGGGATGCGGTATGAGGTGGTTCGGATGCCCTTCTGCTCAAAGATGGGCTCCAATTCATTGGCGGCTTTTAAACATTCGCTCTGTTGATAAATGTAATAGCCGCTTGTGGGTTTGATGATTCGTACATCATAGGTGAATGATACTTGCTTCCCTCCGGCATTGTCGAGGCGAGGTGCCGACCAGGTGACCTCGTCTTTGGCGGGGTCGAACTGTGCATACCACAACCCGGCGGGCAGATTTGGCCGCATCAGCTTGGGACGAGAGTATGTCGCAGGCTGTGCCGGTGTCTCGGAATAATCCTTGACACGGAACATCTTGATATCGCTTTTCCCCTCGTTGACGATATTGATGTAGTCAAGCGAGCCTATCTGGGTGGCATTGGAATGAGCGGTGATTTGCGCAATATATGTCTCGTAAGGCGAGAAGTCTTTTATTACATTGGTCGGTATGATGCATTGCGGCATCTGAAGATTATTGGCCTGATAGACCACGGGATTGCGGTCCATAGCATCATCGATGGCCTGCAAAGGCATCTGCTGTACTATCTTAATATCATAGTTGTAATGGCGCGGCTTTGGATCACAATTCACCACCGGTGCCATCCATGTCAGCAGCGGAGTTTGCTTCGACAGCGTGGCTATATTTTTGTCGTCATATTCGCCTGTTGCCACCGGCATGATCCATTCGGGTGCCTTGGCCTGATAGCACACAGTGAAAATTGTGCGGCTCAGTGACGGGTTGTTGAGCAAAACAGGTGAGGAAAGATACGGATCCCACTTATATGCGGAAAGTATTATCTCATAGGTGCCTTCCGGAATATTTCCGAAGCTGCCGGAGGTAACATTATCAAATAATCCCGCGGGCATAGAGATATCCTCCATGCGGACATGATTGAACATATCACGCATTTCCACCGCATTGAATACCTTGGTCCCGTTGGCGGGAATTTCAAAAGGCTTCACGGGCATTGTTTTGCCCGGGACTATTATTTCAATGTCGGACGAAGGAGTCAATTGACGCAATTCAACGCCAAAGTACATAAGTACTGCTTCATTCTCCGTGTTTTGGGCAGAAATATTGAAATACTGCCCGGGATTGGACAGATAATACATCACCTGGGGAGGCAAAACCTGCCTCACCGGGGTTATTGTCACGGTGAGATTCTCGCTAAATGCCGCTATGGTGCAGCAAAGGGTTAAGCCCAGCAGAGTAATATATCGTTGAAGTCGTCTCATTGTGGTTCTTGTTTTTCGTTATGAAGTTTCACTTCGACTTTGGCAAGTCTGAAAAGTAGCAATTCGCCGGCGCCGTCATTGGCAAGCCTATTATGAGGTACATTGGTCTTAATTTGAGCCGCATACTCGGCCTCGGGACGTAAGGCTTCGACTATTGTGCGGGGAAGCAGGCATTGGGGTGTAATCAATCCCGGCGCACGATATACGACCGGGTTGCGCTCAATGGCCTGGTCCGGACTTTGACCGGGCATTATCTCCACTATGGTGAAGTCGTAGGTTGTGCCCATAGGTACGGGGCTGCCGTTGAGAACGGGTGGAATCCACTGAAACATAGGAAGCTCGGTCGAAAGCTCGACAAATTCTCCGGTTTCCGCCCGGGGCTGAATCCACTGAGGCGCCTTGAACTGCGTCATGACATCAGGTGAGATGCCCTGAGGCGGAAATGCCCGGGCGCAAACTGCGGCGCCAAGGGTTAGCGTAAAAAGCATATGTGTGATAAAGCGTCTCATTTCTTCTTTTTGTCTTTGTGCTTGATACTAAGCAAAGTGAAAGTGTAGAGATAATTGAGGGAGAGGCGTATGTCGGTGGCGTCGAGATTGGACCTCGTTTTGGAAATGTTCACGTCGCCATATTTGGTAAAAGAAGCAGAGAGGCTGAACGTATGATATTTCTTCAGCGTATATCCGGCATTCAAGTCAAGACCCATGGAGAGGCTCTTGGACTGGTGCTTTACGTTGTTGTAACACCATGACACCGTGGCCGAGGCGCTGAGATTCTTTTCTTTAAGGAATGACCGACCTGCAGAGAGCGAGGCCACATCCGAAAGGTATTCCGTGTTGAAGCCTTTAGTACCCTGATGGCTGATCGAAAGAGTGAAATTGGTTTCCCATGGCTTTACATTCATATTGTATGAAGCGCCGAGGGCAAGGGTATTGACATCCGTCTGCCCTATGGAAAACTTATTAAGGTCTTTGTTTATGGTATAATTACCCGAAAGTGAAATGGTATGGTCGAGATTGTCACCCGGCAGACTATAGGTCGGCAGCAAGCTTATACTGTGAAGAATTCTCTTGACTTGCGTGGTGTCGTTCACAACGGCTGTGCCATCGCTCTGTCGCTGGAGGTATCCGTTATACATAGCCGATAAGCTGAAATTATTGCCCAGTCGCAGCGAGGCCATTGCGTTGTAGACATAACCCTCAGTGGTGTACAACTGCTGGTCGGACAAGTTGTCGGCCTGACCGGAGAAGGATGCCGACAGCGAAAGACGTCTGAACAAGGTTGTTCCGAGGTTCACTCCCAGGCTATGATAGTTGTTGGATGTATAATATGTACCCAAAGAGACATAATCGGGCTGGATGATTTTATAGAAAACAGAGGCGTTCATCCACGGGAAAGAGAAGTTTAGCGCTGCATCGCCTGCAAATCGCACCCTCGAAGTATACCGAGGTTCAAAGATTTTGTCAAAACGGGTAGCCTCTCCTGTCGTCACTTTTTGTGATTCGGTGTCGGCGGTAAACGCCGAGGTGGCCATATTGGCGGAAAGCGACACTCTATTCCAGAGGCTTACCTGACCCTTTAACCCTACTACAAGGTTTTCCTGCGGACGGTAATACTGTCTCCAGTATTCATCTATAGACCCTTCGGAGTCATACGCGCGAAGGAAATATATATCGATGCTGTTTCCGTTCTTGCCGTATCCGGCCGAAAAGCCCCAGCCATATCTTTTGTACTGGGCACGTCGAGGATTCGGGCTCTCGGGGTCATCATTGACGGCGCGGCGCAACACTCCATAGAACGCCGACGCTCGGAATTTCGGCCCCTTGTATTCAAGGCCCACTCCGTTGAACGACATATTGAGAATGTAGTTGGAAAAAGGCATTGATGACTGGCCGAAATGAGCCGTAAAGTTCTTATAGCTCGGACTCAGATTGAACGAAAATTGGGGATAGTTAAAATTCAGATTGTCGTTGGAAAAATATATGGAGAAAGGCAACGAGAATCCGTATACGTTTATATTTAGGTTGGCAAATACAGAGTTGCTGAGAGGAGACATATAGTTGTTCCCTGCCGAACTATGAAAATAGGTATTGTTAGTGCCTATCGATCCGGTAATGAGCAAAGGGTCATTTTTTGCTATCTGAGAGATATCCTGTGCCGATACAGACACAATGCCTATTGAACAAGCCATGACTATGGCTGCTGTCAATCGTTTCAGCATACTTATTCTACGCCTTGGCGTGTTCGGTATCATTGCGTGATAATGTTAGATGAGGATAATGTTAGATAAGGTTGGTCAATTAGAAAATGCCGCCTCCTTGCCTCCCGCTATAGGGAGGCAAGGAGATGGCTTGTTGCTTAGATTATTTCTTAATCAGCTTGCGAGTTGCTGTCTTGGTGCGGACAATATATATGCCCTTGGCAAGGTTCTGCGAATTTACGCGCTGACCTGAAATTGTATAGATTTCGGCTTCCGGATCTATTTCGCTATCGGATATTACATCCTGAATGCCCTGTGCGCTACCGTCTGTATCGAAATGCATCGGCGATTTGAATGTGCCACGCATGTCTGCAAAATCAACACGCTCGGCAAGGTCGCGGTATTCACCGGTGAGGTTGTCATGGAGTTTGAAGTTTACTTTCTCGCCGTTCTCTCCATGAACTGTGATGAAGATTCGACCGTCAATAATTTTGCCTTCGCCGCGGCATTCGCCGGCGACAAACGCTCCGATCGAATAACGGTCGGCATCAAGTTCCTCATCGCTCCGTGCGATGATAGTCATATTGTCGGCAAAGCGTGAGGCGTCATAGTTCCATATGTTTTGTGCCGGTGCACGCTTTATTGACGGAACGTTGTTGGCTCTCTTCAATTTTCCTTCTGCAGGCAAGGTTACACTAACGTTACTGCTACCGGGGTAGTAGACGAGATATCCTTCTCCGGCTTTTATGGTTTGGAGTGTACCTGCCCACTTGCCGGAATTTAGCTCGGTGAATCCGTCGTTCTTGGAAACTATTCGTGTCCCATCCGCAAGGTCGGAATTAGCAAATATCTGACTTACCCAATGATTGAAGCAATAGGGGAAGCCACTCCAATTCCAGCCGGGGCCATAGTATTCAGTGACCTCATCCTGCCTATAATTGTCTATGCCGGGGATGAGATAATTGATTGTCTGTCCTGTTTTGACGTTGATCTTGTATGTATCGAGCCAGCTCATGCCTTTCAACTCGCCGAAGAATCCGTAGTTCGGGTCGTTGTATAAGAGTTGGGTCTGAGAACGGATTTCCTGTACTTCACCAAAACCTACACTTATGCCTTCCAAAGTAATGTCGCCTTGTCCGGCAAAGAGCGTAAACCAGTGCCATCCTTCGTCAATATTGACGCGCTGTTGTATCGACACCACTGTTCCGGCGCTCAACTGGTTATAGTACACGTCGAGGGCTTCGCCCTGGGCAAGCCCCAGAACATTGATCTTCCATTCATTAGTACCTGCTATACGCTCGCCTATTGTGAAGGCGTTCGTCTTAAAGCCCCAATTGATGGCAGATTCGTCAAGAAGGAAATTCTCGGGAACTGTTTCAATCTTAATCGTCGGATTCGCGTCACCGATGCCTATCTTAACCATCTCCGGGAGACTGATTGAGGTGAGACCCCGGGCGATGTTTACATCAAATCCGAAAGTGACTGAGTACTCTTTTCGTGGATTGAAGGATCCGTCGCTGTTGAAACCGGCTGCGTCTATACGATAGGTCCACTCCACTCGGGTCGATCCGTATTCATTGGCCAGGACTTCAGTGGCTTTGTTTGTATCTGCATTGTAGGAGAATGTAAGTATCTTTTTGGCGACATTCGGTCCTTCGACCATGTAGAATTGGTCGGGGAAAACCGGATTCTTTAGGGTGGTGGTTACATTGTCGTTAAGCCGGCTAAGAATATTTACCTTAGCGAGTTCATAATCTGCAAGCTCAATTGTCAAAGGATTGCTGGCAATCACGTATTTGTCTGCGGTAGGTACGGGATCAACTACAATGACTGTTATTTCTGCGTTCGCAAAACCAATACCTTCATAATATATACTAACGATTCCGGACCCGGCTTCTTCGGCGGTGATGGTGCCATCGTCATGCATGACTAAAGCGGTTGTTTGATCCGGGCTGGCATAAAAATTGAGGGCTTCTTCCTTGAAGGTTGCATCCTGAGGATTGGGAGAAACGATATGCCTGAGGTATTGCGTTACCTCTTCACCTACCTGTACGATTAAGGTCTCATCACTAATATTAAGACTGGTGACAGGAACGAAAGTGAGATTGAAAGGATTTGACGGTGTGCCGCCGATGGTCTCATCACCACCGCTGACGGTGAGCGTCTCGGCAAGCTCGAAATCTATTTGAGCATTGGATTGCTTGAGGTAGAACTTCACCGTCTTGCCGGCATCTTCATCCTTCACGCCGATGCGGAAGGTATAGACGACACTTGTGGAATTGACGCCTTGCACCGTGCTCTTCGTGGCAATAGCCCGGCATTGGTCATCTATGAAAGCGCCGACCATGCAGTCATGGACTTCAACGGGTTTGCCTTGCTTGTCTACAAACGCGGCATATACCACAGCATGACTGGCATAAGCCGATGGTGAGGGCTCCGCCCAAGTGCGCTGAGCCCGGATTCCGAGGACACCGGCTAACATCATGATGGTTAGTAAAACAGCTTTTCTCATTGGTTGAAAATTTTAGTTTATAATAATGTATTATTTTGAATCGTTGTATTGCTTTGAATCGTTGTATTATTTTGAATCGTTTTTTGCCGCTTCCACCTCACCTTTTACAAAGAGTGAATTATGCCCGGAAGGGCCGCTTAGGAGGACTGTCACTCTTTGCTTGAACGCTCCCGAGCGTTTTGCGGGATCAAATCTCACAACCACCGAGGCCGTATCCCCCGGTGCAACTTCAGCCTCGGAATACGTGGCTGTTGTGCATCCGCATCGCCCGACGGCCCCAAGAACGACAAACGGTTCGCCTCCGGTATTTCTGAAAACAAACCTGTGGGTCGCGGCTCCGTCAGCTTCTTTTATCTTGCCGAAATCATATACCGTCCCTCCCATCCATGAAATCTCGGATTCGCCATAGCTGTTTGGAAAACCCCAAACAAGGGCAATCGCAAAAAGAGTGGTCATTCTTAGGGTTCGGTGTTTCATGACATGATATGCGTTTCGTTCATTCAAAAAGAGACAGCATCTCCTCACACAGCAAAATTAACCCCTAAACAGGCAAAAGCACATGTAAAAATCTGCCAATCGCTTGTATATATCAGACAAATTCGTACAAATCAGACAAAAGCTGATAAAGACAGGTTGTTTAACGTTTTTTTACTTTTGCAAAATGTCTACTCCCCCGTTTTTCCGGTAGACGGTCGGATAACATCCGAATGCCCTATGGAAAGCATGGGACAGACCGCTCGCCTCCTCGAAACCGCACATTAAGGCGATTTTGCCGAGTGGCTTGTCGGGATGTTCCAACAGCAGCCTGGCACACCGGTTCATCTGAATGTCCGAGATGATCGCCTTGGGTGTTACCCCTGTCAGCTCTCTCACGCGCCTGTAGAAGGTTCGCTCGCTCGTATGAAGGGAGGCGGCAATCTTCGGGATGCTGTATTCGCCGCCGGTAATAGCGTCTTCGACGGCTGCCTGCACATCTTCTAAGGTAAAATGTTTTGCCATTTTATCTAATTTTATAAAAACCAAATATAGTCGCTTATTAAAAAGTCCAAATATAGTCGCATGCGCCCCTTCGGGATGTGTAAATATCAGACAAAAGCATGACGGAATCAGACAAAAACATTAAGAAATCGGACAAAAACATTAAGAAATCGGACAAAAAAAGAATCCCTTCGGCCTAAGACCGAAAGGATTTGAAAGTTAATATATTTCGACAGCTATTTATTCTGCTCCCTATAGGCGGTCGGCGAACATCCATAGAACCTTTTGAACGCATGCGAAAAACAGCTTGCCTCTTCATAACCACAGAGATAGGCAATTTCTCCGATGGATTTGGTCGGATTTTCGAGCAGCAGCTTGGCGCACCGTTCCATCTGAATTGCCGAAATAAATATCTTGGGAGACTGGTCCGTGACCTCTTTCAGGCGTCGCCTGAAAGTCCTTTCGGTCATATTCATCATGGAGGCAATCTTTGCAACGCCATAATCTTTGTTGTCAAGGGCCGTATCAACCACTTCGAACAACTGCGCGAGAAATGCCCGACCTTCGTCTTCATCCATTTCAGAAGCTTTTTCCTCACAGGAGTTGTCCGGCCGGCTATCGGCAATATTTTTCTCTGCCTCATCACATTTTCGCTCGAGTTCCCCCACTTTTTTTATGTATCTGAGTACCCGACGACGATGGCGCAAATATCTTGCACGTATAACGAAGGCGGCGATGGATGCAATGACTATAAATATGATTATCCCTATAATTATATCACGCATCCTCGCTTTATTGGTCTGTCGTATCTCATCTTGCAACATGTCCCGCCCGAATTCGGCATAATATCTGGCCAAAGCTTCGGCAGATGCTTGATGATACAATGAGTCCTTTAATGCGTTGTAATGATTGAGCGCGATTTTGGCCGAATCGGGACTCAAAGACCAGTAGCTTTCGTACAATCCTTTGTGCGAGCACACATCATTATATAGATCGCCCATCTTGGAGAAAATACCGGAAGCCTCCTTGAAGCAGTCTATGGCCTCACGAGTCCTATTTTGCTCGATATAAACAAATCCCAATTGGTTGAGATCAATTCCGACGGAATGAATATTGCCCACTTCTTTCAGCATGGCAATTGCACGCAGATAGGCAGCTTCGGCTTCATCATATCGTTGAAGTCCGGCCAAAGCCGATGCCATCTGAGAAAGACGCATCGCCATTTTGGGCTTGCGTCCGTTGATTGAATCAAGCTCATACGCATCACGAGCATAGTCAAGCGACTTTTTGTTTTTACCGAGTTTGTGATATACCTCCGAAGCCATTCCCAAAAGTATGGCTTTGCGAGATGTATTATTGGCCTTGTCGGCATATTCAAGTCCTTGAAGAATAAACTTCTCGGCCTCCTTGACTTGATTAGCGGCCATATATGTACCCGCAAGAGTGTTCAGCCCTGAAGAAATTCTATCAGGGTCTCCGAGCTTCATATCGATGTCAACGCACTGCTTGGCATAAGACGCAGCGGGAGCAAACTCGCCAAGCCTTACATGGATAATACCCAGCAAATTCAGGCAATCGGACCTGCCCATATTGGGATACTTGAACAACGGGAGCGCCTTCAAGGCATACTTCTTAGCCGTGGGATAATCCTGCGCGTCATTGTACCATTCAGCTACCCAATACCATAATTGTTGCCGCAGAGAATCTTTAGGAGTATTCTCGGCAAACACAATCTTCGAATCGGTTATTTCCTCCTTGTTTAGGAAATCAAATATCTTATTGGCATCATCTACACGACATCCCTTGGTTTCATATATCTCTATAAGCTTGTCTATATTCTGTGGCATGGCCTGCGCATAGTCCATACCCACATAAATGGCAACCACAATCATAAGCCACTTTATAGAGAAAGACTCCAAAAAACGGCCAAGATGCTTGTGGTTAAATCTCCCATGTTCCATTACTCTGAGTTGTTTAATGCAAAGTTACATAAAATCGGGGAAATATATGGGTGCTCACATCAAGGCTCATACCGGTTTTTACTTCAGTCCTTAAACTTTCCGGATGATAGTGCAGATATTGGAGCATTTCTACTTCTTGGATCATAGCTGTTTTGGGTTTTACGCTCAAATTTAGCGAAAATATGTGTGATTGCGGCTCAAAGTGAGCCGTCAAATGGTCAAATTAGCTGTGTTTGAGACGATTTCGCCGATTGTAAAGAAGACGAAGGCGGCGAAGCAGCGCATCGTCGCCCCGTCTTAGGTTGTATGACGTTCGGGCTTATTAGCCGTTGATCTTAACCATATTGGCGATAAGGTCAAGCACCTTGTTGGAGTAGCCAATCTCGTTGTCGTACCACGAAACAACCTTTACGAAGGTGTCGGTGAGGTATACGCCGGCATTGGCATCGAAGATGGAAGTGCGAGTGTCACCGAGGAAGTCGGAGCTGACAACGGAGTCTTCGGTGTAACCGAGTACGCCTTTGAGTTCGCCTTCGGAAGCTTCCTTCATAGCTTTGCAGATATCCTCTTTGGTGGCGGGCTTGGCGAGGTTGACGGTAAGGTCAACTACAGACACGTCAAGAGTGGGGACACGCATGGAGATGCCTGTGAGTTTGCCGTTGAGTTCGGGGATAACTTTGCCTACAGCCTTGGCAGCGCCGGTGCTGGAGGGGATGATGTTGCCGGAAGCGGCACGACCTCCGCGCCAGTCCTTCATCGAGGGACCGTCGACGGTCTTCTGTGTTGCGGTGGTGGAGTGTACCGTGGTCATCAAGCCGGTAACGATGCCGAATTTGTCGTTGAGGACCTTGGCGATGGGGGCAAGGCAGTTGGTGGTGCAAGAAGCATTGGAAACGAACTGTGTGCCTTTCTTGTAGGTGTCAGCGTTTACGCCGCATACAAACATGGGGGTGTCGTCCTTGGAGGGAGCGGACATCACAACGTACTTGGCGCCGGCTTCGATGTGGCCCTGAGCTTTTTCTTTGGTCAGGAACAGACCGGTAGATTCTACGACGTACTCTGCGCCGACTGCGCCCCAGTTGATTTCTTTGGGGTCACGGCATGCGGTAACGCGGATGGCTTTACCATTGACGATAAGGAGGGATTTTTCGAGGTCGAAGTCTACGGTGCCTTCGAAAGCGCCGTGCATTGTGTCATACTTGAGCATGTAAGCCATGTAGTCAACGGGGAGAAGGTCGTTGATGGCGACTACTTCGATGTCGTTACGTTTGGTGGAAGCGCGGAAGACAAAGCGACCGATGCGTCCAAAGCCATTGATACCAATCTTAGTCATAGTGGTTTGTTGTTTTGAAATTAATCGTATATGTTGTTTGTGTATATTCTTTCAAAGATTGTGTGGCCGAGAAGAGTCTCGCCGCCCCATTGGAACCAAATGCGGCTACCTTTGAGCGGCCCCTCCGCTTTTAGCGCCACAAAATTACACATTTTTTTCCGTAATTGGATGATTAGGATATTATTTTTATGTGAAATTTTGTATCTGAGGCTTTAGGCGTTACCGTAGGGGTTGTTTTGGTGGCATTCGACCGTATTATTTCGCTTCTCCTTGATCGTCGCCGTGATTATTTTCGAGATTGCTCTTGCGCACCCTTTCGGATACTTCAAGCATCTTTTCAAAAAGGTCATCACCGCCGAAGATTCGATCAAATGCTTCCATTTCGTCTAATACTTCGTCAGATGATTCGTCCGAGTCATCGTCATACGATTCGTCATCGTCGGCATATTCATAGTCATCTATATCATCATACTCGTCTATGCTCGGGCCTATACCAACAATGTAATCAAAGTTGTCGCCCAAGCGCTCTTTGAGCATCTTGACGTACTTACGCTCGGTATGTGTCGGCCCTTCGATGAGCAGATACTTGCCGTTATGACCCATGGGATAATGCTTTAGCGGGATGTCATCCGTATCTTCCTCGAGGATATACTCTCCTACTTCATCGAAGTCCCGAGCGGGATTTAAACCGGCGTCGTAGGCAAATTCGATAGCCGAATATATCAGATTGTGTGCATCGCTGTAAGGACACTCGACAAAGCCCTCAAAAGGCGCCGACACCTTTTCGACCAATTCCTCAAAGTCCTCAACGTCATAATCATAGTGATACATCACATCTTTAACACCCAAACAATAGGTATCAATCAGGTATACGCCGAAAAGAATTTTTCCGTTCGGCCTTTTACGAGACACTATGACTTCGCTCATGCCATGATTGGAAACTTCCTGCGGCATATAGCATTTGTATATAGGCAATTCGCGCGCCCGAAGACGTATGTATTTTTCAGGCGAGATTGACACGTTGGGGGACGCTTTCTTTTTTTTCTGTGCCATTCTTATATTAATGTTTATGTGTGATATTTTATTTTATGTGTAGTGAGATGGCCATACTACCGAGGTAGTATTCCAAAGGGCTGACTATCGGGCGAAAAGGAGCCTTGTCTTTTTCGACAAAAAGCCGCAATCCGCCGTGGACGCATTGCACGTCCAGGCGCGTGCCCAAGTCGCCTGTCGGCTCGCCGTCGAGGTGCGCCGGACCGGGGTCACGTATGATGGACAGACGCGGCACGCGCAAAGTCTCCACCAGACGATTGTTCCTCAGCAGCCCGGTCATCATGTCCAACCCCAACATCATGGTACGCAGCGCGTCAGCCTTGTGTATGATTACCACATCCAACAGCCCGTCCGTAATCGAGGCCTGCGGCGCGATGAAGGCGTTATTGCCATACTGCGAGGCGTTGCATATAGCCACCAGAAAGGCATCGCGGTGCAACGTCGCCTCCGGAGTTTCAAGGACGTAGTGCTCGGGCTTATAATGTGCAAACTCGACAATGGTGCTGCGCACATAGGACATGCGCCCGCGCTTGCCCGAAGCCGCAAAGCGATCCGATACGGCGGCATCAAAGCCCATGCCGCAGGTGCAGAAAAAGGGGCGACCGTTGACAGTGGCGTAATCACACTCGCACACCTGCCCGGCGATGACGGCATCCAAAGCCAGCACCGGATCCACAGGGATAACGATATGTCGTGCCAAACCATTGCCGCTGCCCGCCGGGATTATACCCATAGGTATAGGCGCGTGGCACATGGCGCGTGCCACCTCGTTGACCGTACCGTCGCCGCCGCAAGCCAGCACCGCATCATACTCGCCCGCATCGACGGCCTGACGCACACGACGTGTCGCATCGCCCGGGCCCGTGGTGACGTAGGTATCCACGTCAATACCGGCCTCGGCCAGACGCGCACTGATGCGCTCGGGAAGTCCGTGTTTGCTTTGTGTTCCCGATATTGGATTGACTATGAGTAGATGCCTTGGCATAATTCGTCCGCAAAGATACGCCTTTTTCTCCGAATATCATCAAATTCGCTCGTGATTATCAGCAATTCATTTCCGGGCGAGACAGGGGGCAGAGTCCAAAGGCAAATGCAATATTACGAAAAATGTCTGAAGAATTCGGCAACTAATGATTCCTTTCATAGATAATTCTGAGAAATTGATTAACTTTACAACGGCATTATTGCACTTGTGATTCTACTTAATCCGAGAACAATAAGGCTGCTTTCTGTGGCGTTCATTTGCCGCTTTTGTTCTGACATTGTGAAACGTAGGAGCTTTCAAACCGGTTCAGGCAAGGGCAACGGTGAGCGTTCTGTGACGTGTCGGTGCATATATATTATGCCCGAAACCATATCAGCGCACAGCGTGAGACCTTCCGTTGTTAGGTCCAACCGGCAATGTTTCTTACGACCGCACAATTGGAACGAGCAATAAGCGGCGGCTACACGTTTTTTTATAAAGGTATATCATACATACAAAGCAATGGATTCAAATCCGTTTATCATATTACTCTTAGGCATGTGCATCATGTTTTTCGGCATGATGACATGGTTGTTTTGGCGAAAAGGAGACCAACAGGGAAAAATCATCTCCGTTCTTATGTGCGTCGTCGCTACATGTTATGCAAAAGATTTCATAACGATTTTGCTTTTGGACGAGAAACTGCATTTGCAATGGACTTTTTTCATGGCGACTGACATGTTGGCAATCCCTTTATATACTTGTGTCCTTAGAGAACTCATCAAACCCGGTACGGCTTCAGTGAGGCAACTGGTTCTCAATGAAATACCTTTCTTGATTTTACCGATTCTTTTATTAGCCACAGGCCATTATGTTTTTTTCTGGATAAACATTGGATGGGGCACTTTGTTTGGGTGCTACTATATGATATGGGGGTTGGTAATGATTCCTCGGTATGACGCAAGTTTACGAGAACGCTTTTCCTATACTGAAAATATCAATCTTGGATGGCTCAGGGTGATACTTTGGACGTTTGTCGTGCTGCTTTGCCTGTGGATGTTGGATTATCTGGTATTTGGTGTTGAGATAGAGTGCATCTATATGGTGCTTCATCTGATAATCTGGATGTTTGTCTGCTTTCTCCTTTATCGACACGAGTCGGTAATTGGCGAATTAGTAGATGATGCTCAACCCATAGCGGACATTCTGCCTGACCAAACATTAGATGCTCGCATTACGGATTTGTTTTATAAGAAAAAGGCATATCTCAATCCTCGGTTAAAGCTTTCTGACGTTGCGCGAGATGTAGGCACTAATAGAACCTATATTAGTAATTATTTCAACCAAACGCTCAATGTCACTTTCTATGATTACGTCAATAAACTTCGCATTGAGCATGCTTGTCAGTTATTGAAAACCTCCTCTGATTCTCTAAATATTATCGCTGAAGAATCCGGTTTTAGTTCTCGTTCAACTTTTCATCGAGTCTTTTTTCAATTAAAAGGACTGACGCCGGCTCAGTTCAGACAAGAACAATAAACTTATAGATATTAGGGCTTTGTATCTTTTAGGACAAAGAATTTTACGCATTGAGACATGTCAGGTCTTAATGCGTAAACAAGATTATTCCGTTTAGGACTGACACCGAATGGGCAGTATTTAATTTTGCTCCCAAAACCCGGTCATAAACAGATTCCTTTCACCTCTTTTCTACGGAACGAAGAATTGCAGAAAGAAAAGGCTAATAATTAAACACCATAAAAAATAAACAATCATGAAAGTATTAAAATTGACAGCAATGGTTGCTATAGCAATGGCAACCTTGACCCTCTCATCTTGTGGAGGAGGAGTCGGCTCTTCCGATTCCAAGTTCTTCGGAAACGTGCCCGGCATCTATTCCGAAATGACTGCCAAAAAGGAAGCTCTGCAAGAAAAGTTCAAAACATGCGAATCACAGGACGAAGCCATGAAGCTTAAGGCTGATGCCGAGAAAGCAGCTAAAGAGTATGAAACCAAGCTCGAGGAAGCCGGCAAAGCGTTAGACGGAAAGACAATCGAAATCGAGTCAACACCCGAAATAACCGTCAACTCGCCAATCACACTCACATTCGACGGATTTTGGTCAAAAAGCGGTCTGGAACCAAAATTCAAAATGGAGGGGGATGTAGTTGCAGCCCAAAATTACCAAAGTGAAGACAGTAAGATGTTATCTACCGGGGATCCATCGCGATACGTTGGTATGGCCCAACAGGTGTTTCTCGTAGGTTATGACGATGCCGGCACCCGGGTATTCTCACAAAAAGTAGCTTATTTCCCTATGGATTTGATTAGTGAGAGTGCACTCGGCGTGAAAGCCGGAACTCCACTCAAATTTGAGACCTTTCAAATCACTGAAAAGAATACGGAGGGATGCCTTAAGGCCACTTCATTAAAGCTCTCTTACGAATCGGAGAAATAATATGAAAGGACTCAATCATCATATGTCAGCAGCTTTGTTTCTTGGGCTGCTGGCATTGTTTGCATCATCCCCTCCGGCCGAAGCTCAGTTCTTGAAAAAACTTTCCAAAGGACTTGAGAAAGTAAACAATGCTCTGGATAAAGTGGAAAAAGTAGTCACAAACCCATCTGCAACTACTAAAAAAGAGCGATCTCCCAATCAACCGGCTAATGCGGCTTCAGTCTCATCGGCATCCGATATGTCCGGTGAGAGCGCTTCCATAAAGACTGACTTTTCTGAAAGTCCTGACCCGCATATGCCGCATTTTACCGATTCAACAAGGTTTGTCTTATTAGACGAAACCGAAGTAGGTTCTTATTTCTACCATCCAACAGCTTTGACGCCTGTCTCCGAAGGCTTCTTCGCAGTGCGCAACCAGCGAGGTCAATGGTCGTTTTATAATGCTGAAACCGGCGAGTGCCTATTTAAAAACATAGGTTACCAAGCCAACAATAATCCTCCGAGATTTAACGGCGGTGTGGCTTTGGTAAAATCCGGCAAAGGACGCAAGGACGGATATAAGATTCTTTATATGGATGGTCGCATAAGGGAGCTTGACGCGAGCTATGCAACAATAGAGGATTTCGTTGATGGCGTGGCTATGGCAAAGTCTTTTGATGCCAAATACATTCCTTCCTCTTTTTACATCGACATCAACGGAAAGAAAATTTGGCCCAACCTGACCACCATAGGCAGAAAGATGGGTGACATGGTGCCCACTATCCCTATGCGAAAAGTAGGCAATGGACTTCGGGCAATCCGCAAAGATGGCAAATGGGGCTTTGTCGACTCAAAGGGAGTGTTCAAAATCCCGGCCCAGTACGTGTCGGTTCGTGACTTCTCAGACGGTTATGCATGGGTTACCACTCAAATTGGCAATGATTATAAGATAGGGCTTATTAATGCCAAAGGAAATTGGGCTATAGAACCTCGTTTTAAGGGATATAATATGGAGATTTCCCAAAACTACGGAGACTTCCATAACGGAATCGCCCGCGTAGTCGAAGACGAGGCAATTGTTTATTACGACCCGAAAGGCGTAGAGTTGAAGCGGTTTCCGGAGGCCAAAGGGACCGGTTTTACCGATGGTTATGCATTTGTCACTATGCCCGGTGGAACCTATAGAATAAATGAGGATTTCGATTTAACAAAAATAGGAGACCGTTACAATGACTTTTATGGTGTTGACAACTTCAAGCCGAGTTTTCCTTTCTATCCTGTTTCCATTGTCCATTACAACCGAACGGCAATCAGGCCCGACGGACTTGCTTTAGTCTATTTCTCACCCGGTGAAAACCTTGAACTACGCCCGTTTAGCGCCGATGGTTACGCTTACGCGGAGACCAAGTACCGTGGAGGTACTGTTCGGGGATATATTAGACCTGACGGCTCTTATACGGTGATTTTGGGAGTCAATGCCGACGATAATCATGCGTGGGGTGGAGGTCCCGGTGGTCCGTGGCCTAAAGAGCCTCCGATTATCGGTGATATTCCTCCTGTGCCCCCCGCACCTCCTAAAGAACGGGAACACACTACCACTCCGACTGCCAAATATACTGTTACCACTGTGGCATCTCCGGCTGAAGGAGGATCGGTAAACCCCGGTGTGCCCACTTCTTACGGAGAAACTTTTAAGGTTAGCGCTATTGCCAACCTGGAATGGAAACTGGCCTCGATAACATCTTCTTCGCCTCGCAGTCGCACGATGAATCCTAACACATTTACGGTTTATGAAGATGTGACGCTAACGGCTAATTTCATAAAGAAGGACAAACGTTCAGCACCTGATACCGGAGTTTGGGAAGGTATTATTCCCTATACTTACAACATTCCCGAAGGAGGCAGGGCTACCGAAGAAGTTCCGCTATATCTTGAACTGCAATCCACCAAATCGGTAAAAACTCCTTACGGTGACAAATACGGTGTTTTGACTTTGGTGTTCGACCCCGAAAAACGCTATCGGTCGGGACGAAGTGTAACTAACACTCATGGAGGACAGCAATACAACATTATGTACATCCCAATGGTGGTAGAAGGAGTAGTGGAACTTGACGGTAAGAAGTATCTTCAAATCGAAGGTGGTCAGCTCAAATTAGGCAATCTCTTTGTTGAGTCAGGCGCAAACGATGGAGGAGCAAACGCTCTAATGGCAAATATGCTGCTTACGATTTTCGGAGATGACCTCACGCTTGGCGAAGGCTCATATCTCGTTGAATTTAACCAGTCCGATGGCAAAATCAGCCTTGGAGCTTTGAAACGTTTTCACACGGATTATGGATGGCTGCCAGCCGGCGACGAACGTTTCATGAAACTTCGAACGCAAGGTTGGTTGTGGGGATTGGATGCAGGATTTCCTGCCGATTTCTTCGCCGGTTCATCGGCTCTCACTCCATCAGCAAAACGCGATAACCTTACATGGTATGCTCCATTGTCGTGGTATGACGGCAATGATGAAGCATTTAAAACTGCCCGAGAGACGTTCGATAAATATTACAAACGATTTATCAGCGACTATCTTCGTTTATGGCAATACGAATAGACTTTTCAATTTAATTTCGACCGCTCATTCTGCCTCGACAGAGTGGGCGGTCGGACTTTATGAAGATTGCAAAGAGGAAATCCCGTGCAAGCGAGAGCAGAGTGTCAAGCTTGCTTGACCTATGCCGAGCGCAGCCGGGATTGTCGTAAAACGAAACCCGAAGTCGGAAGGCGTTGTCGCCCGGCTGAGGCTGTGCCTCGTTCCGAATCCTTTGGGCTCGGGGCAGTCAAGCCACCATAAACCCGGGGGCACTGCAGTTAGGTATGGTATGGGAGGTGACGTAAAGGCTTTATAAGTGGGCGAAAAAGGGCAAAAAAACGGGATAAAGGGTTAAAAATAGGGCTTTTTGGCGTAAAATTATTTGATATTGTGGGAATTGTTGTATATTTGCAGCGTAAAAATGATATCCCTAACCCTCAAAACATCATTACAATGAAAGAAATCATCGAAAAAGTAGCAGCTGCTTACGCTGTATTTTCAAAAGACGCAGGCCTTCAGGCTGAACAAGGAAACAAAGCTGCCGGCGCACGTGCACGCAAGGCTTCCCTCGAAATCGAGAAAGCCATGAAGGAATTCCGCAAAGCTTCCATCGCCGCTGCCAAGAAATAAGCCTAAGGCAGACAACGAAAAAAAACGCCCTTTAACCGGGACGCATCCGCACGGCGGGTGCGTCCCCTTGTTTTTATCGGAGGGGAAGGATATAATAGCATTCATAACCAAGTCAGGTAGTGTCATAAGTATTTATAGAGTATTTATGTAATGGTGCAATGTGTTTTGACGCGCCCTCTACACCCACCCGCCGAGCAAAGGGGATGGACGCGTCAGCGGACTATACCGATGATTGGCGCGACATGTTCGTCATCGGCAGTACCGACAGGACAAATGCGGCGTAACTTTGCCGCATCAAACACGAGAAACCACCGAGCCGGCTCCGGCCGACATCAACTATGGCGTGTCATCTGACACCACGCGCCCCGGTGCATATGACCATATCGAAAAACACACCATACCAAAATCTTACATACCATGACTATGCTTATCGAAAATCCAAAAAACAAAGGCAGGGCTCAAGCCTTGCAAGTCGTCCAATGCCACAACCTGTGCCCTGCCGACACCACCGGCGAAATTCTGTGCCCCACCGGCGTTCCTCGCACCATACTTTCCGGCGGATGGCGTCCGCTGGCTTGTGCCGATGCCGCGGGCACAAGGCGATTGGCGCTGTATCGCGATGCCGAAATTGCCGTTGGCACCCTCGGCTCGAACGATGACACCGGCGCCGTCATCTTCGTCATCGGCAGCATCATCGGGACTCCGCTGTGTGCCGTATTCGGCGATGGCGGCGACAGTCTGACGGTGATGTCCACTGCCGGCGCCTATGTCGCGCAATATGCCGACAACGCCTGGGCAATGGCGCGTGCCGACAGCAGCGTATGGCCGGCCATTTCGGTCGTCGCCGAGAGTGCCGGAGACATATCCGTAACCCTGCCTACGCGTGTGCTGTCTCAGGAATATACCTCGGGGATGCCCTTGGCCGCCACCGACCGCAAGGCGCTGGCCGGAGACATCACACGCGCTTACAGCGATGCCCTCGACAGCGCCCAAGCCGCCGGAGCGGCCATCGCCCCGTGTCTTGCCCGTTGCCGCCTTCTTGACGCCGCCGGCAACACCTTGTACACTACTCCTCCCGTACTATTGGCCGCCGATACGGCCGACCCATTTGCCAATGCCGTTGCCTACGATTGCGCCGACAGCAAGACACTATCGGCTAAGACGCTGACTGTACGCAGCTTTCGTCCGCGCGTAATCGTCGGCGGCAGTGCCGACGCTCTATGGGCACGCCGCACGGCACGCCTGGTGCTCGAGATGACGGCACCGATGCCTCCGATAGACCTGTCCGCCGTGGATGTGCGTGCATCTTTCGGGCGTACGCCCGGCACGGGATATGCGCGCGTCAGCATCTGCGGCACCGCCGGGGTGGCTGCGACACGTCCGTCAGCCTCGCGCAGACATATAGCCGAGGCGTTGGCCCGATTTGACGAGTGCGCACGTGCCATAGCTGCCGTCAGTCGGCCCTTGAGCCAAGGACGATGGAGCCGCACCTTCGACATGGGTGACGGAACGATATGCACCCCACCCTATGCACCGGCCGCCACCCTGTCAGACGGCTTCGTGGCCGAGATGTGCGCCAAGACCGCCGGAGCGACTCTCTGGGGAGGTATCCACACCGTGCGTCCCGGAGCGTACAATCCCGTGACTTACGCCGCCGCCCTTGCCGACAAGGCATGGAGCGGCCGTGTACGCGTATCCTTTTCCGACGGCCACCGCGATGTGGTATGGCGAGGCAGCGGCACCACGGATGCCCCGATACGGCTGTCTCCGCTACTGGTGTATCCGCATCCCAATGCCACCAAAATCCAAATAGACCTCGACATTGACGGCACCCATTACCACCATACGGCCACGGCGGAAGCCGCCGGCGACGGCGCCTACGCCTTTGCCATTGACAGCAGTATGCAACCCGTCACGCCCTCGACAGCCGCCGATACGGGCGACGACGCCACGGTCGCCGGCGATGTTGTAGGCCCGGTAGTACGCGGACTATTGGCCGCCACACGCCCGGGAACACTTGCGCCGGGCAGCACCACGATTCTTCCGGCCGACATACGCACGCTGACGGCGGCTCCGGCCTCGGGCGGCGCCTGGGACTACGGCCGCAGTCGCTTCTACTGCGGCAGCGGAGACGGCATACGTATGGTCACCGTCGGTGTCGAGGCCAAGTCCATGTCCGCCACCCTCATCAGCAATTCGATACCCGTCGGTGCGCGATGCATGTGCGCAGGCGACGATGCGGTATACGTCCTGTGTCACGGCCATATCAATATCCTGCGCGGCACTCGCGTCGAGACCGTCACCACCGATATACCTATCGGAAGCTCGGAACTACTGTGGCTGCCAAGGCGGCGCGAATTGGCTGTTTTTGCCGCCGACCAAGACACAAATATTTACAGCAGCCGTCACGGCTGGGCACGCTACAGTGTGGACAATCCCGGTGTCATCGCAACCCTCGGCGTCACCGGCAACGCCCTGGCAGCCGCCTCCGAAGGACGCATACTGGACTACGATGATATGGTAGCGCCGACAGGGAACACGGCAGTGCGCTGGAACGCGCGCACGCCTTTCGGCGCTCGCGCCATCCTGCGCACCCTGACATGGAATATCGATGCCGCCGACGTAGACGGCGACCTCACGGCCGAGCGTATGTACCTGTCGCCACGCTATCTATGCATCTGCCGCACCAGCTACACCGGAGCCATGCGCACTCCGCTGACCGTGCACACCGCAGCACGCCGCATCACCTCGCTATGGCTGGGCATCGATGCCGGCGTCAGCGCCGATGCGCGTATAGCCGCACCTACATACACCGCTATCAAGCAATGGAATACGCACACCTTACACAACGATGGAAAACACTGATTATAAAGCGATACTGGCCGAAGATATGGCACGCCGGCAACTGCGGATACAGGCCGAAGACTTCGACCCCTTGACCGGTCGCGGCAGCAGCGGCAGGCGCAAACGCGTGGTAGCGCCTGCCGGAGCCATAGACCACCGCGCCCGCCACGCATACGTTCCCTGCGAGATGGACATTGCCCCGGTCAAGTCCAACGCCGAGGCATGGGTCGAGGCGCGATGCCGCTGCGACTTCGAATTTTGGTGCGCACGATGCGTCACCATACGGCACAAAACCACGGGAAAACTCGAGCCATTCATACTCAATCGTCCGCAGCGACGTGTCGCCGCCGTCCTCGAAGGCGACCGTCGTGCCGGACGCCCGTTGCGTATGATTCTGTTGAAGGCTCGTCAATGGGGCGGCAGTACCTTGGTGCAGATATACATGGCCTGGATACAGATATGCCTACGCCGCGGCTGGAACTCGCTGATAGCCGCGCATGTCAAGGACACGTCCAAGCTCATCCTGGGCATGTACAGCCTTCTGGCCGAGCATTACCCCGAGAATTTGTGGCACGAAGACAAGCCCCTGCGCTTCCTGCCCTACGAGCGCAGCGCCAACACCCGACGCATAGCCGGACGCGACTGCTACGTCGTGGTCACCAGCGCCGAGAAGCCCGACGCCATGCGCGGCAGCGACATCAAGATGGCCCACCTCTCCGAGATGGCCTATTGGCCCGACAGCGCCAAGCGATCGCCCGTGGCGCTGATGTGCTCGGTGTGCGGCACCATACCCATCGAACCGCTGACCCTGGTCGTCGTCGAGTCCACGGCCAACGGCACGGGCAATTACTTCTACCATGAATGGCATCGCTGTGCCGCCGGCCGTGGTGACAAGCGTGCCGTCTTTGTGCCGTGGTACGAAATCGGCATCTACCGCGACCACAGGCCCTTGGACACCGAGGCTCGAGTCAGGGCAACCGCATCAAATTATGGCCGAGGCAAGGATTTCACGAAGGTAATCTTGTGAAATCGCTGCACGGAATAGACGTTTCTTGATGCTGCGCTTATCGCTGTGGCTCTTGACAATCTG
>Ga0129317_1000258_pt1 | contig 63417 bp, 55 predicted proteins | sample Cm1ome_FD_94430 | JGI IMG/M metagenome (GOLD analysis project Ga0129317, IMG submission 94430) | Eastern black-and-white colobus group fecal microbial communities from Wisconsin, USA - Cm1105 metagenome | ecosystem: Host-associated > Mammals > Digestive system > Large intestine > Fecal | place... | reverse complement strand
TTTTACAACCATAATCAGATGGTAATACATGAGATATACTGAATGAGCATTATGGTCCATTTCTTTCATATAATCAGTATTCCTTTCATTTTCGACTGATTATATTATACCACATTTCGGAATGCAAAACAAGTGTTCTTTTTCATTTCAGAAAAATATTTTGCAATTCATCTCACCACCTGCAGAGGCTGGAGAATTCTTGCTTGCTTTATGTTAAATGGAATACATACCAGACTTTCTTTTTTTACAATACCTTTCAGGTATCGTAACGCCTTTATTATATGTATTTCACAAACTTCCGTCAACCTGTTATAGTAGTGTCATCAAAGAAAAGCGGTAAACAAAACCGCAGAACTTCCATAGAATAAGCAGAATAAGCGGATTAAAGGAGGATTTCATCATGAAGGCTATCAAATCAATCAGAGAGTTTTTCAAAGAATACTACAAGAGTTTTTCCGCATCTTATCAGGGATAAAGAATTTCCTGAGTCTGAATCCGTCAGATCAGGTTCTCTTCCGCAGCTGCTCTGTTGCCCTCAGCGCAGCTGCGGATTGCCCTTTTATTATTCATCCTGCCTCTTTTTGCAGCGGGTTGCCGGTTCGTCCGACAGCCCGCTGTTTTTTAAACGAGTCAAGCTGCGAAGCAGCTACTCGGTCATGAGCAAGTAGCAAAGCGGATTGCGAATATCCGCTTTGACCTGAATCAAGCAGCAAAGCGAATTGCGAATATCTCCCTTGATAACAGCAACCATATTCCTGACATTATAAAGCGGAGCACAAACATGCTCCGCTTATGACTGCTATTCCATCTCTCTACACTTCTGTGCAACTTCCTCTGCCGTCGGTATCGATGGCACTGCTCCCTTTCTCGACACAGCAATCCCGGATGCGACGGTCGCCGTCTTCAGCGCCTGTGCCGGTGTCTTTCCTCCGAGGATCGATGCAAGGAAATAACCGGAAAACGTATCTCCGGCTGCAGTCGTATCGACTGCCTTTACCTTGCAGATTTCCTGGTAGCAGCGTCCGTCTTTGTCTGCGTACCATGCGCCGTCACTTCCAAGTGTCAGGATCAGGCGGCTCATCGGATATTTTGCAAGCACACCGTCCATAATTTTCTGCGGATCCTTTTCTCCGGTCAGCATTTCCCCCTCAATCTCATTTACAAAAAAGTAAGTAACCTTCGTCAGATCGCAGTCCAGCACGGCCTGATCGAACGGAGACGGATTCATCGCAATGATCATCCCCTTCTCATATGCCCGGTCTACGATATAGTCGAGCAGATTGATCTCGTTCTGCAATACGATCACATCGTCTTTTCCAAAATGGCCCAGCACCTCATCCACATGCTCCTTCGTATTTGCACGATTTGCTCCCGGAAACAGCACAATGCAATTCTGTCCCGTCTCATTTACCTGGATGATTGCGTTTCCGGTCCTGGTTTTGACTGTCTGAATATATTCTGTGTGAACTCCATTCTTCCGGCATGTCTCCACCAGGCCTGCGCCATCGCTTCCCACCATTCCCGCGTGATAGACTTCAAGCCCGGCCCGGCTCATGGCGATCGACTGATTCAGTCCTTTGCCGCCGTCGTTTACGCTTAACTCCATTGCTGTAATGGTCTCGCCCGGCTCCACGATATGCGGTAGCTGATACACATAATCGATATTCATCGATCCAAAATTTAATATTTTCATATAGCTCCTTTCCAGTCGTAAAGCTGACCCGCTCACTTTGGTTACCCGCCTGCACATCTTTTTCAGCGTATGTCTGAAACATCTTTCCCGGTCGTAGTAAGAATCTTTTTCACAAGCTCTCCCGCTTCGATCGGTTTTGCAATATGGCCGTCCATTCCTGCTTTCAGACACTGCTGCTCGCTTTCAGAGGATGCCTGTGCCGTCATCGCATAAATGCAGACATGCTCCTTCCTTCCCTGTTCCAGTGCGCGGATCCGGCGGCATGCCTCCAGTCCGTCCATCACCGGCATCATCACATCCATCAGGATCATGTCATAACAGCCTTCCTTTGAAGCTGCAAACCGGTTCACGGCCTGCGCTCCGTTCCACACGATATCCACCGCAGCTCCTGCGTCTTCCAGATAAAACTGAGCGATCTCCATATTGATTTCATTGTCCTCCACAAGCAGAATCCGTTTCCCCGTCAGCAATTTCTCCTGCTTCCGTTTTGTCTCCTGCTCTTTAAATGGCTCAGCCCTTCCAATCCGGAATGGAAGCGTAACCGTAAAGGTACTGCCCTGTCCAGATACGCTTTGTACTTCGATCGTGCCTTTCATTTTCTCTACCAGGCCTTTGACGATCGACATGCCAAGCCCGGTACCTCTGTACTGCGTTCTGGCACCTGATTTTTCCTGTGTAAATGGCTTGAACAGCTCCTCTTTTACGAATTTTTCACTCATGCCGACACCGGTATCCGTAATTCGGAATTCATACCAGACCGTATCACCGTCCACAGAAAGCTCTTTCGTATACGTATCGATTTTTCCGCCCTTTTTGTTGTACTTGATCGCATTACTCAGCAGATTCACCAGAACCTGCCGAAGCTGCAGCGGACTTCCGACCAGCATTGTATGACAAACCTTTTCCCGATATGCGTGATATGTGATTTCCATATCCAGCAGCTGCGCACTTACCAGGGCATCTGTTTCTTCCAGCAGCTGCTTCAGCTCAAACTCCTCTTGTTCCAGCGTCGTACTTTCATCCTTGATCTTACTCATATCCAGCACGTCATTCACGAGCGCCAGAAGATGGCTGATCGATATCCGTATTTTATCCAGGCACTCATCCACCTTTCTCTCATCTGTGCGGTTCCGTTTTATGATCTCGAGCATTCCTATGATTCCATTGATCGGGGTACGGATATCATGGCTCATTCGATTCAGGAATTCCGTTTTGGTACGGCTCGCCAGATCTGCCTCCTGAAATGCCGCTTCCAGCCGTTCCTTTTCCTGTTCCTCCTTTTCATGGAAGGAAGAGGTATTTTTGAACAGAATAACTGCATGGATAATTGCGCTTTCCCGTCCTGTTCTGCTGTCATACATTGTCTCCCTGGAAAACAGGACCATCTTCTGTATCCAGGCCATGGTGCCGTCTGATTTCTTCACCCTGTATTCCACCGTGATCTGCTTTTCACCGTTTTCGAACCGATCCAGCAGTTTTTCCGAGGAATCTACAATTCTGTAATTTTCCAGTGTCTCTTCCGCAATATACTGCTTCTGTACCTCACAGTATGCATCGTAGGAGCACGGAAGCTTCAGATTCACAGGCAGCTCCTGCTCCTGCGTGTGACAGAAAATCTTTTCCAGGCAGTCATGGGTCAGATCAACCGTGTACACCGACTCAGCTGTCCCAAGAAGTGCATCCACATAGCTCTCATTTTCCAGAATCGACTGCTTCATCTGTTCATAATAGCGCATCAGCTGTGTTTTTTCCGTTTCCGCGGTGTGATCCTCATTGTGGAACCGCTCAAACCCAAGAATAAAGTGATGCAGTCTGCCATTCTTCGCAGTGTCTGTAAACAGCAGTGTCACACGTCCTCTCTGCATTTTTCCGTCTTCTTCGTATTGACACGGCAACTCAAGCTTCCGGGCATTTCTCGTCAGGACCTGCTGCAGGTGCGGCAGCTGAAGCGCATGCCACAGCTCTCTGCATGTCTCCGGACAGGAAAGCTCTTCCACGATCTTCTCTACCGCACCGGAATAGCTTCCTTCCTCCGCAAGGTAAAAATCTGCGGTTGCCCGCAGCACACTGTACTGATCAAGCAAGGCATCACAGTACAGGCAGTCTGAAAACTGCAGATTCTGTGCCTTAATCTCATCGAGCAGCCGGAATTTCAGCTGCTGGTACTGCGCCGCCTCCTCTATTTTAGCACGGTTCTTATCCACATACATATTTTTATCTGCATAGCGGAACAGCTCACGCATCGTGCATTCTTCGAAATCCTGCGCCATCGCATAGCCGACGGCATAGCTGATCGGCATCTCCGGGTGTTCCTTCGAATATTCCTCCGTCTGTTCACGGATGTTCTGCAGGCACATGCGCACTCCTTCGCCATCCAGTCCGCGCAGTATCACAAGGAACTCATCGCCTCCGTCACGTCCCACAAACTGCTCCGGCGGCACTGCACCACGCAGCTGCACCGCAAAGCTCCGGATATACTCATCTCCTTTATCGTGCCCGAGATTATTGTTGATCCTGCGCAGATTGTTCAGATCAAATACACACAACGCCGAAATACCATTTTCCAGTGCACTGCCCTCTGCATTCAAAAGCTCCTCGCACTTGTTTTTGTTCGGCAGTCCGGTTGCTTCATCCAGATAGACCTTACTCTGCAAAATCCGGTTCTGTGCGGCATAACGCACTGCTTTGATCAGCTCCATGCCGATCAGAATCAGCAGACCGGCGATATCCACGATCACGACCCTCTCCAGGCGGTCCAAAGCCGATGCCAGCCTCTGGGAATACACTTCCGCTCTCCCTACTGCTTTGTCACAGATCTTGAAAAATTTCTCGCTCTTTTCGATGATATGCGTCTGCTGATACCCCTTTTCACGAACCAGTGACACCTCTTCCTTCAAGATCTGAAAATAATCATCCAGCTCTTTCATTTTATCCTGAAACTCTGCATCATCCAACCGGACAAAGTTCAGCTCATCGCTGCCCTCGCGCAGTCCTTTTATATAGGAATGGATCGTCTCACTCATTCTGTCCTGCGGATATCCGGCATTCTCCAGCTTGATCATCTGCTGTGTCTCACCGCGCACCAATCCGGCATAATTTATCACCCGTGCCGTACCCTGTATCTTACCCACAAGTGCCATGATCCAGAGAAACAGCGCAATCAAAATCGCCGTTAATACCGTCATCCCGACGCGGGTAACGTACTCTGTTTTTTTCTCTGTTTTTTTCTCTGTTTTCTTTTCCTCTTTTCTCATCTTCCTTCGACTCCGGTCATACTATTGATTCCTCTATTTTATCCGATTCCGAAGGTTTACGCAAGCCGTCGCGGGCTTTTCCGTTCCTTACAGCAGCCACTTGATATATTTTTTCTGGTAAAATCAGGCATGCTTCGATTTACTTTAGCTGTCAAACGCATTGCGCAGTAAATCAAAGCATGCCTGTCGTAAAGCGGACATTCGCAATCCGCTTTCGCTGCTTTCAGGAGTATATGAAATCCTCTTATTTTTTAGAGGTACGCATCATTTAATATAGATATGCGGTATTTCCCCCATATATTGAACTCCAATATCCACATCATAAACATCCTGGATCGTTTTTTCATTGAGAACCTCGCCCGGAGTGCCATCTGAAACAATTACTCCATTTTTCATCAGCAAAATTCGGTCTGTAAATCTTGATGCGAGATTCAAATCGTGCATAGCGATTATTACAAGGATATTCTTCTCCTCAGCAATTTTTCTCACCATTTTCATGGTTGAAATCTGATATTTCAGATCAAGCGCACTCGTAGGTTCATCCAAAATCATAATCTTGGGTTCCTGTGCGATCGCTCTTGCAATAAAAACTCTCTGTCTTTCTCCGCCGGAAATTTCTGCTATGTTCTGAAATGCAAGCTTTTCCAGCCCCATCATCATCGCCGCCTGTTGCGCAATCTCCAGATCCCGTTCTGTCGCCCCAAGCCGGACATAAGGAGTTCTTCCAAGTAAAATTGCATGATAAACATCGATAGCAAACGATACACTTGTATCCTGCGGAACGAAGGCAATCGTTTTTGCAAGCTCATTTTTTGACAAATCCAGAATTGATTTGCCATCAATTCGAATTTCTCCGCTATATTTATCAAGAATCCGTCCAATACATTTGAACAGCGTCGTCTTTCCTGTTCCGTTCGGACCAAGGATACCGATCACCTCTCCTGATGTTCCGCAAAGAGATACATTTTTCAATACCTGATTTGTCTTGTAATGAAAACTCACATTTTCTACTGATAAATTCATTTGAAATACATCTCCTTTTTCGAAAGGATCAAGTGTAAAAAGATCGGTACACCAACGTATGCGACTACAATTCCCACCGGCATTACAATCGGTGAAAAAAGAATCCGTCCCGCAGTATCAGACACCAGGATCAAAAGGCCTCCGGTAAAGGCAGAAAAAGGAATCAGAAATTTATGCTCTGCCCCTGTCGCAATTCTTGCCATATGCGGACCAACGATTCCCACAAATCCGATCACGCCACACATACTGATAATACATGCAGTCAAAAATACGGTTATCAAGCCAAGTATAATTCTCTTTTTGTTCACATCGATTCCAAGCGTTTTGACAACATCATCACTTCCCGAAGACATTGCATCCAAAACCCAGGAGTTTTTCATAAAAATAACCATCACCACGAACAGAAGCCCGAATAAAAAAAGTGCCTGCGAGGGCGTTGCCTTCGAAAAGCTTCCAAACGTCCAGTGCAAAACTGATGACAGTTTTTCATCATTGATAATATACTGAATGGTATTCGTCATAGCGCTGAACAGATACGTCATAGCCGTACCAATCAGAATTAATCTGACCGTGCTGCCGTTTTTTCTGTTTGAAATAAAATATACAAAAACAGCACACAAAACAGCGCAGATAAATGCCCCTGCCGAAATTGCAGCCTGTGAAGCCCCAAACAGACTGGCTCCCAGCAGAATAGCCAGTGAAGCACCGAATGCAGCCGCATTTGAAATTCCTACGGTAAAAGGACTCACCAACGGATTCCTGGTCAATGCCTGCATAACAGTACCTGAAACCGACAAACCTGCACCGGCGATTACAGCCAGAAAAATTCTCGGAAGGCGCAGCTGCCATACAATATTATAATTCGTCTCATTGACTACAGGAAAAAAGCCCGGCAACAGACGCGCCAAAATAGCCTGCATCGTATCAGATAATGGTATCCCTGAAGATCCCAGACAAAGAGAGACTACCATCAGAACCAACAGCAGCAGACAGCAGGCAAACAGTAGTTGCCATTTCCTTTTGTTATAAGCAAGGAGCCTCTCCTTCATTGAGAGAGGCTCTTTCTTCTGAATTTGATTCATATTTTTCCCCTGTTACTGCAACTGTGCGGCATGTCCAGAAACATACGAAACACCCTGCCAGTCTTCCAGCCATGCTTTAAAGAAATCGTCCGGATTAACGTCTGCCATTTCTTCCGGATAAAGATATTTCGCAATGTAGGTAGCTCCTACAATCTTAAAACATCCATTTCCTGCAAATGCAGAAATACCGTAAACCTTTCCGTTCTTAACAGCATCAATAGCACTCCAGCCAGGCCGGTCTGCTACAGCCTGCAGTGTTGCGTTCATGGAATCCGGGTCCGGAGCAACATAGATGCTTGTTCCCGGCTTCGCCGCACTGTCATAAATATTAATAAAAATAGCCTGCGGATTGCGTGCTACAATTTCTTCTGAAGAAACCTCATAGCTGTGAACGCTTCCCTTGGACTGATCACTCGTCGCGAAATCAATATCATTAAAAATATTAACGCCGCCACCCATAGAAACCATATCGTTCCATCCGGAGCCCGGCAGACAGGTGCAGTAATCTCCGCTGTTTTCAAGATAAACAGAAACCGGCTCAACATCCTTCAGCTTCTCGGCCAGTAAATCTACCTGATCCTGGCAAAAATCAATATACTCTTTTGCTTTATCTTCTACGTCAAAAGCCTTTCCGATAATATCGATCTGTTTATCAAATCCATTATTCTGCCATCCCGTTACTACAATTGTCTGAATTCCAAAGGATTCCAGATTTGAGATGCAACCCTCATAATCACCATTGCTCGGAAGAATAACTGCATCTGGCTCCAGTGCTGCTACCTTTTCAAAATCGATATCTGACTGAGAATTCGCTACTACCATGGAATCATCCCAGCCATTCCAGTACTCTGTATCCTGAGCCGTATTGGCATCAACACCAACAATTGTATCCACCTTTCCCACTGCCCGGATAATCTCACTGTTGAATTTGTTGAAAACAACGACCTTTTCAAGTGGTTTTTCAAGCGTAATCTCACGTCCCGCATCATCTGTGAATGTAATCTCATCTGCAAGTACATTCATACTGCCAATTCCTGCCACTATACCGGCTGCAAGCATTGCTGATACTAACATCTTGTAACTTCTCATAAAAAAATCCTCCTTTTGTCCCTGCCTTCACGCAAACACAAAAAGAGGAAATACAATTCTATCCTTTCCATTCGGATCCTTGATCACAGTATTTGTGCTTATCGGTTCAGGCAACAGCACTATCTGTTTTCACGTATCTGACTTATTCTGCTCATAATCGGCAGACTTCACAGTGACCTACTCGCAAGACTTTTCATCTTATTCCGTGTCTCATTTAATAACCAAAGCTTTAATGAGTAAAACAGACATTGTTTATTTTGTTTATTTGTTTTGTCTAATGCTATTATTATTTATCTAATTTGTCAAGATTATATTATCGTAATAAATACTACTGTTAAATCAAACTGTGAATATTCCTTACAGCAGCTCCGCAAACAGCCGCAGAAACAGCTGAGAAAACCGCAGGTACGCGCTTCTGCCGCTTTTGTACTTTTCTGTCACGTCGCGGCACTGTGTGATCGTCTGCTCCAGGTCGCGGCGGATTTCGAGCACCGCGTCACAGTCCGCCATGAAACATCCATTTTCGAAGTGGTGATAAAGGCTACGGTAATCGAGATTGATCGTGCCGCAGGTCGCCATACAGTCATCTGCAACACTCATCTTCGCATGACAGAAGCCGGGCGTCCACTCATAGATTTTCACACCATTGCGCACCAGCCCGTGATAGAAGGAACGCGTCACACTGTAGACCATCTTTTTATCCGGAATGCCAGGCGTGATAATCCGGACATCCACACCGCGCTTTGCTGCCAGTGAAAGTGCATGTGCCATCTCATCCGTAATGATCAGATACGGCGTCATAAACCAGCAGTATTTCTCCGCTTTATTCGCCATACTGATATACACCTCTTCCCCGACATGCTCATGATCGATCGGACTGTCCGCATACGGCTGGATAAATCCCGTCTGTTTTGCTGCGTACGGATAATCAGGCAGAAACTTTATGAAATCCGCATCGTTCTGGTCTTTATCGCTGACTGCATTCCACATTTCCAGAAATGTCACCGTAAGTGAACGGACTGCATCGCCCTCCAGCCGGATACCGGTGTCTTTCCACTGCCCATACGGATGAGTCAGATTAAAGTATTCATTTGCGAGATTGTAACCGCCGGTAAACCCAACCCTTCCGTCAATCACCGTGATTTTGCGGTGATCCCGATTGTTCAAAAAGAAATTCAGGCCCGGCGCAAGCGGATTGAAAACGCGGCAGCGAATGCCAAGCGCTTCCATCCTTTTGATGAAATCCGTATTGATAAACCAGATGGAACCCATGTCATCGTAAAACACGCGCACCTCGACGCCGGCCTTCGCCCGCTCCTCCAGCACACGCTGGATCCGCTGCCACGCCTCAGCATCCTCGATCGCATGGTATTCCATAAAAATAAAGTGCTGTGCCTTTGAAAGGTCCTCCAGCTGTGCTTCCAGCCCCTTCTCCGCCTCATCGTAATACGTCACGTCCGTATTCTGGTACACCGGATACCATGCATTTCTCTTAATATAGGCTGAAATATTTGCTGCACGCGGGATTTTCTTCTCCAGCGCTTCCCTCTCTTTTTCATTTTCCGGAAGCAATGGCAGCAGCTGAGCATCGATCTCCTCATAGCGTTTCCGCATTTTTCCGGTGCCACCGTTTAATCCGACCATAAGATACAGAGTAAGCCCCATCACCGGAAATACCAGGATCAGAAGAATCCAGGGCATCTTTATCGTTGCTGTCATCGGCGATGCATACATATGTAAAATAATGCTCAGGCCGAGCACCCGCGTAAACAGATTGATCGCTTCTGCATAGCGGTTCAGCCGCGTAAACAGCAAAAGAATGAACACGACTTCCAGCAAAATACACAGTGCTGAAAAGATCAGCCTTGTAATTCCGTTTTTTGTTTTTTCTCTTCCCTCTACAGTCGTTGGCTTCATAATCGTTTTCTCTCCATTTTTCTGATTTGTAACTGTTCAGAGCCAAGCAAAATTTCATAAAACAGGCGGAAAATGTTTGCATTTTTAAGCCTGTTTTTGAAATTTTATTTGGCGGATACGCCACACCGACGAAATGCGTAGCATTTTGGAGGTTGGCTCTGAACAGTTGCTCTGATTTTATCATTGTGTGCTGATTATATGCCCTGTTTTCCCCTTTTGCAAGCCCCTGTATCCATCCTCTTTTCCGCAGCCAGATCATCGATCCTCTGCTTTACAAAGCGCATTGAAAATGTTACGATACGTTTGGTATGAAAGCTTTGCAAGACAGGACAAAAAATGCAGTCAGACGTGCAGTTATTCTGCAATGATATGAATTAAGGAGATTACTATGGAGAATTATCAGAATTATAAAATGGGAACAAAATGTGTACAGGCCGGCTATACCCCAGGCAACGGCGAGCCGCGTCAGATCCCGATCGTACAGTCCACCACATTTAAATACAGCACCAGCGAGGACATGGGAAAATTGTTTGACCTTGAGGCTTCCGGCTACTTCTATTCCAGGCTTCAGAACCCGACAAACGACCTTGTCGCAGCCAAGATTGCAGCAATGGAGGGCGGAGCCGCTGCCATGCTCACCTCCTCTGGTCAGGCAGCCAATTTTCTGGCGCTGTTCAATATCTGCGAATGTGGTGATCACATCGTAGCCTCTTCCTCGATCTACGGCGGCACCTTCAATCTGATCTCGGTGACTCTGGCAAAAATGGGCATCACCGCCACCTTCGTTTCCCCAGATGCCACAGAGGAAGAATTAAATGCCGCATTCCGTCCAAACACAAAAGTCATGTTCGGAGAGACCATTGCAAATCCGGCGCTCACCGTGCTCGACATCGAGCTGTTCGCAAAGGTTGCGCATGCTCACGGTGTTCCGCTTATGGTCGATAATACCTTCCCCACACCGGTCAACTGCCGCCCGTTTGAATGGGGTGCAGACATTGTCACACACTCAACAACAAAATATATGGATGGTCACGGCGCTGCACTTGGCGGAGCGATCGTGGACAGCGGACGCTTCGACTGGATGGCACATGCCGACAAATATCCGGGACTTTGCACACCGGATGAAAGCTATCACGGTATTACCTACGCAGAGAAATTCGGAAAAGAGGGGGCTTTCATTACAAAATGCACCTCTCAGCTGATGCGTGATCTTGGCTGTATGCAGTCCCCGCAGAATGCATTCATTCTGAATCTTGGCCTGGAATCTCTTCATGTGCGCATGCCAAAGCACGTAGAAAACGGACAGGCAGTTGCGGAATTTCTGGAGTCGCATCCGAAGGTGGCCTACGTCAATTATTCCGGACTTCCGTCCAGCAAATATTATGAAAGAGCACAGAAATATCTGCCAAACGGCGGCTGCGGCGTCGTATCCTTTGGCCTGAAGGGCGGACGTGAAGCTGCTTCCGTCTTTATGCAGAATTTAAAGCTCGGCGCGATCGAAACTCACGTAGCCGACGCAAGAACCTGTTGTTTAAATCCGGCCACCTCCACTCATCGTCAGATGACCGATGAGCAGCTGATCGAAGCCGGTGTTCCGGCAGAGCTGATCCGCATCAGTCTCGGTCTGGAAGACAAGGAAGACCTGATCGCAGATATCGCACAGGCACTTGATGCGATTTAACCGAACAGCGAAGCGGATTGCGAATATCCGCTTTGGCCCGAGTCAGCCATATTTCACATAAGAGCATAAACATTTCCTTAGATTTGAAAGGCCGTTAACTCATGAATATGAAAAAGAAAGAGCCCGTCTATATCACTGGGCATCGCCACCCGGACACTGACTCGATTGCTTCTGCAATCGCTTATGCATTCTTCAAAAAATCAATGGGGCAGCCGGCCACGCCGTGCCGCCTCGGTGCGCTCAATGCAGAGACCTCTTACCTGCTTGACCGTTTCGGTTTTCAGCCTCCGCAGCTTCTGCAGGACGCGCGGATGAAGCTTTCTGAAATTGTCATGGATCCGCCTGTTTCCATCACACCGGATACAACGATCCACGAAACCATGCAGATCATGCAGCAGGAAAACATGGCATACTGCGGAGTGGTGGACAATGAAAAGCACCTGCTTGGAATGGTCACCAAATCAGATTTTTCCGTTGTCGGCCTCGATGATACCGCAAGATCCATCGATATTCTGGCACATACACCGGTTGAAAACATCCGCAAAACGATCAGCGGAACCATTGTCTATGATGATCCCCTTGTATCCGTAAACGGCAAGGTCAGCATCATCGCTATGACCCTCCCGGAGCATCTTGACCGTTATGAGGTGGAAAAGCGGATCGTCATCGTCGGTGCAGACAGTAATGCACAGAAAAAATGCATTCAGCTCGGTGCCGGAATGCTGATCATCGTATGGGCAGATACGGTCGACGACAGCGTGCTGGGGGAAGCCAAAAAACACCACTGTCCAATTCTTCTCTCCGGACACGGTACGATGAATACCTCCCGTTATCTCTACTTTGCGCCGTCCGTCGAGCGAATCATGAAAAAAAGCCCCGTCCTTTTCCATACCAATGAACTGGCAGAGGACGTGGCCATAAAAATGCTGCGAAACCGTTATCGCGCCTACCCGGTCGTCGATGCAAATGAACAGCTTGTCGGATACGTTTCGAGATATCATATCATGAATGCTCCGAAACGCAGTCTGATCCTCGTCGACCACAATGAATTTTCACAGTCCGTAAATGCAATTGAAAAATCAACGGTGCTTGAGGTCATCGATCACCATCGGATCAACGATTTCTCAACCTCACAGCCGGTGGCCTTCCGAAATGAGATCGTCGGCTCCACCGCCACAATCGTTGCCACCATCTTTCGGGAAAACCAGATTCCGATTCCTCCGGCGCTTGCCGGACTTCTGCTTGGCGCCGTCTTATCCGACACCATGGATTTCCATTCACCGACCACCACGGACCGCGATATCCAGACAGCCAACATTCTGGCGGCGATCGCAGACCTCGACATTGATACCTTTGCCGAAGAAATGTTCCGCATTACCTCAAACCAGGAAAAAATGAGCTTCAGTGATATGCTCAATCAGGATCTTAAGATCTACGATCTTTTCTCCTGCAAGCTCTCCATCTCTCAGGTAATCGTACCCTCTGCAAAAGAAACGCGCACCGACTCAAGAGAGATCCTGGCTGCACTTGACCGCTTCGCCCAGAAAAAGCGGATCGATCTTGCCGTTCTCGTCTTTACGAGCATTCTGGAAAACGGCTCCGTCATCTATGCCGGCGGCAGCCGTGCACCGTGGGCCACAGAAGCCTTTCCAAATGCCGATGGCGAGGATCATTCCTTCCAGGAAAACCTGCTTTCCAGAAAGCAGCAGATCCTGCCGGCACTGACCGGTGTGATCACGGAGTATATCGGAGGGTAACACAACGGCATCTGCCTTTTGTTTTGCTTCAGAATCATGAGCAAAGCTAGCTGTATTCCACATAACCGGAGTATTGAACGGATAAAACCCCTGGGATTATTTTGCGGTAATCCCAGGGGTTTTGTAATATTTACGTAACTGTTCAGAGCCAACCTCCAAAATGCTACGCATTTCTTTCAAAGCGCTTAACTCCTCTTGTATTTCCGGCTCATGCAGAATGGCTTTACGCTCGGCATCCAGCAGCATATTTTTTCAGATCGCTTTTTATCTTCCGGTAACTGCCGAAATTGTGATTTTCTTTTCCTCATCACACAAATCAAAGCTGCCCCCGTCTTCCACGGTCACATGTACTTCATACAGTGTCTCTTCATTCAGTGTTTCCGGTATATTTCCATCCTCCTCCTGAATATGCCAGAGTTCCAGCGGCACCTCCTGCAATGCTCCATCTGCACCGTATGCATATAACTTCAGTGTATCCGCATCCCCGGAGAGTCCATTCATGCGCAGTGCTACTGTTGTATTCGGATGCACATTTTCAACTGTAACCGTATCAAGCCATCCTGCCACAGCTCCGACTCCGCCGTCTGCCTCAAACCTTTCCTGTTCAAGTACTGTCCGCTCTGCCTGGTCCAGATCCACCTCCCGGTACGGCATTTCCGGCAAATAAACAAATCGGTCCTGAAGTCTTAGTACTTCCAGATATCCCGTCGGACAGTAAAGTGCATTGCCGCTGTTTCCTGCATACATACCGATCGCCATATTGTTATAGCCGTATTTGTTCGCCACATCCATGGAAAATACGGTCTCACCGGTTTCGAAATCCAGTATAATATACTGCCACATGCCGGTATTGAAATCCTGTACGTATCCATAGATATAACCGGTTGCCGTAGACAGCTTCAGGATCGACGTATCCCTCAGATCCTCTCTGCACCAGATACTCTTCATCTCGTATCCACTCTCTGTTTTAATCGTGTCTACGCGCTCGACCCCCGGCATAATCCGACTGTTCCCCTGGCTCAGCCAGCCGATGTCATAAATATTTGCATAGCTCTGAATTGAAGAATCGCTGTCCGCTTTTGCCAGATCCGCGCTTCCTGCTCCAAACCAGTTGCAGACGATCGTGCTGACCGTACCTTCTCCATCATCATATACAATTGCTGAATTCTCAACCGATACCTGCATTCCATCCGGAAGTTCATCGAGCACAGGAAGACTTGCCACCTTCTCACCGGTTTTTATATCCAATGCAATCAGATTTACCGTTTCCTGGTTATCCGTAAACATTACCAGATTCTTTGTCAGAGACGGGGAACATCCACCGCCCCAGGCAAGTCCTCCGCCAGTTGTCTCATCACCCTCCTTACTGTCTTTCGCCCCTGCACTTTCATACGGTGTTTCCCATACCTTTTTCACCGCATCCTCTGCCCGGAACAGATAACAGTTCTGATTGGTCAGAATAATTGCCCCTTCCTTCGCTGACGCAATACCATTTTCTGCCCCCTCGCCCGGCTCCAGTTCATATACAAATACTGCATCTGACAGTTCCGTATCCTCGCCGTTCAAAATTGCCTGAATTGCAGTGTGCGAAATATAACCGACCGCTCCCTGCTGCTTCCGCTCCGGATAGATCCGAAAGCCTCCCGTCGCAAACCAAAGATTTCCATCATAATCGAACACTACCGATAAAAGATTCTGGTCAAGTGTTTTACCAATCTTTTCCTCTGCTGCCGCTTTGATATCAATATCAAGCACTTTTTCAAATTCCGGCAATACATTTCCTTCTTCATCCATTGTTTTCAGAATCAGGATATGATTATTGCTCGTCGGACACACGAGGCGGTCGCTCTCATCTACAAATGAGTACGAGCTCTGAATCATATAGCCGCCTCCATCATGCTGTGTCGGTGAAAAGTAACCGATTGTCTGCGTTTCCTCTGCGTTGATATCCCGAATTGCAAGTCCTCCAAGCAACGGTACAACCGCATGACCGCACGAATCAAAAAAGATGGCCGGAGATGCATTTGCATTTATTTTTTCATAGGAAACATTAATCTCCGGATAAATACCAAGCGGCAGTACCGCATCTGTCGTATCCGTATTATAGCAGTCATGATGTATATTCGTATCACCCTTCGCCATAAATGGATTTTCATCAACAGATTTCTCTGTAAGCTTCTTTACCGGCAGTACTGACACACTGCTGCCTGCTTCATTCTGACTTTCCTGCTCCGCATTTACTGAAAAGCTTCCTACCGTCATAATCGCACAAAAAAGTATTGTTGCTATCACTTCATTTCTCTTCTTCATATTTTTCTTCCTTTCTTAGATTAAGACAGCTATTCCCGTCTGCTGTTTTTACCCCAGCTGATACAACCGGACTTTTTTCTGCGCTCCAGCCAGATTGAAAGTCCCTCTCGAAATTTTTCATCTTCCACAGGTTCCATAAAAAAATATTCTGCACGAAGACGAAACGCATGAAGAGAAAAATCAAGGTCGCTGCACCAGATCATCCCACACCGTGGATATAGCGAACGAAGATGTTCTGCTGCATTCAGTCCGTTTACTCCATGCAGCGCAAGCAGCACACTGGTTGGCTCCAGCATCTGGATCTGTTCAAAAAAATGTTCCTGATTTTCATACACTTTCACTTCAGGAAAAATACCATTTTCCATGCAAAATCTTCTGATCCGATCCGCATAGATTAATCCGTTCTGCCTGTTCTCCGCCAATACACTGATCCGGTACACGTTCCTCCTTTTCCCTTTTATGTACCCTTAAAACCTTTTGTCTCAGAGATTTTGCAGGTACCTGTTTCATGTAACTTCTTCTTTCTGGCTTCATTATAAAAAAAAAACATTCTTTTTCAATCGATTTGACACGAAACGTCTAAAAACAGCACGAATTGTAGCTTTCCCGCCATACCCTCTCTCTGTTATGATCACCTGAAAAACAATTAGTAATGTGTAAATTTTAGTTCACGTTTGACGGGTCAATCTCTGTAATGGTCGGTGCCGTCCATGTCTCCAGTGCATCCATATCAGGTGTATAAATACGCATATACAGGTGGAAGCCATCACCTACAGGAAGCCAATTAGTAGTATCCTCCGGTGCATCCTCAGACAGGATAACATCAACAGAGCCGTCATCATTCGCCTTCAAACCGGAACGGTCATTTATACAGTAACGATCAATGGGATTATCGATCAGGAAGTCATCATCTCCGTATGCAGTCACAGACCAGAAGCCTCCTTCAAGAACCTGGGGATAGCTTTCGAAATGAAGAATATATGATTTTTCTCCTGTGAGAAGATTTCCATCCACATCCTGCTCTGTCTTTGGATACAGTGCAACTTCAACGGTGTTGGCGCCAAGCCCTGCAAGTGCTACCAGCGCACGATAAGCATATTCTGTATGACAATCTCCGATCGGTTCACCATAATAGTTCCACTGACCAAGCTTCTTTGAGAATTTCTGACCCTCTTTGACAAGCTTTGGCCGAATTTCCGTCAGCATTGTTTTCCAGTTTTCTGTAATATCACCGGTAAGAACAGAAGCATCAAACTCCATACCTGGCCCTACATTCACAGCTGCTATTCTCTCAAGCATTTCCCTATCTGCAGCTGCCGGTGAATTTTTTACCATCAACTCATTGGCCTTATTAAAAAATGTGACCGGATCCATGGAAAGGACCTTATTAACAGGAACATAATTATTCTCTTCGTTGTAACTTCCTTTCGGAGGCTCATAAGTTTCTCCGGATATATAATTGGAAAGCGGCATAAGTTTCATTTTTTCCTGAATGGCACGCACATTTGGAAGATCCTCTTCTCCTGATAAAACAGTTCTGGTAATAGACCATGCCATAGATGTGGGAACATCGATACGGGTAACTCCCTCAGGCAGTTCCCCTTCCCACGTAGAGAGCGTGATTGCATATGCACCTGCCTGTTCAAGAACTGCGGCGGTATTTGTCCAGGCATCCAGCACCTGAACCTTACAAAAACGATCTGTTTCCGGAAGCTCATAGACCATGGGTTCCTGACTCAGGTCATACCATACCTGTGAATAGATCGTATCCACATTAGGCGTCACCACATTCCTGAATTGTGCATTTGCCAGTGCAACACTGTGTATAAACTGATTTACAGGTGCTTTTCCGGTAACAGCTTCCTCAGTGTTCGTTGCCGAAGTCTCAGTGGCATCCATAAGCACCAGCGGAAATGCATAAACATAAGCATCTTCCACAGTCTCCCATACGTTTTCATCTGTCTCACTGTCAGCTGCTGCAAATACCTGCACATTGCCGGCATAACCTGACAGTACCAATGATGCACTGATTAAAAGTGCTGCAAATCTTTTCTTATTCATATCCATATCCTCCTGCAACTATTTATGATTTTTCAAACACTCTCTAAACATATAGGAAGCTGGACATGCCTGAAGCAACAGGTATGTCCAGCTTCCGACACCCAAACTTTATGGTTCAATAATATTAAAATATTTATACTCTGAGGTAACAGTAACCGCATCCATCAATCGTGTCAGACAGGTCTCATCACCCTCCTGCCGGATCAAAGCCGCAACGTTCTCTGCGTTTTTCTGAACAACAGACAACAGTCCGGCACGTTTTGTAGTCCATGTTACATCTGCATCCGGATCCTGTGTATCCTTCTGATAAAGAAGTACGCCATTTTTCACGCGGAGTACATAATTGCCTTCCGGCAATATAAGATTTGCTGTAAAGGTCAGAACCGGAACCTTCGTTGTATCTACAAGAATTCCCAGATAATCCAGAATCATATCCGATGTCATATGTGAGACAACATCACCGGTACCCTTACCTCGCGTTGCATCATCGGTATTTGTACCATTTCGCAGTTCCTGTGCAGCGCAAAGGTAAGCACTGCGCCATGGACCTGATTCTGCCTGATATCCCAATTGCTCCAATGCATCCGCACACAGATAACGTGCATCCGTATTTTCCGGATCAGAAAAAACCAGCGTATTCGTAATCTGGGCAACCCTTTGATATTCTCCCTTTGCAAAATCTTCTTTTGCTTTTTCAAGAACAGCCTCTGTATCACCGAAATATTCTACCAACTTTTGGGCATAATCCGATGGTGTAAGTTCAGCAAGATGGACAGGATTACCGTCATACCAGCCCATGTATTTCTCATATACTGCCTTCGAATTATGAGAAACGGTACCGTAATACTGACGGGTATACCAGACTTTCTCCAGTTCCTTTGGAAGCTGGATCATATTGGCAATCTCTGTTTCCGTATAACCTTCATTAATATAAAGCAATGTCTGGTCGTTAATAAACTTATATACAGCTGCAGTATTGGTCATATATTCCTGAATCATATCATTTCCCCAATGTGGCCAGTTATGGGACTGGAATACCACCTCTGCCTTATCACCATAAAGAGCCAGCGATTCCATGATGTACTCTGCCCATGCATTTCCGTCACGCACCTGGGCTCCGCGGAGTGTATACAGATTGTGGAGTGTTCCTGTACAGTTTTCAGCCATCCACAAAGCATTTTTCGATTCAATCCAGAAGTTCATCTCTGCCGGTGCTTCGGTGCCCGGAGTAAGCTGAAAGTGAACTACCCATTGTCTTAAGCCAATGGGCTTCCTGCTTCATCGACCTCGTAACCTACTATCTCCACAGGCGTTAATTTGGGCAGTCCCTGCCCTATATATTTCTTTATGCTATTTGTCTTAATCCTTCTGTCAGTATATTTTTCGCGGCATTGATATCCCTGTCATGTTCTGCTCCGCATTTCGGACATATCCATGTCCTCACTGACAAATCTTTTGTATCTGGATTCTGATTCCCGCAAACAGAACATAATTGACTACTAGCATAAAATGTATCTATTTTGATGTATTTCCTGCCATTCCATTTTGCCTTATACTCTAACTGTCTTGTCAGCTCATACCATGATACATCACTTATGGCTTTTGCCAGATGATGATTTTTTACCATGTTTTTTATCTGTAAATTCTCTGAAACTATCACTTGGTTTTCGCTGATAATCTCATGTGAAACTTTATGTAGATAATCTTTTCTTATATTCCTTATTTTCTCATGGCATAATGCGATCTTTTTCTTTGTTTTATAATAGTTCTTACTTCTCTTTCCTTTATGTGACAGTTGCCTTTGCAGCTTTACAAGCTGTTTCTCGTATTTTTTTATAATTTTTAGATTCTCATATACCCTCCCATCGGAAGTAATACATAAATCTTTAATTCCTAAATCGATTCCTATATTATGATTTGTATGTGCCAGTTCCTTATGCTCCGTTTCTACAAGTATGGACACATAGTATTTTCCACTGGAAACCTGCGAAACGGTCGCTGACTTAATCTGCCCACTATATTCCCTGTGTAACCTTGCTTTTACCGCTTTTAATTTTGGCAATTTTATCTTCTCTGTCTCAAAATCTACCGCAATATTTCCATTTGTGAAGTTTGTTGTGTATGATTTATGGTTATCGTGTTTGCTCTTGAATTTCGGATATCCTGCATGTTCCTTAAAGAATTTTTGATATGCAGCGTCCATGTTATAGATTGCGTTGGTCAGAGCAAATTTATCTATTTCTTTTAACCATTCATAGTCTTTCTTTAATTCTCTGTTACAGTAATTATTACAATCCGTTTTACTAACTGACTTTTTCTCTTTCTCGTATATTTCTTTCCGATATGCCAATGTCTGATTGTAAACAAAACGGCAACAGCCAAATGTTTTTGCAATCTGAATTCTTTGTTCGCTATTAGGATATATCCTGTATTTATATGCTTTTAACACCCACTGTCGCACCTTCCTACCCTTGATTTTCTATATATTTTCTATATATTTTCTCAACATCTCTTCTGATACATTTCCTACACTGCAGACAAAATATCCGTCCGTCCAAAAAGTATGTTCTTTCCAGAAATGTTTTCGTAGATACTCCGGATATTTTTTCCAAATATGATATGTTGTATAACTCTTCATCAGATTTACTATTTTACTGATAGACATTGTTGGTTCTGTTTCTATCATGTAATGAATATGATCTTTATCTGTCTCCATATATCTGATAATGACTTTATGCTTTTGACATATCTCATAAGAAAACTGCTTTATATCATCTGATATTTGTTTTGACACCAGCAATTTCTTTCTATACTTGCATACGAAAATAATATGATACTGTAACAAATATTTGTGTCTGTTTTTTGATTTCCACGTTCCCATAACGCAAGTATAGCACAAACCTCCGCTTCCGGCTACCTTAACCCACTGTCTAAAGCCAGTGGGATTGCGGTAGCCCTATTTCAAAGCAGTTCTCGTCTCATATACTCTTCCCCTAACTATATGAATCTCCGCATTTTTTCCGTTCATTATAATATAAAGAATCGCATCCGAATCCAAAGTTACATTTTTTCTATCTGAAATTATATTAATAAGTCCCATTTTTATTATCCTCACATCCAGTTCTTGCACCACTACACTTATTATATCATTTTCCCTCTGATAATGGTTATAAAAATTTTATATTTCTCATATTTCAGGAATACTCCCTGAAACGCAGAGTCGTCCATACCCCACCATCTCATTCGGATATTTTTCAAACCCCGGAAGCGGTCTTGCGCCTCTTTGAAGATACGCCCGCACCTTTTCTCCGTACAAAAACGGATCGTTTGCTCTTACGATCCCCCATTCCATCAGAAGCGCTGCGCTTCCGGTCACAAATGGAACGGAAAATGACGTTCCGGTTACCGTTCTGTATCCGCCGCCCGGTGCAGTGGTTGTGATTTCAACACCTGGCGCCACCAGATCAGGCCGGACTCCATGTGTTTTCCCAGGCCACCCGCGTCCGGAAAACGCTGCATATCCATTTGTGCGTGAATTATATGCTCCAACCGCCAGAATACGCGAAGCTGCGGAGGGGATCGTAAGTGTCACCCCGGGATCCGGACGCAAAAAACGGGTATAAGATCCTCGTGCGCGTCCATCACTCATCCACAAATCATATCTGCCATCCACAATTTTTTCCGGTGTCAGTACGATTTTCCAGATGCCACTTTCCAAATATTGCCCTTCTGACGCAGGAAGCCATTCCAGAAAAATCTCCTGCTGCCCCTGATAAGGCGCCGGTTCCCCATAATAGGCCAGCAGCACCGTGCTGCCAAACCGATACTGCGCTGCTCCTGTTTTCCTGCCAAGAGGTCCCACCTGACGGTTGATAGGGTCGTATATCTCAATCCGATACGCATCCGCATAGTTTTTCCAAAGCTGCACCGCAAGCGATGTTTCCTGCTCTCCGATTGTGAACTCAATACTCTTAGCACCTTCATCCTCCTTCAGCTGACCGGATGCATGACCGTCTGTTGCTGCCTCATTTCCCATCCCTGTCACAAAGACACTTTTCCAGCGATTTGCCATCTGATCAAGATACGTCTCAAGCAGTGTGTTTCCAAGATGTGATCCATAAACATTTCCAAAGCTCAGATTCACTGCCACCGGCCGGCTAAGCTCTTCTGCTTTGCGTACCACATATTCTACCGCCTGCATCACTTCTGCCGTACGCGGAAAACCATCCGCTTCCGGGGTACCAAGCTTCACCACAATCAGCTCTGCCTGCGGCGCGACTCCCCGATATTTTCTGCCGGATGCCTGCCCGTTTCCGGCTGCAATTCCAAGCACCTCTGTTCCATGGCCGCTTAAATCTTCTTCCGGAACGAGCATAAGACCCGCCTCTCTGCTTCCTGCGGCAAGTGCCGCATCAATCTCTGCTTTGGTGTATTCCATTCCCTGTGCAAAGCCCTCCGGAATTCTGCCAAATGATTTCTCCCCACCAGATATACTTTGGTCCCACAAGGTCAGAATCCTGGTTGTCCCGTCCTGCTTTCGAAAATCAGGATGAAAATAGTCGACTCCTGAGTCAATCACGGCAATCAGTACTCCTCCTCCCTCCAGTCCGTCAACTCCGCTTTGCACTGCTGAAATGCAGGATTCACGACGTCCCTGCTCTACAGAAAAATAAAGGCGTTTTGGTTTCTCAATATACTCTACCTGACTCAGCCCGGCCAGCAGCTCTACATCCTGCTCCGCAAGTGTCACGATTGCATAGCCTCCGGAAAGCTCCGTAATCTTCCATCGCTCCCCGAATTTACCTTTCGCCACTTTTACAAAATCACTGCTGCAGCGCACAATGACCTGCCAGGTGCGTGTATATGGCTGATATCCGCTCTCCAGAAGCTCTGATTTCTCACGCTCCTTTTGCGGTGTATCCAGCGCAAGATTCAGCAGATTTTCTATTTTCTGATCATTTTTCCGATCACTCATTCTCATTTCCTGCTAATCTTCTTTGCCCTATCATATGAAGCTACAGCTGCTGCTGTACTTCCCGGCTGAGATAAACTGTCATAAAAAGCGAGCCGGTCTTCGGTACAATGCCAAATTCCAGCTCGCTTATTTTTTCTGTTTTCGATTTTCTGTTTTCGATTTTCTGTTTTCGATTTTCTGTTTTTGATTTTCTGTCTTTTACTGCCCTCTCGCACACTCCTGCTTATCCGCAATCTTCAGAAATACAAAACCAAGTGCAAAGAAAATTGCCAGACACGCTACCGCTACATTAATCGTACCGCCGGCAAGCTTGACTGCGGCAATCACAGCTGAGCCAAGGAAAGACGCTCCCTTGCAGAAGATATCATAAAGTCCGAAATATTCACCTGAATTTTCAGCCGGAATGATTTTTGAATAGTATGAGCGCGACAGAGACTGAATCGAACCCTGAAAGCAGCCCACACCAAATGCCAAAATTGCGAAATGCACCAGCGTGCGCAGCGTCAGCGCATACAGCGCCACACAGAAATAACCTGCGATGCACACCAGAATCAGTGTCACCGTATCATACTTTTTCGACAGCTTCGCAAAAATCATAGAACCGCCAAATGCTACCACCTGCGTGGCAAGCAGAAATATAACCTGCCCTACCGTATTCAGATTCAGATCCGTGCCGATATTGATACAGTTATCGATGATTGTTCCTACGCCATCGATATACAGGAAAAAGGCGATCAGGAAAAACAGAACCTTTTTGTCATGCAGCGCAATATTTTTCAGCGTTTTTAAAATCCTTCCAAATGCATTTTTTACGGCATGCGGCTCTTTTTCCACGTAATTTTTCTGCCGATAACTACGGATCAGAGGAATGGTTACGATGAGCCACCAAAGTGCTGTAACGGTAAAACCGATTGCCTTTGATACGCTGCCGGAAAGTTTTCCGAGCATGTCCGGTCCAAGTACGTACGCAATCAGTGCAATCAGAAACGGAATGCAGGAACCGATATACCCCCAGGCAAATCCATAGGAGGACACCTCATCCATACGTTCTTCTGTCGTCACATCATTGAGCATGGAATCATAAAACATCAAAGATGCGTTATAACAGATCCTGGTCAGGATATTGATAACGATAAACACGACCCATCCCGTTACAAATCCGTTCAGAATGCAGCCGGTAACGCCAAGCGCTGTTACTGTCGTAAAGAAGATCTTCTTTGAATCCTTGTGGTCGGCAAGTGCGCCACAGACCGGGCCAAGCAGTGCAACCAGTACCGTCACAAGCGCAATGGAAATAGAATAATACGCAGTCGCACGATCCGCACTGATCTGCCCGGGAGCCGTTCCTATCGCCATGCTCTTAAACCAGATCGGAATCAGTGAACAGGCCAGCATGGTAAAAGCTGAATTTCCCACATCATACAGCACCCATGCAAATTCCTGCTCTGTAAGGCCACGAAATACCTTTGTCTTATTCAGAAAACGAAATATCCCCCTCATATCAGCAATCCCTTACAGGAGGCTTGTAAAGCGCAGACTTAAGCAGCTTAAGCCGCCATCGATCTTCCGGTATTCAGAAGTATCCACCAGAATCACTTCATAGCCGGCATCCTTTACAATCTGTGCTACCTTTGGGAAATGATCCGGCACGATAACCTTACCGTTCATCCAGATGCAGTTTGCCGCATATGCTTCATCCTCCGGAATCACATATTTATTGTATTTTGCAAAGTCCGGTTTGTCGACAAATTCACCGGATACCAGCATGTTGTTGTTCTCGATGTAGTTGACACCCGTCTTTAAATGAAGCACCTTCTCAAGCGGTACTTCAGAACCGGTCAGACCGTATTTTTCAAGGATCGCGATGAACTGACGGATACCCTCTTCGTTCGTACGCGCGGAACGTCCCACATAGAAATGGTCTCCTACCATCATGACGTCTCCGCCTTCCAGCGTGCCAGGTGCCTTGATATACTCAATGCAGTCCTCCGGGAAGAATTTTTTGATGACCGGAATCATTGCCTCTACCTCTTTATTTCTGGATGCAGCGCCCGGATTTGTGATGATCGCACACTTTCTGGTCAGTACTGCCGTATCTTCTACGAAGCAGGAATCCGGAAAATTCTCATCAGCATCAAGTACCGTCACCTCTACGCCGCAGCTCTTCAGCGCTTCAATATATGCGTCATGCTGCTTCAGCGCCAGCTCATAATCCGGCTTTCCAAGCTCTGGTGCGGATGTAATTCCTTCCGTGATCTTGCTGCATGGTCTTTTTACGATAACATTTTTAAACATAATTTTTCTCCATTCTGCCCGGCCTTGCTGCGGGCTGACTCTTCCGTCTTTGTTATCTTTTCTGTCTCTTTTGTCTTTTTTGCCTTTTCTGTCTTGTCGGCCTTTTCTGTCTCTTCGCGTTCTTCTGTCTTCGCTTTCTTTTCTGCCGTTTTTTCACAGAGTTCACGCCGAACACACATAAGACTTCTTTGTTGCAGATCTATAATACTATACTTCGGCAATTATTTGTACTGTTTCTTCACAAATATCCGTATCACTTACAATACCTTTGACAGGAATTCCCTGAGACGCTCATTTCTCGGATGAGAAAAAAATTCCTCAGGCGTATTTTCTTCTTTGATCAGTCCCTCATCCACAAAAAGAATCTTCGTTCCGACCTCCCTGGCAAATCCCATCTCATGCGTAACGATCACCATCGTCATCCCCTCATCTGCCAGTTCGCGGATCAAATCCAGTACTTCTCCGACCATTTCCGGATCAAGCGCTGAGGTCGGCTCATCAAACAGCATTACCTCCGGATTCATTGCAAGTGCACGTACAATTGCAATTCTCTGCTTCTGACCTCCGGAAAGTCGGTTCGGATACTCATCCGCCTTATCCTCCAGTCCAATCCTGCGCAGCAGGCGCAGTGCATTTTCTTTTGCCTCTGCCTTCGTCTGCATCTTTAAACGAACCGGGGCAAATGTAATGTTGTCCAGTACCGTCATATGCGGAAAGAGGTTAAAATGCTGAAATACCATTCCCATCTTCTGACGCATTTTGTTAATATCATTCTGCGGATCGGTAATATTGGTTCCGTCAAACCAGATCTCACCTCCGGTCGGCTCCTCCAAAAGGTTCAGGCAGCGCAAAAAGGTACTTTTTCCGGAACCGCTTGGCCCGATCACTACAATTTTTTCGCCCTGATTGATCGTATAATTAATACCGTTTAATACTTTCAGTCCATTAAATTCTTTTTTTAATCCCTTAACCTCGATCACCCTGCTTCAACCTCCTCTCCAGAAAGCTTACTCCGAAAGACAGGATCATAACACATGCAAAGTAGACAGCGGCAATAAAAAACAACGGCATCATCGGCGCCATAGTCCGGCTTCTCACAAGATCCGATGCACGCGTCAGATCGACTACTGCGATATACCCAACGATTGATGTCTCTTTGAGCACAGCAATTCCCTCATTGCAAAGCGCCGGCAATGCTGATTTGAAAGCCTGCGGAAGAATAATGTAGAGAATTGTATCAAATGCGCCCACACCAAGGGAACGTCCTGCTTCCATCTGTCCTGCATCTACGGAATTGATACCTCCGCGCACGACCTCTGATACGTAAGCCGCCGAGTTCAGCCCCATTGCAATGCAGCAGACTACTATTTTATTCGGAAAACCTGCCATAATGACAAATGCCATGATCAGCAGCTGTACCACAAGCGGCACGCCACGCACGACCGCCACATAAAGTGCAAGTATCTTATCAATAATAAAATACAGCACATATCCTGCTTTTTTAACTGCTGTAACCGGCTTTCTCTTTTTGACCTGCACATACCCATACCGAAGCATGGCAATCACAATCCCAAATATAAGTCCGACCACAATCGATACCAGCGTGATCAGGATTGTATTCTCAAAGCCTGTTAAAAATACCTTATAACGGTCATCACGGATAAATGTTTTTACAAACTCCGCTTTGATCTCATCCATCCAGCCCATAATCCTGCCTTTCTTATGAAGCGGACATTTTAATCCGCCACTCCTGCTCCCGATACAGCGCCATACAAGTACGTAAATCAGCAGTGAAGCGGATACCTCTGATCCGCTTCACTCATTTCACTGCAACGGACACTCGCATCCGCTTCGCTTCCTGCTTATAAACAACTATTCTGTCTTTTTACTCTGTCACTGCTTCTGTTGCTGCTTCTGTTGCTGCTTCTGTTGCTTCCTCACTTGCAGCTTCTGATTCTTCATTTAATGCAGAGGATTTTGCGCTTTCATCTATAATGTACTGGTCGATCGTTCCATTCTCCTTCAGCGGAACAACGATTTCATTCACCTTCTCGATCAGATCTGTCTCACCCTTTGCTGCAGCTACTGCATATTCCTCCTGAGTTGAACTTCCGTCTGCATACACTGCCTCAAAGCATTTCAGTCCTTCGTTTACCGTACAGAGATTTTCTGCCAGCTGTCTGTCGCAGACAACTGCCTGTACATCACCTGCATTCAATCCCATTGCAGCAATGGTCAGATCCTTGTACTGCTGTACAGAAGCGCCGCTTCCTGCCAAAACACCCATGTTTACCTCATCAGAAATCAGGAAGTCACCGGTCGTGCCAAGATGAACACCTACCGTATAGCCTGCCAGATCATCAATACTCTTTACGTCCTCGTTGTCATCTTTTACAACGATGTACTGGCTGGACTCACAGTACGGCTCAGAAAATTCCATCGCTTCTGCCCGGTCCTCTGTCACTGTAATTGCTGCCAGTGCCAGATCTGCCTCGCCGTTCTCCAGATACATGGAAAGGGAATCAAAGGATACATTAATAACCTCCAGTTCCACTCCAAGACCATCCGCAATGTCCTTTGCGATATCCAGGTCAACCCCTACTACATTTTCGCCTTCCATATATTCAAACGGCGGCCATGCAGCATCCGTTGCCACTACCAGCTTTCCTTTTTCCAGAACACGTTCCAGAGCAGTCTGATCATCTGCCAGAGAAGTAAATCCTGCACTCAGGCTAATCACCATTGTCAGTGTCATACAGATTGCGGCTATTTTTTTCATAATGCATTCCTCCTCGCATTTCTATGCATGTCATTCTCAATATCTCTCATGACATCTTGTATATTTATGCAAGTATATTATACCTTATCGTATAAAAATGCAAGTATTTTTTTATATTCATTCTTCGAGCATTGTGTTGATCCTGCGAAAACCGCTACGGTCCTTTTCTTCCATCCATGCCCATACCTGCTCGGCAAGCTCTGCCAGCGTACTGTCCCCAAAGCAGATTTCTCCTCCGTAAATACTCATCCCCTCCGCGATGGCCTGCTGTGCCTCCAGATATTCTTCGTAATGCTCATCCCCCTCTACAAAATCATTCTGTACGTCAATTCCATATTTTTTCTGAAACAGCCGCTTCAGCTCTTCTGTATTGGCCGCTTCCTTTTCTCCGAAAAATACCGGTCCGAGCACCTCATACAAAAACTCTTTGCGGCGTTCCCGCTCCTCCTCATCACATGCAATCAAATATGGACTGCTCTGCCAGTCTTTGCTGCTCTTTTCACATTTTCCTCCTGTATTTTTATACGCTGTCATATCCTCATCCCTGTTCTCCCGCTGCGTGCTCTGTTTCCCTCTTGCTTTTCTTCACCTTCTGATCCGTTTTTTCGTTTCCTTCCCCTTACTTTTAAAATATCATATTGTATGAGCAATGTCAATTATTATCTATTCCGCAATCTCAAGACCTTCCATTCTCTGTCACAAAAAATACCGGATAGCATGATTCAGCCACCCGGTATCTGATTTACTTCTGTTTTTTCACTGTTTTATCTTCTCTTTTATCCTTTGATAATAATGAACAAAAGATTCGTTTATGAATACTGTTACTTTTTTTCTCCCGGAAGAGCACCGAACCGCACCTTGATATATTCCTCGATTGCTTCCATCGTTCCTTCAAATCCAAGTCGTTCACTGTTGAGGCACAGATCGTAGTTGCGGGCATCTGTCCACTCCTGTCCCGTATAGTAACGATAAAAATCGCTGCGGTACTTGTCGGTCCGTTCTACAAATTTTTCGACATCCTTTCCGATGTAAGCACGGCGCTCAACTGCCTGTCTGACACAATACTCTTTGGAAGCATGTACAAAGACACTGACTACATTATCATAATCCTTCAGCACATAATCTGCCGCACGTCCGATAATTACGCAGGACTCACGCTGCGCAAGCTCCCGGATAATCTTTGCCTGATAATTAAACAGGTTATGATCACTGACAAACTCATCACTGCCTGGTGCAATAAGCTTTCCTCTATACTCGCCATGAACCTTTCCAAAAAAGAGCGGTGTACGCTTCAGCTTTTCATCTGCCTGATTAAACAGCTCCTCTGCGATTCCACTGTCTTCTGACGCCATTTTGATGATCTCGTGCTCATAAAATCCAATTCCGAGATCCTCTGACAGCATCTTCCCGATGGTTTTTCCTCCGCTTCCAAAATGTCTGGCAATTGTAATTACTACGTTTTTCATAGTCTCGCCCCTTTTACTTTAATCTTATGATGCAGGATTGTGAGAGTACAAAGTACGGAACATTCCGTCTGCCCTTACTCACCAAGATATGCCTTCTTTATTGATTCATCGTTCATCAGCACCTGTGCATCACCGGACTGTACAATTCTTCCGGTTTCCAGCACATACGCACGATCTGCGATCGAGAGCGCTTTTTTTGCATTCTGCTCAACAAGAAGTACGGTTGTACCTGACTTGTTCAGGCTCTGAATAATATCAAAAATTTCATTTACAAGAATCGGAGAAAGTCCCATCGACGGCTCGTCAAGCAGCACGATTTTCGGCTTTGACATCAGAGCGCGGCCCATCGCAAGCATCTGCTGCTCACCGCCCGAAAGTGTACCGGCCATCTGATTCTGACGCTCTTTCAGACGTGGGAAGCGCTTGTATACCATCTCCAGCATTTCATCGATCTCCACCTTGTCTTTTCTCGTGTAAGCACCCATTTTCAGATTCTGGTAAACGGACAGCTGCGCAAATACACGACGGCCTTCCGGAACATGTGCCATTCCAAGGCTTACGATCTTATGCGCCGGAACCTTTGTGATTTCTTTTCCCTCAAAAACCACACTGCCCTTCTTCGGGGAAAGCAATCCGGTAACCGTGTGGAGGATCGTCGTTTTGCCTGCGCCGTTTGCTCCGATCAGCGCAACTGTTTCTCCCTCGTTTACCTCGAAGGAAATTCCCTTGATCGCCTGAATCATTCCATAGTATACCTGCAGGTCCTTTACTTCAAGCATTGCCATTTGTCCATTCCCTCCTTACTCACCAAGATATGCCGTGATAACCTGCGGATTATGCAGTACGTCTGCTGTTTTCCCCTGTGCAAGCACTTCACCGAAATTCAGCACCGTCAGTTCTTCACAAATTCCGGAAACGAGACGCATATCGTGCTCAATCAGCAGAACGGTCATATTGAAATGATCCCGCACAAACCGGATCATATCCATCAACGCCTGCGTTTCATTCGGGTTCATGCCGGCTGCCGGCTCATCCAGAAGCAGAAGCTTCGGCTCAGTCGCCATTGCACGCGCAATCTCCAGCTTACGCTGCTTACCATAAGGAAGATTGGAAGCCAGCGTATCCGCCTCATTCTCCAGCTCAAACACACGCAGAAGCTCCATGGCCTGCTCGTTCATCTGTTTTTCTACCTTGTGATAGGCAGGCGTATGAAAAATTCCTGCCAGGAATGAATATTCATGTTTATTGTGAAGACCTACCTTTACGTTATCGAGCACTGACATATCCTTAAAAAGACGGATATTCTGGAACGTACGTGCAATCCCGGCCTTACTGATCTCGATCGTGCTTTTTCCCGTCAGCTCCGTACCGTCCAAAACAACACTTCCCGTATCCGGCTTATAAACACCGGTGAGCAGATTAAATACTGTTGTTTTTCCGGCTCCGTTCGGTCCGATCAGACCGTAAAGCTCTCCTTTTTCGATCTTAATGTCAAATCCGTTTACGGCACGAAGACCGCCGAATGAAATTCCAAGATTTTTTACTTCGAGCATTGCCATTTTATGCATCCTCCTTTTCTGTGTTCTTTTTGAAAAGGCGTTTCAGTGAGTAACGCTCGCGGAACTGCTGTGCTGCAGGACTCCAGCTAAAGAGCATGACAGCAATCAGTACGATCGCATAGATCAGCATACGATACTTCTGCATGGAACGGAGCAGCTCCGGAAGGATATACAAAACAGACGCTGCAATCACAGAACCACGGATGTTTCCGATGCCGCCAAGCACGACGTATACGAGGAACATGATCGACATATTATAACCAAATTTCGCACTTGTTGCTGCAAGAGATGAATAATTATGCGCATACAGTGCGCCGCCCATTCCGGCAATCGCCGCCGAGATTGTAAATGCCATCAACTTATATCTTGTGATATGGATTCCGATCGACTCCGCTGCAATACGGTTATCGCGAATCGCCTTGATTGCACGGCCGTCTCTTGACTGGATCAGGCGCAGCACGATAAACAGTGCGATCAAAAGCAGCACGATACCGATCGTGAATGTCGCATCTCTTGAGGTTCCTGTAATTCCCTGCGGTCCCTTGATGATAACTATTCCATCCGGTTCCATTCCAAGCGACATGGAATCCTTGATTGATACGTGAAGACCGTGACTGTCCTTTCCAACGTACAGAATATTCAAAAAGTTTTTGATGATCTCACCAAATGCCAGCGTAACGATTGCCAGATAGTCTCCGCTCAAACGAAGTACCGGAATTGCGATCAGAAATCCGAATACAGCAGCTACTGCTGCTCCGATCAGAATTGCGAGCGTAAATCGAAGCCACGTCATCGGAATTGCATCCTTTGCCAGGTTTGTAAACAGTGCACTGGCAAATGCACCAACACACATAAAGCCTGCATGACCAAGACTCAGATCACCTAAAATACCAACCGTCAGATTCAGTGAAACTGCCATGATCGAATAAATGCAGACCGGAACGAGCAGACCGGAAATAGAATTTGATACCATTCCCTGACTCTGCATCACCATCAGAACTGCCCATGCTGCAATTACCATTCCGTAGGTCACCGCATTGTTTTTTGCCGTTTTGTTTAATTTTTTTCCCATTTCTGCCACCTACACTTTCTCCTGAATCTTCTTTCCGAGAAGTCCTGTCGGCTTCACGAGCAGTACCACGATCAGAACTGCAAACACAATTGCATCCGCCATCTGGGAAGAAATATACGCCTTGGCAAAAATTTCAATAATACCAAGCAGGATTCCTCCGATCATTGCACCAGGCACGGAACCGATACCACCAAATACCGCGGCAACAAATGCCTTGATACCAGGCATAGAGCCTGTATACGGATTCAGGGACGGATAAGCGGTACACAGAAGAAAGCCTGCGATCGCAGCCAGTGCAGAACCAATTGCAAAGGTCAGCGCAATTGTTCCGTCTACATTGATTCCCATCAGCTGAGCAGCTCCTTTATCCTCGGAAACTGCCAGCATTGCCTGTCCGGCCTTCGTCTTATTGATAAAAAGAATCAGACCGGCCATGATTACAATACAGGCTGCAATCGTAACAATCGTAACAGAAGAAATCACCAGATTTCCATCCGCCAGTGTAAGAGCCGGCAGCGTAATCTTATTCGGGAATGATATGGTATCTGCACCAAAAACCAAAAGTGCTATGTTTTGCAGCAGATAGCTGACTCCGATTGCCGTAATCAGGACTGCGAGCGGCGAAGCAGCATTTCGCAGCGGCCGGTAAGCCACGCGCTCAATTACAATACCAAACACCGTACAGCAGACTACTGCTACGAGGATTGCCGGAATCACCGGCAGACTCATCACATTTAATGCATTCAATACAATGAATGCTCCGATCATAATAACGTCACCATGCGCAAAATTCAGCATCTTTGCAATTCCGTATACCATCGTATAGCCAAGTGCTATGATCGCATAAATGCTTCCAAGGCTGACGCCATTGATAAGATAAGAAAGAAAGCTCATATCGCACCTCACATTTCAGGTTTTACTTCAGATCCTTTTTCAGTCTGGCCGGTATCACCTTATTCCAGATCTGATAGCCTTTCTGGTTAAAATGGAGCTGATCGCTCCGATAAAGCTCTTTTTTCAGTTTCCCGTTCTTTAAAAGATACGGTGTACAATGAATAAAAGAAATTCCGGAAGTTTTGCTGCAAAACCGGCTTACCACCTCATTGCATGCTTTGTTTTCCTTCCACAGATTCCATCGTCTCACTGACGGTGCAATCGAAATATAATAAATCGGTACCCCAGGCATTCGTGCTTTCAGCCTTTTCAAAAGCTGACATACCTGCGCAGCCGTAGCCTGTCCGCTTTTTCTTGCTGCAATATCATTTGATCCCACGTAAAGCACTACTGCTGACGGACGATAATTTACAATCAGCTTTTCATACAGCCCCATCCATTCCTGCACCGTAGAACCGCCGATTCCATTGTTTACGATCTTAAGCGGTGCAAACGCCGAATCTGCACTGGTCCAGTATTCTATGTAGGAACTGCCTGCCAGCACCACCCGCCCCTGATTTTTCGCAGGTACATGCTTCTTCTGCAGATAACCCGGCATCCACTGGGTACCGGTTCGGTACACCTTCACCGTACACGGATACGCTTTTCCTCTGTATTTTGCGGTAATAATACAGGTGCCGCAGCGTTTTCCGGACACGACTCCCGTTTTACTTACAAGAGCAGTCTTTGGATCAGAGCTGCTCCATTTCACCGTTCCGGAAGCATTCTTAAGCTTCAGTGTTCTGGTATGCCCCACCGTCACAGAAAGAGTCTTTGCACTGAGAACAGGAGCTGCCGCCCGTACCTGTAATGCAGGCAGCCAGAAAACAATACACACACACATCAGAAGCAGAATGCTCCGTACCTTCGGCAACCTTTTTGTCTCTCCGGTCAAAGCTTCTGTTTCTCCCTTCTTTTCTATCACATTTCTATCATATTTGTGTTTTCTATCACAGCCTTACAGCATCAGATCCTTCTGTTCTGATGCACCGCTCGCTTATGCGACATATTTTCTACAGGATATGCGCCCCGTTTTGCAGGAGAACATTCGCTCTGCTGTAAAACGGGGAGTACAGACTGCAGACCTGTATGACTGTGTGAATAAGATAAAGCCGCTGCAGAATTCCTGCAGCGGCCGCCCCCTTGCGCCTTAATTACATTGCTGCGTAAGCGCCATCTGTAATCTTAACAGCCTTCGGTGCCTTGTTCGGCTCTCCATCTGCTGTCCATGTCATGCCTTCACCTGTCAGACCGTCAAGTGTGATCTCTGTCATTGCAACTTCCATTGCATCACAGATATCAGAAGCACTCATATCCGGAGTTACGCCGGATTTCTCGATTGCTGCCTTGATTGCATACATTCCATCGTACGCATCTGCTGCAAACTGGTTCGGTGTATCACCGTAAGCTTCTTTATAGGCTGCTACAAACTTCTGAGTCAGCTCATCATCTGCATCTGCTGCAAATGGTGTCAGAAGCATGACACCCTCTGCCAGAGAAGTATCAAAGCCTTCCACATTCAGAAGTCCGTCCAGACCGTCGCATCCAAAGAACATCGGAGCGAAGCCCATGCCATTTGCCTGTGTCAGAATCAAAGAAGCCTCCGTATAGTAAATCGGAAGGAACACGAGTTCTGCACCGGCATCCTTTGCTTTCTGCAGCTGTACTGTGAAATCAGTCTTGCTGTCTGCGGTAAATGCCTCTGCAGATACGATCTCAAGGCCCTGATTTGCTGCCTCTGCTGCGAATTTCTCATAGATACCTGATGAATATACATCAGAGCTGTCATAAATCACACCGATCTTGGTTGCGATCTTGTTCTCGCCGATATACTGAGCGGATGCAGTACCCTGGTTCGGGTCTGAGAAGCATACACGGAATGCATTCGGGTTCTGAACACATTCTACAGCAGATCCTGACGGGGTCAGCTGAAACATGTTGTCATTTGCCGTCTCTGCTGCCACTGCAATACAAGGAGCAGAAGTAACCGTACCAAGCAGAAGCTGCATGCCCCAGTCTTTCAGGCTGTTATATGCATTGACTGCTTTTTCTGCATCATGCTCGTCATCCTCAAACTGAAATTCAAACTGAACTCCGCCGAGCGCATTGATCTCATTTACTGCAAGCTCTGTAGCGTTCTTTACTGCCTGTCCGTAAACAGCTGCACCACCGGTCACAGGTCCGATTCCGCCAACTTTAAATGCATCACCATCCGCAAAAGCCGTTGTGGAAAGCAGCATTGCTGATGCACATGCCAGACTGACTACTTTGACAAATTTCTTCATAATAATCTCCTCCTTGAATTTTCCTGAAATAAACAAAGAGCCGCAGAAACACGGCTCCTTGTGCTTTCTTAGGGCAATCATACCCACTTTATAAGTGTTTGTCAAGAATTTTTGCGAAAAATGTTATGACGCAAGGCTACATCTGTCCGCACATTACAGACAGATCACAGACAATTCTTTAATATGCTTTTCCCCAGTATACCATTTTTGTTGCAGGTCTGCCGCAGTAAATACATTTATCAGAAAGCTGCTCCTGATGGAACGGAATGCAGCGTGAGGTCACACCAAACTCTTCCTTGATCGCATCCTCACACTCCTGACAGCCACACCACATGGCCTTAATGAATCCCGGCTTCTCATCTGCGATTTTTTTGAACTCTTCTTTTTCGGTTGCGGTATACGTATGTGCATCTCTGTGTGTTCTTGCACGCTCCAGCATATCATGCTGCTCCTGCTCAAGCACCTCTGCTACCTTCTGCGGCAGCTCGTCAATCGCTGCTGTAATCTTTTCACGGGTATCTCTGCGAACGATCACCGCAACACCGTTTTCAATGTCTTTTGGTCCAAGCTCGATACGCACCGGAATACCGCGCATCTCCTGCTCGGAGAATTTCCATCCCGGACTCTTCTCTGAGTCATCCAGTTTTACACGAAGCCCGCTCTTTGCAAGTGCCTCTCTGATCTTAGATGCCTCCTCCAAAACACCCTCCTGCTGCTGGCGAATCGGAATGATCATAACCTGGGTCGGTGCGATATGCGGCGGAAGCACAAGACCGCTGTTGTCTCCGTGTACCATGATGATCGCACCGATCATACGGGTCGTCATGCCCCAGGATGTCTGATGTACATACTTCAGCTTGTTATCCTTATCTGCAAACTGAATATTAAATGCTTTTGCAAATCCATCGCCAAAGTTATGGCTCGTTCCTGACTGCAGTGCTTTGCCATCATGCATCAGAGACTCTATTGTATAGGTAGCTTCTGCACCTGCAAATTTTTCTTTATCCGTCTTGCGTCCCTTGATAACCGGAATAGCCAGCACCTGCTCACAAAAATCAGCATATACGTTCAGCATCTGAATCGTACGTGCCTCTGCCTCCTCGGCAGTCGCATGTGCAGTGTGTCCCTCCTGCCACAGGAACTCTCTGGAACGCAGGAACGGTCTCGTTGTTTTTTCCCATCTCATAACGGAACACCACTGATTATAGACTCTCGGAAGGTCACGATAGGAATGGATATCATTCTGATAAAAATCACAAAACAGCGTCTCTGAAGTCGGACGTACGCACATACGCTCCTGCAGCTCTTCCAGTCCTCCGTGTGTTACCCATGCAACCTCCGGCGCAAAGCCTTCTACATGATCCTTTTCCTTCTGAAGCAGGCTCTCCGGAATCAGCATCGGAAGATATACATTTTCTACCCCTGTCTCCTTGAAGCGGCGATCCAGCTCATGCTGAATATTCTCCCAGATTGCATAACCGGCCGGCTTGATCACCATGCAGCCCTTTACGCTCGTATAATCACACAATTCTGCCTTTTTCACTACGTCTGTATACCACTGCGCGAAATCTTCATCCATGGAAGTAATTGCTTCCACAAGCTTTTTTTCCTTTGCCATCTCTCTTCTCCTTTTTCCATCTTCAAGCGGATATTCGCAATCCGCTTCATTACTTGTAGAATTATAAGGAATCCTCCTGCAAGCGGATTCCTCCTTACAATGTTAAAGCCGGCATTTCCGTGTCCCCAAGGGACCGGAAATGCCGGCGGTACCACCCTTTTTAACAGCCATCGCTGTTCTCTTCATTTTATCCGTTAACGCCGGAATACGCCGTATCTTCATACGAAGCTCCAAAGCCGGTTCATTCCCGCTGCCTGAGGTCTCTCACCAACCGGCCTCTCTCTGACAGGTGCACTGGAATTACTGATCTTTTTCATCGCCTGATTGAACAGTAACATTTTAATAAACCGTTTTTTGTTTGTCAAGCCACAGAATTGCTTTTTCTGTATTTTTGTGCTACGCTGTTGCACAAAATGTAAGGTATAAAGAGCTTTGGAACCTTTCATCTCCACTCTTATAGGAAAGGATTTCTCTATGAAAAAAAAGGAACTTCTTCTTACGGCTGCAATCCTGCTTGCCGCCGTTCTTCTCCGAATCGGAATCCGGCTCACTTCACCAAAAAATATCGCCTCCATTCAGATTACCGTCGATGGAACCGTGCTTGGCACCTGGCCGCTCGACAAAGACTGCACGATCCCGATCGGCAATACAAACGTCTGTGAAATCAGGGACGGCAAAGCACATATGCTAAGCGCCGACTGCCCGGATCAGATTTGTATACACCAGGGATACATTGATGAAAAAGGCGGCATGATTACCTGCCTTCCAAACCGCGTTGTAATTCAGGCTTTCGGAAACACAGCGGATACCATCGATGGAATTTCCTGATGACGGATCTTTTCATCCGTATCTGTACCGATTGTCCGATACCAGTAGCCGAACTGTCTTCCGTGATCCATCCACTTCGCTGTCTTAAAATCAGGAAATCCAAAGGTCTGAGCCATGTAGCGTTCCTGCGGATTCTGCAGTCCCGGTATACCAAGCACAAAGCTGCCATCCTCCTGTCTGCAAAGCAGAAGATGATGATACTGATAAAATCCATGAAGCAGAAAACTGCTGCGTCCGACCTGATATCCTGCCCGCTGCAGCATCACCAGATCACAGGGCTGAATTTTAAAGCAGGATCCAAACTGTGTATCTTCAAATGGTTCAAATGGTTGCCGTCTATGCATAATTGTGTCCCATAAAGCAACCGCCGCTGAATCCGATGTTGCATGTGCTTCCAATTCTTCCTCTTTTTTCATCTCCTTTTTCATTTCTTTTTCCGGACTGTTCTCATCCTCCTGCATTCTCGCAGCATCCTCTTCGCTGCGCCGCGCAAGCTTTGTATAAATCCCATCTTCTTCAAGCTGTGCCGCTTCTATCTGCCGCTCCTGCATTTCAGTTATATCCTTTCCATAAGAAACAGGCACGGTACCTGCTGCTGCAGCTTCCTTCCTCGCATTCTGCGCTTCCCTTACATGCTCATTCCGCACAGCTTCCTCTTCTGGATTTTCATCTATTTCTTCCGGCAGTTCCAATACAAATCGATTTATTTCGATTGGATCATCGTCCCACACTGTTACATATCGATTTCCATCACCGCATTGAATCCAGATCCCCGCAAGATCAGAAAAGCCATACTTCCTGTGCCAGATTGGATTTCCGGCATGATAGGCCCATTCCTCCAGCATCTGATTTCCGCTTCGCATCGTACCCATCAGCAACCCGAGCAGATAACCCTTTTCCCGTACAAATCCATATACCTGTACCGGCGGTTCCGGACTGTGGGCTACCGTCAGGCGAAATAAAATCCTCCACATCCCGCTCCGCAGCTCCACCTTTGCAAAGCCTGCATTACCGGCCTTTTTCCCATCTATATATTCATAAAAATAGGCAATAAAACGTCTGTATTCCGGCATACTCTCCATCCTTTCCGCTTTTTTCTCCTGACGGCAGATAACCCTTCCATGCTTCTCTTCGCACTGTTTAGCTGCTGCATTGATAAGTGTCTGAATCTGCCAGATAACCCTTCCATGCTTCTCTTCGCACCTGCAGGTCACCTGCCTTATCTTCATTTTATGCAGTACCTGCTTTATATATGCCTCTGTTCCTGCTTCACTCTTCACTTCATAGTTCTCTTTACTTTACGCCTCTCCGCTCTTCACTTCGTAGTTCTCTTTACTTCACGCCTCTCCGCTCTTCACTTCACGCTTCTCTTCACTCCCTTCCTCCCTTCCTTTCCATTCCACTCACTTCGCTCCTCTCTTCCCGCCTCCCGCAGCTTACGCAGAATCTTTTTTTCAGCACGGGAAACCTGTACCTGCGTCATGCCAAGTGCCGCTGCAACCTGCATCTGCGTATATTCCTCAAAATAACGCAAATGAATCATACGCTGTTCCTCCGGCTCCAGAATCCCAAGCAGTTGTCCAAGCAGCATTCGATTCAATAATTTTTCTGTGTGATCCTGCTGATCCGGCAGACGGTCTCCAAGCAAAACAGTGGAACCGTCACTTCCATAAATCGTCTGATCCAGAGATTCCACTCCGGAAACCGCCTCCATCGCCATTGCGAGTTCCTCTGCGCTGATTCCTGTTTCCCTTGCCAGTTCTTCCATCGTCGGCTCTCTCCCGTTTTTCTTTTCCAGCTCTTCCCGGATACGGTATGCCTTTGCAGCAGATTCCTTCAGTGCACGGCTGACACGCATCATTCCGTCATCGCGCAGAAAGCGCCGGATCTCTCCTACGATCAAGGGCACTGCATACGTGGAAAAACAGACTTCAAAGCTGCAGTCAAACCGATCAATTGCCTTTAAAAGTCCAATACTTCCGATCTGTACAAGGTCCTCCCTTTCACAGCCGCATCCGAGAAATCGCTGTACAACCGTATATACCAGCCCCATATTTTCTCTCACAAGCACTTCTCTGGCTGCCTTATCCCCTTCGTGTACCTGTCTGATAAGCGCAAGGGTATGATTCATCTGTCAGCCTGAGGCTACTCCTTTCTGATTTTTTCTGTTCCATCCACCTCTTCCGTCTCTCGTTTTCTATAGCCGGACGGTCCCTCCGCCGCTACCCTGGCGATTCGCTTTGTCATTTGCACAAGCGTCCCCCGCCCGGGTGCTGAATGAACCTCCAGAGAATCCATAAATGCTTCCATAAAAGAAAACCCCATTCCTGCGCGGTCACAGTCCGCTTTTGTCGTAAACAGCGGTTCCATCGCAAGCGCCACATCCGCAATTCCTTTCCCTTTATCCTCTATCTCAACCGCAAACGTTTCTCCCTCAATGCGACAGCGGATCACAATCGTTTCCACCCGTCCTTCGTAGCCATGAATAATCGCATTTGTCACCGCCTCAGACACGGCGGTTTTTACATCTGCAACCTCCTCCAGCGTCGGATTGAGCTGTGTCATAAATGAGGCGACTGCCACCCTGGCAAATCCCTCGTTGCAGGCTCTGCTCTCAAATTCCAGTTTCATCTGATTCTGATGCATACTCTCCCCCCTTTTAAATGACTAAAAAAGTTCCGCCCATCCCAAAGGATACAGCCTGCACCTCTCGCAAATACATTTGCTTCGGTGCTTTCTGTATCCTTTGCTGCTGTATGAAACTGGTAATCATATCAAATCGGATTCCCGGGGGAGACCCTGATAGATATCGATGAATCGATCCAGCCCGGAAAGTGTCAGGATGCGGCGCATCCGTTCCCCTGCATTGATGATCAGGACCGTGCCTCCCATAAAGCGCATCGTTTTATAGCTGGTCAGCAGCATCCCGATTCCGGAGCTGTCCATAAATTCTGTAGTGCCAAAATCAAACAGAATGCTTCTGATATTCCGTGCGCGTATCAGTCGGTCGATCTCCTGTCTTAACTGCTGCGAGCTGCAGTGATCAAGCTCTGCCGGAAGATGTACAGTCAGTGTCGTTCCACTGAGGGTAAAATGATGCTCCATAAAAATCTCCTCCTTTAATTCCTTTAATCCCTTTTATTCGACATAAAAATACAGAAGGGCACAGTACAGTTTTTTCTTCTGTACTATGCCCTTCTGTAAAATAACACACAAGGCGTTCGCTCTGGTTCTCTTCTGTCTCTTACGACATCTTATTTCCATACTGGTCATACTGTTCTCCGGTATTCGGGTCAGTCCATGCCACATAGGAATCCGGTTGCGGAAGATTCTGACTGCCGCCGTCAATAATTGTTACAGATCCATCGGTATCTCCGGTCGGTTCTGTTGTACCGTCTGATGCAGTCTGCCCTGTTGCAGCATCGCCAAGACCGCTCAGGTCCGCTGCACTGTCGGATGAAATATCTGATGTGCCGGAAAAATATCCCTGTACGGTCGCTGCTTTTTCCGGATAATATTTCAGCAGCTCCTCATAGGCCGCTTTTGCACTTGACTGGTCTCCAAGCTGCAGATACGCAATTCCCATATACAAAAGTGCATCTGCATACTGGCTGTTTGTACGCTCCGGATCGGCTTCGACTGCCTTCTTCAGCTGTGCCGCTGCGGAGGCATAATCCTTTGCCATATATGCTGTCGTTCCTGAATTGTAATACTGATTAAACAAAGTAGTGCTCACCGCTCCGGCCATGCTTTCATACAGCGTTTTCGCACTGCCCTCATAGGCAGACGCATCCAGGTCTCCGACTGCATTTGCCGCAGATGTGCCGCCATCTGTAATGTACAGATTCGCTGCGTCAAGCAGCTTATTATAGCTCTCTGCCTTGGCAACTGCCTCATCCCGTTCCTGCTGCGCATCTTCCACCTGCTTTTTATAGCCGTCAATCTCATCCTGAAGGTTCTGTGCCCGCGCGGATTCTGTTGCAAGCTTTGTATTTGCATCTGTCACCTGACGGTTGGCATTATCATTGATCGTCTGACGGCTGGCCGGTACCACAAGAAACCAGACGATTGCCCCTCCAAGCAAAATTCCAAGCACAATATTGATAAATGTGGCAATCGTTGAACTGTCCCGGAACGTTGTCGGCTGAATCACCATCTCGGTGCCGCTCATATAACGCAAGGTTCCGGAAACCTGTTCCCCTTTGTCCTTTTCATACTTTTTATTGTGCCGGTTCAGATTCGTACTGCGGCCGGTCGCATCTTCGATCTCCTGAAGATAACGCAGTGTCGTTGTATTCGTAGTGTCAATATTGGCCGCCTTTTTCAGAAGCTTTCGCGCACGCTCATATTCCTGACGCTTCATATAAAGCAGCGCCAGCAGCTGATACGCCTTAACCAGCTTCGGATTCTGACTGATCACCTTTTTCAGCTGAATGATCGCCATATCCTCATTATCCTCACGGCAGTACTGTACACACTGGTTATACTTCCGAATCGTCTGATTGATCGTATCAAGTCTGTTTTTATTCGATTGTAGCACATTAATATACCGGTCTGCCAGATTGTCCTCTGACTTCAGGTTTTTACTGATGACCCATTCGCACAGTGCGGCCACCGCCTCACCCGTTTCATAATAACACAGACCAAGAAGATTGCGCGCATCGATATTTTCCTTATTGAATTTGAGACTGCGCTTCAGACAGACAATCGCGCCTTCCATGTCCCTCACCAGCGCTTTTTCAAGCCCCTCGTTATAAAGCAGATTCGATATCCTGAAGATCCGTTTCTGGATCGTAACATCCGCACCGCAGCCCGGACAGTAATCGATCGCAGCAAGAGGGGTTTTACAGTAAATGCATCTCATGAATTCCCCTGCTTTCTGTTCTTCTTTTCTTCCTTCATCATTTCCTTCAGAATATCCGTCATATCCGTGAGATCACGGCTGTAGATCGCATCCTCAGCCTCATTGACATCCATGCTCGGATGGTATTTCTTCAGTTCTTCTTCGTAATTAATCATCGAATATCTCCTTATTCTGTTCTTTACGCCTCTTTTTTCCTTTTCAGGATCGCCTTGATATCTCCCACAAGATACAGCGATCCGGCACAAAACAGCATTCCGTCTCCCCTCTTTGCAAGTGCTGTTTCAAATGCCTGCTCCACATCCGGCTGTACGATGATCTCCGCATCTGTATATTTCCGGAATACGTCGCCTAACACCTCTGCCGGAACAACTCTCGCTCCATCGATCTGTGTCACAACGATGGAAGCCGCATGCACACTTTCACAGATTTCTGCAATCATTTTCTCGTATTCCTTTTCAACGACTGCGGAAAACAGCAGCGATACCGGTCTGTGCTCCTGCACTCCTACGACCGTGCGAATAAATTCTTTGATTCCATCCGCATTGTGTGCGCCATCCAGCACAACCCCCGGAAGTACCGTTTCCATTCTGCCCTGCCATTTCGTTGCTGCAATTGCTGCCGCAATCTCATCGTCGCTGACTGTGCCGTTTTTATCAATTACATGCATCGCAGTCACGGCAAGTGCACTGTTTACAAGCTGATATTCTGCCAGATAAGGCACCGTAATACGCATCTTGCCATGATCCGTTCCATCATACCTGCAATCCAGCAGAAAATCAATGCTTTTGTCCGTCTTATCCAGAATTTCACACTGATCTGCATAGTATGGATATACTGGTGCATGCTTCTCCTGCGCTGTTCTGCGGATGACCTTTTCAGATTCCGGATTTCGTGCATCAAAGATCACCGGCACGCCTTCTTTTATAATCCCGGCCTTTTCAGCAGCAATTTTCGCCACTGTGTCTCCGAGGTACTCCATGTGATCCAGGCTGATCGTTGTCAGTACCACCGCAATCGGATGCTCCACAAGATTCGTTGCATCAAGCCTGCCCCCAAGTCCGGTTTCCATGACCAGATATTCCACCTTCTCTTCCGCAAAAATCAGAAGTCCTGCCGCAAACAGAAGTTCAAAATACGCCGGATGCGCATAGCCCTCCTTTATCATTGCATCTACTTCCTCTTTTACTCTCGTAAATGCCCGCGCAAATACTTCATGTGAAGCGTTTTCCCCGTTGATCTGAAAGCGCTCCGTGATCTCAACCAGATGCGGAGAGGTAAACAATCCGGTCCGCTTTCCTGCTCTCGTCAAAATGGAAGAAAGAAAGGCACAGACTGAACCCTTTCCATTTGTTCCTGCTACGTGGATCACCTTCATTGCACGTTCCGGATGTCCGATCCGGCGAATCAGCTCCAGCGTATTTTCCGGTTTGTTCTTTTTTGTAAACTTTGGTACTTCTTCTATGTAATTTACTGCTTCTGTATAATTCATGACTGTCTCCCTTTTTCTGTACGGTCTGCTTCTTTCTGCCGTGTCCTCTTTTTTCAGATACCACGCTATCCATGATACCACAGCCACCTCTGTTTTCAAGATTTATTTTTCGCAAAAAGAAACACCAAATGACAGAAATCACTCTGTTTTTCAGCCCTTTCTGAATTTTGGCACCGCTCATTAATAAAACCTTAATTTTGCCATGAATATTTTCTTTCTCTGGACACTAAAAAATAACAGTGATATAATGATTGTAATTTAGAGTTTTTCTGCGTTTTTCGCAGGCAAATTTACTATTACATCTGACGTTTCAGTCAACTTTACTACAGAAAGGAATTTGGGATTATGAAAAAGAAATTAGTGCTTGGCCTTGCAGTTCTCGGTACAGCTTCCATGCTGTGCGGTTTTGACAACACCATGACAGCAAACGATGTTCTTCAGAAAATGCAGGACGTATCCAAAGACACTACAAGTACTACCATCAATATGAAAATGAATCTTGATGGTGCGGTTAATGTCAGCGATGGTTCTACTACCTCCTCAATTGCAGGAAAGGTAACCGGTGATTTCGATATGGCTGCCACCCTTGATCCGTTTGCAATGAAAATGGAAGGCGGCGTAGACATGTCCTTCTTCGGTCAGAATCAGTCAATGAAGCTGAAGACCTACGGTGTTACAAATGAAAACGGCGCTCTTGATACCTACACCTACGCTGAAGACTCCGCTACCGGAGAGGGTGAATGGACTCATACGACCGACTCCAGCATTGACTATAAGCAGCTGATCTCTCTGTCCCAGTCATTCACCGTATCTGATTACGCAGACTGGGGACTGAACTTTGAGCTTGCTCCGGAAGCCGCTGATGTCGATGGTAAGGAATGCTACCTTCTGACAGCAGTTGTCGACAAGAATTCCCTGAATACCCTGATCAATAAGACCTCTGAGCTTGCAGGCGAGGATCTCTCCTCCGATGAAGATGTTTCAGCCGCACTTGCTTACCTGGACGGCATCTCCATGAAGCTTCAGTACTACGTAGATACCACAACGTATCTTCCGGTCAGCATGCATGTAGATCTCAACGACAGCGACCTGACCAATTTAAATGCACTGCTTGCAGGTACTCTTGCATCTTCCGAGGATAATTCCACAGCAGAACTCGTACTTAATGATGCATCCTTTGATATGACCTGCTCATACGGTGACGCAGTTGAGATCACTGTTCCGGATGAAGCACTTCAGGCTCAGGATGTTGAATCCCCGGCTGATTCTATCGAAGATGCAGTAGAAGACATCGCAGGCGAAGCTGAATCAGAAGTAGCTGTTGGCTAAAACAGAAAACAAAGCTTTTAAAATTACCTGAACAAGAAAACGCGCGGGAACGCGCGTTTTCTTCATTTTAGGCAGGAGGACTAAAATGGGCGCTTTACTTCTTTCGCCACTTTATTTACTGTTGAATATTTACCTAATCAGCCGAATGCTGCTGTGGTTTCGCACACTGCATTCCTTCCTCGGAAGTCTCTGGTTTGTAGTTCCGTTTCTTACATGCTACATTTTTCTTGCCCTTTCTCCGCTTGCAGCTGCCTTTGCACCGGGGCAACTGCGTGCACCGGCAAGAATTCTCAATAATTACTGGCTTGGAACCTTAATGTACCTTTTGATCTTCTTACTGATTGCCGATCTTATACGTATTTTTTACTGCCTGATCAGCCATCAGTCTCTTTTTTCTGCGATCGATGCCAATTCTCTGCGCATTACCGGTGCTGTTATTTTTGCAGCTGTTCTTCTGATCTCTGTATATGGGATTCTGCATGCCTCCCATATTAAAAAGAGCTCCTATGAAGTTTCCATTCCAAAAAATGCTCCCATTTCACAGCTTAAGATCGCACTTGTCGCAGACCTTCATCTTGGCGGTACGGTCGGTCTGAAGCAGATGCAGCGAATGAAGGCCGTGATCGATACGATTCAACCGGATCTTGTCCTCTTTGCCGGAGACATTTTTGACAACGATTTTGATGCCATCCAGAATCCGGAGGAAATCTCCGCCCTTCTTGCATCGATTGACAGTACTTACGGCAGCTTCGCCTGCTGGGGCAACCACGATATCGATGAGCTTATTCTCGCCGGCTTTACCTTTGACTCCGGCAGTGCTGCTACCAGAAGCGACCCTCGCATGGACCAGTTTCTGCGTGATTCTGACATTACACTGCTTGCGGACGAAACGCTCCTGATCGACCATGCCTTTTATCTGATCGGCCGTCTTGATGCTTCCTGTAAAAAGAAAAGCGGCGTTATCCGCCGCTCTGCACAGGAACTGACCCATTCGCTCCGTCCGGAACGGCCTGTTCTTGTCATCGACCACCAGCCCTCTGAGCTTGACGAGCTTTCACAGGCGCAGGCTGATCTGGTTCTCTCCGGCCACACCCATGATGGGCAGCTGTTTCCCGGCAATCTCACCACACGCATCGGCTGGAAAAATTCCTGCGGTATGATCCGCATCCAAAATATGACCAGCATTGTCACCTCCGGCGTCGGTGTCTGGGGTCCGGCCATGCGCATCGGCACAGACAGTGAAGTCGCAGAAATCACCGTGCATTTCGACGGAAGCAAATAAGTAACCTGCTTCCGTTGCGCTCAAATTTTCGAGGCGTACACGGTGTGTACGCTTCAAAATCCGGGTGCAGCTGACAGAAAATCGGTCACAAAAGCAAGTACAGGAAGGCCTCCGAGAGTACATTATTACAGGAGGGAGCTTCGGCAGCTCCCTCACCTCTTCGCATGCTCCCTTCTCACCTCCTGCGGTGATCTTCCATAGCTTTTTTTAAATTCACGCAAAAACACCTTATAATTTCGAATTCCATGGCGATCCAGAAGCAGTGTAATGCCGTCTCCCGATCCGATCAGGTCTTCATAAAAATGAGTCATGCGTACCTGCCCAAGATACCCAAGAAAGGTCTGCCCGGTATACCGTTTAAACAGACGGCAAAAATGTTCCGGCGTCACAGAAAGAAAGGCTGCTCCGTCTGCAAGGCTCAGCGGTTCCTGATAGTGCGACCGAATATACTCCATGCTTTTCTTAATTCGTTCCAGATCCCGCATATTTTCTCCCTGGCGGCCGGATTTTCGCTCCTCGCGCGCCTCCGTATCCAGCAAATAAAGCAGACGGAAAACCTCTGAAAGAAGCAGCAGCTGATAACCCCTGCTTTTTTTCTCCTGCAGCGAATTCATGGATCGGAAAACATCATTAAAACGGCTGCTCAGGCTGCCCGGTTCGTCACAATGTGCAATATACTCCCGAAAACGCAAAGTTTCCCAGTCCGATGTGATACGTTTTAAATGAACCGGCGGAATCTGAAGCAGGCAGTAACGCGTCCCGCGATGCGTGTGCGTATAATGGATCTCCCTTGGATTTGCCAGAAAAAGATCACCGCATGCCAGCTCATATGCGTTGTCCTGGCTGTAAGCAGTCATCTCCCCGTCAAGCACCCAGACCAATTCCAGATGCTCGTGCCAGTGCGCCGGCAGTACCTTTTCTTCCCCTATATAACATGCAAAATAAATCTGGGTACGAATGTCCTCAAAAATAACCTCATGTTCCAGCTTTTCCTGTTCATTCAAATCAAAATCGCCCCCTTTTATTGGAATAATTTTAACAAATCACGCTGTACATATCAATATCAACCCAAAAAGAAAGCAAAAAAGCCTCTTTTAAATACATTCCTTTTCCAGTAGACTGTAGACATTCAACACAGTCGCAGCGGCGGAACAGGCAGCAGCGCTATCTTCCGCAGGCTGCGCACGATCCGGCAAAACAGCTGCCATATTTCAGGAGGATTTCTTATGGACAAATGGACAAGAGTAAAATTTCAGCCAAACCTTCCGCTTCGCAAGAGCGGACGCGTAACGGCAAGTCAGGAACACATTCAGCTTTCCAAAGAAGCAGCAAAGGAAGGCATGGTATTATTAAAAAATGAAGGCAATCTGCTTCCGCTGAAAAAAGGAAGCCGTATCGCACTCTTCGGAAAAGGAAGCTTTGACTACGTAAAGGGAGGCGGCGGAAGCGGTGATGTAACCGTTTCTTACGTACATAATCTGTATGACGGACTGAAGCTTCTTAGTGATACCGTACAGCTCTATGAACCACTCTGCGATTTTTACCGCAGCAATGTGCGGGCACAGTATGAATCCGGTGCGGTCCCAGGAATGACCGTCGAGCCGGCTCTTTCCGAGACGCTTGCAGATGGCGCACGTGCTTTTGCCGATACCGCACTGATCGTAATCAGCCGCTTTTCCGGAGAAGGCTGGGATCGTTCCAGCATTGAATGCAACAATGAATTTAATCCGTGGGAAAATGAGACTTCTATGCCCAAAATTTCTGCAAACGTTTTTCCGGACGGTGATTTCTATCTGACGAAAGCAGAAAAAGAAATGATTGCATCCGTCACTTCTCGCTTCGACCGCGTTGCCATCGTGCTGAATATCGGCGGAATTATCGACCTTAGCTGGATACGCGATGATGCACGTATCTCTGCAGCACTGCTTGGCTGGCAGGGCGGCATGGAGGGCGGACTTGCGATGGCAGAGCTTCTCTGCGGTCTCGGAAATCCGTCCGGCCACCTCGTTGACACCTTTGCCGCCAGCGTCGATGATTACCCGTCCACGGAAGGCTTCCACGAATCTTTCGATTACGTTTCTTATACGGATGACCTTTATGTCGGCTACCGCTACTTTGAAACCATCCCGGGGGCAGCCAAAAAAGTGGTGTATCCGTTTGGATACGGTCTTTCCTATACCACCTTCTCCGTCTCTGTCCTTGGCATGTCAAACTGCGACGAAACAATCACTGCACAGGTCCAGGTCGTAAATACAGGAAATACCGCAGGAAAAGAGGTCATCCAGCTCTACAGCCAGGCACCTGGTGAGGTACTCGATTGCCCGGCACGCCGACTGGCTGCTTATGAGAAAACCCGCCTGCTTCAGCCGGGTGAACTGCAGATTCTGACGCTGTCCTTCCATAAGAATGATCTTGCATCCTACGATGACCTTGGAAAAATTGCAAAATCTGCTTACGTGCTCGAGCGTGGTACGTACTTCTTTTATGTCGGCACCTCTGTAAGAAACGCAGAAAAGACTGCCTTTACTCTGGAAATTTCCGAGCATACCATTGCGCAGCAGCTGCAGTCCCACCTTGCCCCGACCAGTCTTCCAAAGCGCATGCGCTCTGACGGCACCTATGAAGAGCTTCCTGTCGGCAGCTGCAATGATATGAATGCCTGTGTATTTGAAAAAATGGTTCCGGGTACCGAAGAGGGAATCCTTCCGGCTGTACGCGGATACGCAGCTGCTCCGCTTTATGACAACGGCGGACGCCGCCCGTTCCTTGAGGTGGCCGAAGGAACGCTCAGCCTCGATGATTTTATCGCACAGTTAAGCGACGATGATCTCCTTCATCTGCTCGGCGGACAGCCAAACACTGGCGTGGCAAATACCTTTGGCTTTGGAAACCTGCCGGAATACGGCGTTCCTTCAATTATGACTGCAGATGGTCCTGCCGGACTGCGCATCGCGCCTCAGTGCGGTGTCTGCACAACCGCATGGCCGTGTGCAACACTTCTCGCCTGCACCTGGAATCCGCAGCTTGTCGACAGAATCGGTGCTGCCGGTGCTGCGGAAGTAAAGGAAAATAATCTTGCCGTATGGCTGACCCCGGCTATCAATATCCACCGCAATCCGCTGTGCGGCAGAAACTTCGAATACTATTCCGAGGATCCTCTTGTTGCAGGAAAAACAGGCGCTGCCATGGTGCGCGGTATTCAGTCTCAGCACATTGCCGCTTCCGTGAAACACTTCGCGGTCAACAATAAAGAGACAAACCGCAAGCACAGCGATTCCCGCGTATCTGAGCGTGCGCTGCGTGAAATCTATCTGAAGGCTTTTGAAATCATTGTAAGGGAAGCACAGCCATGGACAATCATGTCCTCCTACAATGCCATCAACGGCTACCGCGCTTCTGAGTGCAAAGAGCTGCTTGAGGATATCCTGCGTGGCGAATGGGGCTTTACAGGCATGGTTACAACCGACTGGTGGACCCGCGGTGAACATTACAAGGAAATCAAGGCCGGAAATGATGTAAAAATGGGTAACGGTTATCCTGAGCGTGTAAAAAAAGCAATGGAACTTGGCGAGCTCGGCCGACCGGAGCTGGAGCACTGTGCGCGCCGCGTACTGGAACTGATCCTAAAGATCGATTAAATTCAATTTATTCTCCGCAGTACCACTATGTGCCCCAGTACCACTATGTGCCTCAGCACATTCTGCGATACTGCTCCATTGTGATTTCGCTTAAATAGCGGATAAAGGTTTTCGTCACGATCGACAGCCGGTCTCTCGGAGGTGACGCAATCCCGATCAGGCGGTGCTGCGGCGGATCCATCGGGCGCGTGGAAAGCGGCAGGTTGAAATTTTTGAGGATCAGCTCCGGCATAATAGTAATCCCAAAACCGTGCGACACCATCGACATAACAGAAAAATCGTCATTTAAGGTATAACGCACCTGTACCTTTTTGCTTCCTCCACGCAGTACCGCCTGAATATCATTATCAGAACCTTTCATCGGAAGAATGAAAGGTTCTTTTTTCAGCTGCGCAAGCGTCAGCACCTGTTCCCTTGCCAATTCATGCCCTTCCGGCAGCAGCACCAGCATCGGATCCTCATAAAGCGCCTGAAAAGAAAGACCGTCTGCGACTGGTTCGCTCAAAAAACCGCAGTCGATCTTTCCGCGGAAAATATGCTCCGTTATCTCATCGTAATCCCCTGCCAGAAGTTCAAATTCCACCTGCGGATATTTTTCCTGGAAATCCCGGATCAGAAACGGCAGCCACTGCGCTGCCACACTCGTAAACGCTCCAAGCCGCAAAGTTCCCGCCACAACTTCATTGATTTCAAAAATTGACTGCTCCAGCGCCCGCTGATCATTCACCAGCGTCTGAATCGGCTGCAGCAGTCGTTTTCCGTTTTCTGTCAGTGTTACACCGTTTGAATTACGGATCAGGAGCGACACCCCGGCTTCCTTTTCCAGCGCTGCAATAGAATGACTGACACCTGCCTGTGTGTAATGCAGAAGCTCAGCTGCCCTGGTGATATTTCCGACCTCTGCCACTTTTAAAAATATTTCATATCGATTAAGTCCCATATCAGCCCCTTTTTCCTTTCTGTATCAGGCTCGTAAAAATGCGAAAAAGGATATAACTTTTTGTAATGTCTTACATTCATATAATTCTCTTTTCAAATGTCTCCGCACGGGTATAATAAGACGTTGGAAGCGGGGCTGTCAAGTTCCTCTCCACACTTTTTACAGCAAATTTTAATCAAATTCCACAGGGCATGTAAACCAGACATAAGCATTCCATCCACCGCTTAGTGCTCCGCACACTTAAAGCGGAGAAATGCTATCTTCGGTAAAACGGATATTCGCAATCCGCTTCGCTACTTGCTCATGAACGCAGATTTAAGATATGAGGTAACAAACTACTATGAGTATTTTTCCAGATAAGCTTTTAAAATCCAATAGCTCCTCACTTCCGCTTTCTGATACGATCGCACTGCCTTCCCGCCGGAGCATCGGCTGGACGCAGCACCGCGCCGACGCATTGATCGGGTTCGTTGCAATGGCCTGGGGCAGCTCGTATCTTCTGATGAAGGTCGGACTTGGAACGATCCCGCCATTTTCGCTGATCGCCCTGCGATTTCTGATCGCGTTTTTCGCCGTATCATTCCTCTTTCGCGAAAAAATAAAACAGACCACACCGCTTACGCTTCTGCGCGGCAGTATTCTCGGTCTGTTTCTCTTTGGATTGTTTGCATTCCTTACCCACGGTATGGAAACAACTTCCACTTCAAATGCCGGTTTTCTGACAAGCACAACCGTCGTTCTGGTTCCCATCTTTCATGCACTGATCACCAGACGGCTTCCGAACCGGCCAATCGTTATCGGCACAATACTGACCATGACCGGTATTGGCTTTATGACACTGCAGCAGTCACTGGTTCTTCACAGCGGTGATGTCCTCTGTCTGGTCGGTGCAATTGTCTATGCCTTCCATATCCTGCTGACGGCCGATTTTACAAAAAAAGAAGACGGTCTTCTGCTCGGCATCTGGCAGCTTGGCTTTGCCGGACTTTTCGGTCTGATCTGCACCGTTCTTTTTGAAACGCCGGCCCTCCCGGCCGCACCGTCTCAGTGGATGGCTGTTCTCGGACTTGCCCTGATCTGCAGCGCATTCGGATTTGTTGCCCAGCCAATGGCGCAGAAATATACAACCCCGGAACATACAGGACTTCTCTTTTCCCTGGAGCCACTGTTTTCCGCACTGTTCGCATTCCTTTTCCTTCAGGAAACGCTCTCGGCAAAAGGATATCTCGGCGCGGCACTGATGATGGCAGGTGTCCTTGTCGCATCGGTTTCACCGGAGAAAAAAGAAACACAGCCAATACAAAACTGAAGTTATCGGATCACACGTAATCGGATCTGATAATCAGATAATCACAATAAAAAAGCGGCCTCCCACGATTTTTTCAGATCTCGGGAGGCCTGTTTTTATCCTTTTATTTACCTTCAAATATTTCTGCCACTTTTTTCAGCCACTCGATTACCGGCAGATGCTGCGGACAGGCTCCTTCACACTGACCGCAAGCCACGCAGTCAGACGGTTTGCCATGCTCCTTCGTAAGCGCCTCAAATCTCGCTTTGTGCTCCGGATTTTCCTTATCTGTGATTTCTTCATTATAAAGTGCAAAATACTCCGGAATCGCAATACTCATCGGACAGCCCTCTACACAATACCGACAGGCCGTACACGGGATCTTTGCCGCCTCGTGGATAATATCAACCACCTCGCCAAGAAGTACCTTTTTCTCCTCTTCTGTCAGTGGCTCAAACTGCTCCATATATCCGCTGTTGTCTTCCATCTGTGCCATATTCGACATACCGCTGAGTACCACCATGACATTTTCCAAACTTGCTACAAAGCGGATGGCCCAGGATGCATCTGACCAGGTCGGATGCATCTGATGCAGTATTTCTCTTGCCTTTTCCGGAAGATTTGCCAGCGTACCTCCCTTAACCGGTTCCATGACCACAACTTTCTTTCCATGTTTCACTGCCGTTTCATAGCATCTGCGGGACTGCACCTTTGCGTCTTCCCAGTCCAGATAATTCAGCTGCAGCTGAACGAACTCCGCTTCCGGATGCTCTGTCAGAATCTCATCAAGTACTTCTGCACTGTCATGGAAGGAAAATCCAACGTGCTTTACCTTTCCCTCTGCTTTTTTCTGCATTGCAAACTCAAAACATCCAAGGCGTTTTACCGTCTTATAATGTTCTGCATCCAGTGCATGCAACAGATAATAATCAAAATATTCCACGCCGCATTTTTCTCTCTGTTCATTGAAAATGCGCTCCATATCTTCTTTTTCCTTCAGCTGCATCACCGGAAGCTTTGAAGCCAGCGTATAGCTGTCGCGGTCTTTTCTCGCTACAAGAAAATCCTTTACCGCCCGCTCGCTCTCATATTCATGATACATATACGCCGTATCAAAATATGTAAAGCCCCGTTCCAAAAACAGGTCTGCCATCTCAGCAGCCTTTTCCTTATCAATACTCTTCTTGTCTTCTTCATTCAGCAGCGGAAGCCGCATCAGACCAAACCCAAGTTTTTTCATCGTAATTCCTTCCTCTCTCTATCCAGGCAGATACAGGCAAGTCCCCACCCGCTGCTTATTGCTCAGCGCAATTGAAGCATGGGACTTGCCTGACTCGGTTAAACAGGAGTCCTGCAGAAAATTATCACACACACATCCTGAATCCTCTTTCTTCCTGCAAAACTCCTGCCTTTTTTATTATAAATTTTCCGGCTTTTACTGTCAATTCTCCTCTGAAACTTTCACGGCAAAAACAGCCTTCTGCTCTTCGTCATTTCCGTCATACGTCGAAAAATGGATCTTGAAATCGCCGGCATTGTCCACTCCGATGCAGACCTGCGCCGTGCAGCTTGCACCGACCGGTGTCTCCTGCGGATAATCCGTTACATTGCCCGGATAACTGTAGCCCATCTTTCCTGCTGCATCTACAATTTCCTCATCCAGTGACAGGAACAGTCCGTTCCAGCCCTCTACCTCATAGCCGAGGTTTTCATATTCATAAGTAACAAGATAAACTGCCGCCGGAGTTTTCTCCTCATACTCGTTACGCTCCGGCGTCTCTTCCACCGACAGAACTGTGACCTTCCACTGCCCGTCGACAGTCCACGTCTCTCCCATACCATATTCATCCTTTGAGTCAGTGTCAGACGCTTCGTTCCCTTCTGCCTTTGCTTCGTCCAGCTGTTTCTGCAGATCATCGATTGTCAGCTGCATATCTGCGATCTGCTGCTCCAGCTGTGCGATCCGGTCGTCCTTTTCATCCGCAAATGCGGTAAGCGAAAAAGCCGTAAGCCCTGCCACAAATAAGATTGCCGTCATTCTTTTTCTCATTTTCTATTCCTCCTTTTCCCAAAGATGTACTCTCGGAATCTTTTTGTGCTTGATTTTGTGAGAAGATTTTTTGTCAGTTGTGCCCAAATTTCTGAGGCGTACACGGTGTGTACGCCTCAGAAATTCGGGTGCAACTGGCAGAAAATCGGCCACAAAAGCAAGTGCAGGAAAGACTCCGAGAGTACATAAAGTTCTATTATCTTACCATACACGGCACACGGTTACAATCGCAGGATTCTGCATTTTGATCTTTTCCTGAATCGGTAAATACTATACAGGACTTTATCTTGCAGGACTTCTCTTCTATATGATAAAATAAAATCACCTAAGACATACGCTGCAAATGAACCAGTGAAAGATATCCATTTGCAGACAATGTAAGATTCGATCATTAACTCAAAGGGGGACATTTACCATGGAGGAAATCAAGAAAATTCTTGCCTACAACAAACAATTTGTCGAAGAAAAACGTTATGAACAGTACAGTGCCAGCAAATTTCCGAACAAGAAACTGGCGATCGTGACCTGTATGGACACACGTCTTGTCGAGCTGCTCCCGGCAGCGCTCGGCCTGAAAAACGGCGATGTCAAGATGATCAAAAATGCCGGCGGCGTTGTGACAAGCCCGTTCGGAAGCGTCATCCGCAGCCTGCTCGTTGCAATCATTGAGCTCGGCGTGACAGATATCATGGTCATCGGCCATACAGACTGTGGTGTCCAGCACATCGACAGCGAGATGATGATCCATCACATGAAAGAGCGCGGCATCACGCAGGAATCCATCGATCTGATGAAATACTGCGGCATTGATTTTGAAAAATGGCTCGCCGGCTTTGATACGGTCGAAGAGTCCGTGCGCGAGACGGTTGATACGATCCGCAACCACCCGCTGATTCCAAAGGACATCAATATTTTTGGCTATGTGATCGATACACAGACGGGTGAACTCTATCCGGTGTGCGGGCCGGCGCTTGATTAAGGGGTAAAGCAGTAAAACATCGCAGGATCGCTTCAGCATCCTGACATTTCCTCGAAAGTTTTCCGCGGTTTTTAAGAATACATTCATTTTTTTACGGATATGGTATGGTATGATGCTTACAGATCGGATGGGATGCATTATTTTGCAGAATTGCTATAGTAAATCAGGCAGACTGCGAACATCTGTCAGGTCTGCTCTGGAATATTAATCGGATCACCTTTCTGCGGAGTCTTAGCCCACAATCTCCGGCAAGTGTTATCCGGTTTACACCACCACTTACATATTTCACAGCACAGGGGGAAAATGATATGAAAAATCAGATGCGAAAACTTGTTTCACTTACACTGCTTGCCGCCTGCCTGACGGCCGGACTTGCCACAAGTGCAGCTGCCACATCAGAAGACAGTTCTTCTGGCAGCAGCCCGGACGGTCTGTTTACCTGCACGACTTCCCGCGATGAGAACAACAATATTCTTCTTGATTTTAAAGAATTTCAGCTGACGCTGCCGGATTCCTGGTCCGGAAAATGCCAGGTTTCCACAAGCGCAGATCATGCTGCTTTCTATCACATCGCTTCCAGAGAAGCCTGGACGAATGCGCTTGATATCGGACCACACGGCGGATACCTTTTCTCGATCTGTTATGCGGAAAATTTCAATTTCATCGACAGCGATCCTTCCTACGAGATTCTTGGAAACGGGGAAAACGGATGCTACTACGCTTCCTTCCCGACCGATATGCAGGGCTACACTGATGACGCAGATATCCTCGCAGAATTTCAGGAACTCTCCGGTGATGTCGGCAAGGTTCTGAAGTCTGTTACGTTTAAGAAGGAAGGTGCAGGTGTTTCTTCCAGTGAATACATTCTGCTCCCGGACAGTTCCACCAGACTTCTCACCGAGGCGGACGTGGCAAATCTTGACGCTGACCAGATCCAGATGGCGATCAATGAGATTTACGCCGTACATCACCGCAAATTTGCGATGAAAGAAGTACAGGATTACTTTAATTCCAAATCCTGGTACAACGGCTACATCGAACCGGATGATTTCGATGTCAGTGTGATGAGCTCCTATGAGTCGCAGAATGTGGGATTACTCGTCAAGTGGATGGAAGCGAAGAAGTAAACCATTAAAACGGGAGCCCGGAATCTCATTCCGGGCTCCCTGATTTTTATTTTTCCGGCTTCCTTACCGGCACAAATTTTGCCCGGTTCATCAGCGGATGCGACAGCTTGATCGCGCCCGGCTTCGGACATACCATGACGCATGCACCGCAGTAGTAGCACTCACCCGGATATATCACGAGCGGAGGCTTTCCTTTTTCCGGTGACGGCAGCAGAATATCGCACTGACATACCGACGCGCAGCGATTGCAGCCGATGCACAGGCTGTCATCGTATTTCAGCGGCATTGTGCTGCACGGCACCGGCTCAACCGTAAAATCGATTCCGAGATTTTTTGTTTCTTTTGTCGTATCTTCCATCTTACTCATGCTCCGATGCCTCCTCTCCTTCTGATCTTATTTTCAAATCCTGCAAAACCATTTCCTGTTCAAAATTTTCTGAATTTTTTTCCGGCTGCACAGCCCCTGCGTGATATTTTTTCACCGCATACCGCTCAATATAGTCCATATTTCGCTTCTCATATTCCGTCTGCAGATCACCGAAATAATCAAGCGGCACGATGCGTGTCACGGCCTCACCATTTTCCTGATGGATCAGGATATGATGGCGGTCGCGCTCCGGATCCATCTCCGTGTAATCGCTGCGCCTGAAGAACAGTGGTGCGGAACTTGATTTTCTTGCCAGACTGGCATGAAGGACAAGCTGTGATACTGTCAGGATATCAAGCACCTCATGGATCCGCATCAGATCATGCGGATTGGAAGCCGTCAGTTTCGGAACGATCTCCATCTCAAAGTTCTTTAAAAGATCGAGTCCTTCCAGAAGCAGTGCATCGCATTTTACACCGCCGCAGTAATTCTGCATCGCCTTGGAAATCGCCATATTGAGCTCTTTCCAGGACATTCCATCCTCTTTGTCTACGTAAAGCGGTGCATACAGCCGCTGCTTTTCTGCCTCTACATCCGCCCGATTTACCTCTCCGAATGAAACGGTCCGTGCATGATCCGCTGCTTTTCTGCCCGCGTAATAGCCGGTCGCACACGCGAAGCCTGCGCAGTCCGATGCGTAGACCTGATCGCCTGCCGCATAAATCCCATCAATGTTCGTCTTCATATCCCAGTCATGCATCACGCCGCCCGGTGCTCCAAAGAACTGGCGCTCCTGCTCCAGGAAATTTGCAGACTGCCAGCCCGTACCGTAGCTCTGCAGCATATGTTTTTCCGGGTCAAAGCCGCGCTCTGTATAATTCTGATAGATCGGGATCTTCGTCTTCGCCTCCTCACCGACCATCATGCCCCAGATGACCTTCCGCTCTGCCTTCGGCATCCGGCTTAAATCCGCATAAAACGGCAGCTGATAACCACGCTTCATCAGCTCCTCAAAATTCAAAGTTTCCGGTCCGCGGTACTCATATTTCGGCTCGTCGATGACGCCGCCCTTTAAGAAAAATTTCTGCCCCGGCGCCGGATAATACCGCTCGGACACCGTTTTCAGTTCTCTTCCGTCGCGATCCACATATGGAATTTCCACGCCGCGCGCGTCAACCATCGTCGCCGCATACCATGTATTGTGGTTGTTGCCCGCACCGTACGGCGGGAAGCTGCGTCCTGCCGCGGAAAACTCCGCCCGCACCGATTTTTCCATCATCGTAAATTCGATACCGGCGCGCCAGCCCATTGCATGGCCGCTTCCGATACTCTGCATTGGACGAAACTCACAAAGTCCCGTCGTATCCGGATTAAACAGCCAGACACGCGCCGGACGTGACATCGTCAGAACCGTGGATTTTGCACGGAAAATACAAAATTTTCCGGTGTGGACATTCATGCCCATCGCACCAATCCCACGCTTTTTCACAGTTCCGTCCGGTTCCGTCTTCTGCTCAACCAAAAGCGCCGTGGCCTCGGTACGGTCATACAGCTTTACCCCAAGCCGTCTCAGTTCCTTTACAAGTGCCGGTTTGAATGTCGAACCCCAGACACGGATCGTATAACGGTTTTTATAATCGTACGCAAACATCAGCTTTGTCTCGTCATCCCGGAACTCCGCACCTTTAAACTCATCATCCGTATCGCGTACCTTGCCGCCGAAGGCTTCCAGATCAAGCAGACGGTCATATCCCTCGCGGCATTCAATGTAATGCGCGATACCGTTGCTGTACCAGTCCTGCTCGTTCACATATGCACTTGCGATTTCCTCCGGTGTCACCTGACAGCACGGATTCGTACAGGCAGACTCCCAGTGATCAAAACCGGTGCCGCCGGAGCCGCTGCGCTCTGCCGCTCCTTTTTCCACCAGTGTTACGGATAAGCCGCTGCGTGCTGCCGCGATCGCCGCAAAGCAGCCCGCCAGGCCGCCGCCAAGGACAAGGACATCACTCTCGATGACCTCCTCCTGACCAGCCTCGTTCGCATACGGCCATGTATATTTTGTCTCTTTCATTGTCGTTCTCCTTGTTTCCATCCTCAGCCGCCCCAAACATAGCCGCCAGTTGGCCGCTCCTTTTCTTCTGTCAGCCAAAACTGCTCTCTTCGCCTGGACTATGTGAATCCCAACTCAGTGCGGCAATATCTTTTTTGTCACAGCTGCAGTCCTTCTGCATACGGACACGCCGTATAATGTCCCGGCTGCGTCTCCCGCAGCTCCATAGTGCAGCTTCTGCATTCCTCTTTCGCATACGGACAGCGTGCCGCAAAACGGCAGCCCGGCTTCGGATTGATCGGGCTTGTGACCTCGCCCTGCAGCAGTTCTCTGCGCTTGTGGCAGGATTCAATGCTCGGGATCGGGATCGCATTGAGCAGCGCCCGCGTGTACGGATGCTGTGGATGCTCAAAAATCTCGTCCGCCGGAGCATACTCCACACATTTTCCAAGATACATGACCATGATCTCATCTGAAATATGCTTTACAACGGAAAGGTCATGTGTGATAAAGATATACGTCAGATTCCGGTCTTCCTGCAGATCCATCAGAAGATTCAGGATCTGTGCCTGAATCGACACGTCAAGCGCCGATACCGGTTCGTCACAGACGACAAATTCCGGATTGAGGATCAGCGTACGGGCGATTCCGATCCGCTGCCGCCGGCCGCCGTCCAGTTCATGCGGATACGCCGCTGCAAGCCTCGGAGCCAGTCCAACGATTTCCATGATCTCATCCACACGATTATCGACTTCCTGTCTCTTTTTGCACAGCTTGTTGACAATTAACGGTTCTGCGATCAGCTGGCGGATCGTCATTCGTCCGTTCAGGCTTGAATATGGATCCTGAAAGATCATCTGCATTTTCGGGCGCACAGCCTTCATCTGCTTTTTGCCAAGCTTCGCAATGTCCGTTCCCTGAAACAGGATTTCTCCGGCCGTCGGCTCATTTAAACACAATAAGGTGCGTCCAAGCGTTGATTTTCCACAGCCGGACTCGCCTACCACGCCAAGCGTCCTGCCCCGCTGGATCCGAAAGCTCACATCATCCACCGCATGCAGCATTCCGCCCGGTGTTTTGAAATATTTTTTGAGGTTTTTTACTTCGAGAAGTGTCTCACTCTTTTTATTTTCCATCAATCCTGTTTCCACCCTTTCCGGCCAGATGGCATCTCACAAGATGACCGTCCTTTTCCCACGTCTGCGGTTTCTGTTTCCGGCACTGCTCCATGCAGTGTTTGCACCGCGGCGCAAAACTGCAGCCTTCCGGAAGATTGGAAGGATCCGGCATCAGACCCTCGATCGGATGCAGGCGTCTCGCATTTTCCTTCAGGTTCGGAATGGAACCAAACAGGCCGACTGTATACGGATGGTGCTCATCCCCGGTAAAAATCTGCTCCAGTGTACCGTATTCTACGATCTCCCCTGCATACATGATGCCGACCTTATCGCACGTCTCCGCGACTACGCCAAGGTCATGCGTGATCATGATCACGGAGGTGCCGTATTTTCTCTGCAGGTCACAGATGATTGAAAGGATCTGCGCCTGAATCGTCACGTCAAGCGCCGTCGTCGGTTCATCCGCAATCAGCAGCTGCGGGTTACAGACGAGCGCCATCGCGATGACAACTCTCTGCCGCATGCCGCCGGAAAACTGATACGGATACTCCCTGCCTCTTTCTTTCGGGATCCCGACAAGCTCCAGCGTCTCGTCGACCTTCTGTTCGATCTCCTTTGAGGACATCTCGCTGCTGTGATGCAGATAAAGTGCCTCACCGATCTGCTCGCCGACCGTGAGCACCGGATTCAGTGCCGTCATCGGATCCTGAAAGATCATGGAAATACTCTGTCCTCTGACCTTCTGCATTTCATGCTCACTTAAATTCAGCAGATTTTCCCCCTCAAACACCACTTTTCCGCCGGTCACATGGCCGGTTCGCTCCGGCAAAAGGCCAAGGATTCCAAGTGCAGTCGTCGTCTTTCCGGCTCCCGTCTCACCGACAAGTCCCAGTGTTTCTCCTGCACCGATGGAAAAGCTGATATCGTTGACGGCATAAACCGTTTCCAGATCTGTCTTATAACAGATCGATAAATTTTCAATCTTTAATACTTCTTCTTTTGCTTCCATCGCAGCCTCCCTAATCCTTCAGTTTCGGATCCAGTGCATCTGTCAGTCCGTCACCCACCAGGTTGAATGCCAGGGAAGAAAGAATGATAAAGATGCCCGGAAATACCAGCATGTACGGCGCTGTAAACAGATATGTCTGCGCATTTGAGAGCAGTGCCCCCCACTCCGGAGACGGCGGCTGGATTCCCATGCCGATAAAGCTAAGCCCGGCTGCGGAAAGGATCATATCTGAAATTGACATGGTAGTGTTTACAATGATCGGTCCCATCGCATTCGGCAGCACGTAGCGGAACAGGATGCGCGGCGTCGATGTGCCGTACGATCTCGCGGCCTCCACATAGTCCTGCTCGGCAACCGTCAGCACAAGCGAACGGATCAGCCGCACATTGCCCGGAATGCACGATACCGTGATCGCAATAATCAGGTTGCGCAGGTTCGTGCCGAGCGCCGCCACAACGGCCAGGGATAACAGAATCGGAGGCACGCAGGCAAATACATCGATAATACGGCAGATCACATTGTCGACCACGCCGCCGAAATAACCTGCACTTGCTCCGAGGATCGCTCCGAACACAAGCGCCATCAAACTTGTCGCTACTCCGATAAACAGGGAAAATCTGGATCCGTGCACGACTCTGGCAAACAGGTCGCGGCCATATTCATCGGTTCCGAAAAAGTGTGCCAGGCTCGGTCCCTGAAGCCGGTCAGCTCCCACCTGCTCAATACATTTTGAATACGGGACGATCAGATCCGCAAACAATGCGATGCCCAGAATAAAGACCAGAATCACAAGTCCGAGCACGGCAGCCTTGTTTTTGCGGTATCGCCGCCAGATTTCTTTCAGCTGTGAAGTTTTCTTTTTGCTCCGCGTCACGCCTGCACTGCGGAGCGTCTGTGTTGTCTCAGCCACGGCTCTTTCCTCCATTCTGATATTTTGCCTTGATACGTGGGTCAATAAATGCATACAGCACATCGACCAGCAGGATTACGAAACTGAACAGCACCGCCAGGAATAACGTTGCTCCCATAACCATCGGAATATCCTTCTGGCGGATCGCAGTCGTGATCAGCGTGCCCATGCCCGGCATCGCAAATACCGTCTCCGCGATGATCGCACCGCCAAGCGAGGCACCGAAACCTCCGCCAAGCGTTGTGACGACCGGAAGAAGCGCGTTGCGCAGTGCATGCTTCCAGATGATGCGTTTTTCGGATGCGCCCTTTGCCTTCGCCGTGCGGATATACTCCTGACGGATCGTCTCCAGCATTGCCGAACGCGTCAGACGCAAAAGCCCGGCGGCAGAAGTCAGCGAAACGGTCAGCGTCGGTAAAATAAAATGCTTCAATGAGCTTGCTCCAAAGGATGGCAGCCAGCCAAGCTTTAACGCAAACAGGAGAAGCAGCATCAGTCCAAACCAGAAGCCCGGAATCGATGCGAAGATCAGCGCTACCACCACACAGACGTGATCCAGCACAGAATACTGCCGCACTGCCGAAAGAATACCGAGAGAAATTCCGATAATCGAGGATACAGCCATCGATAAAACAGCCAGTGTCAGCGTGTTCGGAAAACGTGACATAATATCCGCCATGACCGGACCGCGGCTCTGGTAAGAAGTACCGAGGCTGAAATGAAAGATAATGTCGCCAATATAATTAAAAAACCGGATCAGAAACGGCTTGTCATATCCAAATTCCGCATTCAGTGCGGCGATGTCTTCCGGCTTTGCCGTGATGCCGAGGATGATCGAACCAGGATCACCAGGCGTCAGTGACAGGATGGTAAATACAAGAAATGCCACCCCGAGCAGCACCGGAATCATATATAAGATTCGTTTGATTACATATTTTGTCATCTAAGACATGCTCCTTTCTCATAACAGAAGGCGGAGATGCCGGATTTTTCCCGGATCCCCGCCTTCTGCCCTGGAGCGGGTTTGAAAAATCATTCCCGCAATCTGGCAGCTTATCTGCTGTTTTCATGAACGGATGCTTTTTTCGCTCCGTACTTTTTTGTTCCCGGACACTTTTTACGATTTCGCGGACACTTACGTCCGTTTTCTGCACGTTTTTTTGTTTGCAGATACGTAACTGTTCAGAACCACCTCCAAAATGCTGCGCATTTCGTCGGTGTGGCGTATCCGCCAAATAGATTTCCATGTAAAAGTGTTCATTCATGCAAGCATGATTCACACTTTTGCATGAAAATC
>Ga0129317_1000253_pt1 | contig 64040 bp, 51 predicted proteins | sample Cm1ome_FD_94430 | JGI IMG/M metagenome (GOLD analysis project Ga0129317, IMG submission 94430) | Eastern black-and-white colobus group fecal microbial communities from Wisconsin, USA - Cm1105 metagenome | ecosystem: Host-associated > Mammals > Digestive system > Large intestine > Fecal | place... | reverse complement strand
CTTAGATCCAAGACCATTATTCTTGGCATTTGTAAACAGAGCCGCATTAATAACATATGCAAATAATATTTTGCTATTCATGCCAATAACAGTTTTCGGATGCCTTGGCAGTATAAAACCATTTAGGAAACTTAAAAGCTCGCTGCTCGCTGTCTTGCTGATTTCTGTCACAATAGAGTTGCTTCAAGGGGTAGAAGTGTATTTGAAAGTAGTTGAAGATTTTAGTCCGGTTATGGATATCAATGATGTTATTTGTAATGTTATTGGCGGGGGTATTGGATTTGTAGTTGCAATGTATTATAAGAAAAGCAATAGGTGTCAGCTTTAAGAAACGCAACACCTTATCGAATGAGCCAAGAAAGGACGGAGATTTAACTACAATTCGGTTAGATTTTCCGTTCTTTTCAATTGAACAGAACCGTTAACGTTTACTACCGATTTAGTAATTGCCCCACATAGTTTTTTGGGATAGCATCCTGTGACCCCATGAAAAACATATTAACTGGTTTAACGCTGATTCGTATATAACGGATTCGGAGGGGCTTATGCTAGCAATTTATTTACAGTTAATAGATACACCTGATGCGAAATCGGATTTTGATAGTTTTGTAACCACCTAATGACAGGGTGGATTGTAAGTAAGTCGTGAGACCCTCATAATTGATAGTGGAAATGTGATCACTTTCTCAAAGAGATAATTACTCAAAGAGGATTATATACTTCAAGAAACTATCAGAAACCCCGAGAAATCAATGTTCTTCGGGGTTTTTTCGTGTCTTAAAACATTAGAAGAAATTGAGAAAATAGCCTATTTGATGTTTATTTGATGCTTATTGAATTTCAATAAAAGTGAATAATTGAAGGTGATTTGTCCTCTCCTATTGCAAATTACTAAAAAGCATGGTATAACGTGAGCATAAAATAAAAGGTTAGTTATAAATAACCCAAGAAGCCGCATCAATGCGGTTTTTATAAGAAATACGGGTTAGCTAAATCTAACCAAAGGAGGTAAAGAATATGGATATTAAGAAAATCGGTTTATTTGCTGCTGGCACACTATTTGGTACGGCTGGAATCAAGGTTTTGGGCAGCAAAGATGCGAAGAAGGCTTATGCTCAGACTACAGCAGCTGTTCTGCGTGCAAAGGACAGTGTTATGACAACGGTCACTGGAGTGAGGGAGAGCGCTGATGACATCTACGAGGAAGCAAAGGTTATTAATAATCAGCGATCAGAAGCAGAGGCATTCTGCACAGTGGAGGATACTTCAGAAGACGCTGAGGAAAGCAAGGCAGAGTAAACCATGAGATGTACGATTTTACATGATTTGCCAGGACGTCTTCGTGTACATCTTTGCTGTGGTAGGATGTCGCTTCAGCAAGCTGACGCACTTGAGTACTATCTGCTGTCTTTGAATGGCGTTAAGTCAGTTAAGGTTTATGATCGTACACAGGATGCGGTTGTGGTGTATGATGCAGATCGTGAAAGTGTGATTCGTACACTTGCTGATTTCAGTTTTAGTAAAGCCGAGGCGATGAATCTGGTGCCGGAGCATACTTGTAGAAAACTCAATCGAGAATTCGAGGATAAGCTGGCTGGTGCTATTATGCGTCGATGTATTTCAAGGATATTCCTCCCGGTCCCTGTTACTTCAGCTATAGCAGCAATTCGCTCTGTAAGGTACATCAGAGAGGGAATTTCAGCATTGTGGCAAGGCAAATTATCTGTTGCAGTTCTAGATGGTACTGCAGTTACGGTGTCGATGATAAGGGGAGATTTTTCAACTGCCGGCTCTGTTATGTTTATGCTGCGATTGGGTGAGATTCTTGAGGAATGGACGCACAAGAAGTCCGTGGTCGATCTTGCTTCTGCAATGAGTTTGAGTGTGGACAAGGTCTGGCTGAAATCTGATGACACAGAGGTACTTACAGATATATCTGCAATTAATCAGGGCGATAATATTGTTATTCGTACTGGCGGCATAATTCCATTGGACGGTCAGGTGATAGAAGGAGAGGCTATGGTAAACCAGTCATCTCTTACCGGTGAATCTATGCCAGTAGTTAAGCGCTTCGGAAGTCCGGTTTATGCAGGAACTGTAGTCGAAGAGGGTGAATGCACAATTCTGGTAGAGAAGGTTTCTGGCAGTGGACGATATGATCGAGTTGTACGTATGATTGAAGAATCAGAAAAACTGAAATCGACAGCTGAGGATAAAGCGGCACGTATGGCAGATAAGCTTGTTCCGTACACTCTTGGCGGAACTGCAGTTACATATCTTGTAACTCGAAACATTACAAAGACGCTGGCTGTGCTGATGGTGGATTTTTCGTGCGCGCTGAAGCTTGCTATTCCTATAGCGGTACTGTCAGCTATGAGAGAAAGCAATGTACACAATATTTCTGTCAAGGGAGGACGATTCCTTGAAGCAGTAGCAAACGCAGACACTATTGTATTCGACAAGACAGGAACTCTAACAAATGCGACACCTACAGTTGCAAGGGTTGTGCCATTCGGAAGTCATGATGAAACAGAAATGCTTCGTCTTGCTGCTTGCCTGGAGGAACACTATCCGCACTCGATGGCTAATGCTGTGGTAGAGGAAGCAAAGAAGCGTGGGTTGAAGCATGATGAATACCATTCCGAGGTGCAGTATGTTGTGACTCATGGCATTTCAAGCATGGTAGAAAACAAGAAGGTCATCATAGGCAGTGCACATTTCGCCTTTGAAGACGAGAAATGCTGTATTCCGGAAGGAGAGCAGGTAAAGTATGATGAATTGCCTGCTATATATTCACATCTATATCTATGCATAGATGGGGAACTAGCCGCAGTCATATGTATTCACGATCCACTTCGTCAGGAAGCGCGTGACGCAGTTAAGGCGTTACATGAATGTGGCATCACTAATGTTGTTATGATGACTGGTGACAACCGACGCACCGCAGAAGCTGTTGCCAGGGAGGTTGGTGTGGATGCAGTATATGCAGAAGTTCTACCAGAGGACAAAGCGGCCTTTATTCGTGATGAAAAGGCAAAAGGTCATACGGTCATCATGGTGGGTGATGGGGTCAACGATTCACCTGCTCTATCAGAGGCGGACGCAGGTATCGCCATTTCAACTGGAGCTGCGATTGCACGCGAGATTTCGGATATCACAATTGCTTCGGAAAATCTCTTTGAGCTGGTAACTTTACGCAAACTAAGTAAAGCGTTAATGAACCGCATTAACGGCAGTTATCGTTTTATCGTGGGATTCAACCTGTCACTTATTGCACTTGGGGTAGCTGGAGTATTGCCACCAACCACATCGGCGATGATGCATAATGGTTCTACGCTTGGAATAAGTCTTAAAAATATGACTAATCTATTGCCAGAGAACGAAATATTGCCACAATTAAGTGAATAATCGCTTGATTATCTAACGAATTTCATTTATAATCAAATTCGTTAGTTTGCTGGTGTGGCTCAACGGTAGAGCAGCTGATTTGTAATCAGCAGGTTGGGGGTTCGATTCCCTCCACCAGCTCCAAGTACGAATCTCTACACGATTGTGTGTAGAGATTTTTTTATATCTAAAGAAGTGAGGAGTAGCAATGAGCAAGAGTGAAATTGATCTCTGGCATATATTTCCTGCCGTTGTTCAGTCCGTATTTGCAGAGAATGTTGTCTCTGTAGTATTTATTGTGTCAATTGTGCTCAATCTCGTGCTTCCGAAGAACATGGATTTAAAGAAGATTGATGATTAATTAATAAAGCAAATCAAAAGGGCATCAGCATGTTATATTGCTGATGCCCTGTTACTTTAGCTTGATTTACTCGGCGACATCCTCTGAAGACTCTGGGAGGGTATCATCTGGCAGTGACTCCTTGAAAACAACTCTGAACTCTGTTCCAACACCAGGCTCTGAGTCGACATACACCTTGGCGTCGTGAGTCTCAGCTACCTGTGCTACGATTGCAAGACCCAGGCCGGTACCCTTGCCGGATTCCTTGGTTGTAAAGAATGGATCGAAAATCTTAGATACAGTATCCGAATCCATTCCTGGACCATTGTCCTTAAACTTCAGCTCTACGTTGCCGTCGTGACAGCTTGTGGAAACAGTCAGAGTTCCTCCACCATTGTCTGCCATTGCATCATAGGCATTTAGCGTGATATTGAGTATCATCTGAGAGATCTGTGTTGTATCACCCTTGATATAATGACCTGCGCAATTTAACTTTGTCTTAACATCAACAGTCTTAGGCTTGGCAGGGAGTGATACCTTGATTGAATTCTTGACCATCGAATCCGGATCCAGTTCTGTCAGAAGTTCAACGTTGCAGTTCTTAGACAGATCTGCAAGTCTTGAAACCAGATCCTTGGCCTTAACTGAGGCGTTGTATACCTCAGTGAGGTTCTCTAGGACAAAAGTCTGATCCTTAGGGAGCATCTCCATGCTCATCATGCTGTATCCCATTATAGGGGTGAGCAGGTTATTGAAGTCATGCGCGATTCCGGCTGTCATAGTACCTATAGTCTCAAGTCTCTGGTGATGAGCCAGTGCCTGAACCTTCTGATTAATCTCCTCCATCGCTTCGTTACGCTTGCGCAGATACTCAAGCTCATCATGCGTACGCTTCTTATAAACAATTAAGGTTATAAGGATGAGGCATACACCGAGCACTACGATTGCACCATGAATAAGTATCATATCTGCAGCTTTTCTTGAAGGCTTGATGGTTGAGTCATAGTTTGATGCTTCTGCGATGGCAAAAACTTCATTCGCATTCTCCGATGCTATGCTGACTACGATTCTGGCAACGTATGAGTAGTCAGGGTCGTGATGTGTCATATCGATAGATCTGGCAGAATTCTTACTGTTCTTCTGCGCTTTCTTGACAAAGGCGACGCATTTATCGATATCCTTTGTAAAATGGCTGTCAGCTGCACGTGATACAATATGTTCTCCGTGCTTTATTACAACAATGCTGCTAGACCAGTCCATAAGAATCTTCATATCGTCAGGACTGTGCTCCTTGCCGACCGTATCATTAATCAGATTCTCAAGGCCTACAAGGAAGTATATTGTCTCACCGCCACCAAGCTTCTTCTCATATGCTAGAAAGCATCGACCTTCACTATTCTCGCAGGTTCGGTATGACTGGCTATTAGCCCTGCTTAAAAATTTGAGGCTGGTTTCATCTGAAGCTGATTTAACTATCTTGCCGTCATTATATATAACAAACCCTGAATATGTTGAAAGAAGGCTTAGATCACTAGTGTCAATATATTTACAGAAACTACTCCAATTACCGGATTCTAGTGCTTCGTCGTTGAGCCTCTTGAACTTTCGTTCATCGAGTAGGGACAGCGCTTCTCTGCTGTAGTTGAGTAGCGATGACTGAATATTGGCATCTTCTGAAAGTATCAGCTGTTGGAACTGGTTGTCCTTGTCAGTGAGTATTGCCTTCTCAAATGTCCTGAAGGATTTCCATACAACCATAGAGCCGAGTACTATAAAAATCAGAGCAATTGATATGGCTGGAGCCATTATCTTCTTGTGCTCATCATCCTGGGTATTTCTAGTGATTTCGTTCATAGATATAATTCACCTCCACGATTGTATTAATTGTAGCATGGGTGAATATGCTTATGCTTAATAAATATTAAATGACTTGGGTGACAAATCATGAGATTATTATAATTACAATGAGGTGATTAATATGCAGAATATAGTACTGGTTGTTGATGACGACAGAGCAATACTTAATATGTTATACAAGGCGCTTCATCAGAATGGGATTGAAGCCGATCTTTCTACGAGCGGTGAGTCTGCACTCGAGATGGCAGCCAAGAAGGAGTATGATTTGATACTCCTTGATATTAATATGCGCGGCATTAATGGGTTTGAAGTAATACAGAGACTTCGTGCTAACAGATATGAGACTCCGATTATGGTTGTAAGCGGTCGCAAGGAGGATAAGGATGCCCTCTATGGACTGGCAATCGGCGCGGATGACTATATTACTAAGCCTTTCAATCCAGTAACGCTAGTAGCCAAGGTCAAGGCGCTTATTAGAAGAAGTCAGACTGCTGCATCTAAGGTAACAGGCAACGAGATTGTTGCTGGTCCTTTCACTTACAACACATCCACGCTGAGACTGTATAAGAATGGAACAGAGATTCCACTTTCAGCAAAGGAGAATGCAATGATTAAGCTGTTTATAGATAACGTTGATCACATTTTCTCTAAGGATATGATATACAGCATTATCTGGGGTGAAACTATTATTGATGAGAGTGCGATTATGGTTTACGTTAACCGCATAAGACAGAAGATAGAAGATGACCCATCGAACCCTAAGTACCTTCAGACAGTTAGGGGTCTGGGTTACAGATTTACAGTTTAGAGCAACATAGAGTAAATAAAAACAGGCATTCCGATTATATAACCAGATGCCTGTTTTATTATGCCCTTGTGAAAGTAGCGGAAGTGTATCTGATCCAACCGCTTGGAATCTTAATCCACTTGTTGCGCTTGTCAAGACAGGTTACTACGGTACCTTTCTTGAGCTTTGCCTTGGTGATACCACTCACGGCATGCTTCTTGGTGCTTGGGTTGAGGCTTGCTCTATTAACAATGCCGTAATCTTTATCGGGCCCTTTATAGATAAAGGAGGCCTCATCTAATTCGTAACTCCGCCCTTCCTTAATCTGTGAATAAGTAATATTGGAATTATCCTTAGCGTATGAAGGTACGGTTGCAACACCAAAGCACACAGTGACAACTAAAGTTGCGCAAAGAATCATAATTGCGAATCTGCTTCTTATACTTCTCGTCATCTCTACCTCCATGCAGTCCAGATTAGCACCAGTCACATAGAATGGCGCTACTAATAATGTATAACTAGAATCTTAACACATCATAAATAGAATCTTAAATTTTATTAATAATTACAATTTTTTATAGAAAAATACCGAAAAATACAGAAAATAAGGCCAAAATAAAAGCGAAGACGGTAAATAACTCGCCTACGCTTTGTGGAAATCATTTATGTTATCTGGGAATGATTGTGTTTTATCTGAAGTTAATAGTGCCTGTCTCTGCATCCATTGAATCAACGATTGCAAGTGATTCCAGCTGATATCCAAGGTTTCTGATAATCTGTCCACCTGACTGGAAACCCTTTTCAATAGCAATGCCGATTCCCTCTACAGTTCCACCTGCCTGTGATACAATTGAAATAAGCCCCTGAAGAGCACAGCCGTTAGCTAGGAAGTCATCAATGATAAGAACGTGATCGTCCTCACTTAGGAACTTCTTAGAAACGATTACCTGGTTCTTGGTCTTGTGAGTGAAAGACTCAACCTCTGCAATGTACATATCTCCGTCGATATTGATACTCTTAGACTTCTTCGCGAAAACTACAGGAACATCAAAATGTCTTGCAACCATGCACGCAATTCCGATTCCTGATGCTTCAATGGTAAGAATCTTGTTGATATTCTTACCCTCAAATCTCCTCTTGTACTCAGCTCCCATACGATCAAAAAGCTCAATATCCATCTGATGGTTCAGGAAACTGTCTACCTTCAGAACATTTCCCTCTTTAACAAGTCCATCCTTAACAATTCTTTCCTCTAGAAAATTCATAGAAAACACTCTCCCTCTCTCAGCATGAAAAATTAATTAAAATTTAACACACTTTTGATGAATATGCTATAATCGTACTGCATATTTCTATGCATATGAACATAATGTATTTTAGAAATAGGAAGGGAACAGACCAATGGAGAGAATTTTAGTACTGAACCTAGGTTCAACATCATCAAAGATTGCAGTATATGATGATGACAAGGAAGTTTTTGCATCAACACTCAGACACACAACTGATGAGATGGCACAGTTCGATGATGTACTCGATCAGTTCGAGTTCAGAAATGCGAAGGTAAGAGAGGCACTTGAGGCTAACAACATTCCTGTAGATAGCCTTACTGCTGTATGCTCAAGAGGTGGTAATATCTGTGCATGTCCACACGGAGCAATCGGAATCGACCAGGCAATGATCGATTACCTCACAAGACCAGAGGACACTGCTAAGCACGCTTCACTTCTTGGATCAATGATCGCTTTTGACCTTCACAAGGAGTTCGGAATTCCAGCATGCATCTACGATGCAATCGGAACAGATGAGAAGCAGCCAGTTGCAAGAGTAAGTGGTGTTCCAGAGATTCCACACTTCACAGTAGGTCACACTCTTAACACAAGAGCAATGGCAATCAAGTGTGCTGAGGAGAAGCTTGGTAAGTCATTTGACGAGTGCACATTCATCGTAGCTCACCTCGGTGGTGGAAGCTCAATCAGACTTTACAAGAATGGTGTTAACATCGATTCTGTAAACGACGCAGAGGGCAACTTCACTCCTGAGAGAGGTGGCGGTGTTGACTGCAAGTCACTTATTAAGCTTTGCTATTCAGGCAAGTATTCAGCTAAGGAGGCTATGAAGCTTATCCACGGAAACGGCGGACTTAAGGCTCACCTCGGAACTGCTGATGCACTTGAGGTAGAGAAGATGATGAACGACGGAGATGAGTATGCTGCTATCGTATATGAGGCGCTCGCTTATAACGTTGGTAAGGATATCGCTAAGCTTTCAGCTGTAGTTTCAGGAAAGGTTGACAGAATCATCCTTACTGGTGGACTTTCATACTCAAAGTTCCTCACTAACTACATTACAAACATGGTAGAGTTTATCGCACCTGTTGAGGTAATGGCTGGTGAGTACGAGATGGAGGCTCTTGCAGCAGGAGCACTCAGAGTTCTTGAGGGCAAGGAGGAGCTTCAGGATTTCGCAAAGATTAAGGAGTCATCAATCGACAGAATCAGAATCGTACCTGGCGTAGATCCGTATACAGTTCCTAAGAGAGGCTAATCCGGGTTTACTTTAAGCAAATTAAAATCGCATGCCGGCTGGCATGCGATTTTTATAAATTGCGTTTATTAAAAACTTGGAGAAATTGAAAATAAAATAAAAAAATATGTACTGCCCAGGTAGTGCTCAGATCCCAGGCAGTACACAAAACGGTACAGAGACGCAATACAGCGACATTTGTAATTGAAAAACAACTACGATTAGATTATATATATTGATTAGTTTGTAAAGAAGTGGGAAAATATAAAAACTGTGTGAAGATTGCAGGGAGATGCCGAATGAAACAATCAGATTTTGCTGTTCTGTTCAGTGTCATCGAAGCGGGAAGCTTCAGCAAGGCTGCGGAACGACTAGGATACACTCCTGCAGGAGTATCCTATATAATTTCAGAAATAGAGCGGGAGCTGGGAATGCCAATTTTTAACCGTAACCATAATGGCGTTAAACTTAACGGCCATGGAATGGATATGATCCCTGAGCTTAAAATGATCTATCAGGCCAACCTCAATCTTGAGAACAAGATCAGATCGAGGAAGGAAGGAAAGACAATCAACCTATATGTTGGACTTATAGATACAGTCGCATCCGAGTGGCTTCCTGATGCAATGGTGGAGTTTGAGGAATTGTATCCGGATGTAAGAATTGACGTAATGACAGGAAATCCATATGAGCTTAACGACTGGATGGAGTCGGGACTCATTAACATCATGGTTACCGAGGAAGAATGGATTGATACGAACTTTATATCGATACCAATTTATAAAGATTTATTCTATATGGTATTTCCTAATGGTTCAGATGTGCCAGAAGAAGCCGGACTTGACCTGATGGAAGGACGTGATGTTATAACACCTTTCTATGGTGGAGACAGAACTGCTGAGATTCTTCTTAGGAAGCTGGGAATAGATTTCAATCAGACCTACGATAGAGTAAACAATCAGGCTGTAATAAAACTTGTTGCAATAGGTAAAGGTGCTGCAATCCTACCAGGACTTCACCTCCGTGAGGCGAGAATATGGGCTTACGAAGACAAGTATCAGCCAGAGATAGTTAAGATTGTACCTGAGACAGGAAGAGAGCTTGTTGTCGGAATCAGAAGTGAGAATAAGAGTAATGAATTGCTGGCTAAATTCACGCTGTGCATCAAGAAGTCGGCAATGATAAATAGTGATTGGGAGGATTTTGAATGATATCAAACAAGATGAAGGGTAACGCTGCCCTTCTGTTTACCGCGGTAATCTGGGGATCAGGCTTCATTGCGCAGAAGCTCGGAATGAGCGTGCTGCCGCCACTGGCCTTTAACGGTATAAGACAGCTTTGTGCGGCGATTGTGCTGATGCCGTATCTAGCATATAACCTTAAGAAGAGTGGTTATTTCAGCAGAGAGAAGAGTACATATGAGCAGATCAGAGCTAGAAAGAATCAGGTTATTCTCGGAGGCTTCGTCTGCGGAGCATTTATGATGCTTGGATCTAACCTGCAGCAGGTTGGGCTTGTTACAGTTTCAGCCGGAAAGTCAGGCTTTATCACAGCGATTTATATCGTAATGGTGCCGCTTCTATCAATCTTCCTTGGCAAGAAGCTTACTTTTAAGACTGCATTCTGCTGTACTCTTGCGATGATTGGATTCGCCTTCCTTAGCCTTAGAGGCGGTCTTGGCAATGTTACATCAGGAGATATAATCACACTGATTTCAGCTGTATTCTTCGCGTGCCAGATCATTGCTGTAAACAATTTCGTTACCAAGGAGAATGACATAATGCTGTCCGTTCTTCAGATGTTTATATCCGGAGCAGCGACAGTGCCTCTATCACTGCTATGCGAGAGCTACACATTTGCTGACCTTGTGCAGTGCGCACCGATTATCACATATTCAACATTGCTCCCGACAGCTCTCGGTTTCACATTCCAGATTGTCGGGCAAAAATACACCGACGCAACGACTGCATCATTTCTGCTCAGCCTTGAGTCGGTGTTCAGCGCAATATTCGGCGCCATTGTTCTTCATGAAAGTATGAGTGGAAAGGAGCTTCTAGGATGCTTCCTGATATTCCTCTCCAATATTATCGTCCAAATTGAGGGTCGGCCAAAGCTGCCTCGTAGTCCTCGAGATTCTTCTGAAGGAGACTAGGCGTATCAAGACCATAAGGACATCTGCTTGCACACTGACCGCAGTGCAGACAGTTTTTTATTTGCTGCATCTGAGCCTGGTGAGCCTCGTCCATGTATACGCTTACTGGTGCTCTTCTGATCATGAGGGACATTCTCGCACAGTCCTGGATAAAGATTCCTGCAGGACAAGGCATGCAATATCCGCAGCCACGGCAGAAATCACCAGTGAGCTCTCGTCTCTCTGACTCAACAAAAGCCTTCATCTCGTCATCGTAAACTGGCGGATTCTCTGCACAAGCAAGGAAGTCGTCGAGCTCCTTCTCTCTCTGAACGCCCCAGATAGGAAGAACGTTGTCAAAAAGATCGCAGAATGCATATGCTACATCCGCTCTGTTGATAAGGCCGCCACTCATTCCTTTCATTGCAACAAATCCCATGTTGTGCTCCTTGCACTTGTTCGCAAGCTCAATCTCTCTCTCATCCGCAAGATAGCTGAATGGGAACTGAAGAGTCTCGTAAATACCTGACTCAATCGCCTCCTCAGCAACTGCCATACGGTGATTAGTGATACCGATATGACGAATCTTACCCTCGGCCTTAGCCTTAAGAGCTGCATCGTAGAGCCCGTCCTCTCCACCTGGTTTCGGGCAAAAACCTGGGTTGTGGAACTGATACACGTCTATGTAGTCGGTCTTCAGCGCCTCGAGAGATTCCGCAAGATCCGACCAGAAGTCTTCAGCAGTCTTAGCCATTGTCTTAGTCGCGATGTATACTTCATCTCTTACGATACATGCTTTCTCGAATGCTTCACCAATCTTAGCCTCACTGTCTGAGTACATTCTTGCGGTGTCAAAATACCTGATTCCGCTGTTGTATGCCTTAACAAGAAGCTTGCCTGCTTCTTCAAATGAGATTCTCTGAATCGGCAGTGCTCCAAAGCCATTCTTGTCTACGGTTATTCCTGTGCTTCCAAGTGTTACCTGTGACATAATTCTCGCCTCCTGTGTTTATTTATTTAAGAATTATAGTGTATAATTGCAAATATAACAATATGCGCCAGTAGCTCAGTGGATAGAGTGTTCCACTCCGAATGGAAAGGCCGCGAGTTCGATCCTCGCCTGGCGCACCAGTACGCTGAAGCTCGGCCAGGATTAAATAGGCTGAGCTTTTTGTGAATTGTCAAGGAGGATGATTTATGAAGAAGATTGCTGTTATCGGTGCCGGAAGCTGGGGCACAGCACTTGCAACTGTTCTCGCAGGCAAGGGGCACGAAGTAAGAATTACTGATATTAATATGGAACATCTGAAGCTTATGGAAGAGCACAGAGAGAATGTGAACTACCTTCCTGGCGTTAAGCTTAATGAGAATATACATATCGTCGGAAGCGGAGCGGAGGCACTCGAGGATGCTGACTATGCACTTTTCTCAGCGCCTGCGCAGCACTTCAGATCTGCAATTGAGGCGGCAATCCCTTACATGAAGAAGGATCTTATAGTTATCAACGTTGCTAAGGGCATCGAACAGAAGACACTTCTCAGAATGTCTGAAATTGCGTCAGATTATCTTGATATGGACAAGTATGTTGTTCTCTCTGGACCTTCGCATGCTGAGGAGGTTGGAAGATGCATGCCGACAACTGTTGCAGTTGCTTCGAAGTGCCTCGAGACTGCAGAGGATGTGCAGGAACTGTTTATGACTGACAGATTCAGAGTTTACACAAATGATGATGTTGTGGGAATCGAGCTTGGTGGTTCGCTCAAAAATATCATAGCTCTGGGCGCAGGAATTTCCGACGGAATGGGATTTGGAGATAATGCGAAGGCTGCTCTTATGACAAGAGGGCTTGCGGAGATCAAGAGGCTTGGACTTAAGCTTGGTGCAAGACCGGAGACTTTTGCAGGGCTGGCAGGAGTTGGGGATCTTATTGTTACATGCACAAGTATGCATTCTCGTAACAGAAGATGCGGCATTATGATTGGTGAGGGAATGGATCCAAAGGAGGCTACTGATAAAGTAGGCATGGTTGTTGAGGGAATGTTCACGACTGAGGCTGCATACGGCCTTGCCCAGAGGGAAGGAATTGAAATGCCTATTACTGAAGCCATATATGATGTGATTAACGGCAAGATTAGGGTTGAAGAGGTCGTGGCATCACTGATGACAAGAGAAAAGAGACACGAAGAGGATAAGAAATAGGCCGTTGTAGAAATTTACAAAAATATTACATAATTCTGTTGACAATGCACATAAGAATTGTTATATTAATTGTGCTAACCGAAATCTATGAAAGGAGCATATTCACATGTCAAGAACAACTATGATGATGGAAATGAGAATGATGGGCATGTGCATGTGCACTGCAAGTTACATAGATTAAGGTCTGACAGAATGCTGGATAGTCTATGATGTTTGTCGTAGATGTTATTATCAGGGCAGGTCGTGAGACCTGCCCTGTTTTTTTCGGAAAATAACTCATAAGGAAGAAGGTAAACAAATGACAGAACCTATTATCAGCCTTAAGGATGTGAATAAGAAGTTCGATACCAGAGGAGGTGTGGTACACGCTCTTAAGGATATCAACCTCGACATACAGCCAGGAGATGCTCAGGGAATCATCGGACTCTCTGGAGCGGGAAAGAGTACTCTTGTAAGATGCATTAATCTTCTAGAAGAACCTACAGAAGGAAAGGTCCTCTTCGACGGCAAGACTCTTACAAGCCTCTCGAGAAAGGAGCTTAACGTCGAGAGAAGAAAGATGGCGATGATCTTCCAGCAGTTCAACCTGCTGATGCAGAGAGACGCAATCGGAAACATCTGCTTTCCGCTCGAAATCGCAGGGGTTCCTAAGGCAGAGGCAAGAAAGAAGGCAATGGAACTTCTTAAGATTGTAGATCTAGAGGACAGAGCTCACTCATATCCTTCGCAGCTCTCCGGCGGACAGAAGCAGAGAGTTGCAATCGCAAGAGCACTGGCAACAGACCCTAAGGTTCTCCTCTGTGATGAGGCTACAAGCGCACTCGATCCTAAGACTACAAGAGCGATCCTAGAGCTCCTTCGCAAGATCAACAGAGAGCTTGGAATAACACTCGTAGTAATCACTCACGAGATGGATGTAATCAAGCAGGTATGCAACAAGGTTGCTATCATCGAGAAGGGTGAGATTGTAGAGAAGGGTAATGTTCAGGATGTATTCACCAAGCCTAAGAGCCAGGCTGCTAAGAAGCTATTCTTCCCTGACGAGAGAGAGAAGAATACAGTTCACAGAGCTACAACAAAGCACAGAGTAAGACTTGTATATGATACACAGAACGCTTATGAGCCTATCGTTTCAAACATGATATTAGAGCTCAAAGCACCAATCAACATTCTGTACGCTAACATGGACGTACTTAATGATATACAGAAGGGACAGATGGTGATATGTCTGGCTGATGATGCTGCAATGGCTGAGAGACAGAAGCAGTATCTCAGAGATCACAAGGTTGAATTCACTGAAATCGAACAGGAAGGAGAAGATGAATAATGGAAGCATCAGTATTAATCGGACTTCTATGGAGCGAGTCAATCAAAACAGTATATATGACTCTCGTTTCAACACTGGTAGCGTATATCGTCGGACTTCCTATCGGAGTAAGCCTTATACTTACCGACTCAAATGGCATAAGACCTGTCGGCTGGTATAACAAGATCATGGGATTCATCGTAAATGTTGTAAGATCGGTACCATTCCTGATTCTGATGATTGCTCTTATGCCATATGTTCGTAAGATTATCGGAACTGCAATCGGAACATCTGCGACAGTAGCTGTCCTTATTGTAGCGGCAATACCTTTCGTAGCTAGAATGGTTGAACAGTCACTTAAGGAAGTTGATCCTGGTGTGATTGAGGCAGCTCAGTCGATGGGTGCATCGACACTCACAATTGTTACTAAGGTAATGCTTACGGAGGCAAGACCGTCACTTATCAATGGTGCGGCGGTAGCGACTATCACAATCCTCGGTTATTCAGCAATGGCTGGAGTTATAGGTGGCGGTGGTCTTGGTGATCTCGCCATCAAGTATGGACTTTACAGATATGAGACAACAATCATGTGGATTACTGTAATCTTACTTGTAATTCTCGTTCAGATTCTGCAGGAAATCGGAATCAAGGTTGCGCATAAGCTCGACAACCGAATTTAAACAGTTTATAAATTTTTCGTTAAATATAAGGAGGGAACTATCAATGAAAAATTTTAAGAAAATCGCAACAATCACACTAGCGGGTGTACTCGCACTTTCACTTCTAACAGGCTGCGGCTCAAAGTCTTCAGATGAAGATAAAACAATCAAGGTAGCTGCTTCACCTACACCTCATGCTAAGATTCTAGAGCAGGTTAAGGACACTCTCGCAGATGAAGGATACACTCTAGAAGTTGTAGAGTTTGATGACTATGTAAAGCCTAACCAGGCAGTAACTGACGGCGATGTTGACGCTAACTACTTCCAGCACCAGCCATACCTCGATCAGTACAATGAGGAAAACGGAACTGACATCGTATCTGCAGGATCTGTACACTACGAGGCAATGGGTATCTACAAGGCTCAGAAGGATTCAATTGATCAGCTTGAGAAGGGCGACAAGATTGGAGTACCTAACGATGTAACTAACGAGGCTAGAGCTCTTCAGCTTCTTCAGGCTAACGGAGTAATCAAGCTTAAGGACGGAGCAGGACTCAATGCAACTAAGGCTGATATCGTTGAGAACCCATATGGAGTAGAGATCGTTGAGCTTGAGGCTGCAATTATCCCTAACTCACTTCCAGACCTTGCTCTTGCAGTAGTAAATGCTAACTATGCACTTGAGGCCGACATCACAGGTGATGTAATTGCTAAGGAATCAGCTGATTCAGACGCAGCTAAGACTTATGCAAATATCGTTGCTTGCGCTAAGGGAAATGAGTCAAGCGACAAGATAAAGGCTCTAGTTAAGGCACTTCAGAGCGACACTGTTAAGAAGTATCTTGAGAAGGAGTATGATGGTGTAATCGAGGCTACATTCTAAGTTAGAATCTAAGCTGTACACATACTACTCACATACGATTAAACCTTAAAAGAAATTAATATTTTTAATACCAATCTAAGGAGTTCTCAGGCTGAGAGCTCCTTTTTTTCTACACATACTTAAGGTATAATATAACCTGCTTTACTATATGCGGCGGAGCCGCAGAGGCAATGAAAGAAGGAGATTATATGTCAGGTTATATTGCGGTGATAATAATGCTGCTTGCACTGTCGGCGTTTTTTTCTGCAACGGAAACAGCGTACACATCACTTAACAGGATTAAGATGAAGAATCTTGCTGCCGATGATGACAGGCGTGCAGAGAAGGTTCTTAAGCTTGATGCCAATTATGACAAGCTTCTGTCGACAATCCTTGTTGGTAATAACATTGCCAACATCTGTCTGACTTCTGTTGCGACAGTAATGTGTGTAAAGCTGTACGGAGCTAACCTTGGAGCAACTGTTTCAACAGTTGGAGTAACAATCGTGGTACTGATATTCGGTGAGATTTCACCTAAGACCATAGCTAAGGAGAATGCTGACGCTTTTGCTATGTTTTCAGCACCTGCTGTTAACGCACTGGTAATTCTGTTCACACCTGTAACGGTTCTTTTTAGTTTTCTTAAGGCACTTCTCAGCAAGCTATTTAAGGCTAATCAGAACAATGCATTTAATGAGGATGAGCTGATTACAATTGTTGAGGAAGCGAAGACTGAAGGCTCGCTTGGAGCTGAGCAGAGTGAGCTTATAACAAATGCGATAGAGTTTAACGACGTCGAAGCTATAGACATCATCACTCCAAGAGTAGATATTGTGGCTATAGAGAAAGGCGAAGATATAGATGAAATCGGTAAGGTGTTCAGAGAATCTGGACTTTCAAGACTTCCGGTATATGACGATGATCTTGATAACATAATCGGAGTTCTGAATCAAAAGGATTTCCACAACAACGATCTTAAGGAGGCATCAGATGTAGACAAGTACGTCAAGCCAGTTGCATATGTTGCTGAATCACTTAAGGCATCAGTACTCCTTAAGAAGATGCAGTCCATGAAGACTCACCTCGCTATAGTCGTGGATGAGTATGGAGGAACGACAGGCCTCGTGACTATGGAGGATATAATAGAAGAGCTTGTCGGCAAGATATATGATGAGCATGATGCAGTCGAGCTAAGAGATGTAACACCGATTGGAAATGGTGCCTACACCGTAGCGGGAGGTGCGAACCTCGAGAAGTTTTTCGAGATTTTTGACGAAGAGATCGAGACTGATGCAACGACAATCAACGGCTGGGTTATGATTGAGCTTGACAGACTGCCTCGAAGCGGTGACAAGTTCACCTACAACTCAAAACACAAGACATTTAATGTAAGAGTTACGAAGGCAGATTCAAGAAGAGCGCTGATGACGTATATTAAAGTCGAGAACAGACAGGATGAAGAATAAAGGAGAATTTGAATGGGTTTAATGGAGTTTATTTTTGGCGATCTTAACGCCAAGGAAGTAAAGAAGATTGAGAAGATCGTAGACAAGGTTGAATCCTACGATGAGGCGATGCAGGCTCTGACTGATGATGAGCTTAGAGGCAAGACTCAGGAGTTCAAGGAAAGACTCGCTCAGGGTGAGACGCTTGATGACCTTCTTCCTGAGGCATTTGCCGTATGCCGTGAGGGTGCATGGAGAAGTCTTGGAATGAAGCACTTCAGAGTACAGCTCATCGGTGGTGTAGCACTTCACCAGGGAAGAATCTCTGAGATGAAGACTGGAGAAGGTAAGACTCTCGTTGCTACTCTTGCTGCATACCTTAATGCGCTTGAGGGCAAGGGTGTTCACGTTGTTACAGTAAATGACTACCTTGCTAAGCGTGACGCTGAGTGGATGGGAAGACTGTACAATTTCCTCGGTCTGACTACTGGATGTGTAATCCATGCTGTTGAGGGTGATGACAGACATAAGCAGTATATGGCTGACATCACATACGGAACTAACAACGAGTTTGGTTTCGACTATCTCCGTGACAACATGGTTACATACAAGGAGGAACTCATTCAGAGAGAGCTTAACTACGCTATCGTCGATGAGGTCGACTCAATTCTGATCGATGAGGCGAGAACTCCTCTGATCATTTCAGGACAGGGTGTTGACTCAAGTGATATGTACAGAAGAGCCAATTCTTTTGTAAAGATTCTTACAGAGGAAGAGGATTATAAGATCGAAGAGAAGGATAAGCAGATTGCACTTACTGAGAACGGTGTTGAGCAGTGCGAGAAGTACTTCGGAATCGAGAACTTCTCAGATCCTGATAACATGGAGCTTAACCATTATGTAATGCAGTCACTCCGTGCGAACTACATCATGAAGAAGGATGTAGACTACATCGTATCAGATGGTGAGATTCTTATCGTAGATGAGTTCACAGGTCGTATTATGTACGGAAGAAGATTCTCTAATGGTCTTCACCAGGCTATCGAGGCTAAGGAGGGTGTACAGGTTCGTGCTGAGTCAAAGACTCTTGCAACTATTACTCTTCAGAACTATTTCAGAATGTACAACAAGCTGTCAGGTATGACAGGTACTGCGAAGACAGAGGAAGACGAGTTCAGAGATATCTACAACATGGACGTAGTAGTTATCCCTACTAACAAGCCAATCGCGAGAATTGATAACGATGATGTTATCTACAAGACAATGAAGGCTAAGTTCAATGCTATCGCTGATGCTGTTAAGGAAGTACACGAGAAGGGACAGCCTGTACTTGTAGGTACAATTTCAATCGAGACATCAGAGCACATCAGTGAGCTTCTGAGCAAGCGTGGAATCAAGCATAAGGTCCTTAATGCGAAGTACCACGAGAAGGAAGCGGAGATCATCGCAGATGCAGGACGTCTCGGTGCTGTAACAATTGCAACTAACATGGCTGGAAGAGGAACAGATATCATCCTCGGCGGTAACCCTGATTTTGAAGCTAAGAGACAGATGAGACTTCAGGAGTTCACACCGGAGCAGATTTCTTTTGCAACAGGCTTTGAGAAGTCAGACGATGCTGAGCTTAACAGAGCAAGAGAGGTTTACACTAAGCTTGTCAAGGATATTAAGGCTTCAAGAGAGGAAGAGCAGGAGAAGGTTAAGGCTCTTGGCGGACTTTCAATCATTGGTACTGAGAGACATGAGTCAAGACGTATCGACAACCAGCTGAGAGGACGTTCTGGACGTCAGGGCGACCCTGGAGAGACTTGCTTCTATCTCTCACTCGAGGACGATCTTATGAGACTCTTCGGTGGTGAGAGAATGCAGAAGATTGTCGAGAAGACAGGTCTTGGTGATGATGAGGCTATTGCTGCTGGACTCCTGAGCAAGTCTATCGAGAGCGCACAGAAGAAGGTTGAGGGTAAGAACTTCGGTATCCGTAAGTACGTTCTTCAGTACGACGATGTAATGAACAGACAGAGAGCTATCATCTACGATCAGAGAAAGATGGTTCTTGATGGTGAGAATCTCAAGGAGTACATCGAGAGCATGACAGAGGAACTTATCTACGCAATCCTCGAGCCTATCGTTCTTGAGTCAAAGTATCCTGAAGAGTGGAATCTTGATAAGGCATGGGAGGATCTTGCTAAGATTACTTCAGCATTCAAGGGAAGACTTTCATACACAGATGAAGAGAAGGCTGATCTCGATGACATCACTCTTAAGGAAGATGTTATCAGAGTATTCAAGGAGCTCTATGACGAGAAGGAAGCTGAAATCGGCGCTGAGCAGATGAGAGAAGTTGAGAGAATGATCATGCTCAGAGTTGTAGATAACAGATGGATGGATCACATCGATGCTATGGAGCAGCTCAAGAGCGGAATCGGACTCAGATCTATCGGACAGCAGGATCCTGCTCAGGCATATGCGAAGGAAGGCTTCGACATGTTTGATGAGATGGTTGCTGACATCAGAGAAGAGACAGTTAAGTTCTGCTACAACGTGACTGTTACAACTCGTACAGAGAGAAGAAGAGGTGCTACTGGAACTGCTTCTAAGGAAGAGTACCATGAGGATCATAGCGAGGGACCAGAGGCAGCTCCTACTGCTGACAGAACAGGCAAGCAGGAGACAGTTCACAGAGCTGAGCCTAAGGTTGGAAGAAATGATCCATGTCCTTGCGGAAGCGGCAAGAAGTACAAGAACTGCTGCGGCAGATAAGAATGTTATAGGTATTATTTTGAGCCGGGCTTCAGCTGATGCCTGGCTCAATTGGAATTTAGAGATAATTAGAGATAAATGGTGGAAGGGTGACAGATTATGCTGGAACTTGACAATATCAGAAGTGAATATCAGTCCGTTATAACAGAGCTTAACGAAGTCAGGGGGTATCTTTGACTACGATGGAATGGTTAAGACTGTAGCAGATCTCGATGCTAAGATGCTAAAGGAAGGCTTTTGGGACAATCCCGAGGCTGCGCAGAGCGTACTTAAACAGAAGAAGTCATGCCAGAACAGGATTGACAGCTACGATGAGCTTGCTGCTAGTATAGAAGAGATTCCGGATCTTATAGAGATTGCAGAGGAGCTTGGCGATGAGAAGGAAGCGGGAAGCATCGTTAAGGCCTGGGCTAAGATTGGCGAAGAGCTTGAGCAGCTTAAGCTTACAACACTTCTCAACGGTAAATATGATATGAATGACGCAATCCTGAGCATTCATGCAGGTACTGGTGGTGTTGATGCGATGGATTGGGCTGAGATGCTTGAGAGAATGTATCTCAGATTCTGTGAGAATAAGGGACTTAAGACCAGGATGCTTGACAGACAGGATGATACTGCTGCAGGTATCAAGAGTTGCACAATCATGATCACAGGAGACAATGCCTATGGACTTCTTAAGAGTGAGACGGGAGTTCACAGACTGGTAAGAATTTCACCTTTTAACTCAATGGGTAAGAGACAGACTTCTTTTGCATCGGTCGAGGTAATTCCTGATATGGGAGATACTCTTGAGGTTGAGATCAACCCTGAGGACATTAAGGTTGACACCTACCGAAGCAGCGGTGCGGGTGGACAGTCTGTAAATACTACAGACTCTGCAGTAAGAATTACTCATCTGCCTACAGGTATTGTCGTAACCTGCCAGAATGAGAGGTCACAGCTTCGCAATAAGGAAGTGGCTATGAAGATTCTGGCATCGAAGCTTACTAAGATTGCGGAGGATGAACATAAGGAGAACCTTAACGAGCTTAAGGGGGATGTCGGCATGGCAACATGGGGAGCACAGATCAGAAACTATGTGTTCCAGCCATATACTCTTGTTAAGGATACAAGAACAGGTGCTGAGTGCACGAATGTGAATGCTGTAATGGATGGAGATATCGATCAGTTTATAAGAGCCAAGCTTTCTATGGATGCTAACAGCGCAGCAGAGAATATGAATTAAAGGAAACGAATGAAGAAGAAATATATACTATGGGATTTTGATGGAACAGTACTTAACAGTAACAACATAATTATTGACTCATGGCAGGCGACTTCGCTTCACTATACGGGAAAGAAGCTTCCAGTAGAGGACGTTGTAGCGACTTTTGGAGAAACCATAAGATATACGGCAAGAAAGTTCTGGCCTGATGTGGATGTAGAAGAAGCAATCACATATTACAGAAACTATCAGGCGGAAAATCTTGAAGGTAATCTGTCGATTTTTGACGGCATCAAGGAGCTCCTGGATGGTCTGAAGCGTGATGGCATTTCGAACTCAATTGTAACCTCAAGACTTAAGGAAACAACTCTTGAGTACATAGACAGATACGGACTTTCGGATTGCTTTGATGTTGTAATCACTAACGATGATTGCAAGACGCATAAGCCAGATCCAGAACCGGTTACGAAGTGCATCGAGAAGCTTGAATGTATCTATGGATGCAATATATCGAAGGATGAGTGCATTATGATCGGTGATACGAGATTTGATGTCGGATGCGCCAAGAATGCAGGAGTGGATAGCGCTCTTGTAGGATGGAGTCATAATGTAGACATAGCGGTTCTTCGCGAAACTGATACTGTTCCTAACTATACTTTTGGCAGAATTGAGGATGTCAGATCGGTACTTGATTCGATGTAGATTCAGAAAGGAGAGATACATATGATGTATGATGCGGCAATAATCGGAGCTGGACCTGCAGGACTTTCTGCAGCTATTAATCTTAAGCTCCATAATAAGAGTGTTATCTGGTTCGGATCTAAGGCAATGAGCGATAAGGTTGAGAAGTCAGAGTCAATTGCGAACTATCCGGGCATGGGAATTATAAGTGGAAGCGAGCTTAATGAGAAGTTTCTTAAGCATGCCAAGTCGCTTGATCTTGAGGTTGAAGATAAGATGGTTACAGACATTTCTGTTACAGGCAAGGGTTTTATGATTCTTGCGGAGAACAGTGTCTATGAAGCTGAGAAGCTTCTGCTTGCGACTGGTTATGTTGCGGCTAAGGGCTTTGAGAATGAGGACAGACTTCTTGGAAGAGGTGTAAGCTACTGCGCAACATGTGATGGATTCTTCTACAAGGGCAAGACTATCGCAGTATTCTGTGGTGCTGAGCGCTACGAGCATGAGGTTAAGTATCTGTCAGAGATTGCAGAGAAGATTTATCTTTTCACACCATACAAGGGCGAGAGCGAGCTTGATTCGATTGAGAATATCGAGAGACTTAAGAGTCCTATTAAGACAATTGAGGGCGAGAACAAGGCTGATGCAGTGATTCTTGTGGATGGAACTAAGGTCGATATTGACGGCATCTTTGTTCTCAGAACTGCGGTTGCACCAGCAACAGTACTTAAGGGGCTTGAGATGGATGGACCTCATATAAAGGTTGATAGAGAGACTCTTGCAACAAACATCAAGGGTTGTTATGCTGCAGGTGACTGCACAGGCAGACCATATCAGATTGCGGTTGCCGTAGGAGAAGGAAACCTTGCAGCGCACAGTATGTTAGAGGACTAGTTCTGGTAAGGACACGAAGCTAATACGAATAAAGACAATATAAGAGGGAGCATCTGCCGGATTTTAGTCCGGTAGATACTCCCTTTGAAGTTCATATTATATAGTGCTTAGTTAACCTTGCTTATTGGTGTAATTGCAAGGATGAGTGGATAAATCTCAAGTCTTCCAAGCAGCATTGTGAATGAAAGAACCAGTGTAGAGAAATCTGAATATCCGGAGAAGCTTGCTGCCGGTCCGACTGCTCCAAAGCCAGGTCCGACGTTGTTCATACATGAGACCGCTGCTGTAAAGTTTGTTTCGAAATCAAAGGATTCAAAGCTTAGAAGCAGGAATGATATACAGATTATTGCCATATACATCACGAAATATCCTGTTGTCTTAGCTACATATGCTTCGTCCATAAGTCTTCCATTAAGCCTTACGGATCTTATTGATCTAGGGCTAAGTGCCTGGATGAACTGGTTCTTGATAACCTGTCCGAGGACAACGACTCTTGAAACCTTGAGACCTCCGGCTGTCGATCCCATGCAACATCCGCAGAACATCAGCAGCAGCAGAATTGCCTTGGACAGCTGTGGCCACAGATTAAAGTCGCAGGTAGCATATCCTGTGGTTGTCATTATCGATGAAACCTGGAATGCTGAAAGTCTCAGTGCCTCGCTGAAGTTATGATACATAGGCATAATGTTCAGCGTGATTATAGCTGTAGCTGAGAATGCAAATATCAGCGCCCACTTAAGCTCGTTAGACTTGATAACTGGCTTGAAGTTCTTCAGTAGAATAAGGTAGTACAGGTTAAAATTAAGTCCGAATAGGAACATGAATATAGTTATAACCCACTGAAGATACGGTGAGTATGATGCAATGCTGTCTGCCTTGATTCCAAATCCTCCAGTACCTGCTGTTCCGAATGCATGAAGTACGCTGTCGAACAGTGGCATACCGCCGGCTAGAAGAAACGCGATCTCTACTGCTGTAAGAACGACGTACATCTTGTAGAGTGAAACTGCAGTCTTCTTGGTCTTAGGTACAAGCTTGTCGACACTGTGACCTGGCATCTCAGCCTTAAGAATGTTGATTGTTCTGTCTGGTGATCTGAATGCAATTGCGGTGATGAATACAAGAATTCCCATTCCTCCAATCCAGTGTGTAAGGCTTCGCCAGAAGAGTATCGACTTAGGCAATGCTTCAACGTCGTCGACTATAGAAGCACCCGTCGTAGTAAGTCCACTTACCGTCTCGAAGAAAGCATCTATAAAATTAGGAATGCTTCCAGATAGAACAAATGGCAGCGCTCCGAGCACAGATGCTACAAGCCACGAGAGTGATACAATTGCGTAACCCTCACGATGCATGATTGTTCCTTCACTGCTGTCGAAGACGCTCGTCATAAACATACCGAGCAGAAATGAAAGCAGAATTGTTAGCAGAAACGGCATCAAGCTCTCGTGATAATAAATCGCACATGCAAGAGGCATAAGCATAAGGCACGATACGATTCTCACAGTCTTGCCGACTATGTATAAAACGTTATTGTAATTCATTTCGTCATTACTCCTGATCTAGAATATAATCTCTTACAGTTTCAGCAGCTACTATCATTGGTGATACGAGCTCTGTAACTCCGAGCGTGTCACTCAGTCTGTCGAAATCATTTCTGTCAACTTTGGCGATGACTTTAGAAACATCGTGGCTGAGGGCAAAAACTGCCATAAGCAGATTCTCCTCATCAACTCCCGTAAGAGAGACAAATACATCTGCCTGGTGGATACCTTCTTCAAACAAAAGGTTCTTCTCTGTTCCGTCTCCCCAGATAACATTGACATTATCCTGAAGATCCGCCGCAACATCGTAACACCTTTCTTTGTCAAGTTCAACCAGTTTTACTGAACATTTCGAATCACTTAGAATTCTGGCCAGATGAATACCAATCTTGCTGGCACCCATAAGCATGATCTTGAGCGGCTTCTTGCGCTTTGCGGTTCTAATATGGAATTCCGCATCTATTCTATTGTAAATCTCTTCTGCAGCGAGAAGGTCAGGACTGAAAAGCATATCAATGCCAAAAGCTTCTTCAATCTTGTCGAGCTCTTCCGGCGAATACTCGTGCTTTCTTACCTGGCAGATTGTATGGCTTGCACCATATCTCTTCGCAAGGTAGCAAGCAAGAAGGTTCGACTCGTCTGAGTTTGTTGTTGCAATAACCCAGTCAGTCCCCTTCATATCTACAGCCTTAAGTTCTCTGAAGTCAGTTCCGTCAACGCACATTGCGAGAACGTCCTTTGTCTCGTCGATTCGCTGAACCTTGGCTTCATCCTTCTCTAAAACAGTGATATCGTGCGACGTATCACCAAGTGCGTTAATGATTGAATTACCAATCTTTCCGCAACCGACAATTACTATCTTCATTAATATCTCCCGTAATATGTACATTCTTAGAATCAATAATTCTCAAATTAGCATTATAACACTTTAGTCAGCATGCTACAATTCTTATACCTAATTTGATACAATAAAAGATAACTGATTGTGAGAGGAGAGACCGGAATGCTCAATATTTATGCAGGAAGAGAGAATCTCGACAAAGAAAGATTCATATATGACAGAATATCCGGTGAGGCAATAGTTCTCGTGCCTAACCAGTACACCCTGGTAGCAGAAGAGCAGGCACTTAAGTACACTGGCAAGAAGTGCCTTTTTGGCATAGAGATTCTTAGCATGAACAGACTCGGCATGAGACTCCTTAAGGAGCAGGGAAGAGAAAGTGTCAGCATGCTTTCGAGAACCGGTAGAACAATGCTTCTCTCGAAGCTTATTAGAGATCACAGGGAGGATCTCGACTTCTTCAGAAAGTCTGTAGGGAAGTCGTCCTTTACAGATATGATTTCTGACTTTATAAGTGAGTTCAAGCAACAGAACTGCAGCCTAGATGAGGTAATGAGGATATGCGAGCGGGATGATGCAGATCCGATTCTAAGAAAGAAGCTCGGCGAGCTTGAGGCAATCCTGCGAGAATATGAACAGACTCTTTCAGGGCAGTTTACCGATGCAGAGGATTATATTGCGATGTATATTGATGCGATAGCAGAGTCTGAATATATACAGGGCAAGAGCATCTGGATTTATGGATATGACAGCATCACGCCGAAGTTTATGAAGGCTATGATGGAGCTTGCCAAGCGTGCATCCGATGTGAATTTTATTCTAAACAGAAGTGATTACGGGCTCGATGTGATACTGGAAGAAAGATTTCACAGAATGGCGGCAGATTCAGGCATTTCTGTAAACACTGAAGAAATTGGAAGCGAATATGAGATAGAGAAGAAATCATCAATTAAGAGAATTGAGAAGTATCTTGCATGTGATGAAGTCATAGCAGATGATACGGCATCTCCTGACGGAATCGAAATCTATGAGTGCTCGAATATATACAATGAAGCGGAGAATGCGGCCGCATATGTAAAGACCCTTATTCGTGATGAGGGTTACAGACTTAAGGATATCGCAATAATCTGTAACGACAAGGATAGGATGCAGCCTATAGTGCAGCGAATTTTTGCTGAGTATGGACTTGAAATTTTCGTGGACTCATCGAGAAGCATAACAGATTGTGCACCTGTGTGCTTCGTCGCATCACTTCTTGCTCTCACGAGATTCCCTTTCAGCACAGGAAACATCATGGCGCTTGTTAAGTCAGGTTTTGGCGGAGTTTCGAGAGAGGATGCTGACAGACTCGAGCTTTATACAAGAAATCACAAGCTCAAGGGAAGTATGTGGACAAAACCACTAAAATACGGAGCATCAGAATACGGAGAAGAGGCTTTTGCGGAGCTTGAGGCAACACGCGATATGATTTCATCGAAGCTTCAGATTCTTGAAGAGATTGCAAAGACAAGTGACACGGTTAAGACGTGGGCAGCTCGTTTTATGGAACATCTGGAGAATGACTGGAACTTCTCGGAGAAGCTCGATGCTTTTGTCCGTATGGAGGAAAGTCTTGGATATATGGACGAGGCGCTGAGGGTCAAGGGAAGTGCAATAGAGACATTCGAGGTATTCGATCAGCTCGTTCAGATAATGGGTGACGACGCGTTCGATCGCGATACCGCGTGCAAAATGGCCGAGGACGGCCTGGCTGCTGTTCAGGTCGGAATCATCCCGCCTGCGCTCGACGGAATCTCTATGGGTACGATGATAAGAACGAGACCAGCAGATGTAAGAGCAGTCCTTGTTCTTGGTGCTAACGAAGGGAAACTCCCTATGAGACCTTCGACAGAGGGACTTTTCTCGGTTGATGAGAAGAACTTTTTTAAAGAAAACGAGTTTGCGCTCGGAGGCCTTGATGAGATAAAGATGACTGAGGAGAATGTTGCAGTTTACAGAATTCTGTCTAAGGCCAAGGACAGACTTTATGTAAGCTATTCTACTGCAGATGCGGAGAATAATGTACTGGTTCCATCGCAGCTTGTTGACACTCTTAGGGATCTGTTCCCGGGTATAGAGATAAAGGGAGATGTAGTAAGTGAGGGCTTCGGTATGCAGCTTGTGAGCCATAGAAGAGAAGCTCTCAGACATATGATAAGTCATATCAAGGATAAGAATCTCAAGACGATGGACACAACAACTGCAGCTCTTATGGATTACTTTAAGGAAGAGGATCCGGAGAGGCTCGGAAGACTTATCGATGCAGCGTGCGATACCAATGCACCGGAGAATCTTGGCAAGGGATTATCTGCTAAGATTTTTGGCAGTAGAGACGGCAGTCTGAGACTTAGTGCATCGCAGCTTGAAAGATATAGGGAGTGCCCATTCTCATACTTTGTGGGAAGGGGGCTTAAGCCTCTTGAGGAGCGCGTGTTCGAAAGTGATGCGAGATCAATCGGTGATGTTTATCACGAGTGTCTGATGAATGTGGGCAGAAGAATTGATGAGGGTGATGAGACGCCAGTTGATACCCTTGTTGATGAGGAGCTTGGACGAATAAGCACGGTATACAGAGAGGGTGTGTTCGGCTCATCGAAGCTTGAGGAATACAGACTTTCAAGAATCAAAGAAATCTGCACTAAAGCGGCAAGGGCTGTAAAGCAGCAGGTTGAAAGCGGAACTGTTAAGAAGATGTGGTTTGAAGAAGGCTTTGGCAGAGGAAGAACCTTCTCACCACTCGAGCTTGAGATTGATGGAGTTAAGGTCAGAGTAGAGGGCAAGATTGACAGAGCAGATCTTCTAGAGGGTGACAAGATAAGAATAATAGATTATAAGACTGGCTCAGATAAGCTTGATATTGAGAAGGTAAGAGCGGGCAGCAAGATGCAACTGATGATTTATCTGATGTCAGTAGCGTCGGGAGAGTATGAGCCTGCGGGTCTTTTCTATTTTAATATCAGCGAGAAGGAAGAGAATGCGAGCAAGTTTGATGAGAAGAAGATGAGTGCACTTGAAGAGAAATCCGAGGAAGAGGATTTCAAGCTAAGAGGTGCATGGATTGATGAACCGGGCAATCTTGAACTGATGCCTGAATCTGTCCTTAAGGAGAAGGAAGCAAAGGGCATCTCAAGGTCGGATTACGATGAGCTTGCAGCTGATGTCAGAGAAAGAATCTCTGAAACTGGCGCGGCGATTATTAACGGCGATATCGCAATCAGTCCACTTAAAGGTGATGACAAGAAGCTAGTGTGCAGATATTGCGACTATAGAGCTATCTGTCGTTATGATGCGTCAAGCTATGCGGGCAACAAGGCAAGAGAGCTCAAAAAGAGAACTAGACAGAAGGAAGATTAATTAATGGGGATAGAAGTTACATCTGTAGGAAGCAGCAGCTCGGGTAATTCATATATTATAAGAAGCAAGAATAATGTGGTTATTCTTGATGTTGGTCTGAGCGGCAAGAAGATAAAGGAAGGTCTATCAACTCTTGGAATCGCTCCGGTTGATGTCGATGCAATCATGGTAACCCATGAGCACGTGGATCATGTTAAGAGTATCCGACTTATGGCCAAGACATGCGCGAATGCCGATATTATTACGAGCAGAGGCACCTACGAATCCTGTGACAATATGAAGGATATTGCGCAGAGTAGAATACAATTCGTAAGAAACGGAGACGAGCTTTCAGTCGGAGATATAAATGTGGATGTTTTTGCGCTTTCACATGATGCGGCGGAGCCTGTCGGATATGCGCTTGAAAGCGGAGGGGAGAGATTGTGTATCGTAACTGATACGGGTATGGTTACCGAGGCTATAAGAGAAGAGCTTGTGGCTGCCGATAAGCTGGTGTTTGAGTCAAATTATGAAGAGGATCTCCTGCTGATGGGGCCATATCCATATTCAGTTAAGAGGAGAATCCTGGGCGACCATGGACATCTGTCTAATGAGCTTGCCGGAACTACGCTTACTGAGATACTCAATCGAAGGAAGGATTCAAGGCAGTCAGCCAAAGCACCTCGAATAATGCTTGCACATATAAGCACTACTAACAACACACCAAGCCAGGCAAGGCACACTGTTGAAAGCATAATGAAGAAGAGCGGTCATAATGGTGGTGCGGACTACCACATGATAGTGGCCGCAAAGGAAGGGGTGACGAAACTCTAATGAATATCAACGTAATATGTATAGGAAAACTTAAGGAGAAGTACTGGAGGGATGCCATAGCAGAGTACTCGAAGCGTCTTTCGGGATACTGCAGCTTTAAGATAATCGAGCTTAAGGAATCAAAGCTTCCAGCCAACGCGTCGCTTGCGGATGAGCTTAAGGTTATGGAGACCGAGGGTAGAAGCATTCTCGGTAAAATCGGAGATTCCGATTATGCCGTAGCTCTCGAGGTTGAAGGAAAACTCCTCGACTCGCCGGAGCTTGCGAAGAAGATGCAGGGTACTTTTGCCAGCGGAAAGTCTACGATAGATTTCATCATCGGAGGAAGCCTTGGACTGTCTGATGAAGTAAAGAAGAGGGCGGATTTCGGGCTGTCATTTTCCAGAATGACATTCCCGCACCAGATGATGAGGGTTGTGCTGCTGGAACAGATCTACAGAGGCTTCAAGATTATAAACAATGAAGCATATCATAAATAAGCCAAGTGAAAAGAGGCGAATCTCTTAAGGGGGATTGCCTCTTTTCTGTATAATTGGTCACTATTCTAGATTGTCTGGTTATTCTTTGATCTCGCCTCTCTTGAGTCTGTCAAAATAGCTCTTGGTTTCCTTAACTACAATTCCGTTAAGTGTAAGAAGTGCAATCATATTAGGAATTGCCATCAGGCCGTTAACGATATCAGCGATTGTCCATACTGCAGACAGTGTCAGGAATGGTCCGATAAATACTGCGAGAATGTAGCCCCATCTGTAAGTGTTAAGGATGCCCTTTCTGTTTCCTACAAGGTACTCAAGACATCTCTCTGAGTAGTAGTCCCATCCGAGGATTGTAGTGAATGCGAAGAATGTCAGGCATGTTGCGAGGACAATTGATCCTACCTGCTCTGGCCAAGGAAGTCCCTGACCGAAAGCTCTTGCTGTGATTGATGCACCCTCAAGGCCTTCGATTCCAAGTGAACCTGTTACAAGGATTGTGATACCTGTCATCGAGCAAACAACTATTGTATCAATAAAAGTTCCTGTCATAGTTACAAGGCCCTGTCTTACACACTCATTAGTCTGAGCTGCAGCAGCTGCGATAGGAGCAGAACCGATACCGGCCTCGTTAGAGAATACTCCTCTGGCAACACCCTTCTGCATTGCTACGAAGATAGCTCCGAGGACTCCACCGCCAACAGCGTCAAGTCCGAATGCACCTCTAAATACTGCCTTAACAGCACCAGGGATTGCTGCTGCGTTATAAACAAGAATAGCAAGTGCAACAACGAAATAAAGCACGATCATAAAAGGTACGATAATCTCAGCAACCTTTGAAATTCTCTTGATTCCGCCGATAACTACTGCTGCTACGAGTGCTGCTACAACAACTGCTGTAATTGCAACCGCCCAAGTGTAGCTGTTGCCTCCGATAGTGAAAGCAATGTTAGTCATGTCAGGGTCAACAACGTTCTGGATTGCATTAGCGATGCCGTTAACCTGAGTAATAGTACCGATTCCCATGATACCTACAAGCATTCCGAAAATCGCAAACAGTACAGCTAGGAACTTCCATTTCTTACCCATACCCTTCTCGATGTAGTAGAAAGGTCCTCCAAGAGCGTGTCCATTCTCGTCAACTTCTCTGAATTTGATTGCCAAAAGACCTTCAGAATACTTCGTTGCCATTCCTACGCAAGCGGCGATTACCATCCAGAAAAGAGCTCCTGGTCCACCGAGTGACATAGCTGTTGCAACTCCTACGATATTACCTGTTCCTACTGTTGCGGAAAGCGCTGTACAGAGAGCCGCGAAGCTTGACACTTCTCCGTGTCCTGACTCCTCGTTCTTCCACATGTATCTCAGAGCGAGACCCAGCTTCCTGAACTGAAGTCCTCTAAGTCTTAATGTAAGAAACAGACCTCCGCCTACAATCAGGCAGAGCATTGGGACGCCCCATGCAAAATTATCGAGGGCGGTTAGTATTTCCATAAAGGTCATTGGTCGTTCTCCTTTGCTTAATAACCCATACACGGCAGTCGAGCTAATCCGTGTTTGTATAACTTATAAATGTTTCGTACAGCTGACAGTATTTAGAATAACATCTGAGATTAGAGAATTCAAGAGTTTTTGTGATATAAACATAAATAATTTTTAAAATAGTTGTTTGTGAAAACAAAGACAATTTGGAATGAGGTATAGAATCGCGGACAAAAATGACCTTGAAAGTCTTGTGAAATAGGCTTTTTACTGTGGTCAAATATCGTGAAAGCATCTATAATAAAGTTAAGTATGTATTCATGAAAGGTGGAGTTACACATGGGCAAGGAAATATTGAAGCTTCAGAATGGAAGTGACATCAGAGGAATTGCTGTTCCAGGCGTTCCTGGAGAAGAAGTTAACCTGACGCAGCTTCAGGCGGGCGCAATCGCATCGTCATTCGTATACTGGCTTGTTAATAAGAAGGGTAAGAATCCAGGCACTATTAAGATTTGCATAGGACACGACCCTAGAGTTTCGGCAGATGACATGATGGAAGGCCTCAAGAAGGGAATCTGCATCATGGGTGCTAGAGTTGCTGACACTGGACTTGCATCAACACCTGCGATGTTTATGGCAACCTCGATGGATCTGTTTGATTATGACGGAGCAATCATGGTTACAGCGAGCCATCTCCCATACAACAGAAACGGATTCAAGTTCTTTACAGAAGATGGCGGACTGAACAAGGAGGATATCTCCTGGATTCTTAACCACGCTGCTAAGATTAATTTTGTTGGCGAGTGGTATGAAGCAGAACAGGTTGATATTATGAGCATCTATGCTTCACACCTGCGCAGAATGATCACTCAGTCAGTGGGCTCTCTTGAAGGCATGAAGATTGTTGTTGATGCCGGCAATGGTTCTGGTGGCTTCTTTGCGACAGAGGTTCTTGAGAGACTTGGTGCTGACGTAAGTGGTTCACAGTTTCTTGAGCCAGACGGAACATTCCCTAACCACCAGCCTAACCCTGAGAACAAGGAGGCAATGGAATCAATATGCAAGAGAGTCGTTGAGACAGGTGCAGATTTCGGACTTATTTTTGACACAGACGTAGATAGAAGTGCGGCTGTTACAGGATCAGGTAAGCCTATTGCGAGAAATGAGATTGTCGCACTTGCAGCAGCTCTTGGAGCAGATGACTATCCTGGCGGAACTGTAGTAACAGACAGCATAACATCTAATGAGCTTCACGAGTTCCTTGAGAAGGAGCTCGGCCTTAAGCACTTCAGATACAAGAGAGGCTACCGTAATGTAATCAACAAGGCAGCTGAGCTTATGGCAGAGGGTGAGCAGGCATTCCTTGCAATTGAGACATCAGGACATTGCGCATATTCAGACAACAGCTTCCTCGATGACGGCGCATTCCTTGCAGTACAGATTGTAGTTGCTGCAGCTAAGCTCAAGAAGGAGGGCAAGACTATCGAGTCTCTAATTGACAAGATGGAGCAGCCAGCTGAATCTGAAGAAGTGAGAATGAAGATTACTGCAGAGGACTATCAGACAGTCGGTGCTGATGTACTGATGCAGCTTGAAGAGTGGGTTGAGGATACTAAGGGATACTCGCTTGAGCTTCCTAACTACGAAGGCGTAAGAGTTAACTTTAAGTTTAGAGGTGTCAAGGGATGGTTCCTTCTCAGAAAGTCTCTTCACGATCCTGTACTTGCACTCAATATTGAGTCAGACCGCGAGGGTGGCTGCGAGAAGGTAAAGGCTGAGCTTAAGACATTCATGGATAGATTTGAAGGAGTAGATAATGGATTATAAGATGAGAATTGCAGGCTGTGATAGACACCTGCCTCTATGCCCAATAACAGATGATTTATATATTGCAGGATTTATCATGTTTGGTGATGTTGAGATTACAGAAGCATGTGCCAAGCTTCTTAACGACAAGGCGCCTGAGTATGATGTAATCGTAACTGCAGAGAGTAAGGGTATTCCTCTAGCTTATGAGATGGCAAGAGAGACACGCACCCCATACATCGTTGCAAGAAAGGGCGCTAAGCTTTACATGCAGGATGTTGTTACTGTTGAGGTTAACTCAATCACAACAGATCACGTTCAGACACTTTGTGTGGGCAGAGCTGAGAGAGAGCTGATTGCCGGCAAGAGAGTCCTCATCGTTGATGATGTAATCAGCACTGGTGATTCACTCAAGGCTCTTGAGGAGCTTGTAACAGCTATCGAAGGAAACATCGTAGGAAAGTGTGCTGTTCTTGCAGAGGGAGATGCTGCAGACAGAGATGACATCATTTTCCTTGAGAAGCTTCCTCTGTTTGACGGCGAAGGAAATCCTCTGTAATGCCATAGTGCGAAAGGAACTTTTTATTGAAGAAGAAAACTAATAGACAGATCAGGAAGGCAGCGAGCAGCATAATGCTTGTCTGCCTTCTTGCGATTGCAGGGGTTAGCCTCTATAACGTACTAAAACTGAACAAAGATTACCAGAAAGACAGGGAATCATATGAGAAGGTGCAGAATATTGCCGAGAACACGCAGAAAGGTAATATCAATTTTGATAAGCTTTCTGAAATCAACCCGGATATTATTGCCTGGCTTAAGCTAGAAGATACTGTGATTGACTATCCTGTTGTACAGGGCGATGACAACGTGAAATATTTAGGCGTGCTGTTCGACGGGACTTCGGGAGGGTGCGGCACACTTTTTGCCGACTCAAGAACAGAGAAGCCGTTTGAGGATCCATGCACGATAATCTATGGTCACCATATGAAGGACGGATCGATGTTTCACACTCTTAAGGAATTTCGGTCAAAAGATTATGCTGATGAGCATCCGGTGTTCCGCTTGAGCACTCCTTCTGAGGAATACAATCTGGCTGTGACTGCTTTCCTCGAAATCAGTGCGAAGGATTCACTGTATAAAACGACGTGGTCAGGAAATGATGACAAAAGGTTATGGATTTCAGATGTAAAGAGCAAGGCATCGTATCTGACAAGCACAGAAATGCGAGAAAATGACACATACGTAATGCTTTCAACATGCAAAGGCGCCTCAGATACCGAAAGATACGCATTATTAGGCAAACTGGTGTCAAGAAGCATGTAGAAAAGTACATAATTAAATGATATAATATAACATCTATGAGTATGTGAAAAACAAGAAAGGAAGATGTTATGAGAGCGTTCGGGGATAGCAAGGGAATGCGAAATGACGGCATATATAATGTAAGACCTGTCAGCACGCTTAAGGAAGTTGTTGAATATTCTATAGACAAGTATCCTAAACGTATCGCTTACATGTACAAGACAAGTCATAAGGAACCTTTCAGAGAACTTACATTCAGACAGTTCGGAGACAAGATGAATGCGCTCGGTACTGAGCTTATTCACATGGGCTTTAAGGGATCTAAGGTAGCTGTCATTGGAGACAACTCGTACAGATATGCACTGACTTATCTGACAACAGTATGCGGAGTGGGAACTATTGTTCCGCTAGACAAGAATCTAGAGATAGATGAAATTGAGAATCTTCTTACAAGAGCTGACGTTGAGATTATTTTTACAGACATCAAGCTTGTTGAGAAGATCAAGCCTCTACTCGATAAGGTAGAGATGCTTAAATACATTGCTGTTATGAATGATTCATATTATGACAGCAGCGACGAGAGAATCCTGTCACAGGATGAGATTATAGACAAAGGTTTTGATAAGCTCGCAGAGAAAGACTATTCATATATCGATGCAGTAGTTCTTCCTGATGACCTTTCGACAATTCTGTTCACAAGTGGAACAACAGGACTTGCCAAGGGCGTAATGCTGTCACACAGAAATCTTGCAACCAATACAATGAACACATCGAAGATGTTTGCAATTCCTAAGAAGGGTAGAGTTCTCGATGTGCTTCCAATGCATCATGCATATGAGATGCTGGCGACAGTTATAACCTGCTTCTATCAGGGCGCGACTGTTGTCATATGTGAAGGCCTTAAGCACCTTCAGACTAACTTTGTAGAAGCTGAGTGCTCGGTGCTTCTCGGAGTTCCACTGGTATTTGAGAATGTTCATAAGAAGATTTTCAGACAGGCAGAGAAGCAGGGGCAGCTTGAAGCACTTCAGAAGGGGATTGATCTCTCGAAGAAGCTTGGGCTTTCCAAGATGAAGGCTGTTACGAAGAGACTATTTAAGTCTATTCAGGGTGTTTTTGGTAAGAACCTATATTGCCTGATTGCAGGAGGTGCTGCAATCAATCCTGATGTAATCGAGGATTTCAGAGCAATGGGAATTCCTATCATTCAGGGATATGGAATGACAGAGCACGCACCTCTTATCTCAGTAAATCCTGTTAAGCACTGCAAGCCTGCATCTGTAGGCCCTGCGCTTCCTGATACAGAAATCAGAATCATTAATTCTGACGACGAGGGTAACGGAGAGATTATCGTACGAAGCCCATCAGTAATGCTTGGCTACTACAAGGATCCGGAGAATACCGCTGCGACAATTGTTGATGGCTGGCTTCATACCGGTGACTACGGATATCTCGATGAAGATGGATATCTGTACATCACAGGACGAAAGAAGAACGTTATCGTTACTAAGACGGGTAAGAATATCTTCCCAGAGGAGATCGAGTATTATCTCCTTCTCGATGACGATATTGCGGAGACACTAGTTTACGGTAAGGAGCACATTATTGAAGGTGACCTTGTATGTACTGCACTGATTTATCCTGACTACAAGCAGCTTGCTCAGAAGGGTATAACTGATCCTGCTGACATTTATGCTAGAGTAAGGGAAATCGTAGAAGAGGTCAACGACAAGGTTCCACATTATAAGAGAATCAAGAGAATCGAAATAAGGGACGAGGATTTCATCAAGACTACTACTCTTAAGATTAAGAGACAGGTTCCAGAGAACTATGAGTATAAGTTTGAGGATAAGGATTTTGATGAAGGAAGAAGATTCTAAGGGGTTGAACTATGAAGAGAATTGAATATCCGGCACTTATGGTGGATCACGAGAAGTTCAGAGAGAACATCAGAATCGTGACAGAGAAGTGCAGAGAGAATGGAATAGTTGTTGCCGGAGTAATCAAGGCAACTAACGGAATGTCTAGAATTGCAGAGGATTTTGTTTCATCAGGCGCGGAGCTAGTCGCTTCTTCAAGACTTGAGCAGCTTGAGAGAGCTGCTGATGCTACGACAGGAGTACCACTTCTGGATATCAGAATTCCTATGCTGTCAGAGGTTCCAGATGTAATAAGAATTGCAGATATTTCACTTAATAGTGAGATTAAGGTAATAAGAGCACTTAATGAAGAGGCTCTAAGACAGAGAAAGCTTCACAAGGTTATCCTGATGGCTGATCTCGGAGATCTGAGAGAAGGTTATATGGATCATGATGAGCTTATCGAGGTTGCACTTGAGATTGAAAACGAGATGGAAGGCCTTGAGCTTGCAGGAATCGGAACTAATCTCGGATGCTATGGCTCAGTTAAGCCTTCAGCAATCAATATGAACCAGCTTGCAGAGCTCGCTGAACGTGTTGAGATTGCTATCGGAAGAGAGCTTGAATACGTTTCCGGTGGTGCAAGTAGCAGCATGATGCCACTTCTTGATGGCGTTATGCCTCGTAAGATTAACATGCTGAGAATCGGAGCGCTTGCATATACAGGCTGCCTCGATGACATCAGACTGGCTTACGGATACGAGTGGGCTGATTGCATGAACGGAGATGCGTTCACACTTCGTGCGGAGGTAATTGAGAAGAAGGTTAAGCCTACACATCCTATCGGAGAGCTTGGTGTCGATGCATTCGGTAAGAAGCAGGTATACGAAGACAAAGGAGACCGCATGAGAGTTCTGCTCGCAGTCGGAAGAGCGGACTTCGGCGATATTGATGATATTTTGCCAGAGCTACCAGGATCATATGTCGTAGGAGCTTCGGGAGACCATACAATTCTCGATATCGAGGATTGCGAGGTAAAGCCTGAGATTGGAGATGTAATCGAGTTCAGACTTAAGTACTCGGGACTTCTAAGACTGTCAGGCAGCGAGAATGTCAAGGTTTATAACAGATAATTGAAATAACAACGAAAGGAACTGATTGAAATGGCTAATGTAATGTCAAACGAAATGACCAGAGAAGGTTATGAGGCCCTACAGAAAGAACTGGAAACTCTTGTAACCGTTACACGTAAGGAGAATGCTGAGCGTCTTAAGGAGGCTATCAGCTACGGAGATATTTCTGAGAACTCAGAGTATGATGCTGCTAAGGATGCACAGGCAGAAACAGAAGAGAGAATCACTGAAATCGAGGCAATGCTCAGAACTGCAGTTGTAGTTGACGAGCACGCTGCAGGTAATGATGATACAACTGTACAGACTGGTAGAACAGTAAGAGTAAAGGATCTTGAGTACAATGAAGAGGTTACATACAAGATTGTAGGTTCATCAGAGGCAGATCCTTTTGAGGGTAAGCTTTCAAACGCGTCACTTGTAGGTCAGCACCTTATCGGCAACAAGGCCGGAGATGTAGTTACATTCGAGGTACCTGACGGTGTTGCTAGATATGAAATTCTGGAGGTAAAGTAAGACATGGCAGAGAATCAGGTTAAGGAAGAAAGAGAACTAAGTGCGAAGGAAATTAACGAGCAGCGTCAGATCAAGAGAGAGAAGCTTGCTGAACTTCGTGAGGCTGGAAGAGATCCTTATGTACATGAGACTTGGGATGTAAACGCACACAGCAAGGATATCAAGGACAACTTCGACTCATATGAGGAGAAGGAGGTATCTGTTGCCGGAAGAATCATGGCCAAGAGAAGAATGGGTAAGGTTGCTTTCGTTGATATGCAGGACAAGCAGGGAAGAATTCAGATCTTCGTTGCAAGAGACAATATCGGTGTTGATGAGTACGACGTATTCAAGGGATATGATGTAGGTGATATCCTCGGTATCCATGGTGTTGTTTTCAGAACTAAGACTGGCGAGATTTCAGTTAGAGCTTCTGAGGTTGTTCTTCTTACTAAGTCACTTCAGATTCTCCCTAACAAGTGGCATGGTCTTAAGGATGTTGACCAGAGATACAGACAGAGATACGTTGACCTTATCATGAATGAGGATGTAAGAGACGTATTTTACAAGAGATCTAAGATTGTAAAGACTATCAGAGCGGTACTTGAGGAGGATTACGGATTCCTTGAAGTCGAGACTCCTGTTCTTTCAACTATCGCTGGTGGAGCTAATGCAAGACCGTTCAGCACTCACCACAACGCACTCGACTTTGATCTTAACCTCAGAATTTCTCTTGAGCTTGAGCTTAAGAGACTTATCGTAGGTGGTCTTGATAGAGTATACGAGATGGGTAAGGTATTCCGTAACGAGGGTATGGATAAGAATCATTCACCTGAGTTCACTTCAATGGAAGCATATATGGCTTACGGAAACCTTGAGAGCATGATGGACCTCATGGAGCAGATTGTATATAAGTGTGCTATGGCTGTTAACGGAACTCCAATTATCAAGTTCGGTGAGAAGGAATTCGATGTAACACCACCATGGAACAAGATCGATATGACTGAGGCTGTTATCAAGACTACAGGAATTCCATTCGATAAGATTGATTCTGATGAGGAGGCTATTGCTGCAGCTAAGGCTTATGGCATGAACTTCGAGGATCTTAAGGAGTCAGAGCTTACAAGAGGTAAGCTTATCGCTGAGATGTTCGAGGATTACTGCGAGGATATCCCAGGATTCCTTGATGGACCTTGCTTCGTATGTGGTCTTCCAGTAGAGGTTTCACCTCTTGCTAAGAAGGATCCTAAGGACCCAAGAATCACTCGTCGTTTCGAGTCATACATCAATGGATGGGAGATTTCAAACGCATTCTCAGAGCTAAATGACCCAATCGATCAGTACGAGAGATTCGAGGCACAGCAGAGAGAGCTTGACCTCGGCCTTGATGACGAGGCACATCCAATGGATATGGACTTCGTAAACGCACTCGAGGTTGGAATGCCTCCAACAGGTGGTATAGGTATCGGAGTTGACCGTCTGGTAATGCTTCTGACAGATCAGCCAACAATCAGAGACGTACAGCTCTTCCCAATCATGAAGCCACTCGATAAGTAATTAAAAAGATTGAATACGGCAAACCTGTTGAAAGGCAGGGGCGCAAAGCTCAGGTATCTAAGCAATAATTTTGTATGATAGACCGGCTGCAGAGAATAGTTCTGCGGTCGGTTTTTTATATAGGGGGATGTAATGTTAAAGCATGTACTGCGAGAGGAGAAGAAATTTCTGATCGGAATTGAGGAAGCGATACGACAGAGTCATAAGCTTGATCAGGTCATGATTCCAGATCCACATAACGGAACGACCGGTTATATCGTAAGGTCTCTATATTTCGATACTCCGTTTGATGATGATTTCGAGGAGAAGCTGGCTGGAGTAGAGTTAAGACGAAAAATAAGACTGAGAATATATGATCCATCGGATCAGGTCGCAAAGCTTGAGATGAAACAGAAGCATGGTGCGAGGCAGCTTAAGAGATCGCTTACTGTATCAAGGACTGATGCTGAAAGATTGATACAGGGAGACCTGTCACCCTTGCTTAGTTATAGTGAACCGTTTGCTGCTGAGATGTATGCGTATATGCAGATGAAATGCTACAGGCCGAAGACTATTGTAGAATATAAGCGAAAGGCATACATAGCCAGGGAGAATAATATCAGAGTTACCTTCGACAGCCTTGTGGAATCAACGGAAAGCTCGTTTGATCTTTTCTCAGAGAAGCTGAATATGAACTATGTGCTCGATCAATACGATGTTGTTATGGAGGTTAAGTTCAATGGCTTTCTTCTTGAGTATATAAGAGGGCTTATTAATTCAATTGACAGAAGTGAGATGTCCGTCAGCAAATATGTGCTGGCGAGACAGAATGCGTACAGGACACATATATAGGAGGAAACAACAGGAATGAAAGAACAGCTATTTTCTATAATTCAGAACAGCGGGGAGATGACAGCGCAGAATGTATTGTTAAACATCTGCATGGCAGCTTTAATCGGAGGAGTAATATATTTCTCGTACTATCTGTCACACATGGGAACAATCTACAGTAAGAAATTCAACGTGTCACTTATCGTAATGACAATCCTTACAGGAACAGTGATGACGGTTATAGGTAATAACATAGCACTGTCTCTTGGTATGGTTGGTGCTCTTTCTATTGTAAGATTTAGAACGGCAATAAAGGACAGTCGAGATACGATGTATATATTCTGGGCAGTAATCGTTGGAATCTGCTGCGGAGTTGGAGATTATACTGTTGCGGCAATCGGCTCGGCAATGACATTTGCAGTGCTTCTTGTGCTTGGGTCTATCAAAAGCGACAGCAGAATGCTTATTATCATAAGAGCAACAAGAAACAGACAGCAGGCAATTCAGTCGCAGATATTCAAGATTTTTGACAGAAAAGCGATTCTTAGAGTAAGAAATGCAACAGAAGACAGCGTTGAGATGATATATGAGATTTCAACGAAGATGCTTAAGAAGGCAGAAAACGAAACTGTAAATATAACAGATGCCATTATGGAGATTGGCGGTGTGGAGTACGTTAACATTGTAATGCAGAATGACGAAGTTTCAGCATAAAATGATTCTGTCGTTATGACGAGGAGGTGCAGATAATTGAATAAGAAGCTGGTAGGATTGATAGCGTGTGCACTCATTGTCTGCATATCAATTCTGGGCGAACAGTATCTGAAGCAGGATTCTGACAGATACATTCAGCACGAGATGGATCCGCCATATTCAGGGTGTGCTGAATGCGACGGCAAAGAGCTCTGTACAAATCTGCCGATTGTGAAGATTGATACGGGGGACGAGACAATACCAGGGAGAGCTTACCGTGATAAAAAAACAAGACGTCGATTAATTGAAACAACCAGGGATGGCAGGGATCGAATTGAAGGGTCTATCGAGATTATAGATCATGGAGAGGAAAACAATCATGAAAGCGATAAGGCTACAGAAAAGAGCAGGATGATTATCCACGCAAGAGGAAACTCATCGAGACACTTTGATAAGCTTGGATATGCAGTAAAACTTATAAAGAAAAATGGCAAGAGTAATGATATGGAAATGATGGGCATGGATCCTCATCACGACTGGGTTATTCATGGACCTTATGTTGATAAGTCTCTTATGAAGAATTATCTCTGGTATAACGTTGGTGGGCAGATTATGGACTATGCTCCGAATGTGAGATTCTGTGAGGTGTTCATCAATGGCGAATACATGGGTGTGTATGTAATGGCAGAGAGTATAACCGCAGGAGAGAATGGTGCAAGGCTTAATCTGTCTGTAGATAAGAAGAATCAGATGTATTCAGGTTATCTGATAAGGATGGATAGAGGTTTTGATTCGGAGATAAAGAATATTGAACCTTTTACGGAATACACGTATAGAGCTGGAACAAAGTTTAATATCGAATATCCGGGAAAGAAGAATCTGACACCTGAAATAGCAGATTCAATAGAACAGGATTTTTCAAACTTTGAGAAATCCCTGTATTCGTATGATTATGATGATAAGAAATATGGATACAAAAGCAGAATAGATATGGAATCATTTGCCGATTATTTCATAATAAATGAGTTTACTCAGAACTATGATGCCGGATGGTTTTCGACATACGTTTACAAAGATAAAGATGCACGGTTAAGAATGTGTATCTGGGATTTCAATTATGCGAATGACAGTTATGAGGTGAAAACAAGAATAGACAAATTTGAGTTACACAGATGTCTGTGGTTTAACATGCTGTTTATGGATGAGGATTTTGTAGAACTCGTTATTAAGAGATACAGGGAGTTAAGAACAGGGGTGCTGAGTGAGTAAAATCTGTACTCTAACATAGATGAAATTCAGAATTACCTTGGAGATGCAATTGACAGAAACTATAAGGTCTGGGGTTATTCTTTCAAACCAAGTGCCGATGTGATTGAGCCGGCATATAGAAATCCAAGAAATTATAAGCAATCGATAGAATTGCTTAAGAATCACATTCATAACAGAGGTAATTGGATGGATAACAATATTGATACCTTAAGACAGTATTGTGCAGAATCGAAGGTTAAGAAGTTCAATGCCAACGCAAACTAGTATATGGAGTAGAGCATGAAGAAGTTCATCATAACAGTAGCAATAATAATCGTAGCGGTGGTCACCTTTGATACGCTCTATTATCGTATGGGCGTATTTGTGGATTTACATCCGGATGCAGAGGTTACAACCTTCACCCAAACAATCGATGACAGAATCCAGGTCAACAAAGGAGATGGATTCAAAAATTTCGAGATAAAGGGTGTGAACATGGGATCAGGATATCCCGGCAGATGGGCAACAGAGTTTAATATTGACGAGGAAACTTATCTTAAGTGGTTTGAGCAGATCCAGGAAATGGGTGCAAACACAATCAGAATATACACAGTGCAGGAAGATACATTCTACAACGCTTTCTGGGAATATAACCGAGACAATCCTGAGCCACTCTATATGATTCATGGTGTATGGGTTAATGACTACCTGATGAATTCTCATAGAGATATGTTTGATAAAGATATATTTGTCAATTTCCAGGATGACTGCAGGGACATGATAGATATAATTCACGGCAATAAGAAATTAAGCCCGGGGGATATCAACTCATCAGGCTCTGGAAAGTATAAGCATGATATCAGCCAATGGGTGATAGGATATATTCTCGGCGTTGAGTGGGAAGATGTATCGGTTGCATATACGGATCACAAGTACGAGAAGATGGATGGGTATTCATCCTATAAGGGAAAGTACATGTACACAAGCGATGACGCTACACCATTTGAAGCATTGCTTGCAGAGGCTGGGGACAAGGCGATTGAATATGAAACAAAACGATATAAGGAGCAGCGACTTGTTGCTTTCTCAAATTGGCCAACTACAGATCCTTTCGATTATCCAGAGAACATTACCAAGTATTATATGAAATGTGCGAAGGTAGATGTCGAACACATTAAAACCACTGACAGTTTCAAAAGCGGTCAGTTTGCATCATATCATGTGTATCCATATTATCCGGATTATCTGCTATATGTAGATGATCTTGAAGAAGTCGGTATAGAGAATGCAGATGTATTTAAAACTGATAATGGGAAGATTAACACATATAGGGCGTATCTTTCACTACTTACCAATCATCACAGCATGCCTGTTCTTATATCTGAATTCGGAGTGTCGACTGGCCGTGGAATGGCTCAGCAAGACAAGAATACGGGCAGAAATCAGGGTAATATGTCTGAAAAAGAGCAAGGCGATGCGTTGATTGAGTGCTACGAAGACATAATGTCTGTAGGATGTGCTGGAGGATGCGTGTTTTCCTGGCAAGATGAGTGGTTCAAAAGAACCTGGAATACTATGTACGCAATTAACATGAGGAGAACACCGTACTGGTCAGATTATCAGACGAATGAGCAGTATTTTGGATTGTTGTCATTCGATCCAGGCAAGAAGAAATCAATTTGCTATGTGGATGGTGACGATTCCGAGTGGAGCAGGAAAGATGTCGTATCAGAGAATGACAGCTTAACTCTTTCTGCGAAATACGATGAGAAATTTATTTATTTCAGAGTGAAGAGTCAAGGTAATGATATAAGCAGAGAAAAGCTTGCAATTCCCCTCGATATCACACCGAACAGCGGCAGTAATTATTGCAGCAACAACAGTCTTAAATTCGAAAGAGCTAGCGATTTCATCATAAGCCTCGATGGAAAGAGCAACAGCAGGTTGCTTGTTCAGGAAAGATATGAAGCTTTGAGATCAACTTATTCACAGAATATATGGGGTTATGACACATATGATAAAGATTATATTCCTATGAAGAATTCATCTGAATTTGTGAAAGTCAATATGATTCTCAGACATAATAAAGCACTCGAAACAGGCGACCCAAGGGCACTGGCAGAAGTGTACGAAACCGGCAAGCTGACATATGGCAACGCAAATCCTGAAAGCAAGAGCTTTAACTCGCTGGCAGATTTCATGTATGGCGACGATTTTGTTGAAATAAAGCTTCCATGGCAGCTTCTGAACTTCTCGGATCCGTCGAGAATGGAGATACACGATGATTATTACGATGGTAATTATGGAGTTAATCATATAAACATCGACAGGTTATATGCAGGAATAGCTAGAATGAATTACGCAAAGAGAATACATATGAACGCTGTCGAGCTTGAGGGCTGGGATGAGAAGCCGACAAGCCACGAGAGGCTCAAGGCATCTTACTATATAATGCAGAAATATTGGAGGGATAATAATTGAAACTTAAGCTGATGATTTATACATATCTGATAATATGCGCATCGATGATATTATTTAACATCGTCTGTGCTTTAGTGTTCAGATGCAGAGAACGTCAGCTGGACAGAGTGAGTCTGGCATTTGCAAAGAAGATCAGGAAACAGCTCAAGAAGAAGAGCATTGTGCCGGAAGATATAGAATACATGCAAAAGGAGCTTCGGAAGACGCAGAACCTCCGTGCTTTTGACAGAACCCTTTCTACGATGAGCATTAAGTCACCTAAGAAGGTCAGACGTTACCTCGATGAGATGGCACCGGTATTTATCAGACTGGCGGAAGATTATGGCAAAAGAAATGATCTTCAGGCTGCGTACTTCCCGTATGTAATTCAGAAGCATGAGATTTTCAAGGGAAAGAATGCGACTGGAATTATTACGCAAATGCTCAAAATGGTAAGAAGTGAGAATCTGTATTGCAGAGAGAATGCGCTGCAGGCACTGTACTCGATTGGAAATCCTGACGCTGTAGTAAAAGCGCTTCAGATAATTGATTCGAGTGAAAACTATCATAATAACAAAATGCTGTGCGACGGACTTCTGAAGTATACAGGTGATAAGGCAAAGTTTGAACGAAAGCTGTGGGCTGCATTCCCTCTGTTTGGAGTGAATATGCAGGTTGCCATTATCGATTATTTCAGGTTTGACTCGGAGGAATGCCCTGAGAATATGCTTCAGATCATGAATGATCCGAATATCGACAGAGAAGTTGTATATAGCTGTATCAGATACTTTGGCAAGTATCCATATGAGAAGGCATATCCGTATCTGATGGCTTTTGCACAAAGCTCTGACAACAAAGACTGGGCATGTATCGCTATTGCCGCAACAGCTCTCGCGATGTATCCGGGAGATAAGACTGAAGCTGTGCTGAAGAAGCTTGTTTCCAATGAGAACTGGTACGTAAGGCTTAATGCTTCAAAGAGCCTTGATGAGCTTGGCTTTGACTATATCTCGTCGATAGATATTATCGAGAGCGACGACAGATTCGCAAGTGAGATGATGACCTACAGACTTGATCAGAAGAAACTGAAGGAAGGAGGCGAAGGGAATGAGTGATGCTCTATTTGAATTCACAAAGGCGATTCTCAATGGCGTCAACATATTCTTTATAATCTATCTGATCGGTTATGCTACATTCATGTTCATAGCTGTAGCCATCGGCTCGTCGGATTTATATCGAAAACGCCAGATGATTCAGCTCGAGAGCACGATACATAATGATTATTACATTCCTGTAAGCATAATCGTGCCGGCATACAACGAAGAGGTTACCGTTGTTGAAACGGTCAAATCACTTCTTGCACTTGAGTACACGGTGTATGAGATTGTCGTGATAGATGATGGATCGAAGGACAGAACCTCAGATAAGCTGATCAATGCTTTTGGCATGAAGGAGATAAGGAGACCGATTCAGAGGAAAATCTCATGCAAGCCGGAGGAATGCGTGTATGAATCGTTCTCGCAAAAGGCACCTCTTACGCTGGTGAAAAAGAAGAATGGCGGAAAAGCAGATTCACTGAATATGGGAATTAACGTGTGCAGATATCCGTATTTTATATGTATGGACGCAGATTCAGTGCTACAGCAGGATTCATTAAGCAACGTAGTTAAACCTGTTATTGAACACGGTGATGTCGTAGCAGTTGGTGGTGCTGTGAGGCCTGCAAACGGAGTAGAGCTCGAGAATGGGCGGGTCAGGAAATTTGCGATGCCTGACAGCATCATTGCCTGCATGCAGACTCTTGAGTATGACAGATCCTTTCTTGCGTCGAGAATTATGTTCGACAAATTCAATGGATCTATGATAATCTCGGGCGCCTTTGGCCTCTTTAAGAAGGATACCGCAATAGCATGTGGTGGATATGACTACACAACAATGGGTGAGGACATGGAGCTGGTTGTGAAGTTGCATGAGTACTGCATTAAAAATGCAATTAAGTACAGCATCAGATACGCGCCAGATGCCGTGTGCTGGTCGCAGGTGCCGGAGAATCTGAATGATCTGTGCAAACAGAGACGAAGATGGCACATCGGACTGTTTCAAAGCATGTGGAGACACAAGGATATGCTTGGCAACCCCAATTATGGGCCGGTCGGTATAATCTCATATCTGTATTTTTTGATATATGAGCTGCTGTCACCGGTGATTGAGGTGATTGGAATAGCGGTAACGATTGCTGCGGCTTTTGTGAACCTGCTGTATCCGAAATACATGGTGATTTTCTTTCTTACATACGCGGTGTACGGAATGGTGCTGACAATGACCGCATTTTTTGCCCGAATACAGACGATAGATCTTACTCTTACACCTAGAGACGCTCTCAAGGCAATGTCACTATGCCTGTTTGAGATTACAATTCTGAGATTCATAATGGCATTTACACGAATGACAGCATTCATCGGCTACAAGAAGAAGAAAAACAATTGGGGACGTATCGAGCGAAAGAAGATTAATTACGACAAGGAACTATAATGAACTATCAAGAACTAAGTTTTAAGGCCAAAAGAAAAATTAAGTCCGTCGCAGTGATTCTGCTGGCGATGATATTTATTCTTGTGCCGTCGGTCTGCAAGGCCAGGGTGAGTGCTACTAAAACGGATTCAGCTGGGGAGGCCGTATACATCGCAGGCAATCCTGACATGTACCCTATAGAGTATTATGACGAAAAGTCAGAGACTTATAAGGGCGTGCTGCCGGAACTTTATGCGAAGGTTTCGGAGAAGACTGGAGTAGACTTTACTTATATCATGGCGGGGAAATCTAACAGACAGGGATATCTTCTCAGGTGCAATCAGGCAGAAATAATATCGGCACACAGCAAGGAAAAGCTTAATCAAGGAATTGATGAATTCTCGGCGGTAAGTTATGAATATAATGGTGAGAAGCATACCGCATATGTATGTTTTTCGGAAGCGGCATCTGATGACATTAGAAAGCTGGTGAAAGATTCGTTTGGGGAGCTCAGTGGAAATGATTATGCCGACGCTGCACTGGCGGCTGCTGTAGTTACAAAGTCAACGAAAGGGACGACCGTGTGGGTTGCTGTTTCATTCGCGCTGCTGATTGTCTCAACATATCTGTTTATAAGGCTGTGGCTCGGCAGGAGAAATCGAAACATCAAGGAGCGTCAGCTTCTTATAGATGAAACTACGGGAATAGGAAATCTCAAATTCTTCCATAAGTGTTACAACGAAGGTATTAATCGGGATACATTCGGCCTGTACTACATTGCATATATTGCTCTTGATTTCGGCAGGGTAGAGCTTATTAAGGGGACAGACTCTGCAGATGAAATGCTTCGTGATGCGGTGGATGTGCTCTATGAATTTGTATCGGATGGTGACTTTATTGGTGCTGTAGGGAAAGGCGCATTTGCTATAGGCTTTCAGGCGCCTAACGATGAACGTGCTAAACACTGGCTGCAGGGCGTGCTCACAGAATTAAACGGACTAAGCGGAGGCTTGCGGAAGAAGTACAATACTATCTTTAGAGCTGGATTCTATAAGCTTGAAACGCATCTGACAACGTCCGATGCAGCTCTTGCGAATGCAAAGCTCGGTTACAATTATGCCAAGCAGCTCCTCAAATCTGTAGAGCAATGCGACAAGGCGCTTCTTGATAAGGAATCAAGAAAACTTAGAATCAGGGCCAGAATGTCGGATGCAATTGATGCAGGAGAATTTAAAATGTATCTTCAGATGTTGTATGATACAAAATCTGGAAGATTCATTGGCGGAGAGGCTCTTTCAAGATGGATTAATCCTGAAGAGGGACTGCTTAGCCCTGGGTATTACGTTGATTCGATGATCTCATCAGGACTGATAAGCAGACTTGATTTCAGTATCTTTGAGCAGGCATGCAGTCTTCTTGAGAAGTGGAAAGACACTGATATGGCTGAATACAAAGTATCGTGCAATTTCACCAGGGTTACTGCATCAAGTGAAAGTTTTGCTACAAAGCTAAGAGACATTACATCTAGATACGATTTTGACCACAGAAGATTGGTCGTCGAACTCACGGAGTATACACTTTCAGCGAACAAGGATCTTTCACTCAAGAATATCGATGCATGCAGGAATCTTGGTTTTGGCATTGCGCTTGATGACTTCGGAAGCGGATACTCATCGGTCAACGATATATGCGATTACCCTGCGGATATCGTTAAGATTGATGCACATATCGTGAGAAAGGCTTCGACAGAAAGAGGAAGAGCGCTTCTGAAAGGCATCGCGGATCTTATGCATAATCTTGGTATGAAGGTAGTATGCGAGGGGGTTGAAACAGAATCTGAAGGCAAGCTTGTAACTGAAGCCGGCTGTGATTACATCCAGGGGTTCTACTATTCAAGGGTGCTTCCTTGCGATGAGGCAGAGAATTTCCTAAGAAAGAGTGTGGATTAGGTGAATGATTGATTATGTTAATGCGTTAACACGGTCAAAAGTGTTATAATAACAGGACGTGTTCCGTATGCTTGCATATGTGTTCAATTCCGAAACAGATGCAGGTCTGAAGACGACACGATATTTAACTGAAAATGTTTAGGAGGCATTAGATATGGGTATTCCTGAAAGATTAAAGGCTCTAAGAGCTCAGATGGCTGACAAAGGAATTGATGTTTACGTAGTTCCTACTGCAGACTTCCACCAGAGTGAGTATGTTGGAGAGCACTTCAAGGCAAGAAAGTTCATTACAGGATTTTCAGGTTCAGCTGGTACTGCTGTAGTAACTGCTGACGAGGCAAGACTCTGGGTTGATGGACGTTACTTCATCCAGGCTGAGGAGCAGCTTAAGGGCACTACTGTTGAGCTCATGAAGATGGGCGAGCCTGGTGTTCCAGAGATGAACGATTACATCGCAGATGTTGTTAAGGAAGGCATGACTCTCGGATTCGACGGAAGAGTTGTTTCTGTAGGAGAGGGTGAGGCTTATGCTGATATCGCAGCTGCTAACGGAGCATCTGTACACTACAGCGATGACCTTATCGATGCAATCTGGGAGGACAGACCAGAGCTTTCTAAGAAGCCTGCTTTTGCACTTGGTGTAGAGTACACTGGTGAGTCAACTGCTGATAAGCTTAAGAGAATCCGTGAGGAGATGGCTGCAGAGGGAGCTAACGTTCACGTTCTTACAAGCCTTGACGACATCAACTGGACTCTTAACTTGAGAGGTGACGATATCGAGTTCTTCCCACTCCTTCTCTCATATGCAATTATCAAGATGGATTGTGTTGAGTTCTACATTGACGAGTCAAAGCTCAGCGACGAGATTAAGGCTAACCTCGCTGCAGACAATGTAAATCTTCACCCATACAACGATATTTATGAGGATGTTAAGGCATTCGGCCCTGAGACAGTTCTCCTGATCGACCCTGATAAGCTCAACTACGCTATCTTCAACAACTTCGCGGATGATGTTAAGAAGATTGAGAAGAGAAATCCTGCAATTCTTATGAAGGCTATGAAGAACCCTGTTGAGATTGCTAACATCAGAAAGGCTCAGATCAAGGACAGCGTTGCTCACGTAAGATTCATGAAGTGGGTTAAGGAGAATGTTGGCAAGATGACAATCACTGAGATGAGCGCATCAGATAAGCTTGATGAGTTCAGAGCAGAGATGGGCAACTTCATCCGTCCAAGCTTCGAGCCAATTTCATCATTTGGACCTCACGCTGCTATCGTTCACTACACTTCATCACCTGAGACTAACGTAGAGCTTGAGGAGGGTAACTTCTTCCTTACTGATACAGGTGCTGGATTCTATGAGGGATCAACTGATATCACAAGAACCTATGCTCTTGGAGAGGTTCCACAGTTCATGAAGGATGACTTTACTCTTGTTGTAATCAGTAACCTTCAGCTTGCTAACGCTAAGTTCCTTGAGGGAACTAGAGGAATGGTTCTTGATATTCTTGCAAGAAAGCCATTCTGGGATAGAAACCTCAACTTCAACCACGGAACTGGTCACGGTGTAGGATATCTTCTCAATATCCACGAGGGTCCAACAGGTTTCAGATGGACTTACAGAAAGGGCGAGATCGAGGCATTCAGAGAGGGCATGATCATCACTGACGAGCCAGGTATCTACATTGGCGGATCACACGGTGTAAGACTTGAGAACGAGCTTCTCACTTGCAAGGGTGTTCAGAATGAGTATGGTCAGTTTATGTACTTTGAGCCAATCACATTTGTTCCTATGGACCTTGATGCTATCAACCCTGATATGCTCAACGAAGAGAACAAGCAGCTTCTTAACGACTACCACAAGAAGGTATTTGAGGTTGTTTCACCTTACCTCAACGAAGAGGAAACTGCATGGCTTGAGAAGTACACAAGAGCAATCTAGTGTAGCAATTCAGCTTAATAACAACAAAGGCGGCAATCCCAATCGGGATGCCGCCTTTTAGAATGTCGTATTGGTTATGTATTTCCTTTACATCAGGTTGCATACAAGCTCGCTCAGTTCACCAGCATCTTCAACCTGAAGTCCTGAAATCATTCTTGCAAGATTATATAGGATCTTAGCATAATCCTTAATCTTATCGTCATTTCCTTCAAGTGACTTAATCTTCTCTGCAACTGGATGCGATGCATTGATGTCGAGGACAACCTCAGCCTTAACATCGCCGCCCATTGGCATTGCATTAAGAGTCTTCTCCATCTCGATTGAAATCTGACCCTCATTAGTAAGAGTAGCAGGGTAGCTTGAAAGATTGCTTGTGAATCTTACATCCTTAACCTTATCACCAAGAGTCTCCTTCATGATGCTTAGAATATTCTCGGCATCTTCATTCTCCTTACGGATTGCTTCCTTCTCCTCATCTGTTGAAAGGTCAAAATCAGATGCGCTTACGTTCTGGAACTGCTTGCCATCGAAGTCCTGCATAATCTGAACTACGAACTCGTCTACAGGATCTGTCATAAATATGACCTCATAACCCTTGGCAATTGCAGCCTCTGTCTGAGGAAGAGCCTTGATTCTGTCAACGGAGCTTCCTGTTGCAAAATAAATCTCCTTCTGCTCATCCTTCATTCTCTCAACGTACTCCTTGAGGGTGCTTCTTGACTCATCTTCGTTTGAAGTTCTGTAAACAAGAAGACTTGCAAGCTTATCCTTGTTCATACCGTAGCTGTCATAGATACCGTACTTGATCTGAGTTCCGAATGAATCGAAGAACTCGTTATACTTCTCTCTATCATTCTTCTGAAGATTCTCAAGCTCACTCTTAATCTTCTTCTCGATGTTCTTGGCAATTACTCTGAGCTGTCTGTCGTGCTGAAGAAGCTCTCTTGAGATATTTAGTGAGAGATCTGCGCTGTCGACTACACCTCTGACAAAATTGAAGTAGTCAGGAAGAAGCTCCTCGCATCTCTCCATGATCATTACGCCGTTGGTGTAAAGTGCAAGTCCGCTCTTAAAGTCCTTAGTGTAGTAATCATATCTTGGCTTAGATGGAACATACATAAGAGCATCATATGATACAGTGCCATCTACTCTTGTGTGAATGTGACATACAGGATCTGCGTAGTCACCAAAATGCTCCTTATAATAATTGTTGTAGTCCTCGTCTGTAAGCTCGCTCTTGTTCTTCTTCCAGATTGGAACCATGCTGTTAAGAACCTTGTCTTCATACACAGTCTCAAACTCAGGTTCCTTGTTCTTATCAGTATCCTCGTCAACAGCCTTCTCTACAGGCTTAGGTGTCTCAAACATCATATGGATAGGATATGTGATGTAATCTGAGTACTTCTTAACGAGGCTCTGGAGGTGATACTGACTCAGGTACTCCTCGTAGTTCTCATCATCTGTATTCTCCTTGATATGGAGGATGATATCTGTACCGCAGCTGTCCTTGGTAGTCTCTTCGATAGTGTAGCCATCAGCACCTGTTGACTCCCAGATATATGTCTTGTCCTCGCCGTACTTCTTAGTAATTACCTTAACGTCATCACTTACCATAAATGCCGAATAGAAGCCGACACCAAACTGACCGATGATATCGATGTTATCCTTAGCCTCATTCTCATTCTTAAAGTCAAAAGATCCGCTCTTCGCAATGATGCCGAGGTTGTTCTCAAGCTCATCTAAATCCATTCCGATACCGTTATCGGAAATAGTGAGTGTTCTGTTTGTCTTATCTATTGCAAGTCTAATCTCAAAATCATCTCTTGAAAGACCTGTAATCTTATCAGTCAGCTGCTTGTAGTACAGCTTGTCGATAGCATCACTTGCGTTAGAAATAAGCTCTCTTAGAAAAATCTCCTTATGTGTGTAGATGGAGTTAATCATCATGTCGAGCAGCTTCTTAGATTCTGCCTGGAATTGTTTCTTGCCCATTTATATGTACCTTCTTTCAGTAATGTTTCATCTTATGTTGGGTATTATAGTCTTCACTGTTAGCACTGTCAAGCGTCGAGTGCTAAAAAAACATCAGTGTCACACAATCTCCACCGAAGTGACACGGGAGGGACTTGATGAGGCGAATATAATTTTGGCAGAAAGAGTTGACAAACAATGTTTATTGATATATTATCCTAATTGAGAATAATTCTCGATAAGGAAAGCGACAGGAGAGGTGGTTATGACAGTAAGAAGAAATACGATTCAGAAGGACCTTGTCCTGGATGCGGTTAATGAGATGAGACGACATGTTACAGCTGATGAGGTCTATGAGTTCATCAAGGCGAAGCATTCGACTATATGCAAGGGTACTGTTTACAGGAATCTCGGAGTTCTTGCTGACGAAGGTGCGGTGAGAAGAGTCGAGGTTCCGGACGGCCCTGACCGATTCGATTTTACACTTAAGAATCACTATCACGTGAGATGCGTGAAGTGCGGAAGTGTATCAGACGTAGATATGGATGTGATACCGGATCTTGAGAATAAGATTAACGATACACACGGAATGGAATTTTTAAACTATGATATCTTTTTTAAAGGAATCTGCAAGGAATGCAGAGAAAACGACGGAGGTAAATACAATGGCTAACAAGTATGCAGGAACACAGACAGAGAAGAATCTGGAGACAGCTTTTGCAGGTGAATCACAGGCAAGAAACAAGTACACTTACTTTGCTTCTACAGCTAAGAAGGAAGGCTACGAGCAGATGGCTGCACTCTTCCTTAAGACTGCTGACAACGAGAAGGAGCATGCTAAGATGTGGTTCAAGGAGCTTGCTGGAATTGGCGATACTAAGGCTAATCTGGCAGCTGCAGCAGAAGGTGAGAATTACGAGTGGACTGATATGTATGCAGAATTTGCTAAGACAGCAGAGGAAGAGGGCTTTCCTGAGCTTGCTGCTAAGTTCAGAGCTGTAGGTGAGATTGAGAAGCATCATGAGGAGAGATATCGTGCACTTCTTAAGAACCTTGAGACTGCACAGGTATTTGAGAAGAGCGAAGTTAAGGTATGGGAGTGCCGTAACTGTGGTCACATTGTAGTTGGCACTAAAGCGCCGGAAGAGTGCCCTGTATGCAATCACCCACAGAGCTACTTCGAGGTTCACGCGGAGAATTACTAAACTATGAGTATTAATACGAGCCTGGATAATGGCTCAGGTGTAGGGAATGGCACGAGCTTGGGCAAGGGCTCGCGCCTGAACCTACCGGACAGATATAAGCTGCTCTCCGGTGCGCAGCTTAAGTACATAGCTTTTGCATCGATGCTTATCGACCATGTGAACAAAGCTCTGCTTTATCCTAATCTGGATGGTGGTGCACTGAATAGAGTGAGCGACATCATGGATATACTTGGAAGAATCGCTTTTCCGATATTTGTGTTCCTAATGGTCGAGGGCTTCTTCAAGACCAGAAACAGATGGAGATATCTTGGAACCATGCTGCTTTTCGGTGTGATTTCTGAGGTGCCATTTGATATGTTCACTACGGCAACGTTCTTTGATAAGAACTGGAACAATATAATGTTCTCGCTGGCTCTGGCAATGGCAACACTATGGATAGTGGATGAGCTCAAGGCTCGGATGAATGGAATGCCTGTGGCATTGTGGTATGTGGCATCCTTTGTGGTGGTAGGAGCTATGTGTCTTGCGGCTATGAATCTTGGACTAGACTATGATCAGTATACGATTCTGGTTGCTTACTTCTACTATATATTCTGGGACAGACCTGTGATTGCAGCAGTGCTTAGTGCACTGATACTGTTTAAGACTCCATGGGCTGTACTAGGATTTGCGCTTACACTTACATATAATGGTAAGCGTGGCAAGCAGTACAAGATACCGAACTATCTGTTCTATCCTGTACACATGCTGATTCTGGGAATAATAAGAATGAGATTAGGGATTTGATTGTTTAATATCGGTGGGGGCTTCTTCGGAAGTCCCTTTTTTTCTTAAAATGGTAACCGCGCTTGCCACCTCTAACCCAGACAGTCTTCTAGAAACTCAGCAAAAAGCAAATCGCAAACGGATGGTTTACCGTTTACCAAATTCCATATAATCGTGTAGAATAAATGTGTGCAAATGCACTATGAAAAGCGGAATGAAAGGATAGAAGTATTTTGAAGAGAAGTCTGACGGAAGGATCGGTCTGGAGCAGCCTGATATTATTCTCGCTTCCAATGATTGCCGGAAATATGCTTCAACAGGTATATAGTCTGGTGGATACGCTGATTGTTGGACGCTTTCTGGGAGCAGGGGCACTGGCTGCGGTTGGATCCTCTTATACACTGATGGTCTTTCTGACCTCGATAGTCATAGGCCTGTGTATGGGAAGTGGCGCATACTTCTCGATGGATTTCGGTGCGAATGACAGAGAGAAGCTTGAAGAAGATATATACCTATCGTTTACATTTATAGCTTCGGTCACTCTAGCTCTTTATCTGATCATCTATCCAGGTATGGATATAATATTGAAACTACTTAAGACGCCTCAGGAAATCTATGGAGTGGCACACGAGTACGTTATGGTTGTTTTCGCGGGAATGGTATTCGTATTTATATATAACTTCTTCGCGTTCCTGCTTAGAGCTACAGGCGATTCGATGACGCCACTGGTATTTCTTGGTGCATCATCGGCAATTAATATTGTGCTGGATCTGTATTTTGTCATTAAGCTTGAGATGGGCGTAGCAGGTGCAGCCTGGGCGACAGTGATTGCGCAGGCAATTTCGGGAATTGGAATTATGCTTGTGGCACTTAAGAGAATGCCTGAGGCAAGAACTGCGTTCAAGAAAAGACCTGGCAGCAAAGCGAGACTTGTTAAGATTATAAGAAACGATCTGGCGACAGGTGTGCAACAGTCGATTATGAACTTCGGAATCCTTATGATCCAGGGCTTGGTCAACAGCTTCGGAACAGTTGTTATGGCAGCGTTCGCTGCAGCTGTCAAGATTGACACTCTTGCGTATATGCCGACACAGGAATTCGGAAATGCATATTCACTCTTCATCTCGCAGAATGCTGGAGCCGGCCAAAAGAATAGAATCATTAAAGGAAGTCGCGCCGCTTCGTTGACGGCTGGTGTGTTCTCGGTGATTATTTCAATTGGAGTGTGCATCTGGGCGCGTGAACTTATGTGCATCTTTGTAGATGCATCTGAGACTGCAATTATAAATGAAGGAATAAGATATCTTCGAATTGAGGGCGCGTCATATATACGAATTGGCATCCTGTTTATGTGGTACGGACATTTCAGGGGGATTGGCAGACCCGAGATTTCGCTTGTGCTGACTGTGATCTCGCTTGGCACAAGAGTTATACTGGCATATACACTGGCACCGAACACACCTCTTGGTGTTACCGCAATATGGCTTGCAATTCCAATCGGATGGGTGCTTGCAGATATTGCAGGATTAGCTTTCTACAAGAAGTATAAGGGGGATACCTATGGAACTAATTCTTGATAAGCTTAAGGCTCTTGAAGATTCAGACTATGCTGAGTTTCAGATGAAACTGATTCCAGGAATGGATAGAGATAGAATTATAGGCGTAAGGGTGCCACTTGCAAGAAAACTCGCTAAGCAGCTTCTCAAAGAAGAACCTGAGGCCGCAGCGGAATTTCTAGCGGAGGTGCCACACGAATACTATGATGAAGATATTTTGCACGCGATTATAATATCTGAACTGAAGGACGAGGATGAAATATACAGGCAGCTTCAGAGGTTCTTGCCTTACGTAGACAACTGGGCGGTGTGTGATATCATGGCTCCGAAAAGGCTTGCGAAGAATCCGAAGAGACTGCTTGATGCAATCAGAGTATGGGCGGCATCAGAAGAACCGTACACTGCAAGGTTCGGAATGGAAATGCTTATGACATTCTTTCTTGACGAAAGATTCAGTGAAGAATATCTTGAGATACCGCTTAAAGTTACAGCGACGGGATACTACGTTGATATGATGAAGGCCTGGTTCTATGCAACTGCACTGGCCAAACAATGTAAATCTGCAATTAATATAGTAACAGATAGACGGCTTGATGCATGGACACACAATAAAACAATACAGAAGGCTTGCGAAAGTTACCGTATTACAACGGAACAGAAGGTGCAGCTTAGGAAGTTAAAGATAAAGTAATGTGATATAATCTGCATATCATATGGGAGGTTTTTATATGAAGAAGAAAATTCTGATTATCGGACATAAGAATCCAGATACTGATTCAATCTGCTCAGCAATTGCATACGCTGATATCAAGAACAGAATCAGCAACAGCAGACAATACTATGCGGGAAGAGCGGGTGAAATCAGCGCCGAGACAAAGTATGTTCTCGACAGATTCAAGATGCCTTATCCGCCTTACATAGATAGTGTGGCAACACAGATTATGGATATGGAAATGCGTCATACACCTGGTGTTAGCGACAAGCTTACAATCAAGAAGGTGTGGAAGACCATGGAGAAATACGAGGCTATGGCACAACCTGTAACAACGGATGATGGTAATGTTAAGGGGCTTATTACCAAGGGCGATTTCGCCAAGGTTATTCTTTCGGCACAGGACGGATATTTCCTTGCTCAGACAAAGCCACCGTATTCTGATATCGCGGAGACTCTAGACGGAAGGATATCTGTAGGATCGGGGGACGCTCGTTTTGACAGGGGCAAGATTCTTATCGGTGCATCATATGTTGAAAGAATGCAGTCGGTTATTGAGGATGGCGACCTGATTATTCTTGCAGACAGAAGAGAGAATCAGCTGGCGGCTCTCGAGGCTGGTGCTGAATGTCTCGTTCTATGCCTTGGTGCAAAGGCTGATGAGGAAGTTATCAAGCTTGCAGAGAAGAAGAATGCCGTTATTATCGAAACTGATCTCGATACTTTCTCTGTTTCAAGAGAGATTGCGATGAGTATTCCTGTTGGTGAGGTAATGACAAAAGATAATCTGATTACTTTTAAGACTGATACAACAACCGAGGAACTTAAGAAGGTCATGTCCAAGACAAGACATAGAGCTTTCCCTGTTGTAGATGCTCACGGTAAGTATCTTGGAACTGTTTCAAGAAGAAATCTCCTCGGTGTTGAGAAGAAGAAGGTTATTCTTGTAGACCATAACGATGTAGCACAGGCAGTTGACAACATCGAAGAGGCGGAGGTTCTCGAAATTGTTGACCACCACAGAATCGGAACAATGCAGACAACACAGCCAATTCTGTTCAATAACCAGCCTGTAGGATGCACAGCAACAATTCTGTACCACATGTATGTTGAGAAGGGCATCGAGATTCCTGAGGAAATTGCGGGACTTCTTCTTGCTGCAATTATTTCTGACACTCTGATGTTCAGATCTCCTACATGCACAGTGACAGACAAGATGGCTGCGGGTGCCCTTGCACTTATTGCAGATCTTGATATTGAGAGCTTTGCAACTGAGATGTTTGAGGCAGGATCAGATCTCAAGGATAAGTCACCTGAAGAGATTTTCTATCAGGATTATAAGAAGATTACACTTGAAGGAATCGGCTTTGGTGTAGGACAGATCAGCAGCATGAGCCCAGATGAGCTTGAAGTAATTAAGCAGAGGGTTATGCCGCTTCTTGGGCATGAGTGCGGCAAGAATGGTGTTGAGATGGTATTCTTCCTGCTCACAGATATTAAGGATACATCTTCTGAGATGCTTTATGCGGGCGATGGCGCAGAAGAGCTCATCAAGAAGGCTTTTCCAGGAGCGCCTGAGACAGACGGCGGCTTCATACTTGAGGGAATGCTTTCGAGAAAGAAGCAGCTTCTGCCAGCACTGATTAACGCAGTCTCAGATATGTAATATCTGAACTGTAATTAAAGAAAGGAATAACCGAGCCTTGAAGAAGCCTATCTTGAAGAAGCCTATGAAGAAAACAAGCAGCCAGAAGAAAAAGATTCTTAAGCTGGAACTCATAGTTCTGGCTGTTCTTTTGGTGTGTCTTGGGCTTTCGCTTTACAGATATTTTTCAATCAGACCGGGCTGGGTCGAGGCTTCGTCAATCGAAGCGGTCAAAAGAACGGCGTCATCAATCGAGATTTCCTGGAGTGAAGCGAGAAATGCTGTGAAGTATGAGGCTGTCTGGACTGAGAAGGACAATGCCGATGCTGAGCCAATATCTGTTATATCCGAAACGACGACAGCAAAGGCTACAGGTCTCAAGCAGGGAACTGAATACAAAGTCAGGATAAGAGCGTATGCGGAGGATGACATCGAGGGAATCTACTCAGGTTCCAAGGTGTTTGCGACGAAGTCGAAGCAGAAGCTGACAGCGAAGTCTAAATACCTTAAGTTGACATCGAGCAAGAGCTTTAATATAGCAAAGGATGCCAAGTCAGAAACAGAGTGTTCCTCAAGCAACCAGAGGGTAGCAACTGTTACCAATGCCGGAAAGGTCAAGATTAGAGGAGCTGGAACTGCAACCTTAAGAGTTGAGGCCAAGGCTGATGAAAATTATCTTCGAGCATCGAAGACAATCAGGCTTGAGGTCATAAGCTCACTTGAGAGAAACTCAAATGGTGGATCCTTCGGTGTTGTATATAATATCGGCCCAAACGACGTGAAGACTGTTATGACTGTTTCCGGTGAGAGCGGTGCAGCAACACCTCAGTCTATGGGCTTTACCGGAAAGAAGTATATCATTGCATTTGGAGATGAAGGCTCGCAGAGAATTATTTCGTACAATCTTGACGGCTCAGGGAGGAAGGTTTCAGTTCCATCACACAATCTGGGGCATCCGAACGGATTCACATATTGCAACAAGACAAAGCTCTGCTACTGCGTACGCGGTTTTACAACTTCAATAGATACATATAACCCTAAGAATGGAGCATACGGCAAGACATCAATGCCATATCAGGCAGCAGGAATCTGCTATGACAGAGTAACCGGCAAGATGCTCACAACATCGAGAACGGGAATCAGAGTCTATAAGGGTGATGGCTCTTTTGTACAGGAGAAGCTGATTTACGACATAAGTAGACCGATGCATGTCTACACACAGGATTCATGCGCACATGCCGGATTTGTATTCAGATGTATGAGCGGTGCTAACAAGCATGCAGAGAACTATATCGACATGTTCAGAGTGAGCGATTCGAAGTATCTCGGCTCAATCCGAGTGAGTGGGTTAGGTGAGCTTGAGAGCGCAATCGTCGATAACGAGGGCTACCTTGAGCTTCTTGTCAACTCAAGTGTCGACAGAATATATAAGACTAAGATAAGAGTGAGGGATCTAAAGTAATGAATATGAATGAAACAGCATCCGGACAGAGAGTACATATAGCATTTTTTGGACGAAGAAACGCGGGCAAAAGCAGTCTCGTCAACGCAGTTACCGGCCAGTCGCTGGCTGTTGTTTCTGATGTTGCTGGTACCACAACCGATCTAGTCAAGAAGGCGATGGAGATTTTGCCACTTGGGCCAGTTGTCATTATCGACACTCCGGGTTTTGATGATGAGGGTATGCTCGGTGAGCTTAGAGTAAAGAAGGCGAGAGAGGCAATGGAAATTGCAGATATTGCTGTTCTTGTTGTTGATTCAAACGCCGGAATGGGCGATGACGAGAAGCAGATTCTTGATATGCTCGAGAAGAAAAAGCTTCCGCACATCATAGCAATGAATAAGAAGGACCTTCTGACTGAGAGCATCACGCTTCCTGAGAATGGAATTGCTGTGTCTGCAATGACTGGTGAGAATGTGAATGAACTAAGAGAGATGTTTGGACGCATGGCTCCTAAGAATTCGCAGGACAAGAAGATTCTTGCAGATATTGTAAGCAAAGGCGACACTGTAATTATGGTTGTGCCCGTAGACAGCTCAGCACCTAAGGGTAGAATCATCCTGCCACAGCAGAATGTTCTTAGAGAGCTTCTCGATATTCATGCAAGAGCAGTTGTATGTCAAGACACTGAGCTTGCTGAAACACTTGATGCTTTGAAGGAGCCACCGGCACTTGTAATCACAGACTCGCAGGTATTCGGTAAGGTTCAGAAGGTAGTTCCACGGGACGTTCCTCTGACATCATTTTCTATTCTTTTTGCCCGTTACAAGGGAACTCTCGACACACTTATCGAGGGAGCAAGAGTTCTCGGTGAGCTTAAGGATGGTGACCGCGTGCTTATCGCTGAAGGCTGCACACATCACAGACAGTGTGAGGATATCGGCACGGTCAAAATTCCGGGCTGGATAAAGTCAATTATCGGTGCGGAGCCTGATTTCACATGGAGTTCAGGTAACGAGTTTCCAGAGAATCTCGGTGAGTACAAGCTGATTATTCATTGTGGTGCGTGCGTGATGACTGAGACTGCAATGAAGAGCAGACTTGAGAGAGCAAAGGAGGCTGGCGTACCTGTTGTAAACTATGGAATCGCCATTGCTTCGATGCATGGAATCCTTGCAAGAAGCCTCGAGCCGCTTATGAAATAATTGTGATTTGATAGTAGCTATGCTAAAATAAATTGTATTATTGCTATTAAAATAGCCATATTTTTGGAGTACGACAAGGAGAATAAGATGCATAATTGCGCAATTGTAGGAATTAACTGGGGAGATGAAGGAAAGGGACGTATGGTTGACCTTCTTACTCAGGATTACGATGTTGTTGTAAGATATCAGGGCGGTGGTAATGCCGGACATACAGTAATCAACGAGTACGGAAAGTTCGCCCTTCATCTTCTGCCATCAGGACTATTCAGAGATGGCGTTGTAAATGTCCTTGGTAATGGTGTTGCGCTTGACCTCGAGAGTCTGTGGAATGAGATGCAGGATGTAGAGGCTCAGGGTGTAAGCATCACTCCGGACAAGCTGAAGATCAGTGACAGATGCTCACTTCTTCTTCCATGGCACAGAGATTTAGACAGCCTTGAGGAGGCTAGACTTAAGGATCAGAAGTACGGTTCAACTAAGCAGGGAATCGCACCCTTCTATTCAGATAAGTATCAGAAGAAGACAATCCTCGCAGGAGAGCTCTTCTATCCTGAACACCTTAAGGAGCATGCAGCACAGCTTGCAGAGTGGAAGAATCTGACACTTGCAGGCGTGTACAATGCAAAGACTTATACAACAGAAGAGGTTATGGAGTGGCTCACTGAATTTGGTGATAAGCTCAAGCCTTATATCTGTGATACAGGCAAGGTTCTGAGAGAGGCTGATGAGGCTGGAAAGAAGATTCTTTTCGAGGCTCAGCTTGGAGCTCTTAGAGACCTTGATTACGGCATTCACCCATACACAACCTCATCAAATGCTATCGCTGCGTATGCACCTGTAGGATCAGGTCTTCCATCAGCAAAGCTCGATGAGATTATCGGTGTTGTTAAGGCATACTCAACCTGCGTTGGAGAGGGACCATTCGTATGCGAGTGGTTCGGCGAAGAGGCAGAGGCTCTAAGAGAGGCTGGCGGTGAGTATGGCGCTAAGACAGGAAGACCAAGAAGAGTTGGTCCTCTGGATATCGTAGCAACACGTTATGGTACAAGAATGCAGGCGGCAACAGGAATTGCACTTACTAAGATGGACGTGCTCAGCTATCTTGATGAGATTCCTGTATGTACAAAGTATATTGTTGACGGCAAGGAGACTGACGAGTTTCCATTCCCGCTGGCATTAAATGATGCTAAGCCTGTTATTGAATACATGCCTGGCTGGAAGAGCGATATTTCAGGTGCGAGAACCTGGGAAGACCTTCCTAAGGAGGCTAGAGACTATGTGGAATTCATCGAGAAAGAAATCGGCTGTCACATCAGTTATGTTTCAGTAGGCGCAGAGAGAGACGCTTACATCAGGAGGTAACGCGAGGCAAGAGGAATGTGCACTAAGCGTAATTTTGAGAAGATCTGGCTCACAGTAGTGGGAAACTTAGTATATGCAGTAGGTGTTAACGTTGGAATTAACCCACTACACCTGTACAGCGGAGGCTTTACTGGAATTGCTCAGCTTATAAGAACCTTTCTCGTTCAGGTAGTACATATTCCCGAGATTCCGGGCGTTGACTACATGGGAATAATTTATTTTGCAATTAATCTGCCGTTCTTCTTCATGGCCTATAAGATCATGGGCAAGAAGTTCTGTGCGACAACGCTGGTATCGATTGTGATGGCGTCAGCCTTCCTTTCGATGATACCTATTCCGAGCGAGCCTGTTATCAAGAACATAATGCTAAGCTCAGTTGTCGGAGGACTCGGTTCTGGTATTGGTGCCGGAATGGTTCTCAAGGCTGGTTCAAGTCAGGGCGGACAGGACCTGATTGGTGTATGTCTTGCCAAGACACATCCGGACTTCAAGGTAGGTGCGGTAGGAATTGCAATCAGTATCTGTATTTATACAATCTGTCTGTTTATTTATGACATTGATACAGTACTATATTCAATTATTTTTGCAGTTGTAACTGGTCTTTGCGTTGACAGAGTTCATACGCAGAACATTAAGCTTCAGGCAACAATCATTACAAAGAAGGATGGCATCGAGAAGATTCTCCTCAAAGAGCTTAACAGAGGAGTGACTTGCCTGAGTGGAACTGGAGCATATACGGGAGACGAGACGCATGTTTTTCTCACTGTAATTTCAAAGTATGAGGAACAGCATCTGAGAGAGATTCTTGAAGAGAATGACCCTAACGCATTCG
>Ga0129317_1000252_pt1 | contig 64294 bp, 47 predicted proteins | sample Cm1ome_FD_94430 | JGI IMG/M metagenome (GOLD analysis project Ga0129317, IMG submission 94430) | Eastern black-and-white colobus group fecal microbial communities from Wisconsin, USA - Cm1105 metagenome | ecosystem: Host-associated > Mammals > Digestive system > Large intestine > Fecal | place... | reverse complement strand
AGCGGACATTCGCAATCCGCTTCGCTACTTGCTCATGAACGCAGTCGCTTCGCGACCTGTCAGTGGGAGCTTTCAACTCCCACTGACATAAGCATCCCCCTTACCCACCGCTTAGTGCTCCGCACACTTGAAGCGGGGGAATGCTTATCTGCGTTCAAACTCTTTAATACACAGAAAAAATATGACACAGTTCTTTTTTAGAAGATAATCCGAGTTTTTTCAGGATGCTTGTCTGCTGATTTGCAATCGTTTTTTCAGACGAACGCAGAATCACGTCCTCGCCAAGCATCCGGCGGCACACACACTGCTCTGCCGCGGAGAGCTGCCGCAGAAGGGAATCCCGAATCATATGCGACTGTGGTGTCGCCCCCTGCATCGTCTGCTGGATCATTGGAAGCATCATAAAAAACTGACTTTTCATGATATATCCGGACGCAAAGGCCCTGCGGCTTGCGCCAAGTACAATTTCCTGCTCCTCATGGCCGCTTAGTATCAGTACTTTCGCATTCGTCTGTTTTCGTATTATCCGCGCAGCCTCAATTCCTTCCATTCCATCTCCGGAAAGGCTCAGATCCATAAGCACGATATCCGGCTGCATTTCTTCCGCCGCACAGACAGCATCTTCTTTATTTTTGCAAAGCCCGACAACCTTGATATCATTTTCCAGTTCCAGTGTCTGCACGATCAGATGCTGAAAATCTTCATCATCTTCAACAATCAATATACGAGTGGGTCTCATCATTTGCATCTTTTTTCCCTTTCTTCGGATATTTCTTCTGATATTTTTTTGCCGGAAAGTAAAGTCTGAACTCGCTTCCGTCACCCTCCCGGCTTTTTACTTCAATCCTTCCGCCATGCGCATTCATGACATTCCAGCAATAGTACAGACCAAGTCCCATATTTCGTTCCGTCTGCTTGGTTGTATAATACGGTTCAAAAATCCTGCGAATATCTGCTGCTGAAATTCCCCGTCCATTATCCTTTACTGAAATAACTGCATTCCCTTTGCGTGAAACGATATAAGAAACTTCGATTCTCCCATTGTTTCCGCCTGCATCTGCTGCATTAAGCAGCAGATTTTTCAGTACCTCTTGTATATGGATCCGATCACAGTAAAGCGGATGGCTGTCACACACACAAACCACTACCTCTGCCGCCTTCTCATTTTGCTTTTTTAAATCTTCCTGTACCTCTATCATCAGCTGCTGCACATCGCACCACGTCGGCTTCAATGAAATACTGTCTGAATAAATCTGCGTTTCATGAATAAACCGTTTCAGATATTCTGCCGAATGACGAATGATCTCCAGTTCCTCAGCCGATACCCCCTTATTTCCCAGCAGCTGCAGACTCCATTCAATTTTCGAAAGCTCATTTTTCAATGCATGGCCGACGTATCTTGCATTCCTCCGGATTGTCCTTTCACTGTCTGTCCAGTTATATCGTTCAAGCCGCAGTCGCATTCCCCAGATACCGCCATGGAACAGCCGGAAAATCACAAATCCAAGCACTGCGATCACTATTACCACATTAAACTTCCACAAATTCTCAAGGCCGCCAAGCCCAAGGGCATGATATGGAAAAGCGGTCAGCACCCAAAACACAAGCAATACAATCATGCAGATCACGGAACCGGTTCGCTGATAAAATTCTCCTTTTTGCCGGTTTTTCCACAAATGTACGCCAAGAATCACACTGACCAGCGTCGCATACAATACATTATAGCATCCAACTACAAGGCAAAAAGCACGATCCTTCTGTTCCGATATAATATTCTGCCATGGATAGATCCAAAGCAGCACCAGTGCAGGAAAATAAGGAACGACACGCAGCACCTGAAAAAGCCACTGCTTTTTCAGATTCATACCACAGAAATAGTAGCAGAAAAGCATAACGGTAGGAAGTGCAAAATAATACAACAGTACGCTTAAGGCACTGTATACCATTTCTGAAAAATGAACCGTCCAGATTCCCTGTGCAATCAGCGTTGGTCCCAGCTGATCATACAGATATTCCTTCAGAATTCCGCACGCAAAAATACACCCTGCCACAAAGCATATCTGATTTGCCCTGTTTTTAGGGTTTGATTGCAGGATCAGCAGAAATATCAGCAGAAGCAGTACTGTAAAAGACAGAAGATTCATGGTTTCTGTGCACACCCTTCTTTCTTTTTTCTTACAAGATGCCTTAACATCTTTACCATGTGCAGTATAGCATATCCCTTTAAATACATACAACAGAAAAGGCTTGACAAATGCAGGAAATATGATACAATTCCCCTGAAAATTGTGCAGTGGATTTTTCCAGACGATCGAACATGTCATCTTTTCGCCACACAGCATTTAAGCTGTGTGGCTTTTTTTGTCTTCGGAAAACACTTCCCTGCTCAGTTGGCAAAACCATATCGGCAGTCTTCCCATCTGCCACAGACAATACGGAGGTAAATATGAACGACCAGTTTATGAAAGAGAGGCCAATTCTTCCACTGCTTCTGTCCATGGCGCTTCCTATGGTATTATCCATGATGGTAAATGCGCTCTACAACATCATTGACAGCTTTTTTGTTGCTCAGATCAGCGAAAATGCGATCACTGCACTGTCTCTGATTTTTCCGGTGCAAAATCTCATCAATGCCGTTGCGATTGGTTTTGGCGTTGGATTAAATGCGATCATTTCCATCAACCTCGGTGCACAGAACGAAAAAAGAGCAAATCTGGCTGCCGCGCAGGGCTGCTTTCTCTCTGCCGTACATGGGATTTTTTTCATGATTGTGTGTATCCTTGTCATGCCGGCTTTTCTTGGCGCATTCACTTCTGATGATGCTGTCATCACTTCCGGTATGCATTACTGCAAAATTGCATTTTCCTTTACTCCCATTATTATGTTCGGACTTACTTTTGAAAAAATTTTCCAGGCAGTCGGAAATATGAAGGTATCTATGTTCAGTATGCTTTGCGGCTGTATTACAAACATCCTTCTCGATCCGATTCTTATTTTCGGCCTCGGACCGTTTCCAAGACTTGGCATTGAAGGAGCTGCCCTTGCAACCGGCATCGGTCAGACCGTCACGCTTGTAATTTACCTTATTTTTTATTTTCTGCGTCCAATCCGCGTAAAAATCCATCGCAAGGATCTTCTCCCTGTTTTTTCAATGATCCGGCAGCTCTACACAGTCGGAATTCCTGCCACACTCAATATGGCACTTCCTTCTGTACTGATCTCTACCTTAAACGCGATTCTTGCACCGTACTCACCGATCTATATTCTGATCCTTGGTGTCTACTACAAGCTGCAGACCTTCCTTTATCTGCCTGCCAATGGATTTGTACAGGGAATGCGCCCGATCATCGGCTTTAATTACGGAGCAGGAGAATCGGAACGTGTTCGCAGAATCTATCGCCTCGTCCTTTTCATGACCGGATCGATCATGATGTTTGGAACGATCGTCTGCATGATCATCCCGGATACGCTTATTGCTCTGTTTACCAGCAATCCCGAAACGATCGCAGCCGGAAAGACTGCGCTGCGCATCATCAGCCTCGGATTTGTCGTTTCTTCCATCTCCGTTACTTCCTCCGGTGCACTGGAGGGAATCGGAAAAGGGGTTCCGTCTCTGGTAATCTCCCTGTGCCGTTACATTGTTGTCATTGTACCTGCCGCCTTCCTGCTTTGCCGCCTGATCGGCCCAACCGGCGTCTGGCACGCATTCTGGATTGCGGAGGCCATAGCGGCAGTGATTTCCCTGAACGTATACAGAAAAACCGCATAACTCCTTATTACTCCTTCACGTTCCGATAGACATCCTCCCTCGTATGAAAATCACTTCCGATGATCACCTCATCCATATTTTCCGATGTCACGGCAACCGGATCAATCGTATAATACGGAATTTCATGCCTGTCACGCTCACCGCTGCCCGGTTCTGCCGGCGCAGCCTCGTGTATCTCCGGCTCTTCTCCGTACGTTACCGTATCATTGATCGTCCGGAGTCCATTCAGTTCCGCCGCACGTGCTTTAGCCTGCTGCGGAATTTCTTTTTCGTCAATTCGTCCCTCTGCCTCCATTTTCATATATCCAAGAGCAGCTGCAAATTCTGCCGCCGTCTGAGCCTGCTGCTCTACAGACTTATACACCGTCATCGTCTGCGTTCCTTCTACGATTCTCTGACATGCGGACAAATCTGCATCCTGACCAACCAGCACAACCTTCCCGGCCAGCCGGTTCTCTGCAAGTGCCCGGAAGGCCTGACTCGCCAGATCATCATTTCCACACATTACTCCCACCAGATTTCTCGGCGTCTTTGCAAGCCCCTCCTCCACTGCATCGAACGCAAGCTCTGCCAGCCAGTTTTCACAGTAATTCGAGTATACAATATTCAATCCGCTGCCTTCCAGTCCATTTAAAAAACCTTTGCGTACCATCGTAACATTATAATCGGTCGGAGAACCGTAAATTGCAAAAATGTTGCCGCCATCCGGCAGCGCTTTTTTCAGTGCCTCTGCCATCAGCGTTCCCACCATTTCATTGTCAAAGGAAATGTAAAGATCCGTCTGTGCATTCATCAGCAATCGATCGTAAGAAATCACACGGATCCCGGCTTTCTGCGCTTCCGCCACCACATCGACAAGTGCATTTCCATCGACTGCAATCACAACGATCACATCCATTTTTTTCTTAATAAAATAACGGATCTGAGATATTTGCTCCTGCACATCCCCGTTTGCCACCTGCACATTCACCTCTGCTCCAAGCTCCTTTGCCGTCAGCTGAAACTGATCCCGGTCACGCAGCCACCGTTCAATGACAAACGAATCAAAGCTCATGCCGATCTGCAGATGCTCTGCCCTGCCGCTTTCAGAGCTTCGCTCTTCGTCCTTTTCCAGACTGCAGCCCGTCAATAAAAAAGTCAGCAGTAAAATCAGGAGAAATCCCATCGATACTGCTACGGTTTGCTTCATTTTTTCCCTGCTTTTCACGACTCTTTCCCCCTGTTCCTGCCCTAGTACATCGTTTCCGAAATAACTATACCACTCACTTGTCTGCGAATCCGATTGGTATAGCTATTTACGAAACGGTGCACTAGAGCGTGTCTGAACTGTTTTACTGATGTTTTTGGGTTTCGTGTGTTACAGACGCTCCCGGTATTCACTCGGTGTAACATCCTCCTGTTTTTTAAAAATCCGGCTAAAATAATTTGGATCGCTATAGCCGGACATAATACAGATTTCCTTAATACTCAGTTCCGGCTTTTTCAGCAGCTCCTTTGCATGCGCAATCCTGATCTTCGTCAGATACTCAATAAAATTTTCACCGGCTTCTTCCTTGAACAGCTTGCTGAAGTAATACGGGCTGATATTCACATACCGCGATACCTCATCCAATGAAAGTTCCTTTGCAAAATTCTCACGAATATACGCTTTTGCTTTCGAAATGACACTCTCCGACTGCTCCTCACGCCGCGTCGCCACTTTCCTGCACGCAGCCTCCAGCTTTCCGAGAAACCATTCCCGCAGGGCAATGTAATCGGAACACGCCAGCACATCTGCCATATAATCTTTTCTGGAATGAAAACCGTACGTACCGATTCCACCATTCATGAACGCCTCCCGCTCAGCCCTAATGACAAATTCAAGAACCTTTAGCTGGATATCTGATTTATCCTCATAATAATTACGCACCATCCAGTCAAAAAATTCATTTGCCTTCTGTCTTGCCCCCGGCCAGTCTCCCTTGGCGATCAGAACGAACAGCTTCCGCTCTGTCTCATCCGGGTAATTTCCCTCATACTGTCCGCGCACCGGAAGATCATCCACATGTGCTACGCTGCTGGTACTCTGGCTTAAGGCACGATAGGCTTCTCCATAGGAAAGCTTCAGCTCCTCCATCGGATAGCTCTTTCCGATTCCAGCCCGGAATTTTGCATCAAACCCCTTTCCAAGCTTGCGCGTCAGATTTCTGGCCTGCTCGATGATCTGAATCCGTTCTCCGTATTCCTGTGTATTCTCATCCTTTCCACATGGAACCACAAGCACAATCCGATTCGTCATAATCGGCCCAACAATGCATCGGAAAAATTCCTTGCAGATACCGCGGCATTCCGGATAAAAAGCCTGCGCCTTCACACTTATTCCAACCGGCGTCGTCAGCATTCCTTCTTCATTTGGAATTCCAAACTGGATCAGAACAATAAACGCCCGCTCACTTTGAATATCAAGCAGCGTTTTATAATAACCAAGATCATTTGCCCCATCCTCCTGCAGGATCATGCTGTTTACGAATCCGTTTTCTACAATCGGAATCACCGTCTCAAGCTTTTCCTGAATGCGCAGATTATCACTGCGTTTTTTGCGTTCACTGTCAATTTCGCGAATCGCACGCTCCAATACCTCCACCACGGTCTGCTGCCGCACCGGTTTCGTCAGATAATCCACCACACCAAGATTAATCGCCTCTTTTGCATAATCAAATTTGTCATACGCGGTAATTATCACAAACTTGATCGTGCTGTTAAACTTACGGATTTCACGAATCGCCTGAATCCCGTTGATTCCGGGCATCTGAATATCCATAAATGCAATATCCGGCCGAAAAGTTTCCGCCAGCTCTACAACAGCACGTCCGGTCTTCGCACAGGCAAGCTCACATTCTGTTCCAAAATTTTTTGTAATAATATTTTTCAGTGATTCCAGCATAATACCTTCATCATCTGCCAGCAGCACTCTGTACATTTCTCCCCTGCTTTCTTTTTCCCTGCTCTTGTAAGGCGGACATACCGGCTCAGCTCTCACTGCCTGTTTCTGAGCACAATGCTTCATGCACTGCCGCCGTGCCTCGTGATTCATCATCGGATAGCAGACCTGTTCATGAACGCAATACCTCATGCACCCGTTTGCTCTCCCCCACCAAGCGGAATCCGAATCCGTACCTCGGTACCCTTTCCTATCCCTTCGCTTTCGATGGTAAGCAGATCCTTTTCTCCGAAAAACAATTCCAGACGGTTAATCACATTGTCAACTGCGATTCCGGTCGAATCTTTTTTCTCACGCTGTCCAGCCTTTCCGGAGAGTACCTCAGCAATCCTGGTCTGCGTCATTCCTTCTCCGTTGTCACGCACGGAAATCATCACACAGTCCTTTCTGCGTTCCACCCGCAGAAAAATCCATCCCTCCCATGTGACATTGCGAATTCCATGATTCACTGCATTTTCCACAATCGGCTGAAGAATCATGCTCGGAAGCTCTGTATTTTCAATACACGGATCAATCATTTTTTCAAAATGAATATCTCCTGCAAAACGGACATTCAGAATATATACGTAATTATCGACGGCGGTCAATTCCTCTTCCAGACTGGCTCTGCCTCCGTTCATCCGTACATTATAACGGAAAAATTCCGCCATTTTTTCAATGAAAATACTTGTTTTTTCCGCATCTTCCATCATTGCCAGCTGTGCACCGGCATTTAACGAATTAAACAGAAAATGTGGATTGATCTGCGCCTGCAGATACTTCAGTTGCGCATCTTTTAAATGCGTTTCCATTAAGAGTTCCCGTTCCATCATTTTCTGCTCTTTTTCCATACTTTCTTTTGTCTGGCGGATGTATGTACGGATACTCTCTATCATCTTGACAAATGCATGCTGCACCACACCGACTTCATCGCGGTTGTCTGTATCCGGCAGCTCAATATCAAAATTTCCGGCTGCCACCTCATTTGCTGACCCAGCCAGCGCCCGCAAAGGTTCCGTAATCGTCCTTATCATTAAAAGAAGAAGCATCAGGCTGCAGACCGCAGCCGCAATTACAATGCCGGAACAGACAATCTCCATATATTTCATGGATTTCATCATCAGACGATAATTATCAGTATTGCTCCGAAACCGCATATCGTTAAGCCTATAGATCGCCGCCTGCACATATTTATAATTCTGCAGTGCCGCATTGTATACGGTATTATACTTTTCCACATTGCGGCCACGCTTCGCCTGCACGGTCTCCTCTGAATAACGAAGATACGTATCCGCCATATTACGGATATTAGCTTCCAGAATCTTGCTGTCATTTTCCACATTCTCCGCATTCAGCTGCTCCAGCATATCACGCAGCGTCTGCGTATTGCGATAATAGTTTTCCAGCGAATCTGAGCTTTTTGTATTCAGGTATTCATAAACATCATCCTGCGTCTGCTCCAGGCATTCGGAAAGCTCATTCAGGCTTGCATTTGTTGCATATACTTCGTCCAGCCTGCGCATGGAATGGTTAATCTGACTGTACAGCATCAGATTAATCACAAACATCAGAACTGCTGTCAGCATAAATGTCATCAGAAGCTTCGTCTGGATCGACATTCGCTGCAGCGGACTGTTTTTTTTCTCTCTCATGTCTCCTCCGGCTTCTGATAACTTTCGACATTTTCTTTTGTAATAATATCCAGATCCACACTGAAATAGTTGGACGCATATCCCATACTGTAATATTCTTCCAGCGCCTCAATGCTGTATCTGCCGATCTGCTCCGTATCCAGCGCCACCACCATCGGGATGACGCCTTTTTGTACTGCATTCAGCATCCCGGCAGACTGATAATACCCAATCAGCTTTACACTTCCTACCTGATTGTAATCCACCATCGCATAATATGCACATTTACTTTCCGTTTCGCTCATACATACGAGAATATCCGGTCTACCATTCTCGTCCTGAAACAGATCCCGAATCAGCTCCTCCGATCCAAACGGACTTCCGGGCGTAATTGTAAGGGAATTGATTTCCACCTTCTGCCCATCCTTCAGCCCCTCCTGCACCGTGGCGCGCAGCTGCTTGTACACAAGCTCTTTCCCGGCATCTGCGCGATTTAAAAGCACAGTCACCTTCTGCGTATTCTGATCGATACATTCCAGTATCTGCTTTCCGTAAATCGTACCAAGCTGATAGCTGTTGACACCGACAAAGCTTTTCCGGCTGCTCGCACTGTCATCTTCAATCACCGTAATAACCGGAATATCTGCCTCTTCTGCACGATCGATCGTCTTTCGCAGCTTTACCGTGCCATCCGGCTTCAGGATAATTCCATCCACTTTCGCTGCGATTGCAATATTCATATAATCACTTAACGAATAATCCTCTTCATCCCAGTTTCCAGAAAGCTCAAGAAATGCATTGCTCTTTGCAGCCGCTTCTTTTGCATTCTGATAAATATCCTGCCAGAGCAAAGAAGACGCATCATCCACAATCATAACATAATGACGGTCATACTTCCGGTCAGACTGAAGCTCCTGCCAGGCTTCATCCCCGAAGGTACGGCTGACATACTGCCAAAGCAGCAGAGTAAGCACTGCCGTCACCCCGGACATCACCAGGAGCGCCCGGTATCTTCTTCGTTTTGTTTTTTCGCGGTTCTTCACGCCTCTTCCCTCCGGCCGTTTTTTTGGTGCTCCGCGCACTTGAATCAGTGGAATGCTTATCTGCGTTCACATACGGAATAACTTAGCGAACAGAAAAACGATAGCTCGTCACGGAATCATAATGCTCGCCCTTTTTGAGCAGCGGGCTTGCAAAATTCTCCTGATTGATCGCATTTGGATAAAACTGAGATTCCAGGCAGAAGCCATGGCGTTTTTTATAGATCACACCGCCCTTTCCGGTCTGCGGATCCGTAATAAAATTACCTGCATAAAACTGCATGCCGCAGCAGGTCGTCTCTGCTTCCATCGCTATGCCGGTCTTGTCACAGTACGCTTCTGCCATTTTCTTCATCTCGCCTGGTTTCTCACAGATCGCATAATTATGGTCATATCCGCCTACGTATTTCAGCTGTTCAAAATCAGCTTCGATATCTTTTCCGATCGGCTTCATTTCCGTGAAATCCATCGGTGTTCCCTCTACCGGAGCAATTTCTCCTGTAGGAATTGCCTGATGGTCTCTGACCGGTGTATAATTCTTCGCCGTCAGCATCAGCTTCTGATCCAGAATCGTGCCACTGTCATGACCGCCAAGGTTAAAATACGTATGATTGGTCAGATTTACGATCGTATCTGTATCACAATCTGCCTCATAATGAAGTTCCACTGCATTGTCTTCTGTCAGCGTATAGGTCACTTTGACTTTGCAATTTCCAGGATATCCCTGATCTCCGTCCGGGCTTTCCAGTGTAAATACAATACTGTTCTCACCCGGTACTGCATCCCATTTCCGTTTATCGTACCCATCCGGTCCGCTGTGCAGATTATTTTCATTATCATTGACTGCCAGCTGATATTCTTTTCCATTGATCACAAAATGTCCTTTGTCAATGCGGTTTCCGCTGCGCCCGATCACTGTACCGAAATAGCAGGTATGATCCAGATATCCCTGCGGTGTGTCATAGCCAAGTACAACATCACGCAGCACACCATCCTTATCCGGCACCAGAAAACTTACAAGCGTTGCGCCAAGGTCCGTCAGTACCATTGTCACATGATTCTTATTCGTAAATGAATAAAGCGAATACTCGATTCCATTTGCTGCCGTTCCAAAACTTTTCTTTTCCATTACGTCCTCCTTTTATAAATGCTCCGCGAACATCATCAGGTCCGCTTCCACAAAATTTTCCGTTCTGAGCTAAAAGGGCTGCCGCCTGTAAAAGCGACAGCCCCTTGTTCGTCTTTATTCTTTATGCGAACGGATTCTCTGTTCTGTACGGTACTCCTGCCGGATGATTATACCCAATCTCATCCGGGCATACGCCGATAAGCTTGAATACTTCAAACAGGGCTTTACCATGGTGACCGAATGCAACTGCTCCGTGATGCGGGAAGCCGCCCTCGATCAGTACGTGACGGTAAAAACGTCCCATATCCTTAATTGCGAATACACCGATTCCTCCAAAGGACTTGGTTGCTACCGGAAGTACTTCACCTTCTGCCACATATGCACGCAGAATATTATCTGCTGTACTCTGCAGACGATAGAATGTGATATCGCCCGGAATGATATCTCCTTCCAGTGTTCCGTTTGTAACCTCTACCGGAAGACTTCTTGCCATAATCTTCTGATACTTCATGTTGTAGCTTACCAGCTTGGATGTGCAGGTATTGCCGCAGTGGAAGCCCATGAAGGTATCTTTATGTGTATAAGCAAATTTGTCTTTGATGGACTCCTCATACATATCAGCCGGTACAGAGTTGTTGATATCAAGCAGTGTTACTGCATCGTTGCTTACGCAGGTTCCGATGAACTCACTTAAGGTTCCGTAGATATCTACTTCACAGGATACGGTAATTCCTCTGCCTGTCAGACGGCTGTTAACGTAGCACGGTACGAATCCGAACTGCGTCTGGAATGCCGGCCAGCATTTGCTTGTCATTGCAACGTATTTGCGATATCCTTTGTGAGCCTCTGCCCAGTCAAGAAGCGTCAGCTCGTACTGAGCCAGCTTTGCCAGAACCTCCGGCTTCTTATTGCCTGCTCCAAGCTCATTCTCCATATCCTTTACTACATCCGGGATACGCGGATCATCTGCATGCTTGTTGAATGATTCAAACAGGTCAAGCTCTGAGTTCTCCTCGATCTCAACGCCAAGGTTGTAAAGCTGCTTAATCGGTGCATTACATGCAAGGAAGTTCAGCGGACGCGGTCCGAAGCTGATGATCTTAAGGTCCTTCAGACCTACAACAGCACGTGCGATCGGCACGAACTCATGAATCATATCCGCACACTCCTGTGCAGTACCTACCGGATACTCCGGAATATAAGCATGAATGTTGCGCAGCTTCAGGTTGTAGCTTGCGTTCAGCATACCACAGTATGCATCACCACGACCATCACTTAAGTCATTCTGACTCTCCTCTGCTGCTGCTACGAACATCGCCGGTCCGTCAAAATGCTTTGCAAGCAATGTCTCAGAAATTTCCGGTCCGAAGTTTCCAAGATATACCACAATTGCATTACATCCTGCTGCTTTTACATCCTCAAGAGCCTGTACCATATGAATTTCGCTCTCAACGATGCAGATTGGACATTCATAAATATCCTCTGCGTCATATTTTGCCTTGTATGCCTCTACAAGTGCCTTTCTTCTGTTTACGGAAAGAGATTCCGGGAAGCAGTCACGGCTTACTGCTACAATACCAATTTTCACTTTCGGAATGTTGTTCATTGTTCTGTCCTCCTGTTTATTTTTGCAGTTTCCTGCTTTATGCGGTTCTTTTTCAGTCGAACCGGTAATCATCCTGCCAAAATCTATGTCCGGCCGGGGATCACTTCTTTTCAGTTTACTTCTTTACTTCAGGCAGAGATTTTCTCCGATCAGCCCAAGCGGTGCTCCCTTTGGAAGTCCTCCCTCCGGGTGACCGATCAGCCATTTATTCTTTGCGGTCAGATGTCCGTCCTCTCCGTCTGCATGTGCCCCGTCAAGCGGAAGATTTGTATCCCGCGGAAGTACGATCACCACACGGAATCCGTTTTCATCTGCATTGCACGGTGCATAATGAAGCGTTGTCGCATATAACTCCACTCCGGTTCCCTTCGGAAGGAGAAATGCTTCCATTTTTGCAGTATCATACGTAAAATCATCCGTCACATCCGGCTGCCATCCAAGCAGAAGCACTGCATCACTCGCCGCAATGTCAAGCTCAGAAGAACGATGATACTCAACTGCATTAAGCTTATAATTGTTGCCGTTGCAGTAGCCTACCTGAATCGGCAGCTCACCGTAGCTGATCCGCTGAAGTTCTTCATATACCGGAAGCGCCTCCAGACTGGCAACTGACGGCTCATAAATCACATCTTCCGGACACGGCGTCTCCTGCATTTTCTCCAGCAGCTCTGAAAAATCAATGCCGGTCAGCACACGTCCGTATTTCCGGAATGATGCATCGGTTATCTTTTTGATTTCCATCTGTAAAATCTCCTTTCTTCTTACTTACATCATACAATTGCGTCATAAACCGATTTGCATGCCGGATAGATCTGAATGAACTGCTGATACCTCTTTTCATATTTTGCAACCAGCTCCGGATCCGGATCTACAGTTTCTTTGATATGTACGAGCTTTGCAGCCGCGTCCTCTACTGATGCATACTCACCGCAGGCTACTGCCGCAAGCATTGCTCCGCCTAGTGCCGGCCCTTCTTCACTCTCGATCACATCCACCTTCAGGTTCATGACATTTGCGATGATCTTTTTCCACAGCGGGCTCTTTGCACCGCCTCCGCAGATCTTTGTCCGCTCAATTTTAATTCCCAGCGCACGCGCTACCTCAAGAGAATCACGCAATGCAAATGCCACGCCTTCCAGAACCGCCTGTGTCATATCAGCACGGGTCGTATCCATCGTCATGCCGATAAATGTTGCTCTCGCATTCGGATTATTGTGCGGTGAACGCTCTCCCATCAGATAAGGCAGAAAATAAACGTGGTTTTCGCCAAGCTTCGTGATCGGCTCCTGCTCCTTCGCATAGTCCTTTGTACCAATGATCTCATCCATCCACCATTTGTTGCATGATGCTGCGCTGAGCATACAGCCCATAAGATGATAATGGCCGTCAGCGTGTGCAAACGCATGCAGCGCATTGAATTTATCCACTCCGAATTTTTCAGAAGAAATAAAAATAGTACCACTCGTTCCCAATGAAATATTACACATGCCGTCTCCGACCGTTCCGGTACCGACTGCCGCTGCTGCATTGTCTCCCGCACCAGCTACGATCTTTACTTTTTCTGATACACCAAGCTCCTTTGCAACATCCGGAAGCAGCGTGCCGACTGCCTCATAGCTCTCAAAGATCTGTGCCATCTGCTCTTTTTGGATTCCGCAGATTTCCAGCATCGGCTCTGACCAGCAGCGGTTCTTCACATCAAAGAGCAGCATTCCGGAGGCATCGGAAACATCCGTGCAATGCACGCCAGAAAGCCGGTATGCCAGATAATCCTTTGGCAGCATGATTTTCTCTATACGTGCAAAATTCTCCGGCTCATTTTTCTTTACCCAAAGTACCTTCGGTGCCGTAAATCCGGTAAATGCAATATTCGCCGTATATTCAGAAAGCTTTTCCTTTCCGATCACATTGTTCAGATAATCCGTCTCCTCAGAAGTGCGTCCGTCATTCCACAGGATTGCCGGGCGGATCACCTGATCATCCTTATCCAGAATTACAAGCCCGTGCATCTGACCGCCAAAGCTGATACCGGCCAGCTCACTTTTATCGCTTCCTTCAAGCAATTCCTTCAAGCCTGCGATCGTCTGCTCGTACCAGTCCTCCGGCTTCTGCTCCGACCATCCCGGATGTGGAAAATAAAGCGGATATTCCTTTGAAACAATTTTTTTGATTTTTCCCTCGCCGTCCATCAAAAGCAGCTTGACTGCCGATGTACCGAGATCTACTCCTGCATATAACATTCTTTTCCCTTTCCTTTCGCTGCTTCCATCCACCGCCACTGAGCTTTTTTCAGCAAGTTTCTGTCCACCGAAACGGTGTTTTTTTGGATCTGTGTGGTGTTTTGTGTCTGCCCGCAGATTACTACAGCGCCGCTCCGTGCGGAACCGGCTCATTGTCGGCCGGCGTCATAATCTCCAGTACCTGACACATATTGTCGAGTTCCACCCTTGTATGCTCACCGCCGTTCTCCCCGTCGCGCGTCCATGCGACCGGAGTCTCTGAGGTGATCACCATATGCTTTGTCTTAAACCGCTGCACAACCTCTGACTTCTGATCCGGAAACAGTACCGCGGAAATCGCTTCCTGCCATTCGATCAGATTCCTCGGTGTACGCACCAGCATTACTTCAAACACGCCATCATTTAAAGCTACATTTTTCCCTGGAAGTCCTTTGAATCCGCCCACTGAATCAGAATTCGTCACCATTCCGAATACGTAATCGCCTTCGCCTGTATACTCCTCACATTCAATATGAAGCTGACTGCTGCGCCACGTTCCCATGCGTTTCATCGCTTCCAACACATATGCCGCATGACCGAGCGCATTTTTCAGATCCTGTCTCGTCTGATAAGAAACGTCTGTCAGCATTCCGAATGCAGCCACGTATACAAAATAATTCTCATTAAATTTCCCGATATCACAGGAAAAAGGCACTCCGTCTGTAATCAGCCGGGCTGCCTGCTCCATCTGCTTCGGTATTCCGAGACTGTTTGCAAAATCATTCGTACTTCCGGCCGGAATGTATCCGAGCATTTTTTTCTGTCCGCTGCGCATCAGGCCGGTTACTACTTCATCCAGCGTCCCATCTCCGCCGCTGCAGACGATCATATCAAACTCAGCTGCCCTCTTTTCTACCGTCTCACAGGCATCCATTTCCCGTCTGGTGGGATAAATTGTGATATCATATTCCTTTTCCGATAACGTTTCGATCACCTGGGAAAGGCTGCTCCTGATCTGCCCCTTGCCTGAGCAAGGATTGTATACAAATAAAAGCTTTTCCATTTGAACACTCCATTCTTGCTCTTGTGAACCCCGCACTGTCTGTTCCGGACAAAACAGCCGTAAATCCAATCAAAATAGACAAAAAACGCCATACAAGACCGCTTTTCTTTTGTCCATTTTACTACGGCCGCACCAGATTCACAAGTAAATTATTGCGAAATAATATTCTTTTTTTGCTTACTTAAGGTTCTTTCCTCTACACTATCCCCATCAGTATATCATCCGATTAGGAAATAGCAACCAGTTTATAGACTTTTTATAGATCACCGATTCTGTTTCTCTTTTTCTGTCTTCACCTCGTTTCTTTTCGTCTTTTCAACGAATCCTGCAGATTTTTTTCTGTTTTCTTTCGTCATTTCGTCTATCTTTCTCTTGCCATTTTTTCTTTTCTCTTATATAATAGATTTACCTATATTATTTTAGTTTTTTCTAAAATAATAAACTTGAAACTATCCAGCACCTGACAAAGTTTTTCAGATTCTCCTCTGACGTTTCATATTTCGAAGATCTGGGCTTTTTCAGGCGAAGACCGGCAAATCAACCGGCAGAAAGGAGTACTTATGTACAACAGATCCATGCGGCACAGCCGCTTGGCACGGACAATCCTGGCTGGAATGCTTGGCGCACTGCTTACAGCCGCTTCTGTCTCCACCGTCCTCGCTGAGGAAACTGCTGAGGAAACCAGTTCTTTGGAAATCACTTCTTCCGATACTTCCGAAGATCCTACAGATGCACAGCCAACCGCTTTGTCCCACGTTTCCGTCCACGATCCGTCCATCATCCGTTCCAATGAGGACGGCACCTACTACGTGCTCGGCAGTCATACGGCTTCCGCAAAATCCTCTAATATGATTCAGTGGACGCAGCTTAATTTTGATTACGGCAGCCCGGAAAATACACCTTTCTACGGGAATCTGCAGGAAACCTTTAAAATTCCTTTCCAGTGGGCCGGATACAATGACGGTGACTGCATCGGCGGTTACGCCATCTGGGCACCCGATATCATCTGGAATCCATACTATACATGGGAGGACGGATCCGAAGGTGCCTATATGCTGTACTGCTGTACCTCCTCAACCTGGCGCAGATCCTGCATCAGCTATCTCGTCTCAAAGACGATTGACGGCACCTACACCTACGTCGATACAATTGTCTACTCCGGCTTTACCAAAACAGGAGAAACAGACGGCAACAGTTCCAGAAATACAAAATGGGACAATGATTATCTAAATCTCACCGCCCTGATTGAAAAAGGAAGCGCAGGCGGCGGCATCGATGAAATCAGCGACAACTGGTTTACTTCCGCAGGTGGCTGGAACAACAACTACGCACCAAATGCCATCGATCCAAACCTGTTCTTCGACGCAGACGGCGAAAAGCTCTATATGTCCTACGGCTCCTGGTCCGGCGGTCTTTTTCTGCTTGAGCTTGACCGTACAACCGGCAAAGCGATCTATCCCGGTGTTGATTCCACCGATGAAGCTTCCGGAAATTTCGTGGACCGCTACTTCGGCGTTCACCTAGCCGGCGGAAATCATCAGTCCGGCGAAGCACCGTATATTCAGTACGACCCGGAAACCGGCTACTATTACTTATATGAAACGTATGGAGGGCTTACCGCAGAAGGCGGATATAATATGCGGCTTTTCCGCTCCGAAAATCCGACCGGACCGTACGTGGATGCAGCCGGCGGAAATGCCTGCGAAAGCGGTGAAAACAATGACAGCTACGGAATCAAGCTGATTGGCAATTACAGCTTTTACAACCAGCTCGGCAAACGTGCAGCCGGACATAATTCTGCTCTGATCGATGAGGACGGATCACGCTATCTCGTCTACCATCAGCGCTTTGACGTCAAACCTCAGCTTGAGGCCCATGAGGTGCGCGTCCATCAGCAGTTTCTAAATGAGGACAACTGGCCGGTGACAGCTGTCTATGAATATCGCGGCGAACAGCCGGAAAACTATTCAGAAGACGACGTTGTCGGCTCCTATGAATTGATCAATCACGGTACAAAAACAAACGGCGAAATGCTTGATACACAAATGCTCACTTTAAATGATGACGGCACCATCTCCGGCGCTGCAAACGGTACCTGGACAAAAGCTGATTCAGGAAACGGATACGATTATGTCACATTTGAAATGAACGATGTTGTTTATAAAGGATATTTCTTCCGCCAGCACAAGGAAAATTCTGATACGACCCCTGTTATGACCTTTACCGCAACCGGAACGGACAATACCTGTATCTGGGGCAGCATGATCGATATGAACGACGAAGAAATGCTTGCTAACATGGCGTCCATCTCCATCGGACAGATGATTCCTTCCGCTACCAGAGAAAATCTGGAGCTTCCGACCTCAGTCCTTGGTGCAGCTGTCACCTGGAGCAGCTCCGATGAATCTGTCATTGCTTCAGACGGTACCGTTACAGTACCGGAAGGCGAAGATACCCGTGCCAAGCTGACAGCAACCATCACCTACGGCAGTACAACCGTGGAATCCTCCTACAAGGTAGTCGTACGCCAGCATGCTTATCTGATCTGCGGTTACGATTTTGAAAATGTCTCCGAAGACGGTACCGTTTCCGCGATCGATGGTTCTTCTCTTGCCCAGGCAGCCACACTGGTTGGAGATGCATCCGTCATCTCCGATGAAACCCGTGGAAATGTCCTCACGATCACAAATGAAGCAGACGCTAAAAATGTGAACTATTTAAAACTCCCGGAGGATACACTTGCCGGCATCAAGCCATCCGGCTATTCCGTTGCAATGTGGGTAAAGATCGGTGCAGACACCTTTGAGCACAGTGCGCTGTTTGAAGCTGACGCCGACAATGCCTATCCGCTTACCCGCATTGGAGCAAACCTGATCGCCCGGATTAACGCAAACTCCTACAGTGACGTGCAGGGTTCTCTCCTTTCTTCAAGCGGAGCCCGCGATACTTGGGAGCACATCGTTTATACTGTTGATCCGCAAGGCATCAAGGTGTATTTAGACGGCGAACTGATCGGCGAAGAGACAAAGGATCTCACTGACTGCTTCCGCAAAAACAAGACCGGCATCTCACAGGCAAAAAATGTCATGGTCGGCAGCGGTGCCATCTGGGGTGATGAAGATGTCCGAAACGCAAAATTTGATGACGTAAAGATATACTTCGGAGCGCTGACTGCCCAAGAGGTAAAAGCACTTTACGAGGCCGGCTGAGACAACGCTCCCGTTTCTGCCCCATAACAGAAAAAAAGAAGCTCCGGCAGACCAATACGGTCTGTTGGAGCTTCTTTTTTTCTCATTCTTTCTCTTCTTTGCCAATACAATCCTGCACTCTTTTCTTACACCAGAAAAAAGCCGGAATCAGAAACGCATCTGCAAAAATCCATGCCATCGGATGCGCCAGACAAATGCCGGTGTATCCAATAAGCGGTACCACTACCAAACCGGCCAGTGACCGTGCAATCATTTCCAGCACACCGGATGTGATTGCAAATACCGAAAAACCCATACCCTGAATCGTAAAACGCACGGTGTTAACCAGCACAAGCAAGCAGTACCCGGCCGACGTGATCACCAGAAAGCGATAGGAATACTCTACCACCTGTGCATCTGCAGTATTCAAAAACAGAAGCGACAGCTGCTTTCCGGTCAGAAGCACAAATACAAACAACACCGCCGAAACGGCAAAACCAAAAAGAGAAGCATCCCGCAGTCCTTTTCCGACCCTGTCCAGCTTTCCGGCTCCCATATTCTGTCCGCTGTACGGTGCCATTGTTGCCCCGATCGCTTCAACCGGACAGCTGATAAATCCGTTGATACGCTGCGCAGCCGTCACACCCGCTACCGTCAGAGAACCAAAACCGTTGAGTGCAGTCTGAATCACAAGCGTACCGATCGCAGTCACGGAATACTGCAGCCCCATCGGAATTCCCATATAGCACAGTCTCTTCAGATATGAGCTGCGCAGCTTCCATTCCTCTTTGGAGATACGCAGGATTTCAAATTTTCTTTTCATATATAAGAGACAGCTTATACCGGATACTCCCTGCGAAATGACTGTAGCCAGAGCCGGCCCTTCCACACCCATATGGAATATCACAATAAACACAATATCCAGTAAAATATTGATTCCGGACGCAATGGCGAGAAAAACAACCGGTGAACGGCTGTCTCCAAGTGACCGGATGACCGCTGCTGTCACATTATACAGAAACGTTGTCGGAATTCCCAGGAAAATAATGACGATATACACATACGCATACTCGAAAATATCCTCCGGTGTGCGCATCAGCTGCAGGATCGGACGGCAGAAAGCCACCGTTACCAGTGTGATCACAAGAGAAAAAATCACACAGAGCCAGGCACTGTTTGCGACAAACCGGCGCAGCTCTGAATCTCTTTTTGCACCGAACATCTGTGAAACCGGTATCGCAAAACCATTGCAGACACCGGTACAAAAACCGATCACAAGGAAATTAAGCGAACCGGTAGAGCCAACACCTGCAAGAGGACCGACTCCAAGAAACTTTCCGACAATTACTGTATCTACCATGCTGTAAAACTGCTGAAACAGCATGCCAAGAAACATGGGGATCGCAAAGCTGATAATCAGCTTCAATGGTCTTCCATCCGTCATATCCTTTGTCATAATCTTCACCTCGTGCTGACAAACTGACTGTTATAAATATCCGCGTAAAATCCATTTTTCTCAAGCAGTTCCTTATGCGTTCCCTGCTCCACGATATTGCCGTCACGCATCACAAGAATCACATCCGCATTGCGAATCGTAGAAAGACGATGAGCCACAATAAAGCTCGTCCTTCCCTTCATCATCGTCTGAAAAGCCTTCTGAATTTTAATTTCCGTTCTTGTATCAATCGAAGAAGTCGCTTCATCAAGAATCAGCATCGGTGGAAGCGACAGCATTACACGCGCAATACAAAGAAGCTGCTTCTGTCCCTGGGAAAGATTGCCGCCGTTTTCTGTGATCATCGTATCATACCCTTCTGGAAGACGACGGATAAAGCTGTGCGCATGTGCCTCCTTTGCCGCCCGGATCACGTCCTCATCCGTTGCATCCGGCCGACCGGTACGAATGTTATCACGGATCGTACCACTGCGCAGCCATGTATCCTGCAGAACCATACCAAACGCACTTCGTACCGTCTCCCGCTTCAGATCACGGATATCGGTTCCTTCAATCCGGATCGCACCGCCATCCACGTCATAAAAACGCATCAGCAGATTGATCAGCGTCGTTTTTCCGCAGCCTGTCGGTCCGACAATGGCAATCATCTGGCCCTTTTCTGTTTCCAGGTTAAAATCCCGGATCAGTTTTTTCTCCGGCGTATAAGAGAAGCTCACATTTGAAATCGATACACGGCCAATCTCCTTCGGAAGCTCCTTTGCAGGCTCAGGATCCGGAATCTGCGGTTCCTCATTGATCAGTTCAAAAACACGGCCCGCACATGCGATCGCATTCTGAAGCTCTGTAATCACGCCTGAAATTTCATTAAACGGTTTGGTGTACTGATTGGCATAGGAAAGAAATGCCGAAAGCTGTCCGACTGTCATCACCCCACGCACTGCCGCAAACGCACCGGTCAGTCCAACCGCTGTATATACAAGGCTGTTGACAAAACGCGTCGCTGGATTTGTGATGGAGGAGAAAAACGTCGCACGCAGAGAATATTTCTGAAGCCGGTCATTTATCTCATCAAAGCGCTTCTGCACCTTTTCTTCCTGTCCATACGCCTGCACAACCTTCTGATTTTCAATCATTTCATTGATAAGCGCAGTCTGTTCCCCACGTGTTTTTGACTGCAGCTTAAACATCGAATACGTGCGCTTCGCAATAAAATTCGCTACCAGCAAAGATACCGGAGTCAGCACTACTACGACCACCGTAATACCTGGATTGACAGAAAGCATAAAAAACAATGTTCCGACAATCGTAACGATACCGGTAAACAGCTGCGTAAAGCCCATCAAAAGTCCGTCCGCAAACTGATCCACATCCGCAATGATCCGACTGACAATATCACCGGAAGAATGTGTATCCAGATACTTCAGCGGAAGAATTTCAATTTTTGCAAACGCCTCTTCCCTGATATTCCGCGTCACCGTATACACGATCTTATTATTGCACACATTCATGATCCACTGTGCCGCCGCCGTCACTGCGATTGCCACTGCCATCACACGCATAATGCTAAAAATCGCAGAAAAATCTACGTTTCCAGGTCCCAGGATATGATCCACCACACGACCTGTCAGCACCGGCAGATACAACGTCAGCGCCACAGAAACCACCGCCATCAAAAGCGACAGCAGCACAAGGAGCCACTGTGGGCGGATATACGCCAGCACCTTTTTCATGATCTCTTTCTGTCCTGTTTGCTTTTTCACTTTGTATCCTCCTTCGGAAACTGAGAATAATACGTTTCCTGATAAACACTGCAGTTCTCCAGCAATTCCTCATGCGTTCCGCAGCCCACGATCTCGCCGTCATCCATCACAAGAATCTGATCCGCATACTGAATGGTAGCAGCTCTCTGTGAAACGATAAACACCGTCATCTCACCGGACAGATCCCTGATTGCCCTGCGCAGCTTTGCATCAGTCGCGAAATCAAGTGCAGACGCACTGTCATCCAAAATCAAAATTTCCGGATGGCGCACCAGAGCACGTGCAATCGTCAGACGCTGCTTCTGACCGCCGGAAAAATTACGTCCTTCCTGCTCTACAAAAGCATCCAGACCGCCTTTTCCCTCAAAAACCACCTCATCTGCCTGCGCCGCATGGATCGCCTCCCGCAGCTCCTCCTCCGTAGCATTTTCATTTCCCCAGAGCAGGTTTTCCCGAATTGTCCCCGCAAACAACACCGCTTTCTGCATTACTATACCAACCCTGCCGCGCAGCTGCTGCAGATCATATTCCCTTACATCAATTCCATCTACCTTCACACTGCCCTCCCGCACATCATAAAAACGAGGGATCAGCGATACAAGAGAGGACTTTCCTGACCCGGTACCTCCGATGATACCGATCGTCTGTCCCTTTTCTGCCTGAAAACTGATATTCGTCAGCGAATCTGCTCCGGCATTTTTGTAACGGAAATTCACATGAGAAAATTCAACCTTCGGAGCCTGAGCATGCTCAGCAGATGCCACTGCTGCCTTTTTCTGTTCTCCGGATACGATGCTTGGCTTCAGCTCCATAACATTCTCAATTCTGTTTCCGCAGGCAATCGCCTTTGTCACATTAATGATCAGGTTGGCCAGCTTTACAAGCTCAACCAGGATCTGAGACATATAATTTACCAGTGCCACAACCGCCCCCTGCGTAATCAGACCTCCATCCACACGCACAGCTCCTGTATAAAGCAGCACAACCAGCCCGCCGTTAACCACAATGTAGGTCAGAGGATTCATCAGTGCAGAGATCCGCCCGGACAGCATCTGAATCTTTACCAGTGCTTCATTTCCGCTATCAAATGCTTCCATCTCCTTCTTCTCCTGACGAAACGCACGAATAACACGTACTCCCTGCAGATTTTCACGGGTCATTCCGGTCACACGGTCCAGACGCTCCTGCACCTTTTTATACATCGGAATACTTGCAAGCATAATGCCAAACACGATCACACACAAAATCGGAATAACCACAACAAATACAAGCGCTGCCTTTACATCAATGGTAAATGCCATGATCATCGCCCCAAATACAATAAACGGAGACCGCATGAACAGACGAAGAAACAAATTGACTCCGGACTGCACCTGATTGATATCGCTCGTCATTCTTGTAATGAGCGTTGACGTTCCATGCACATCCATTTCCGAAAAAGATAGGCTCTGAATGTGTGCAAACAGCTCATGACGCAGCCGCGCAGCAAATCCAACCGCTGCCTTTGCAGAAAAATACTGCGCCGTAATCGAACACACCAGACCAATCAGTCCAAGTGCAGCCATCAGAAGACACATCTGCACAATATAAGGCCGGTTTCCATCTGCAATACCGATATCAATGATCCGTGCCATAACAAGAGGTACAAACAGTTCAAACAACGCTTCCAGCAGTTTGAACAGCGGCGCACAGACAGCCTCCTTCTTGTATGCCTTCATATACTTTAAAAGCTTCCACATAATATTTTCCTCGTTTTGTTTATTTTGTTGTAACTCTTCATTTCATACTTCAGCTTCCTGCCCATAAAAACACTACAGATCCAGAATCTGATACGAATGATGCACCTTGGGCAGAAATTTCTCCAGTACATCCTTCGTCGGCAGCTTCAGGCTTGAAGTATTGATACATGGATGACAGCCAAGATACTCTGCCTCCGCCACTTCCCGGTCAATCAGTAATTTCACACGGTTCTGCGTATCATTCATCAGTCCCATGATGCTGACCGACCCCGGCGTAATATTCAGAAACTCTTCCATATAAGATTCATCCGCAAACGAAAGGCGCGGAGACGGAATCTTTTTGCAGACATCCTTCGTCACAAATTTTTTCTCTCCCGGCATCATAAGCAGATAAAAATCCGTTTTCTGATGGTTGCACAGAAACAGATTCTTACAGATCATAATTTCGAGAGTACGATCCACTTCATCGCACGCTGCAATTGTCATAAGCGCCTCATGATCAACCCGTTCAAACGGAATCTGAAGCTCGTTCAGCAAATCATATACCGCAATCTCTTTTTGCAGCCGGCCTTCCTCATTTTCCGGCCTTCCATGATAAATTTCCATAATACCTCCTCTTCCGTCAACTCATACACAATTTCACCTTTCGGCTCATATATCATTTCACCTTTACTGTATACACGATATAAACACAGTTGTTCCATGATATATATCCAAACAACTATCGATTATAACTTGTCCAATCTACAGTGTAAAGACACAAAATCCCCGGATCAGAACACAATTTCAATAAATAATATTCTGACCGGGGATTTCCTTTTCCTGTTTTTCTGTTCTCTTAAGTCCTAAGATGTTAAGGTCAAAAGATGCCTTACGGATTGTTCCATACTTCGTACTCCCACAATCCTGCCAGGTATTCTCATATCGTGAAGCTTGCACTCCACTTTTATGCTCATATTTTCTCAGCCTTTCAGCCCACGGGCCTGCCGATCCATGTCCTCTACAACAATATCGTAAATTTCACCGAGCGTTGAACAGTATTCCAGCACCTTCCACGGCTCATTCGTATGGAAATGGATTTTGATCAGATCTTCATCACCAACTGCCAGAAGACAGTCACCCTTAAAATTCTCAGTAAAATAATCGCTGATCACATCCTCGTCCAGGTCATGCCCTTCGATCAGCAGCTGTGTATCATAACGAAATTCCAGCATAAACGCACCTCATCCTTTCCGGTCAAAGCAAAGCTTCCTATTCTATTTCTATTTTATGTCTCTATTCTATTCTGCTCTGCTCTACACTTCCGTTCCATTATTTGTCTTTTCTAACCATATTCTATATTAGCACCTGTCTGTCAAATAGAAAAGCCCTTTTTGCAAATGTATCTGCACAAAAATCAAAAAAACAAGCACAAGAATCCACAAAAAAATTCTTATTTCTTCCAGATTCGACTTTGCATTTTCCACTTATTTGTGCTATATTAAGCGCATGGGGCATTGGCGCAGTTGGGAGCGCGCAACATTCGCATTGTTGAGGCCGTGAGTTCGAATCTCATATGCTCCATTATGTAGAAAAAGCCTGTAGATGCAGGCTTTTTTTGTTGTTTTGAGAATGTATTTTTTTCTTGATAAAAGTAGTTGTTTCGTAAAAAATCGACCGGTTTTCGACCGACTTTGTGAATACACCATATCTTGACTTGTCAGAGCCAGGGTGCAGCATATTTTTCTGCTACGTGGGCACCATCCTGAATCCATTCCACAAGCTCCTATTAACATTTCTTATGAATACATCATCATATATCCTGTATAGCTTTGCTTATAATGTGTATGGGTACATATATTTATATGTACTATACCTTTGAAGTAAGGTAAAAAAGCCAATTTATACCCGCGATCTTTTAACAAAAGAGACTTATTACATCAGCTGGAAAGCTCTTATACAGAGCAAACAGATACACGATGTAAAACAAATGCCAAGTATCAAAAATGTCGGTAAAAGTCTACCAATTAAAGTATTTTCGTTACGTGACAATTTTGTTGTACAGAGACACTTTTCTTTGTAATGTTTTGTAGAAAATTCATTATACACCTGAAAAACCTGTACGATATTTTTTATAAAAAAGTTATAAAGTGGTGTGCGAATATCGAGCACACAGAAAATCCTTATAGATTCGCACCAAAAAATCAGTAAATTTTTCTTCCATATTAATTGCTTATTCATCGAAAAAAAGATATACTATAAGCGTAAATACAAAAACATACTATATTATCAGGAAATTGAACTGATTATTTGTATGTTTTTGCTGTCGCTCCCTGCACGGGAGCGTGGATTGAAATATTGAAAAGTGAGGTAAAATGGTGACAATTGCAGTCGCTCCCTGCACGGGAGCGTGGATTGAAATATAAATTGGAAACCTCCACAAGCCCTGTGGGCGTGGTCGCTCCCTGCACGGGAGCGTGGATTGAAATATGAAGCAGACAGGCGGAGACATCGGACTGTCGCGTCGCTCCCTGCACGGGAGCGTGGATTGAAATACGGATGGCCTAAAGGCAGGAACCGGAGATGCACAGTCGCTCCCTGCACGGGAGCGTGGATTGAAATATCTCTCCGGAGTATATCTTCGTTGAAAACGGCATGTCGCTCCCTGCACGGGAGCGTGGATTGAAATAATCCGGAATACGAATTGACTGCTTGGCTGTTCGAGTCGCTCCCTGCACGGGAGCGTGGATTGAAATATTTTGCAACACTTGAAAGCAAAAACAGCTACTTCGTCGCTCCCTGCACGGGAGCGTGGATTGAAATATTCATCTTCCGTCGTGCGGTAAGAAAAATGTTGTCGCTCCCTGCACGGGAGCGTGGATTGAAATATGCATGTGGATAAGTACGCAGCCGTGAAGCTTCGTCGCTCCCTACACGGGAGCGTGGATTGAAATGTCCTATTATTTTTGTAGTGGGTGGCAGGGTTGAAGTCGCTCCCTGCACGGGAACGTGGATTGAAATGAAAATATGTTAGCCCAACTATCAAGGGTACTTAGTCGCTCCCTGGTAAACGGTAAAAAGCAGGTACCTTTCTGCCCTCTCTAATCCATGCCATAATAAACTCCAACAAAACTATCCGAGTCAAAAAAGTTAAGTACTTAACTTTTTTGACCGGCTATAATCAGGAGGAGTCAAAATGACATCACAAACCAGCATAGTAGCAAAGCAGGTCCGCCTCATGGAGTGGGCAGAGCAGATACAGGACTGTCAGAACCGTCCAAGGGAAATGGACGTGGCGGCCTGGTGCGCCCAGCATGGTATTACAAAAGCAAACTATTACTACCGTCTCAAACGTGTCCGGAAAGCATGCCTGAACCTGCTTCCAGATACTGAAGACCCTGCTTTTATCGAAGTCCCTGTCCCGCGCAGGAAGAGTTCTGAAGAGGTAACACTTCTTTCAAATCCCGGATGCAGCACAGCAGCACCAGTGGCCTGTATCCGGAATGCAGGCGGACTCTCCGCAGAAATCTTTCCGGACATTTCCCCAGAGATGCCCCGCTGCATCGTGGAGGTTTTCGGCCATGCTGAATGATGCCCATGTTTCACAGTTCAAAAAAGTATATCTGGCACCGGGATTTACAGACCTGCGCCGCGGGACCGATGGGCTCGCAGCGATTGTGCGCTTCCAGTTTTCCCTGGATCCATCTCCTGTAGTTTGTGCAGGATGCTGAAAATAAAAAAGTGTAAAAGCCATCAGAAAACTGCAGAAGCTTCACGTCTGTGAACTTATCCACACGCATACGACCCTCCCCGCACAGCGTGGCGCTATACAGACCGATACATGTGGATGGTACATCCAGCCAGCGGCTGAAAGTACCGCTTTTCGGATGTGTTATCCACAGTCAGAATGCCGAAATGGCCAAATGGCCTGATTAGCGCTGATACAGAAAACATGCTATAATCAAAACCAGTAAAAAGACAGGGAGTTCCGGCCATGGCATCCAAATACACAGAAGAACAACTGAATAAACTGGACAAAGAGCTGCTGGTACAGCTCTTCCTGGGGCTTCAGGACCAGATGGAGGAGCTGACAAAGCAGACGCAGACCTTAAATGATAAAATGCAGCTGATGATGGAACAGCTGGTCCTTTCCTAAAAAAACCGTTTTGGCTGATCCAGCAAAAAAATGACAGAACCTGGTCAGATCCGTTTTATGGAGGTGGATGGGGAGATTGTGTTTTTTAACGAGGCAGAAGCAGCCTGCGACCTGGATGCCCCGGAACCGGACAGCCTGGAGCCACAGCCGCCAAAAAAGAAAAAGCAGACCGGTAAAAGGGAAGCAGACCTGGCGGGGCTTCCAGTCCGCCGTATTGACCATTACCTCAGCGAAAAGGAACTGGCTGCGGAATTCGGGGAAAAGGGCTGGAAACAAGATGAGTGGACTGGAAAACGTCAGCTGGTGGTAAAACCACTGGTGAATGCTTTCTTTGCGTACGTGAAACAGAATTCCGGCAGAGTGTCCAAAAGTGGGAAAAACCGGGAGGCATTTGCTTACGTGCTGAACCAGGAGTCGTATCTGAGAGTTTTTCTGGAAAACAGGGATGTGCCAATGGATAACAACGCGAGTAAACGGGCAATCCACGGTTTCTGTATCGGGAAAAAAAATTGGGAGATGATCGACACGGTGCATGGTGCATCCGCCTCGGCAATCATCTACAGCATTTCAGAAACAGCAAAGGCAAACGTTCTGAAGCCGTATGAGTATTTCGAATATCTGCTGACTGAGATTCCGAAACATCAGGATGAAAGTAATACAGATTTTTTAGCTGATCTCCTGCCCTGGTCAGAAAAGCTGCCGGAATACATCAGAAAACCAAAGAACGCCAATAAAAAATGACACGGCCGCGAGGAGCGGCCGGATACTTGTCAAGGTACTTGTGGTTTAACATTTACCCGAAAAGCATTAATAAAAAGTACATGTTGCTTGTGAGTTGCCTGAAGCGGTTAAAAAAGCTCTGAAAACGGTAAAGCATACGGATTGTGAGGGGATGGTTCCATGCGTGTGGATATATGCACTAATTTACAGAAATGCTATAGTCGCTCCCTACGTAGGAACGTGGATTGAAATGTCACTTTTGTTGTATCAAACGCCGACAAATCCGTCGCTCCCTGCGTGGGAACGTGGATTGAAATGAGAATGATGTAAAAATGTATGGTACGCAAACCTGTCGCTCCTTGCGTGGGAGCGTTGATTGAAATATCGTTGAAGTGTTACTATCCATTACAAGGCCGGTCGCTCCCTACACAGGAGCGTGGATTGAAATGATTATGCGGTAAGTGCAGGTTACACGGAGGCAAGTCGCTCCCTGCACAGGAGCGTGGAGTCAAAGCGGATATTCACAATCCGCTTCGCTACTTGCTCATAACCGAGCAGCTGCTTCGCAGCTTATCAGGAGTTGCTTGTACCACTCTTGATACAAACAAGTCCCTACCCACTGCTTATTACTCCGCGCAATTGAAGCAGAGGACTTGCTTGACTCGGTTGAAATAATTTCATGACAATAACAAGTGACAGGGGTTGTCAAGTTTTTTGTGTAAGTTTTAAAATTTGTTTTCTTAACTTACACACTTTATTTTACACCCTCGCGCAGATTGAAACATACACTATCGGTGCTGGACACGCGCTTTTTTATTTCGTTCTCAAAAATTCTAATAACAGTGGATACATTTTCTACAGTATAAGCAATCCATCCGCTGCAGTTCCCCTGTCAACGCCGACGTGTTCCACTTTCGTCTTATAGCTGTTGCCAAGATAATAAAATCGCAGACTGTCTGTCTTTTTGTCAATAAGCACTTCCAGATTTGCTTTCATCTGAACCGCCTGCGTATTATCAACGATACACTCAAATACAGAATTCTGTACTCTTCTTCCATAATTTACGCATTGTTTCGCCACTTTACGAAGTCTTGCTTTTCCTTCTATTGTTTCAGTATTGACATCATAAGTAACCAGTACCAGCATCTCACACCTCATTTCCAGAAAAACGGCGGATATTCTTCCAAATCTCCCCGCAGATATCGTGCAAGCAAAAGTGACTGCGCATGCGGAACCACTCCCCATTCCATTTTTTCTTCCAGAAATGGATGGCGAATTAAATCCTGCTTTTTTGTCTGCCACGCGGACAGTACTGTTTTTCTTCCTGTATCAGTCAGAATTACCGCACCGTTTTCTTTCTTTATAAAATCATTTTTTGTAACCATTTTTCGGTTGATTAGAGTCAATACAAAACGATCTGCCATAACGCTCCGCAATTCTTCCATCAAATCAAGAGCCAATGAAATGCGTCCCGGACGATCTGTATGATAAAATCCGACATACGAGTCGAGACCGACACCTTCCAGAGCAGATGCGCACATTCCCGCAAGCAATGAATAAGAAAAAGAAAGCAGTGCATTCACATAATCGAGAGGCGGTCTCCGATTTCTTCCCTGAAAAACAAAATCTTCCTGTTGTTGCAGAATCAACTGATTAAACACAGAAAAATACAGGGTTGCTGCTTCTCCTTCCACTCCCAAAAGAGCTACTGCATCTTCATATTGAGTAACCGTTTTCATTGCTTCCGCAATGCGTCTGGACTGCGTTTTGATATGCTCACAATCAAGACGCATCGGATAGTCCCGGACTGCCCGTTCCAATACCCAGCGCGAATTATACAATTTTCCAAGCACAAAGTTCTTCGCAATTTTCAGGCGCTCTTCTTTTGACTCACTGACACGGTACTGCTGTTTGCGCAGGATAACATTTCCTTTGACTTCACCTGTTATCCTTGCCAGAAAACGTCCATGACCGCTCATAAACGTAAGATCAATATTTCGTTGGGCACATGCTCCCATCAAAGCCGGACTTGCGCCTGTATAACCAAATGTGATAATCGAATCCAGATTATGAAGCGGTACTCTGCCGATTTCCTGCTGTTCTTCAAAGACAACGACATTTTCTCCTTCCAGCGCAAGATAACGATTCGGCGAAGTAACATATAAGGTATTCAGTAAACGTTTCACTCAATCGCCTCCTCCACCTTTTCCATAATATAACTTTTGACAGATCTCTTTTTGTTTAAGACCGGAAGGCATATCTCTTTCAATGAACATGCATTACAGCTCTTTGTCCGTTTTACCGTCGGTGTATATGAACGTTCATAATACTGATGCATTTCCCCAAGCATTTCCTTCACTTTTTCACGAAGCTCCTCTGAAATTTCAACCTTCAGCCGCCTTCTTGTCTCTCCATAATAAATGTATCCAACGGAGATTTCACAGCAAAGCATCTCTTCCAGACACATAGCCTGCGCTGTAAGCTGCAAAAGGTCTGCGTCTTCTGCCTTTGGACTGCCTCTCTTATACTCTATTGGCACTGCCCTGTATCTTTTCGAATACTGATTTAATGTAATTCCCTTTTCATCTTCCTGAAATTCCACCACATCACATTCCCCGCTGATTCCAAGCTCTGCGGAAGAGACCGGCATTGCTCTCACAATAATAGTCTCTCCGCGTTTTTCTTTCAGCGAAGCATCATGTGCATTTTGATGCAGGATTCTTCCCTCCGCCGTCCGGACATTTTCCTGCCACTGCTGTTCGATGTATGCAAGCGCCCACTGCCGCCTGCAAAATGCAAAATGCTGAATCCCGGAAAGCTGCAGATACTCATCTTCTGTGTACATATTCTGCTACACAAGATCAAAAATCTCCGGTTCCATGCAGCCATCTACTTTCCAGCTTATACTGTAATCCGAAAATTTTCGCGGCGGTGTCTTGTCTTCCTCGATTGCAAATCCGCGCTGTATCTTTCCTGATGAGATTGCCGGTGTCTTATCCTCATGCTGCCACCAGTACAGACGGCACACCTCCATGCTTCCTTCCGGACGCGCTGAAGATGCGTCATTCTCATACAGCGTCTTTAAAGCCTCTTTTAAAAGTTCTGCATCCTCCTGTGAAAAGCCGGTCTTTTCAGCAAGCTGAACATTCACACTGCCGTTTACCCGGTACACGCCGAAATTGATTCTGTGTTTTGTTCCCATTGTATCTGACGCCTTACTGTCCTTGGCTTCACTGTTCACGCTCTTTGTGATCTGCATGCTGATCACGTCAACCGGAGACAAACTGGTGGCCTGATTGATCGATACCGGTCCCCGGACTCCGAACGAAACTTCCTCTCCTTTGAATGCAAATACCTGTCCGAAACTCCGGACATCAATCCATTCTTCACAGGCAGCCTGCATACAGGTTTCTTTTTTTGCCTTTTTCTTATTTGCCATTTCTTTTTTCAGGCTCTCACAGCTGTCTGCTCGCTCTTTTAAGCTCGTACATCCGTCATCCGACCGATCATCGGATTGTACAAATATCTTCTGTCCCAGATCCTGGAGCCGATTTCTGATCTTACGTTTGATGCAGACATCTGAAATTTCACCGTACCCATCTATATTGGTTCGCGGGCGGTTTCCGTTAAGTGGATCTCCGTTCGGATTTGCATTCTTTGCAGCAATAAACAATGTAAAATCAATCTTTCCTTTCAGTGCGCTCATACTTTCTCCTCCGTTCCTGTTTAATTTTCCTTTTTCAGATCATATGTCTGACTGTGCATGCCAAGCAGATAAAGACTGTCTAAATGCTCGTTATTCTTAAATTCTTCTAATTCAAATTTATCGCATATTTTATTTAAAAGATTTTCATAAAAAATTCTCTGCTGCGGCTTCAATTTCTGCCAGTAAGGCTGCAATCCCTCCTCAATCACACGCCACGTAGTATATGGTCTCTGCGAAAACACAGTCATATATCGTTTTGCATTTGTTACACGGTAGGCATCTTCCTCCCGGTCAAACGTCAGCTGTTCCACACGATCCGCCACCGCCAGAAGCCTGCCATACAGATAATTTCTGTCTTTGCAATTATTATCAAGTGCCACCGTCCATACCTCCTTTGGATTTTTTTCCTGTTTTTGTTTTTTAACAAGAGAACACGCCAGCGTCAGCGTATGCTCCCAGTTTGCTTTTTCTTTGTACGATAACGGAGAAGATGCCCGGTTTACCGCAAGACTTACAATATCTCCCGGGATTCGTGCCCGATCCCAGATACACGGAATGATCCGTCTGCAAAACTCTGCATACAATTTTTTCCTGTTTTTATCCGGCATTGTCAGCATTCCATTTACTTCTGTTCCATACAAAATGTCTGCCATATCCCGCACTCCGGGCACTCCGAAATATCGTATCGTCTTTCCCTTTTTCTTTTTCTCCTGTATCCATCCACATGTTATATGCCAGTACCCGATATTTCCAAGATATCTTGAGGACTCTACATGCTTATACTCCTGCATGGCAAGCCGTCCGGTTGTTGCCGCATCAAATGCCATCAGAACCATATTTGACATTCCGTTTAGATTTTTCCGATATCCATTGAGTGCCTGATAAAACTTTTCCGCTCCCGCTGTATTCATCGTAATTGAAGAATCTATGTGTATTGGTTCTGATTCCCACTCAGAAAAATTGATATCTGCTCCGCCTTCACCGCCCCATAGAGCCACAGCTTCTTCACAGATCTGATCGGTTCCTGCATCCCACGCAGGCATTTTTTTCATCTGCGACTGCCAGACCACCAGCATCATCGTATCGTACGTATAGCCCTGTTTTCGGATGATCCATTTTAATGCATTGTGGATTTTCTGCGACTCTTCCAGACCAATCGCAAAAGCCTGCTCCTTTGTTGCAAACCGCCCACGATAAGTAAAATTTATATCATCGTTTGCGGAGATCAGTTTCGCTCCTTCTCCTTCGTTCCGTATTTTTTTTGCGTGCAGATACGTAATCTGCTCCAGATTTCCAGAAAGATAGCACAGTTCTTTGTTTGTCTCGAGTGTCCGATAATATGCCACATATGCTTCCATCAGGGATTGGTCTTTCCAGCACTCTGCCGCACCGCCGCCTGAAACGATTGCCTCCGCACTTCTTGAGGTAGTATCTTCCATTACCGTAAATCGCACAAACGTTTTTTCCTGTGTAATCCCCTGAATTTTTACCTCTGTATCAATCTGACCTCTGTCATCCAGCACTACAACCTTTTCTCTTACCAGATCTTCAATCAGACATCCCTTTTTTAAGTACTGATAAATCGCATCTACCTTTTTTTGTGTATATTCTGATAAATGCCACTTTTCCAGCTGGTCCATATATGCTGCATAACATTTCTTGTCTTTCTCTGCTGCTTCTTTATAAAATTTTCCGTAATCTCCAGCCAAATATTTCAGATTGTCACACAGCGGATGCGGCTCCGCATGATTCGTACGGCTCGCCGATTTTTCAGTTACCGGTATAATCGTCAGATTATCCTGCCGATCCACCTGCTCTGCTCTTAAAAATGTACCATCTTCTGTAATTACCACTGTGATCTGTGCCTTTACAGTCGTATGAAATGGAGGTAATAACACAAAATAGCTTTTTTCTTCCCCTTTTTCCGTTTTGTATGTTTTACACTCCATTTTTCCTACTTCGTCTCTCTGGCTGTCATACAGACTGCAAAGCTCTCCTGCCCAGTTATAACTCCAGATTCCATTCTCAGGGTTCACATACTCACCTCCCCATCAAACTCCTTCAACCCGATAAAATTGTCTTCACCAAATTTTTTAATACTCATCTCGCGAATATGTCTCTTTTTCACACACGCTTCCGGACGATCAAAACGGATCACTCCTTTTTCCCGCATGACCGGATTCCAGAAACGTACCGTCATCATTCCTTTATCCTCCGGCAGCACTGCTTCATCTGCATATGTGATTCCATGGTACATATGTCCGAAATTGAGTTCTCCCTGAAACGCATCATATGCGCCATCTCCTTCGCCAAATGTACACGGTTCCACAATTCCCTGACATTCTCTCGTTCCAAGAAAAATATCTCTGCGTCCACCTCGCTCTACCATTCGTCTCGCGATATTGTGATGCTTATGCTCATTCCAGTCAGCTTCCAGCTCCGGCCGATTCTTATTTTGCTCAAAATGTGCCCGTACCTGATAACGCACATTCTTTAAATAAGTATAATAAGCCAGGTCATTTCCTGCTCTGTTGTAAAGCAGCGGCCGGATCGACTTCGTCTCCGTTTGTATCTGATTCATGATGCGCACCGCATCTATAATCCATACAATCGTGGGCTTCCAGTAAATGCTGTGCGTCACCCCCTTCAGTGCTTCATAAGTCGGAATCGGATAACTTGTCTTCTCACCGCCCGCCCGTGTTGCCGGATCTGAAAACAGTGCATAATCACCGCTGACTTCAAATTCAATCGTATTTCTATATTTTTCCAATCTATTCACCTCTCTTTTACATTATCAGCGTCTTTTTTACTGGTTCTTCCACAACGCCAAGCCTGTCATCGTAATAGCTCTGTGCTAATATCAGCACACTTTTATCGTGTGTCTGTGAAATCGCATTACCAAGCCGTTTCCTCTGGCTCTCGGAAATTCCTACTGTATATTTTTGCAGCTGCCGCAGGATCTGCTTTGTCTCTGCCTGTGAAAGATAGAATTGATCCAGTTGTTCCAACCAGTAGCCTGCGTCCTTGTATTCAACAACAACCTCTATTTTCTGATCTTCCGGAATTACCTGAAATTTTTCTCCGGTAGTCCGGAATGCCTGATTTAATACTGGTACTATTTTGCGATGGTTTATCTGCTCATACTGCCACAGTCCAATCTGATTGTCTGAGAGCAGATCCGTCAGTGTAGCCGTCGGTTCCTTGCACGGATATGCCGTTTCGCCCTGCACTTTTTTCTGATAATAAAATGCATAGTACCTTCGGATTGCCTCCTGGGAATCCAGACGATATCCAAATACTTCTGGTCTTCTCTCGTACTCGCACAATACCTGCTCCAGTGCATTCTGCGCATCTTTGATTTCCTTTAAATAAGTAAGTGACTCCGCCTCCTGATTCATCCGCACAATATATACCAGACCAGGCATTCCCAGCATTTTGTGCCGATTGCACCGGCCAGCTGCCTGTATCACACTGTCCAATCCTGCCATGGAACGAATGACACAGTCAAAGGAAAAATCAACACCCGCTTCTACCAGCTGCGTACTCACACATATCACAGGGCACCCCTGCTCATCAAGTTTCTCACGAATTTTTCCAAGGACATCTTTTCTGTGCTCCGCACACATCCAGGTGCTTAAATGCCATACGCTTTTCCCATACTCTTCTTTTAACACCTTATATAATTTTGCCGCACATGATCTCGTATTGACGATAATCAAAATTCGTTTATACTTTTCATATTGTTCGTCCACAAATTCTTTTAAATCCCCGATGGCCATCCCACCTTTTACAAGATTCGTCCGATCGATAATTCTGGTTCGTTCAAAATATTTACTGTACTCTTCCAGATTCGGAATCATCTCCCTGCATGGCAGCAGACAATTCTGCTGCAGCGGAACTAAAGAAGGCTGTGTCGCTGAACATAAAACCACTGTCGTTTTTCCAAAAGCTGACAGGAAATTCATTGCCAGTGAGAAAAGTTCTGTGCATCGCAGCGGAATAGCCTGTACTTCATCAACAATCAGCACGCTGTCACATAATGCATACATTCTTCTGACATCTCTTTTGTTTCCTGAAAACAATGCATTCAGAAGCTGCACTGCCGTTGTCACGATAATCGGACTGTCCCAGTTTTCTGTAAGCCGCTGATGATCTGCATTTTCTTTTTCATCTTCAATTACCACATTGCAATGATGTTCCAGTACCACCCCTGCATTTCCTACCGCTTCCCGAATCACCTCCGCATTCTGCTCAAGAATAGAATTGTATGGTGCAACATAAATAATATGTCTTTTTCCATATTTCTTCGCATGATCCAGAGCAAAGCGCAGACTGCTGAGTGTCTTTCCCGCTCCAGTCGGTACAGTCAGACGATATAGGGAACATTCTGATTCTGCCGCTTCTTTGCACTGATCTGATATTTCCTGACGATACCGATTTAAACTGCTTTGTGCCTCTTTTGCTCTTCTAAACCCAGCAAGCTTTTCTTCCAGGTTTTCACTGCACTCCTTCCAGATTTTCGCCGTTGCCTCTGCAGATATCCTGTGCGGAAGCGGCTCTTTTTTCGCATTGCTTGCCGTGTCACTCCAGTCGCTGTCAATCAGCAGAGACTGGAGCACTCTTTCATACATTCCCAAATAATAATTTTTGCTTCCATATCTTAATTTCTGGTCTTTGGTGATAACAGTTCCAATTCTACCCACTATTTTTTGTACTTCTTGTTCCGACTCCAGGAATAATTTCTCCAACTGCCACTCACTAATTTCTTCAAGGCATCTCTGCATTGTATTTTCATAATCAATCTCTTTCTTATCCCGAACTTCCTGTAAAGCTTCTCCTTCCATCGGTGAAACCACATCAAGCAGACCATGATGGGAATACACAGCTATACTGATTAACTTTGCCATTAGCATATCTATGAATTTTGACTTTGACTCTGCCTTTGTTTTTCCTTGCAGATACCGTAAGACATACCTCCCCCCCGCCGTTGTATGATCTACTGATCTTTTTGCTGCTACATCTCCATTTTCAACAATATCTTCCATATAATCCTGAAAGTCCTTCCGATATTTCCCAATATCGTGCACCTTTCCTGTCAATTCAGAAGTCTTTTCCAGTTCCGGAAACGGACAGTTTTCTTTGCAAAGAAGTGCCACGTTATTTAAATGCTCTGATAAGAACTGTATTTCTCTGGTATCCGGATTTACGTGAGCAATGTATTTCTTTTTTCCCGCTTCTTCCATCAAGCGTATACATTCCTTCCTTGTTTTTTATCGCTTTTTCGTTACTATTTATTCTGTTTTTAACATACTCCAATTGCATTTTAATGTCAATATACTTTTATAAAATAAAAAATATAAAGTTGTTTTTCATATTATAGATTTCCTATTTTATACAATCTCCATTACTTGAAATTCCCTTTTTCCTGTGGTATTCTAAACGTCGTCAGCGGAAAGAAGATTTATTCCGTTCTTCCTTCTTCTGCGGATTGAAACATATTTTTTATGTTATAACTTCAAAAGTGGGAGCGCCACGCCATAGACTCACCTCTACGACGCAGCGCTCCCGCTCTTTTTCTATCTTTTCTCTTTTCTTTTGCTCTTCTTCTATCTTCTCTTTTCTCTTTTCTTTTCCGTATTATTCTTTATACCGTTTTCCGTTTTTTTGTTCTCTATTCCAAGCCAGTTTTCTGCTCCTCCCCTGCGATCCGCTTCTCAATCTCCTCCTTCACAAGTCCCTCACCGATCACGATCAGTACTTCCTGACCTTCTTTGATCGGATGGATTTCGGTGGTCTGGCGAGTGGCATTCAGTTCGATCCAGGTGCCGTCCTCCAGCTTCTGAAAGCCTTTGATGCGAAATACACTGCCGCACGCCGGACTGTCCATGATATCCTTTACTGCCGCATGCAGCTGCTCCTTTGTGAGGTGACGATTCATAAAAAACAGGGAATCGAAATCGCCGTTATCATCAACATCCTGCTTGACATAGCTGGCCGGGTCATAGCCGCAGGTGGAAATGCGTGCAAAATCTGCATCGGTAAAGTCGTTCCAGTCCTTACATAAAACATGGGATTCATCGATCTGCCGTCTGCATTTCACCTGTGCCAGTGCACGGTTCAGGTGCGCAGCCGTATCTGTGATCTGCTCAGGCGTTGCTTCCTGACTGTGGCTTAATACGATCAGGCCGGCATTCGCTGCTTCTGAGGCAAGGACGTAATCAGCCTGCATCGACAAATTTGATTCCAGCTTTGCATCGACAATCGTGATTACGTTTCCAATTTCATACCACCGGTCGAGCGGCTCTTCGTGCAGAGTGTCAAAAAATTCGTCCATGTCGAAGATGCCGGACGGTTCGATCAAGACACGGTCATAACCGCACATCCCCATAGAGATCAATTTTGTCTTGAAACGCCTTCTATGACAGTCACGATCACAGCCGCCCGATACCATTTCCAGCTCGCAGTTATCGCCGCGCAGATCTGAGAGCAGCATCATATCGACGTTTATCGCGCCATAATCATTTTCAAGGATGCCGATGTTCTGTCCCTGCTTCATCAGATACGTGGCGTATTTTCGAATGAACGTCGTTTTTCCGGAACCTAAAAAACCGGTGATGAGATCTATTTTTACCATATCTATGTTGCTCCTTTCCTCTCGGTCTGATGTACCGCTAATCATTTATTCTATTCTTTTAAAATCATTCCCATAATTCAGCGGCTTACAGAAAGCATTTTTACAAACACGCTCCAGACTCACATCCGAAGCTTTTTCCGAAATTCCCGCAGCGTATCCTTCTTACGGAAAATAAAGAGTGCTGCCAGCATCAGAATACTGACTCCTGAACAGACCACAGACGGTTTCGTGTAATGTATCAGATGCATTCCCAAAAGAAGAAGCGGAATACAGCCTGCACCGGCTGACTGTACGAGATAAAACAGATACTCCTCCCTTTCCAGCCGGTTTACTTTCGCAATCACGGCCATGGAACACTGGACCGCAAGCGCACCGAATGGCAGGACGAAATCGATCGACCAGCCTCTCCAGCCGGTGAAATGATCCCAAAGAACCGCCAGAATGGTCACCAGCAGAAGCTGCCACATCTCATTTTTAAGAATGTTGCGCCGCTTCGTATAGGCTACCGTGACAATCGCCCAGGTACACAGACAGCCTGCCGCTGCAAACCAGGACCAGTTCAGTGTTCCAAGCGTCATATAATTGATCATACCACAGATAACTGCAACAGCCAGACATAAAAATGTAAAAATCTGAATGGTTTTCTTTCCTTCTGTCTTCTGGGCCTCCCCACAGCCCGGAAATCTGCTTTCTGTTTCCCTGCAGGGAATCCCGTCCTGGTTTATCCTGTTCCGGAAACTGCGCGGAATGCTGTCATCCGGCAGCTTTGAGGTAAAACCAAGCACCATTTTATCTCCAAAAGAACAGGAACACAGCTGAAGCGTATTGGTACTTGCAAAAAATCCGAATTGTTCGATATAATTCTGATACTGCTCCGGAAAACGGACAATACCGATATTCGAATAGACCGCTGTAATACAGCGGCTGCCGAGATTCGCACCAAGCATCAGAAATCCCTTTTTCAGTTCCAGCGGAACTGCACGCAGCAATGGATTTTTTTCCAGACGTACGTACCCGTTCATCCGCATTGCCATACGTTCCTTGACCAGCTCCTTTTCAAACTGCCCTTTGACATCCTGCAAAACCTCTTCAAACGTCGTGTCGTCCCGAAACGTATGACCGGCTTCAATCCAGCCAAAGAAATTTGTCATCGACTGTGAGGGAAAAAAATTGCGCAGATTAACAGGAATCATCAGTGCGATCGGACGGTTTTTCCGGCTTTTGGGCACCTGATCAGCAATTGCACAGAGCATGACAGCCGTTACATAGATGGTAATCGATACACCGCGTGCCTTTGCTTTTTTGTGCAGCTCTCCGACCGGTATCTCAAGTTCTGTGATACGCATATCCTCATGCAGCAGTCTTTCCCCTTTCAGCCGCACTGCATCCGGCTTTTTTTCTTTATCCCTGGGCGCCCTGGAAGAATAATACTGCGAAAAGCTGTCTTCCTCCTGTACACCTCTTGTCATTTCCTTTGTCGTATCGATCCGCGGCAGATCTGCCAACGGATGACACAGCATCAGATAATTCTGCACCAGTTCCTGCAGAAAATGCATGGCTCCTGTACCATCTGTCAGCGCATGGAACACCTCAAAATTAATACGTTTTTGATAATAGGTCACTTCGAACAGCAGCGATTTTTTATCTGGAATATAAAGTCTGCTGCACGGCGGCTTTGTCTCTTCGCGTACCAGCGGCCGTATTTCTCTGTGTTCCAGATAAAACCAGAACAATCCTTTCCGCAGCACCGCCTGAAACAGAGGATACGTCTTCATCGTAGCGTCAAGTGCTGCCTGAAGCACAGATGCATCCACCATTTCTTTCAGTTCACAGTAAAATCGGAATACTCGCGTATCATCTTTCCCCGTTACCAACGGAAAAGCAAGGGCCGCATTATCCAATTTTCTCCATTTTGTATAATTTGTTTCCATAAATAATTAGCTTCTTTCTGTTTCTACTCCTTAATGCTACTTCTTAATGAAGGGTCTGTCCCTCCATTTTTGTTTTCCGGCCAAAGCAGGCACCACAGGCCGCCGCTTCATCAGGTCCGGCATTTTATTGCTTCAGGAACTGATTAATATACGTAAAGCTCTCCTGCACATGCCAGAACCTGATTCCAAGTGCAAAAAAGCCGTGAAATGCACCAGCAATCCGATGCTGCCAGACCTCATTGCCAGCTTCCTTCAGCCTTTTTGCATATTCCTCTCCCTCATCACGCAGAGGATCCAGTTCTGCTGTCAGAATAAGCGTTCGCGGAAGATTCCGGTAATCCTTCTCCATCAGGGGCGCAAAATACGGGTTCTGCCGATCTTCCGGACAGCTCTCATACAGCGTTACATAATCTTCCATTTTGACTGCAGTCAGAAGATAATCGGTACCATTTTCCTTTACTGACGGATACGGAGATTCTTCCGTATAACAGCTGTTCAGGGCCGGATAAATCAGAATCTGACGCGTTACATTAAAATCTCCGGTATCCCTTGCCTTCAGGCATACGGCAGCAGCCAGGTTTCCCCCTGCGCTGTCCCCGATAATCGTAATCTCATCCGGATCCGTATGCAGGATCTCCTGATTCGTATACAGCTCCTTCGCCGCCGCATAACAATCCTCAAATGCCGTAGGAAAACGATGCTCCGGCGCCAGACGATATTCTACAGATACTACAATTCTTCCGGTGGACTGTGCCATGCGTGCACAGACCCGATTATACGTATCCACACTTTCCGTCACCCAGCCGCCACCATGAAAAAACAGCAGAACCGGAAGGGAAACGTGTCTTTCTTTTTCCTGCTCCATTATCTCTTCACTTGGAAAATACATCCGAACCGGCACTTCATAGTCACCATTGCAGATCTTCGTATCCAGCTTTCGGATAAAAATCCGCAAAGCGTCCAGCTTTTTCAGATCAGCGATCCTCCGCGATGCTTCCACATCAATATTCCCGTAAGATAATGCATGCAAAATAGCGCGCATTGTTTTTGATATCATATTTTCTCCTGCTTTCTCTCTGTCTACAGTGCCTCTTCCATGCATTGTACCTCGATTGTACTACAGACGACTGCCTTTGTAAATGTATGCACTTTTTACTGGGAAAATTTTCACATAATATTTCCTTTTTTCCTCTTGACTTTTATATTCTACAATTGTAGAATATGTGCATCTACTACATATGTAGCAGATTATATTACACCATACACCCACATTGCAGACTGCTGCTGTATACGTCTACTATAGGCATCTACTGTATGTTTCTACTAAGGCATCTTACTGTATGCTTCTACTATAGGCATCTGCTGTATGCTTCTACTGTATGCTTCTGCTGTATACTTCTGCTGTATGCATCTACTATATGCTTCTACTGTATGCTGCTTCTGTATACTTCTACTGTATACTTCTACTGTATGCTTCTGCAATGAATGAATGCGGATCTGAAACATCCGCTTCCCTTTGAAAGGAGATTATTACTTATGAAGAAAAGAAACCTGTTTCTCACTGCTTTAGCTCTTATGACTGCTTTTTCCTGGTCAGTTCCCTCCTTTGCAAAAGAATTCACTACCGCAGATTCTGTGCTGACAATCGACACACCAAATGACGGATGGGCGCAGATCAAAGACGATACGACGCTCGCAACACTGACGAACGGAAGTGATTCCATTACCCTGCAGCATTTTTGCAACGGCGAAAAGCTGCCTGATATCACCGTTGCCGACGATACGTACGAAAAGGTCTGCCAGAATATCATTTCCACGCGCAACGAAGTCTTCCTGATCACCGGACTTGCTGCCGATGAAAAGGATTTTGACGACATCCAAAAGGCTGTCCAGAGCACAGAAATCAATATTTACGACACTAAAAAAGCGGTAACACCGTCTGATACATCTGACAATAATGATGCTCCTTCTTCCGATAGCAAGAACATCGTCTCCAATGACGCACCCTCCGGCAACGACTCTGAGCCGGAAACAAACACTGCTCCGGCTTCCGATTCTTTCATCGATGAAAGCATTTCCTTTACCGGCTGGATCGCTGGTGCAAATGTAAATGTACGCAGCGATGCTTCAATGGATGCTGCTATTATTTCCACCATTCCTTACGGAGATCCGGTTACTGTTACAGGGGCGGTCAGCACAGACAGCAGCTGGTATCGCGTCGATCTCAATGGCACTGTCGGATTCATTTCAGCACAGTACGTTACAAAGGACGCTCCGACTGCAGAAAAAAACGGCCTTACCCTGACCGATGAGCAACTCACTCTCTATACTCCTGATTACACAGGGGCCACCTATATTAACAAAGCAACAGACGGAAACTGGTATGACGGCACCGGAAGACAGTACATCCTCAATTCCGGCGATTCCTGGACCAGACTGTGTGACGGCAGTGCATGGACCGACATTCCGCAGGCAAAGCCGCAGGATAATGCCTCACAGACTGTCAACGTAACCGATTCAGACGGTCTGAATGAAATGACACTGTATCAGGATGCGGATTCCGGTCAGTGGCACAACAGCGCATGGGGCGTTTACACAGATAACGGCGACAATACATTTACCGGTCCGGACGGAGCCGTATGGACCGTTGAATCATGATTCGCCTTCTTCTTGACACCTCCTGCCGCCGGGCGTAGTATACGGACAGGAGGTGAACCAATGAAAAATAAAATCAGCCGTCTGCCCGACTCGGAACTGGATATCATGCTGGTGCTCTGGCATCATACACCGCCTATGAGCAGACTGGAAATTGAAACGGTAATCAATGAAAAAAAAGCACTTGCTCCCACAACAATCCTTTCTCTGCTCTCGCGTCTCGAAAAAAAACAGTTCGTTTCTGTCGCAAAGGAAGGCAAAACAAATTATTACACACCTTTGATTTCACAGGAAGAATATCAAAACTGCGAGAGCAAAAATGTACTGGAGCGAGTCTTCGGCAACTCATTAAAAAACTTCGTTACCTCTCTTTACCGGGGCAAAGAGCTGACGGAACAGGATGTAGCGGAGCTCTATGATTACATTCAGGAGCTGTACGAAAAAACGGATCCTCAAAAAAATGATCTTGAAAAAACAACCAGAAAATAAACCGGAGGAATCGGAATGACAGGCTTTACCTTTCACATCGTAAAACTCAATACGATCGCTGCGCTGATCATCTGCGCCACATGTGTCGTTTCACGGCTGACCCGAAAAAAATATACCTGTAAATGGAAATATTACATCTGGCTTCTGACTGCGCTTACCCTGCTGTTCCCGGTCAACCTGTCTTCTTTTTCCAGGATTCAGCTGCAGATTGCGCAGCCGGCGCAGCAAATGGTGATGCGGCAGACCTCCGAAAATGGCACGGCTGCAGCTTCCCGCTCCGGTAATACAGCTGCTTCACCTATAAAAGCAACCACCGATCTCAGACCAGATAATGCCGCAGCATCTGCTGCTTCTGCATCAGCGCCGCTCATACTTTCGCTACACCCGACACACTTTTCCCTATACGGCTTTCTGCAGCTTTTTTCCTGCATCTGGCTGACTGGTTTTGTCCTGCTCGCAGCTTTTCGGATCCTCAAATACCGGTTTTCTCTGTGGTCTTTACGCCGCTGGAGTTCTCCGGTTCAGAATTCGGACGTAGTCCATCTCTATCGCAGCATCTGCCGCCGGGAGCATATCTTAGCCCCGCCAAGGCTTATGGAAAACCGTAATCTTTCCACGCCGGTACTTGCCGGACTTTTCCATCCGGCTCTTTATCTGACCGAAGCCCCCTACGACCGTGAAGAGCTTTCATTTATTCTGCGTCATGAGCTGACACACTATAAGCGGAGGGATCTGTGGTTCAAGCTGCTTCTGCTCGCCGTTTCCACCATTTACTGGTTCAATCCGGCCCTGTATCTGATGCGCAGTGAGGCAGAAAAGGACATCGAAAATCTGTGTGATGGTCGTGTGCTTCAGTCCTCTCCTGCACAGTCCCGGCTTCATTACAGCCGCCTGCTCCTAAAAACAGCTGCTCTTCAGAATCACATTCCGTATCTCTCAGCCAGCTTAAACGACAGCAAACTGATTTTCAAGGAACGGATCCACTATCTCACAGAGCTGGCAAGCCTGCGGCGCGGAACACCTCTTTGTCTCATATTCTGCGCCTGTTTGCTGACTTGCAATCTTGCCCTTGGCAGCGCCGTCCTTCCGTCACAGGCACAGGCTTCTGCTGATCTGAACGCAGATTCCGGTGCTGCATCCGAAGCTTCTGCCTCTGTTTTAAAGGAAATTGATGCACGTGCCAGTGTAAATGCAACCAAAAGCCCGGAGAGCTCCAATGCTTCCACAGCACACGCAGATCAGGTAAATGGCAATGGGGTCCTGAAGGGCTCCTCTTCTGACCTTTACAGTACTCCGTCTTCTTCCGATACAAGAGGTTCGGACGCTGCTTCCCGGGATGATAATGCCGCACCTGCTCTCGCCCAGTCACCGGATACCACCGGGATTTCAGACAGCATAACAAACGGAAATTCTGATAACCCGAATCCCGATAACCTGGATTCCGATAACCCGAATCCTAATAACCTGAATCCCGATAATCCGAACCCCGATACCCAGGATCCTGATCCTGATCATTCGAATCCCGCACCGGATAATCCTGGTTCAGACATCGCTCCCGACACTCCTGTCCCAGGCAGCAATTCCACGCTCCCGTCCCTGACAGATCCTCATATCACTCTGTATGCGCTTCAGGACATCGGCGCCAACTACGTCTGGCAATCCTCTGACGGAATCTGGTATGACGGTGACTACCGGATCTATATTCCAAACGGTGACGGTACCTTTACAAAAGCGGATGATCAAAGTCAGTGGACATCTGAAGCTCCTCCGTCTCCTGCGGATCATGCCTCAGCTTCTGTCTCTCTTGTCTCGGAGGACGGGCTGAATGTGAACCAGCTTTACTACGACAGTGACACCGGTATCTGGCAGAATATCGCAGGCGGCATCTACACTTCCAATGGTGACGGTACGTTCACTGGACCAAACGGAGATCTCTGGATTGTGACCTCCTGATGCGCGATCCTGACAAAATTATCTGCGCCTGGGAAACATTCTGTTTAATTTTTAACAAAATGGAAAATTTCACTGTTTTTTTATTGATTTTATCGACTAATCATGTATAATATAGGCTGGAAGTCGGAGCAATCCGCTTTTTTTGAAAGATACTGTCGATTCTGCGTATGCAGGAGCGTATCTTGTTCACATTTAAGAAAAGGAGTAAATGAAAAGATGGCAAAGATCGATTTAAGCAAGTATGGCATCACTGGAACCACTGAGATTGTCTACAATCCGTCTTATGATCTGTTATTTGAGGAAGAGACAAAGCCGGAGCTTGAAGGCTACGAAAAAGGTCAGGTCAGCGAACTGGGCGCAGTTAACGTTATGACCGGTATCTACACAGGCCGTTCACCGAAAGATAAATTCATCGTTGTTGATGAGAATTCCAAAGACACTGTATGGTGGACTTCTGATGAGTACAAGAACGACAACCATCCGGCAAGCCAGGAAGCATGGGACGCTGTTAAGAAAATCGCTCAGAATGAGCTGTCCAACAAGAAGCTTTACGTAGTAGATGCATTCTGCGGAGCAAATGCTGATACTCGTATGGCTATCCGTTTCATCGTTGAGGTAGCTTGGCAGGCAAACTTCGTTACTAACATGTTCATTCAGCCGACCGCTGAGGAGCTTGAGAACTTTGAGCCGGATTTCGTTGTTTACAACGCATCCAAGGCAAAAGTTGAGAACTACAAAGAGCTGGGTCTGAACTCAGAGACAGCAGTTGTCTTCAACATCACAAGCCGCGAGCAGGTTATCATCAATACATGGTACGGCGGAGAGATGAAGAAGGGTATGTTCTCCATGATGAACTACTATCTGCCGCTGAAGGGCATCGCTTCCATGCACTGCTCTGCAAACACAGATATGAACGGTGAGAACACCGCAATCTTCTTCGGACTTTCCGGAACAGGTAAGACTACTCTTTCTACAGATCCGAAGCGTCTCCTGATCGGTGATGACGAGCACGGCTGGGATGACAACGGCGTATTCAACTTCGAGGGAGGCTGCTACGCAAAGGTTATCAACCTGGACAAAGAATCTGAGCCGGATATCTACAACGCAATCAAGAGAAATGCTCTTCTTGAGAACGTTACTCTGGATGCAGAAGGCAAGATCGATTTCGCTGACAAGAGCGTAACCGAGAATACCCGTGTATCTTACCCGATCAACCACATTCAGAACATCGTACGCCCGGTATCTTCTGCACCGGCAGCTAAGAACGTAATCTTCCTGTCTGCAGACGCATTCGGAGTACTTCCGCCGGTATCTATCCTGACAGAGGATCAGACACAGTACTACTTCCTGTCTGGATTCACAGCAAAGCTTGCTGGTACAGAGCGCGGAATCACAGAGCCGACACCGACCTTCTCCGCTTGCTTTGGCCAGGCATTCCTGGAGCTGCATCCGACCAAGTATGCAGAAGAGCTTGTTAAGAAGATGGAAAAGAGTGGCGCTAAGGCTTACCTTGTAAACACTGGCTGGAACGGAACCGGCAAGCGTATCTCCATCAAAGATACCCGTGGAATCATCGACGCTATCTTAAGCGGAGCAATCAACAACGCACCGACCAAGACGATCCCGCACTTCAACTTCGAAGTTCCGACCGAGCTTCCGGGTGTTGATCCGGCAATCCTTGACCCGCGTGATACCTACGCTGATGCTTCCGAGTGGGAGACAAAGGCACAGGATCTTGCTTCCAGATTCGTTAAGAACTTCGCTAAATACGAAGGCAACGCAGCTGGTAAGGCACTGGTTGCTGCAGGTCCGCAGGCTTAATTCAAACAAAACCATACGCAGAATCGATTTTTACTGGCAGGCTGCTTTTGCAGACTGCAGGGAAGATCTGATGACTGCATAAAAGAGGCATCGCCTCATCCATCCGGATGGGCGATGCCTTTTCTTTACTTTATCCTTATATTTTTGCGGATATCCATTTTCAGTACACCACAATTGTCTTAATCTCAAACGGCTTCATCTCTACCGCCACTGTATCATCATAAACCGCCAGCTCCTGCTCCTCTTCCTCAAGCATATTTGTCTGTGCAGCGCGGGTAACCGGGCGGCCAAAGGTCAGGGTCGCTTTGCTGCGGCGGTTCCAGCACTCATACATACGGATGATCGTCCCCTCGCCATCCTCGGCCTTCTTGACCGTCTCGATGATGACGTTCGGCGCATCCACGGATACCAGTGAATACGATTTGGGAAGGCTGCCGCCCTCATTTGTCTTTCTGATGACCCGATACGGATTGTTCAGCGCGTAAGCCTTCGCTACCGTGTCATTTTCCTGCCATCTTCCTACGTGCGGACACAAGGACCACGTGAAGCTGTGGTGTTCCTTATCGGCATCCGGATTCGGGAAGATCGCAGATTTGAGCATCGTCAGGCCGATCCGTCCGTTGTGAATGTCACAGCCGTACTTGCAGTCGTTCAGAACACTCAGGCCGTAGCCGTCCTCGCTTAAATCAATCCACTTATGTGCGCAGACCTCAAAGCGTGCGTCATCCCAGGATGTATTGTAATGCGTTGGTCGTTTTACATTGCCGTACTGGATCTCATACGTTGCCTCATCGGTATGCACGTCTACCGGGAAATAGCAGCGCAGCAGCACCTGCTTTTCATTCCAGTCGATCTCATTGCGGATGTCGATCTGGTACAGATCACGGTAAAAGCTGATGTACTGGGTGACAACAGAATCCAGGTAGTGATGCTCGATGCGGATGGTAGCACGGATCGGTCCCTCTTCCTCGATCGTCATCTCTGCTGCATCACCGATCTCCCATGCCTTCTCGGTGTAATAGTGGTTGATATCCCAGGCATCGAAGTTGTGCGGGCGGTCCTCATAGCTCATGATCACGTTTCCGCACTTGCCCTCCGGCAGAAGCTCGCGCTCTGCCTTCTTATCATAAACACTTGTAAACTGTCCTTTTTCGTTCCAGGTTACCTTGAAGAACGGCGTTTCTGCGCCGGACCTGCTGATCGTCAGGCTGCTCTTCTCCTCTTTCTTTTCGTCCTTATAAACAAGAATGCCAAGGCGCTCCTCTGTGAGAAGGCCATCCTTCTCTGCCTCTGCCGGTGTCAGCAGGCCGATTTTTTCCACCTCTTCATTCTTCACCGGATGGAAGGTACGGTAGCCCTTGGACGGGATGTCTTTGATAATTGCAAGCATGCCGTTTTCGGATCTCTGCAGCGGAACAATCTCCTCACCATCTAACAGCATGCAGTGCTCCAGTCCAAGCGGAAGCAATACCGGCGCAGCAGCGCTCTTGCTGTTCGGATTGTAGATTGTGATATCGCCCATCCGGCCATCGATTCTGGCAGTCAGGTTTTCCAGTGCCGCATCCGTCTGTGTGCGACTTACCGAAAACAGCTTCTCGTACTCTTCTTTTGACTCGTCATAGACCTCGCGGATTGAAGACCCCGGAAGGATATCATGGAACTGATTGCGCAGCAGCACAGTCCAGAGCTTTCCAAGCTCTTCCTTCGGGTAAACATAGCCGCCTGCCTGCTCAGAAAGCAGTCCGTAAAGCTCCAGATCCTCACATGCAAACTCTGCGCGGCGGTTGAATTTTTTGTTTCTCGCCATGGATGTGTAGGTGCCACGGTGATACTCCAGATACAGCTCTCCAACCCAGCGCGGAAGCTCCTCTTTTCCCTGTACGTGGGAATCGAGTGTCTCGAAGAAGTGGCGCGCAGTTGACATTACGGTCTTTGGTGCGCCCGGAATGCCTCTGGAGAGACGCTTCTGATTCTCCAGCATATCCTTTGTGACTCCGCCGCCTCCGTCTCCATAGCCGTAGCTCATCAGCACCTCGCGGTTCAGCTCCTTCTGGCTGTAGCGCTGCCATCCGCCCATCGTCTGGGAGGAATTCAGATAGCCATTGTACGTCGTAAAATGCGCCGTCTCCACACCGTCTTCAACTGCGCCTGCACCGTAATCGCGCGTCGGAACGAAATGTGTCAGTACCTCGGTGCCGTCAATTCCTTCCCACAAAAACGTATCATACGGCATCTTGTTGCGTTCATTCCAGCTGATCTTTGTCGTCATGAAATAATCGATGCCGCATTTCTTCATGATCTGCGGAAGTGCTGCAGAATAACCGAATACATCCGGCAGCCACAGGATCTTGTTGTCCACACCGAATTCCCTTTTGAAAAATCTCGTGCCATAGAGGAACTGGCGTACCAGTGCCTCCCCCGAGGAAAGATTGCAGTCCGCTTCAAGCCACATGCCGCCTTCCGCTTCCCAGCGTCCCTGTGCGATCCGCTCCCTAATCTGCTCGTAGATCTCCGGTGCATCCTCCTTCACATACTCATACAGCTGCGGCTGGCTCGACATGAAAATGTATTCCGGATACTGCTTCATCAACTCCAGCACCGTCGTAAAGCTCCGCTTTGCCTTGTCTCTCGTCACGCCGAGCGTCCACTGCCATGCCACATCGATGTGCGTGTGTCCAACACAGTACACCTCCGGCTCATCCATCTTGCCACAGTACTTCTGATAAAATTCCTGCTCCAGATCTGCTCTCGCCGCCTTCAGGCTCTCAAAAAATGCTTCGGAATACTCCTTCCGAAGATCGAGCAGGCGCAGCGAATGATCGAGTGCACGGATGATGAGCGTGCGGTTCTCGTTTGACTCCGGCAACACGCGTGCCACCTGATACGGCACTTCGAGATCGTAATAATAGCCCTCGATCTCCGGCTCCAGGATCTTGATCTCAGAATCCATATGAAGGGAGAAATTGTTGTCGCCTGAGTAGGCAGAGAGCAGGATTTTGAACTGTTCACCGCCTGCGGCGCAGTCCGTCAGCAGGATTTCCCGATGGTTGACATCCAGTCCCATCCGCGGCTCCCCGTTTACGTATGCATAAAACTGCGGGTTCAGTGCATCCCACTCGCCCTCTTTTCCGGTACGCAGTTCGTATACGACCTGCTTTCCCTTCCATTCCTGCGGAATCTGAACCTCTGTCTCAAAATAAAAATACTCCCGATGGCCGCCCCACAGATCCTTCGATGGTAAGCACTCCCAATCTGTGGTGTCTATCGCCTTCGGATCCAGTTTTTCACTTCCCGCTTTTTTATATCGATAAGTTTCGATCGGTTGGATATCGCGATAAATCAGATTTTTCAGGTCTGTAATCAGCTTCCCGACGTGTTCCTTCATTAAAAACATCTGTTTTCCTCCTGACTTGTTTTTTCCGGCACTGTCTGCCCTTGTGCTTTCTTTTTAAGCCTTTACTGCCTGCAAAACGTTTCCGACAATTCTATGTTTGTTTCTACCGTTCTGCCAGGCTGCCATCCTCTACATTTTAACCGAGTCTCCAAGATAGTCAATGACGAATTCACAGAATACAGAATTTGCCCAAGAAAACCATGGCCTTGTATACTGCTCCGGATCATCCTTGCATACTGATTCATGCATCAGATCTGTACCTGCATCTGCATTACACACCATTTCCAGTATCTTTTCTTTTTCTTCGCGGCTTTCACTCGTAAGTCCCTGAACACACAGAGCTATCATCCATACGTAGCTGTGCGGTGTATGCGGACTGCCGATTCCCTGCAGGGCACTTCCGCTGTAATAATATGGATTCCACTCACTTAAGATCACTTCTCTCGTATTCAGATAACGTTCTGTATTTTTTTTACAATATCCGATATACGGCATGGCGAGAAGGCTTGGTATATTGGCATCATCCATAATGTTGTACTGTCCATAACCGTCTACCTCATATGCATAAAATTCTTTCTGGTGCCCAGGAACGATTGCATACTCCTCGATTGCTTTTCGTACCTCCACAGAAAAGCTCTCTGCCTCTGCCGCAAACGCTTCATCTGCCAGCACCTCACGACTGACCTGTGCCATTTCAGAAAGAACGACACTGGCCAGCATATTTGACGGAATCAAATAGCCATAGGTACAGGCATCATCGCTTGGTCGAAAGCCGGACCAGATCAATCCGGTTCCGCTCTTTACAAGGGCACCCTTGCCGCCCCTGGAAAGCGTATCTGTGTAGACACAGTTCTTCCGTTCAAAATAGTACGGGGATTTTTCCTCATGATACTGCTCTGTCCGGAATACCTCCACAATTCTCTTTGCCGCTTTTCTCCAGCTTTCATCAAACTGTTCTGTACAGCCCGTATTCTTCCAAAGCTGGTACGACAGCTGAAACGGGAAGCAAAGGGAATCAATTTCATATTTGCGTTCCCACAGTTCCGGCTTCATTTCTGTGCGGTCATCCTGAAAACCATTTCCATTTGCACTTTCATTGAATGCATTCGCATACGGATCAATCAAAATGCATTCCATCTGGCGCTTTACCAGATCACGGATTATCTCCAGAATCTCCGGTTCTTCTTTTGCAAACAGCAAAAACGGCCGCAGCTGGCAGGACGAATCCCGGAGCCACATAGCCGGAATATCACCGGTGATAACAAAAATTTTTCCGTTTTCGTCTCTTTTAATAGTTGTATCCAATGTATTGGAAATACACTTTTCAAACATCCGCGCGATCTTATGCTCTGCTCCGAATGCTTCTCTGACTCTTTCCATCATTTTTTCAATTGCTTCATACTGCTTTTCTTTCTTCATCTTCTGTCCTCACAACTATATTTATCATAAGCAAAAACTCTCTTTTCCCATCCGCTGACAGCTATGGATAAAAATGAAGTTTTGTCCTTCGCATCACTCTTGCAAGGTAAGTGACAGCTGCTCATACTCTTTGTGCTGTCTCCGGTCAGCTTCTTCCTCTGTCTTTTTATTTCCGTTATCCACAGGAAGCTCCGGTGCTTTCACCAGTTCCGCAAGTGACTCTGGGAGATCCTCTGCTTTCAGCTGTCTTACAAGCTCCCGCATCCTGATCCGAATCCCCTTTTCCCGCTCCAGCCAGCACAATATTTCCAAAACAGGAGCTTCCGTTTCAAATGCCCGTTCTCTTTCCGCCTGCAGCTCACTGTCTTCCATTTGCAGGCCATTACTCCTGCCTGCCACTGCAGAAATTGCCCGCCGGAGAACCTCCGTTGCAAGCAGAAGCTCTGATACTGCTCCCTTTTGCAGAGTTCGGATATTTTCCGTTTCCGGCTCGTGCGTTCCTTCTTTTATCCAGAATACGGATATTTCCTTTTCAAACAGACGGCTGATGGTTTCTTTTATCCGTGCACACTGCCCTTCCTCCGCACAGATCCATGCTGGAAGCACTCCTGCTCCGGATATCTTGGCAATGATCTTTTGAAGCAGCTCCGCCTCCTTCTTTTCAAGTGAGCAAAGTACCAGACGTCTGCTGTTCACTGCCTGTGCCAAATCGTATGCATCGAGACCGATATCCACTGGCTTCGCACTTTTTTGATCCTTTATCCACAGCGGCCGGTTCACTTTTGCACCGGCAATCACCGGAATCACCTCTTCCGGATCTGCGTCACGCAATACAGTTTCCGAATCCGACGTCAGAATAATCTGAATTCCAAGCTCTTCCTGTATTTTCCGCAAGGTATCCATCAGCTTCAGAGAAAGAAGTCCATCCAGTCCTGCATCCGGACAGTCGAGCAATACCACTTCACTCTTTTCCGGACAATAGCGCAGAATTGCAGCCAGAAGCTGCAAAATGTTCAGCATCCCACTTCCGCAGTTACCAAATTCCAGACGAACCGCATCCGCCGTTCCTTTCTCCTGATATTCTGAAATCAGATAACGCTCTCTGTTCTCATCAAACTGCATCTCGCAGATCTGAAATGCAAATGCTTCCTCCATCAGCTGCTCCAGATACTGATATTTCTGAGGCATCTGCTTTTTCAGATCGAGAATCATATTGCGCAATGCAGAAGAACTGCCGTCCTGCGCGATCCTTGCTTCCATTGCTGCCGGAAACAGCCGTTCTTCCTGCAACTTTACACCCCGGCCGCCCTGAAGATACAGCGGCGCTCTTGCCTGCAGACGCGGCGCACGAAGCTCCTCCTCCGGCGTCAGCAGCTTCACATTTATATTTTTAAACAGCTCTCTTACATGAAGCTTCAATTCATTTCCACGTTCATCCGTCAACTCCAGCATCGCTCCGCTGTTCTCATCATACGTGGAGCTGTTGCGGGATATCCGATTATAAAACAGTCCCGACAGATCCTCCCGCGATACAAACGGAAGATCAAACAAGTAACAGCCTGTTCCGCTTACCTTGGACTGAAGTGTTCTCCGGTCTACCGAGAGCAGCCGTCCCTCATGCAGACTGTGCAGTGCCAGCCAGATGGCCTCCAGCACAGTCGTCTTACCGGCATTGTTCCCGCCGGTCAGGATTGTAAACGGACGCAGCTCCAGCCGCGTCTCCTTAAATTTTTTTAATCGTATCAATCTGATTGAATCAATCAATGTTTTCCTCCGTTTTCACACCGAAGTTCCAGAAAGGTGGATACATACAACTCCTGCTCTGCTTATTGCACTGCGTTCATGAAATATCATAAGGGGGCGGATTGCGAATGTCCGCTTTACGCAGGGGACTTGCTTTACTCGGTTAAATTTTCTCTCTTTTTCTGCCAAATCGTCCTTTTCTGTTTCATTCGGTCAAATTTTCTGTTTTTACCATTTTATAACAGGCAGCATGGGAAAATCAATCTTTGAATTGCAAAAAATTATTCAGATCCTCACAGGGTGCTATGACAATCGATCAGATGCCAGAAAAAAGCAGTGAAACACAGAAATGTGCGCCACTGCTTTTTTGTTAATCAAAGCCGATCTTTGTAATTCTCTTCGATGCCTGCAGGTTCTTCTCTATAATTATTCCGCGTTTTTAAGTGCCTCATCCATCGGGACGCGACGGATGCGCCAGTACTCAAGAAGGGCGACAACAAAATAACTTCCTGCTCCTGCCGCGAACATCTGCACATAGATCATGGGATCGATCCATAAGGTGATCCAGCCGGTCATGCTTGAGAGCATGATCGCACGGAACAGAAATTTCATCAGGACACATTCAACCGGAAAGCTGAGCAGAATGCATACCACTACCACGATCGAGGTTGACACAATGTACAGCCTGCTGATCTCACCATTTGTGTAGCCGAGGATCTTCGTCATCGAGATCGCCTGTGCGTTCTTCTCAATGATAATCTTTGATAACAGATAGATCACCACCACAAAGATCAGAATTGCAAACCCGTTCATCAGTCCCATCATGTTTCCCATCGACACATCGAGCTGTCTCGATATTTTTGTCAGGGCATCAAGGTCAAGCACCGAACCGATATATTTTTCTTTGATATCGGTGATCGGCGTATCTGAAAAATAGCCGCTGAAATACTCATCGCCGAGATCGAATGTCTTATTAAGCTGCTGCTGTTTCATGAATACACACAGGGACGCGGTGTAATCGTAAATGCCTGCAACCTGAAATGAATACACATCATCCTCGTATTTCTCTTTTAAGGTGATCGTATCGCCTTCCTTTAACAGATATTTATCGGCATATGCCGAAGAAACCCACACACCATCCTCCGAAAAATCTGCCTGAATATAACTGCTCTTCGGATCTACACCATACAGCAAAATCTCCTCACTCTTATATCCATCCTCTGCTGTGTTCAGTTCGTATGCAGAAAACTGCTCCGCATCCTCATTGTCGGTTCTTGTGCCAAGGTAAAAATCAAGCAGTGCGAACGCTTCGTCGATCCGGCTGCCGCTTACTGCGCTGACCGGAACACTCAGGATATACTGATAATCGGCAAGCAGATTTTCCTGCACTTCCTTCTGATAATGATCAAGTGTCGATGGAAGCAGCAGGCCAAACATCAGGATCAGGTTTGTGAACAGGATTCCGATCAGCAGCACGATGTAGTTGCTCACGTTTTGAAAGATGACGCGCAGACGGAACCGCTGGAAAAAACGGATCCGGGGGCTTAAGTGTACCGCCCTGTGCTGCTTTTTGCCTGATAGATCACGCCGCAGGAATTTGAGCGGCGAGAGATTCAGTTTGTATCGCAGCACCCCGTAATTCACTGCCAGCATGATCAGAAGCGGCACTACAGTCGTCATCAGAAATGCCTCTGCATTCCAGATCGTGACATACGTCGGCAGGCTGTAGCTTCCATAATACATGGCAACGCACACATCTTTAAATATGGTATAGCCAAGTATGTTTCCAATTACGGCGCCGATTAAGGTCACCAGGATCGGAAGCGTCATGTAGTGGCGTACCAGCTCCTGCTTTGTGTAGCCGGATGCCCTCAGCGTACCGATCACGCCCGCTTCTTTCCGGATCGTATTACTGATCGTAAGCGCAAAAACAAATGCCATGATCACGATCACAATATAAAGCAGTACCGTCACCATCGCACGGTCACTGCCCATGTCATCGCCCGTAAAACGAATCGCCTGATTCAGATACTGCGGCGTAAAATCTTCCAGCGTGACGATTTTTCCGATTGCTTTCATCAGATCCTCGGAACGTTCTTTCTCTTCTTTTTCTGTCACGGGCTTCTCGTCATAAACCCACGCGTAATCGTACTGCAGCAGATCCTGGTTCAGCTGCGCAAACCCATCCGGTGTCACGACTGCCACTCCGAATTTGATTGAATCAAACATGGAATCACTGTTGTTCTGGAACAGTGCGCTGTAATCAGAAAGCGCGACCAGTCCCGTAATTTTCCATTCATGGCTGCCCCCTGTCAGCGTATCTCCCACAGTCAGACCATTGTTGTCCGCGTACATGCGGTCGATTGCAATCTCATCCTTTTCCTGCGGCAGCTCTCCTTTCATCAGGCAGACCAGGTCAACATCCTCCCTGTTTTTAAAAATACGCACGGTACTTCCATTGTCCATCTCACTTTCAATGTAAAAATTCTCGTAGAGTGTCACGCCTTCCGCTTCTATCTTTTCCCGCTGTGACCGGTGAATCTCATCGTCCGTACGGAAATTTCCGTCCTCAATGTTATATTTTTCGAAGCTTTCGTTATACGCGGTCATCATGCTGCCGTCTGCCACAAGAAAGCCAGACACAAAACCAATCGTGGATACCATCAGAATAAATACTACCAGGTATTTTCCAATCTCATCCCGCAGTTCCCGAAGCACCCGTTTTCGTAAAGGATTTTTCATCATGTCCTCCTTTACCATTCCAGCTCTGCAGCCGGAATTTTATGTTCATTGCGGTAGTTTTTGCGGATCATACCATCTCGCAGCCGCACAACACGGTCTGCCATATCCTTGATCGCATCGTTGTGCGTGACCATAATGATCGTATTTCCATATTTTTGATTAACCGTCTCAATCAGCTTCAGAATTTCCTTCGAAGTGTTGTAATCAAGTGCACCCGTCGGCTCATCGCACAGCAGGATATCCGGATTTTTCACGATCGCACGGCCGATTGCCGTTCTCTGCTGCTGACCGCCGGAGAGCTGATTCGGCAGCTTCCGCTGATGCTCATAAATACCCAGGGTATGCAAAAGCTCGTCCACATCAAGCGGACGGTCACTCAGATATGCGCCTACCTCCACATTTTCCCGCACCGTCAGATTCGGGATCAGGTTGTACATCTGAAAAATATAGCCCAGATGCTTCCTGCGGTAAAGTGACAGTTTTTTTCCGTCATATTTTCCAGCCGTTCCCCGTCGATCGTGATACTGCCTTCATCGGCTCCGTCGATTCCCCCAATGATATTCAAAAGGGTGGATTTCCCGGAACCGGATGGTCCCAGTAATACACAGAATTCTCCTCTTTCTACCTCCAGATCCAGTCCCCGCAGCACTTCTACACGGCTCTCACCTGCGCCGAACGATTTCCGGATCCCCTGCATCGTCAAAAACATAACTCCTTCCTCCTGTCCGCAACATATGTTCTGCTGCAGTTTTCTGTTTTCGGAGCGCGCCGGAAACTGCTTTCTGCATACACCCTTTTGTGTTCCGCACACTTACAGCTCATGAATGCTTCCCCTGCCTCCGGACATACTCATATATAGATAACAAACTTTGGTTACCTGCATATTATGTATATTAGTTGAGTCTTACTATTTTGTCAAGATTCGAATTCGTTTTCGTACGGTTTTTCGGATTTTTTTACACCTGCTGTCCCGGCGGATATTTCGTTTTATCCTTCTTTTTCTCTTATTTTATCTCTTATTTATCGCTTCTTTTATCGCTTCTTTTTCCCTTCTTTTTCTCTTCTTTTTCATCTTCTTTTTTCTCTTCTTTTTCCTCTTGACATTTCAAAATACAATGTATAAAATTGCTACGTTTACGCTTGTTTCCACAGCAAGACCACTGCTCAGATCTGCAGTCTTTTCCGGAATTGCTGTCTTATTTTACAGAAAGGAAAAAACATCATGCAGTTAGATATGACAAACGGAAAGCCGATGCCGGTAATTCTGCGCTTTACCTTCCCTCTCATGATCGGAAATATGTTTCAGCAGCTCTACAACATGGCTGATACGATCATTGTCGGCCGCTATGTAGGCGCCGATGCGCTCGCCGCAGTTGGCTCAACCGGCACGATCATGTTTCTTATTACCGGATTTTCCCAGGGAATTACCTCCGGATTTTCCATTCGTGTTTCGCAGCGCTATGGTGCCCGCGATACAGAAGCCGTTCGTCACTCAGTCGCAAACGGTATTTTTCTGTCCGTTCTCTCGTCCCTGATTCTGACGATCCTGTGTCTTCTGAGTATGAAGCCGCTGCTGACCATTATGAACACGCCGGAGAACATTTTCGACGCTGCTTATACTTATATTATTGCAATCAGCATCGGCATCGCAGCAAATGTCTTTTATAACCTGTTTTCCGCATATCTGCGAGCGGTCGGAAACAGTCAGATTCCTCTGTTTTTTCTTATATTTTCCGCTTGTCTCAATGTCGTACTTGATCTTTTATTTATCATAGGACTCCAAATGGGCGTAGCCGGAGCTGCATGGGCAACCAACCTGGCTCAGGCCATCTCCGCTATCCTGTGCGGTCTGTATATCTGGCTGCGCGTTCCGGATCTGAAACCTGCTCCACGCCACTGGCGACCGTCCCGTCTTGTCTCGCGTCAGCAACTTGCTGCCGGAATCCCGATGGCCTTTCAGTTTGCCATTACTGCTTCCGGTACCATGATCATGCAGTCTGCAATCAACCTGTTCGGCTCAGAAGCTGTCGCAGCCTTTACTGCTTCCGGAAAGCTTATGGTCCTTCTGACGCAGGGCATGGTCGCAATGGGACAGACAATGGCAACGTACGGCGGCCAGAATTATGGGTGCGGTGACATCAAACGGATCAAAGCCGGCGTCCGCGCTGCTCTGATTGCAGATTCCATCTATTCGGTTTCGATGGCCGTACTGGTTTATTTTCTGCTCCGTCCATGCCTCGGCCTGTTTTTTTCCGGCGATGTTGATGTGAATGCACTGCTGCCATGGGCAAAAACCTACAGCTATCTCTGTATTGCTTTCTATGTCCCGTTGTGCACAATCTACATCTTCCGAAATATCATGCAGGGATGCGGCTACAGCTTCCTGCCGATGATGGGCGGTGTTGCAGAGCTTCTTGCACGCCTTGTCGTTTCGATCGCCGCCATGAAACTTTTAAGCTATCCAATGGCCTGCGCTGCCGATCCTGCCGCATGGGTTGCTGCGGCGGTATTTACCGGTATTTCCTATCTGTACGTGATAAAGAAAATTGAGCGTGAAGCAGCAGAACATGCTTCAGCGCGCAGCCGCACGGCATGACTCAGAATATACTATCTGCCCCTGCCAAAGCGCGCAAATCTCAAAAAAGGAATCGATTTCTCGATTCCTTTTTTCAGCCATTCCTCACCACTTTAAACGCAAGTAGCGAAGCGGATTGCAAATGTCCGCTTTACTCACGGTTTTATGATATTTTACGAGGTTTTCTCTGTAAACGTCAAATGTCTTCCATCCCTTATAAATCAAGCATTCCCGCCACTTTCCAGTCCTTACTTCTCATCAACCACCTGGAAGATATAGAATTTCAGATAATAGGACTCATCTGCTGCCCACAGGATCGGGTGATCCGGGGACTGGGTGCGGAATTCGACCTGACGGAGACGCTTATGCGCGGATCTGGCTGCCTCGCGCACGGTCTTTGCCAGAAGCTCCTGCGTCATGAAATGCGAGCAGGAACATGTCGCCAGATAGCCGCCGTCTTTTACAAGCTTCAGGCCCTTGATATTGATCTCACGGTAGCCTTTGATTGCATTTTTCGTCGCCTCTCGGGATTTCGTAAATGCAGGCGGATCCAGAATCACGACATCAAACTGCTCCCTCTGCTCTGCCAGTTTCGGCAGCTCGTCAAATACGTTGGCACACCGGAAATGTACTGTATTCTCCAGATGATTCCGCCTTGCATTCTCCTGCGCCTGCGATATCGCATAGTCTGATATATCGAGCCCTGTCACCTCTGCCGCCCCCGCAATGCCGGCATTTAACGCAAACGTTCCCATGTGCGTAAAGCAATCGAGCACGCGCTTTCCTTTGCAGAGCCGCTGAATCGCAAGGCGGTTGTACTTCTGATCAAGGAAAAATCCGGTCTTCTGACCATTCACCACATCGACCAGATAATGGACGCCGTTTTCCGTGATCTCCACGTTCGTATCAAACGGCTCCCCGATGAAATCTTTTACTTTCGGCAGTCCTTCTTTTTTCCGTTCGTTTGCATCGCTGCGCTCGTACACGCCGCGCACCGTGATGCCATCCTCCGCCAACACCTCTTTCAAAAGCTCCACAATCGTCTCCTTGAAGGCTTCCATACCAAGCGCCAGGCATTCTACGACCAATACATCCTCATATTTATCGATTACCAGACCGGGTAAAAAATCTGCCTCCCCGAAAATCACACGGCAGGATGACGTATCAACGGTCGTTTTTCGATACTCCCACGCATTTCGCACCCGCATTTTCAAAAACTCACGGTCGATCTCCTGATCGATATTCCGCGTCATCATCCGAATCCGGATTTTTGAATTGCGATTTATGAATCCCCTTCCAAGCGGATACCCGTCAAAATCATGCACCAGCACAATGTCGCCATTTTCCGCGCTTCCCATTACACTCTCGATCTCGTTGTCAAAAATCCATGCGCCGCCTGCTTTCAGGGTGCGGCCTTCCCCTTTTTTCAATGTGGCTACTGCCATACTCATATACTTTCCTCTCCATATTGATACTTCTCTATATTGATACTTCTCAGAACTGATTTCCATAGTAATGCATTGACCGCAAATTGTCAATCGTTCTGCGGTATATGGTCGGTCTGTGCCACTCCTGATACAGGCAAGTCCTGTGCCCTTCCGTTTATTGCGCTGCACACTCCCACAAGAGTCCTGCCCTTCCGTTTATTGCTCCGCACATTACCACAGGAGTCCTGCTTGCCTTGCCGGTTAATTTCTGGCAGTAATTTTTTGGACCCACGCGGTCACCTCGCCGGGATAATCGGCACGGCCGTGCGGCTCATCCCATACGATCTCGTAATCCACATCCGTCTTTCCGGTCTGCATCAGCTTTAAAGCAAGCGTAAGTGTGATCATCAAAGAGGTATCCGAATCCTGCGAACCGACCCGGATACGGTAGTACGGTGCCAGCGTATTTTCCGGCCTTCCAATATAGTTCATTGGATTAATAAGAAAGCGGCGCTTTTCCAGCTCCGAGTCTTCGAGAACCTCCTTATATCTGTTTAAATATTTTGCGCTTTCCCCCGGAAATTCTGTCCGAAGTTCTTCCATGATCGGCGCAAGATACGGATCAAAATGCATCAGATCACACTCTGATGTGCCAAACTCCTGGTTCTCTGCCTGAATCAGATCCAGATCATCAAACGCCGGACACAGCTTTAACCTGCTATGGTATGTTTTCTGCATGTCTTTCATCCCTGTGATTGCAGCATGACCGCCGGTCCAGGAGAGCCAGCTGCTCTTATCCAGTCCCGGAATCCAGTTCCCTCCAACAGATCGATGATCTTCGAATAATATTTCGTAATCGCCGGTGATATAGGCGGCCGGAGTGACACAAACCTGCAGGTTCGCTTCATTCGCATTTTCCTTCTGCGCCGAAGCCATCTCCTGATTTTCTGTATCTTGTTTCTGCATCGCAAATTCACTCTTCGTCGAAGCCATCTCCTGACTTTCTGTATGTTGTTTCTGCATCGCGAATTCACTCTGCGATTTTTCAACCGCCTCTGTCTGGCCTTCCAAAATAGTTCTCCTGCGAATCCTTGCTCCGGAAAGCGTCTCTCCTGTTTCCAGTCTTTTCAGATATTTTGCGGCTGACTGCTCCAGTTTTTTCATCAGGTAAGCATAACCGCTTCCTTCCAGCTCTTTCCCTATGGTAATCGCAGCTCCGGTCTTTGGATCCGTAAGTCCAAGGCTATTAAAATACCCAGGATATGCATCCGCCATCCGGTCAGACAGAGCTTTCTCATACGGCGTCAGATTGCCTTCCCCAAATCCGACAAACGGCATTCCCATATAATGTGTTTCTCCACGAAACAGCCACTCATAAGCAAGATCTGCATGATCAAGGTCAATGATCGGACAGTAGCACTGTGCCGCAAATATATCATCCGTCTCATCCATGAAGGCTCCTGCTCTTTTCAGCTCTTCCTCATAATCCCTGCTGTTTCCGGTTGCGCCCAGTAATGTACTCATTGCTCCGCCTGCGCTGATCCCTACCGAAACTATTTTTTCCATATCCCCAGGGATCACCCCTGCAAAATGCCGAAGAAAACGAATGCCTGCTTTTAGATCTACAATTGAACATGGCGATTTTCCACATCGTATTTTATCGATATTTTTTGAACTGCGTCCACGACATCCACAGGATACATAAACAAAACCTGCACTCAGAAAATCCTTCCCCGCACTTCTGGAATCTTCCAGATTGAAAGGCTCTGCCTCACGGTATCCGGCAAGTCCATTCTCAAAAATAACCGGAACTGTCTTTGCATTAAATCCATTCTCATCAATCTGTGCTGTCAGTTCACCGTCCTCAGCCAGAAAATGCTCCGGCACATAAATATTCATACACTGTTCCGCAGGCACCTCAGGGTTCCTGCAGTATGCGACCCGCTCCCACAGATAGCAATGATACTCTTCCAGATATTTCCATGGGATTACAGCCGTGTTATCTCCAAATCGTTGCTTTGTTGTCGTGTTCATAGTGTTATACTCCCTTTCCTGTATTACTTTCCTGCATTATTTTTCTGTGTTTTATGTTTATGACTCTGATTCGATTTCCGACAATCGTGCAACAAGCTCCTGCGTCATCTTTCTCACTGCCTCCCGCACCTCCAGAATCTGACGGTCGCAAATATCCTCCACATGAACTCCACCGCTGCACACAACTGTCTTTCCGGTTCGGATGGCTGTCTCCTCAGCAACTGCTCTGCAGATTTCTTCATCCTTATGTCCAATTCGATTCATGACGGAAGAAGTACTGCTGCGCTTTCCGTTTCCTTTCAACGAGGCACGCGGCGAGGACAAAACAACACATCCTATGTGCGGTCTGTTTCCACCCCACAGCAGAATCTGCAGATCATCCCCGATCTGCTGTGCCTGAATACAGAGTGTACCACACGAAAGCTTTTTATCGATTTTTATCAATGTATCTGTTTCCTGTTTTTCTCCACAGCGGTTTTCCACGTCATTTTGGGGAACTCCAGGTTCTGAAGTCCCCCTCCATGGTACAAATTTCTCATATTCCAGCTGAAACTGCAGCAGTACTTTTCCGATCACATGATCTACCTGCTGCTCCAGAGTCTTTGCGCCATTATAAAATGTCAGCATCGGTGGAACAATTGCACAGCCAATAGCTGCTGCCTTTTTCAAATTCTTCAAATGAACTTTTCCAAGTGGCATTTCTCTTGGTACCAGAACTACTTTTCTTCCCTCCTTCAGACAAACATCAGCTGCCCGCTGAATCAGGTTTTCTGCATAGCCGGATACAATTCCCGACAGTGTTTTCATGCTGCAGGGAAGAATGATCATTCCATTGGTCACAAACGATCCACTTGCAATTATCGCAGCAAGATCCTCTTCTCTGTAAACATAATCTGCCAGACTGTACAGCTTAGTAATCTCCCTATCACATTCCAGATTCCAGGTCAGCCTCGCGCCCTCGCTGACGATCAAATGAATCTCACAGTCCTTCTGATATCTAAGCGCTCTCAGTAATATTTCACTCATCTGTACCCCGGTGGCACCGGTTACTGCTACAATGATCCGCATTTTTCAGTCCTCTTTTCACAGACTTTCCTTTTTTGTCTCTGTCACCAGTATATCTGCCAGAGTTTTGGAATGCAATTCCGTTTCCAGAGTGTTCTATTCCGTATTGGAATTCTTTTTGAAGTTCGAGGCGCTATCCCTGCCGGACACTTTTATATTTCTGTAACTATTCAGAGCCAACCTCCAAAATGCTACGCATTTCGTCGGTGTGGCGTATCCGCCAAATAAAATTTCAAAAACAGGCTTAAAAATGCAAGCATTTTCCGCCTGTTTTATGAAATTTTGCCTGGCT